>Ga0335076_10001820_pt1 | contig 20829 bp, 22 predicted proteins | sample Lox_Sample_25_FD_206717 | JGI IMG/M metagenome (GOLD analysis project Ga0335076, IMG submission 206717) | Soil microbial communities from Loxahatchee National Wildlife Refuge, Florida, United States - Lox_Sample_2.5 | ecosystem: Environmental > Terrestrial > Soil > Wetlands | place: USA...
CCAGCTCGCGGTAGCGCGCGCGCTCGGCCTCTTCGAGTGGCCGGTCGAACGCCATGTACAGGTCGAGTCGCGTGCCGCCGACGACGTGCGCGAGCAGCACCTCGGCGTCGAGCCGCGGCTGCGCCACGCCGTGCTGGCGGAAGAAGTCCGCCGTCCAGCGCACGAGCTCCATGCGATTCCACTCGGCGGCGCTCACGCCGTCTCTTTCAGCGCTTCCGCTTCGAGGTGCGCCGACACGGCTTCGACGAGCTCGTCGATCTCGCCCTCCATCACGCGGTCCAGCTGGTGCAAGGTGACGCCCGCGCGGTGATCGGTGACGCGGTTCTGCGGGAAGTTGTAGGTGCGGATGCGCTCGCTCCGGTCGCCCGTGCCGATCTGCCCTTTGCGCTCGGCCGCCCGCTCCGAGTCGAGCCGGCTCTGTTCCAGGTCGAGGAGCCGCGCGCGCAGCACCTTGATCGCCTTGGCCTTGTTCTTGTGCTGTGACTTCTCGTCCTGACACTGAACGACCAGACCGCTGGGGATGTGCGTGACGCGGATCGCCGAGTCGGTGGTGTTCACGCTCTGGCCGCCGGGACCGCCGGCGCGGAAGCGGTCGATGCGCAGATCCTTCTCGTCGATCGCGACGTCGGCGACGTCCGCCTCGGGCAGCACCGCCACCGTCGCCGTCGACGTGTGGATGCGGCCCTGCGACTCCGTCACCGGCACGCGTTGCACGCGGTGCACCCCGCTCTCGTGCTTCAGCCGGCCGTACACTCCGTTGCCCGAGATGCTGGCGACGACTTCGCGCACGCCGCCGCTCTCCGTCTCGGTGAGCGACAGGAGCTCGACCTGCCAGCCGCGCGACTGCGCGTAGCGCGTGTACATGCGGAACAGGTCGTTCGCGAAGATCGATGCCTCGTCTCCGCCCGTGCCCGGGCGGATCTCGAGCACGACGCTCTTCTGGTCGCGCGGATCACGCGGCGTGAGGAGCTTCTTGAGCGATGCCTCGAGCGCGTCCTTGCACGCGCGCAGCTCGGGCAGCTCGGCCTGGGCGAGCTCGCGGATCTCGGCGTCGCGGTCGTTCGCCAGCTCCTCGTTCTCGGCGAGCGAAGCGGAGACGCGCTTCCAGTCGCGGAACGCTTCGACCAGCTCGCGCAGGCCCGCGAGCTCCTGGGTCAGCTCGCGGAGCTTCGTCGGATCGCGCGCGAGGGAGGGCTCACCGAGGCGATCCTCGAGCTCCTGATAGCGCGCCTCGATTTCGGCGATGCGCTCGAACATGGTCCTTCCAGCCGGGACGGGGACAGGTTAGCCAAAGGCCGCGGCGGGGAAGGGACGCGCTCGGCTACGAGATCAGGTCTTCTTCTCGTAGCGGCGTCGGAAGCGGTCCACCTTGCCCGCCGTGTCCACGATCTTCTGCTTGCCGGTGAAGAACGGATGGCAGTTCGAGCAGATCTCCACCCGGATCTCGTGGGCGGTGGAGCGCGTCACGAACTCGTTCCCACAGGCGCAGTGGACGCGGGCCAGCTGGTAGTCGGGATGGATTTCCGGCTTCATGGGAGCGCGCACGATAGTGCCGGGCGGGCGGGCTGTCTACTCCGCGCCAAGCCGGATGAAGTGCACGAGCCGGCCCGGCGTGCGGTCGCGCCGGTAGCTGGCGTAGCGCTCGGGGTGGCAGGACGTGCAGCCGCCGGCGCGCTCGATGGCGCGGGCCGGCACGCCGGCGCCCACGAGCTGCAGCCGGTTCAAGGCGAACAGGTCCAGGTAGGCGTGCCCGGGCCGCGCGGGCCGGAAGACGCTGCGCTCCGGGATGGCCGTGAGCACGGGCCCGTCGACCTCGTAGCAGCAGGGCCCGACGTGCGGGCCGATGGCCGCGACGAGCTCGGCGGGGCGGGCGCCGGTGGCCTGGACGAGCGCGCGCACGGTGCGGGCGGCGATCCGCGCCGCGCTGCCGCGCCAGCCCGCGTGGATGGCGCAAACGAAGCGGCCGCCGCGGTGCGCGACGAGGATGGGCACGCAGTCGGCCGTGACGACGCCGACCGCGGCGCCGGGGCGGTCCGACCAGACGGCGTCGGCTTCCGGCCGGGCCGCAAAGGGCGCGCGGGCGAGCGCGCTGCCGTGGACCTGGCGGGGCAGCGCGACGTCGGCTGCGGCCGCCTCGGAGGAGCCCAGCCGGCCGAAGCCGTGCTCGAGGCCCAGCGCCTCGAGGTTCCCCGCCCGCTCGAACGCGGACTCGCTCACGCGAGCCTCTCCAGCGCGGCTGCGAGGTCCGGCGGCAGCGGCGACTCGAAGCGGAGCTCCGCGCCCGTGCGCGGGTGTGCGAACCCCAGCACGGCCGCGTGCAGCGCCTGGCGCGCGGGCGCGCGCGCGTCGCCCGCGGCGCGGCGGCCGCCGTACACGCGGTCGCCGAGCACCGGGTGGCCGATCGAGGCCAGGTGCACGCGCACCTGGTGCGTCCGGCCGGTCTCGAGCCGCACGCGCAGGAGCGCGGCGCCGTGAAGACGCCGCTCTACACGCCAATGTGTCAGCGCCCTCCGCGCCACGCGCGCCTGCGTGCTCATGCGCAACCGGTCCTTCGGATGGCGCCCGATCGCGGCGTCGATCGTGCCGCTGGCCTTCCGCGGCTCGCCGAGCACGAGCGCCAGGTACTCGCGCACCACCGTGTGCGCCTTGAACTGCGCGGCGAGCGCCGCGTGCGCGGCGTCGTGTTTCGCGACGACGAGCACGCCCGACGTGTCCTTGTCGAGCCGGTGCACGATGCCCGGCCGCTCTTTTCCGCTGACACCAGAAAGTGTCGCTCCGTGGTGCAGCAGCGCGTTCACGAGCGTGCCGCCCGCGTGCCCGGGCGCGGGGTGCACGACCAGCCCCGCGGGCTTGTCGATCACCAGCACGTCGTCGTCCTCGTGCAGCAGGGTGAGCGGCAGCGCCTCGGCGGCGAGCTCGCGCGGCGCGGCCGCGGGCAGCTCGCCTGCGATCTCGTCGCCCGCGCGCAACCGGTGCGCCGGCTTCACGACTGCCCCCGACACCGTCACGCGCCCGCTCTCCACGAGCTTGCGCACCTGCGCCCGCGAGAGCGCGGGCTCGAGCTTCGCGAGCGCCGCGTCGAGCCGCTGTCCCGCGAGCGCCTCGGGCACGCGGTGCGCGAAGCTCAAAAGATGTGCGTCTGCACGCGCCGGTTGCCGTAGACGAGCACGTCGACCACGGCGAAGTCGAACAGGCGCGCGCGGCCGGGCACGCCGGCGTCGACGTGGTGCAGGTAGAAGGTGCGCGCTTGCTCGATGTCGCGCGCCAGCCGGTCGAACAGGTCGTCCTTCTCGAGGCCGATGCGCACCTGGTCGCCCGCGTACGCGGCCACGTCGCTGATCAGCACGCGCGCCAGCCGGCGCGCGCGCTCGGGGGTGGTGACGCGGTCCAATCAGCCTCGCTTCGCGGCGCTCTCCCGCATGCGCGCAGTGTAGCTGTCCGCGACCGCTCCCGCGTCGAGCGAGAGGCAGCGCGCGATCTGCTTCAGGAACCCGCGCAGGTAGACCGGCGGCGGCAGGTGCTCGTACGCGTTTCCTTCGATCGCGCGCAGGTGGTGCTCGTTGATCTTCGTGGTGGCGGAGATCTCCTCGAGCTCGATCCCGAGCGACAGGCGGATGCGCCGCAGCACGTTGCCGTCGAACACGCCGTTCTCGGGCGCGAGGCCGGTGTCGAGCTCGGCGTCGAACGCGCGCGGCTCGGCACGTGCCGCGAGCGGCGGGGGCGCAGGCCGCGCGCGCGGCGCCGTGGCCACCGGCGGCGGCCCGCTCGACAGGCCTGCACCCGGCTCGACGCGCCGCAGCCGCGCGTCGTACTCGCGGCGCAGCCGTGCATCGGAGAGCACGGCGTACGCCTCTTCGATGCGCCGCAGGATCGAGGCACACTCGTCGGACGAGAACACCGAGTAAGTCGCCGTCGAAGACGGCGCGTAAGTCGCGCGCGCGATCCGGTAGGCGCGCTCGATCTGCTGCGGCGTGCCCTCGGGCGACGCCTCGAGAAGGTCGTAGTAGTTCTGCTCGCCCAGCGGAATCAAGCGGCTTCAGGCTCCCAGGAGCTTCTTGACGATGCGGCGCACGTAGAGCGCGCCGTCCGAGCTCGGATACGCGAGCACGAGCGGCCGGCGGTCCTTCACCGAGCGCCACACGTTGTCGTCGAAGCAGATGTAACCGGCATAGTCGATGTCGATGCCGAAGTACTTCTTGCACACGCTCGTGATGGAGAAGCCCATCTTCACCTCTTCCGTGTCGCGCACCTGGTTCACCACGAGGTGCGGGCGGAAGGTCGCGAGCACGCGGCGGAAGCGGTCGCCCTCGGCGTGGTCGAGCCGGTCGATTTCGCCGAGCAGATCGCCCGGCGTGCGGATGCCGCGCTCGTTGCGCTGGTCCATCGCCACGCGCACCACTTCGCGGACGTTCGACTCGGACAGCGCGCCCGCGAGCTTGCGGTAGTAGGCCGCGCGCAGGAACGCGTACGCATTCTCGATCGCCGTCGGCTCGGGCGTGGTGACCACGAAGCCGTCGTCGGCCTCGAGGAAGAAGTCGATCGTCGAGCGGTCGGTGCCGGCGGCGAGGTCGAAGATCACGAGGTCCGCGGGCAGGCGGCGCACGGCCTTCGCCAGCGCCGTGCGCTGCTCCTGCGTCGTCTCCGCTTTGCCCGTGTGGCCGAGCGCGCCGAGGATGAGCCGCAGGCCCGGGATCGGCGTCTCGACCGCGACCTTCTCCAAGTCGAGCACGCGCTCCTCGAAGTAGTCCGACAGCGAGATGCGCTCGCCCGCGCGGACGCCGAGGCAAGTGTGCAGGTTCGCACCGCCGAGGTCGGCGTCGATCAGGATCACTCGCTTGCCCGAGCGCGCGGCGACGGTGGCGAGGTTCGAGACGAGGAAGCTCTTCCCGATACCCCCCTTGCCGCCGCCGACGGCCCAGACGCGGGCAACACTGGGCGGTGTCGCGGCGGTTTCGTCGCCGCGTCCAGGGAGCCCGGGCTCGCCCCGTCTAGTGCTCAGCCAGCTCGGTGTTCCGGTCCGCCGCATCCAGGATCGACAAGAATGGACCCCATTCGGGGTGGGTTTGTCCTGGGGGGACCATGCCTACGATCGGTGTCCAGCGCGGACGCTGCGGCGAGCGGAAGAGACGCATGCGCGCCTGACGCGGCGTGCGACCTCCCTTGCGCCGATTGCAATCCACGCAGCTGCAGACCACGTTCTCCCAAGTCGTTCGCCCCCCCTGCGAGCGCGGGATCACGTGGTCCAAGTTGAGCTCGGCCCGTGTCTTGCGCCGGCCGCAATACTGACACGTATTGCGGTCGCGCGCGTAGATGTTCGTGCGCGAGAAGCGCACGTGTCTGCGCGGCACGCGGTCGAAGACCGCGAGCTGAATGACGCGCGGCACGCGGATGCGTCCCGCGACGGTGCCCACGGAGCGGTCGTCGCTGCGCACGAGCTGCCGGCGCCACGCGTCGAAGTCGAACGTGTCGTAGCGCTCGTCGACCGCGCGGGCGAGACCCTGGTAGATCAGGATGAAGGCGCGGCGCACCGAGGTGACGTGGATCGGCAGAAATGACCGATTCAACACGAGGACGGCCGCGTCCAGCATGGACGGGTACCTTAGCCAGAATGATGGAGTCTCTCAACGCACGGCCCCTCCAGCGCATTTGGCCGGCGGAGGCGTCCGCTGGAGTCTTTCGTCGCGCCTGTGCATTGACCGGCCGGGCCGGTTGCTTTACGGTCCGGCTGACCTCCGCTCCGCGCGGAATCCGAGTCCGCTTCGTGGTTCCCGCCGGCGGGGTTCGCAGGTTCCAGGACGACGGTTCGAGGAGGTAGCGTTGGCCGCACACGCCGGGACGAGCGTTGGCCAACCCGTGCCCTCGGAACGCTGCACTGCCGCGCCAACCATTTCCGTGCGCCGCATCTTCCGCTCGTGCCCGAGGGGCCGATTGGGCGGAGCTTCGCGCGCGCACTCCGAAGGGATTTTGCATGCGAAACGAGATCTTCGTGAACGTAGGCCCGCGCGAGACGCGGGTCGCCGTGCGCGAGTCCGACAAGATCGTCGAGCTCCACATCGAGCGCGCCAACGAACGGGACGTCGTCGGGGGCATCTACAAAGGTAAGGTGACCCGCGTCCTGCCGGGGATGCAGGCCGCGTTCGTCGACATCGGGCTGGAGCGCGCCGGCTTCCTGTACGTCGGCGACTACCGCTCGGAGCTCGACGACGACGCCGACGACGACGAGGGCAACGGCCAGTCGCAGCGGCGCTCGCGCCGCGGCGCGCCGCCGCAGATCGAGGACGTGCTGCAGGAGGGCCGAGAGGTCGTCGTACAGGTGTCCAAGGAGCCGCTCGGCACGAAGGGCGCGCGGATCACCTCGCGCATCTCGCTGCCCGGCCGGCACCTCGTGCTCATGCCGTGGGTGAGCCGCGTCGGCGTGTCGCGACGCATCGAGGGCGACCGCGAGCGCCGCCGGCTGCGCGCCATCGTCGAGAAGCTGCGCCCGCGCGAGCTCGGCTTCATCGTGCGCACCGTCTCGCACGGCGTGTCGGAAGCCGACATCAAGGCCGACATCGACTACCTGGTCGACCTGTGGGCGGAGATCCAGAAGCGGCGCGAGGCCATCCGCGAGGCGCCCGCGCTCGTGTACTCCGAGCCTCCGCTGCACCTGCGCGTGCTGCGCGACATGGCGTCGCACGAGACCAAGATGATCGTCGTCGACGATCCCGACGCCTACGCCGAGATGCAGGCGTTCGTGCAGCGCTTCATGGCGTCGCCGCGCCCGCGCATCACCTACTACAACCACCCGCGCCCGATGTTCGACGCGCTCAAGATCGAGAACGAGATCGAGGAGGGTCTCGGGCGCAAGGTCTGGCTCAAGTCGGGCGGCTATCTGATCTTCGACCAGGGCGAGGCGCTCACCGCCGTCGACGTGAACACCGGCCGCTACACGGGCGGCCGCGGGCGCAACCTCGAGGACACGATCCTCAAGACGAACCTCGAGGCCGTACGCGAGATCGTGCACCAGCTCCGCTTCCGCAACCTGGGCGGGCTGATCATCCTCGACCTGATCGACATGGAGAGCGCGGGCAACCGCGAGAAGGTCTACCGCGCGCTCAGCGAGGCGCTGCGCGAGGACAAGGCCAAGGTCAACATCCTCAAGATCTCCGAGCTCGGCCTGGTCGAGATGACGCGCAAGCGCACGCGCGAGTCACTCGAGCAGCAGCTCTGCGCGCCCTGTGCCACGTGCGAGGGCAAGGGCTACCTGCAGTCGCCCGTCACGATCTCGAACCGCATCTTCCGCGACCTGCCGAAGGCGGCGACCTATCTCCACGGCGCGACCCTGCGCGTGCAGGCGCACTCGTCGGTGACCGAGATCCTGCTCGGCGTGGCCGGCGAGGGCCTCGTGAAGACGGGCGCGCGCATCGGCCGCGAGATCGTGGTCGAGGCCATGGCCACGTACCACCCCGAGCAGTACCAGATCCTGTCCGAGGGCGAGCGCGTGGAGCTGCTCGCGCCGCCGGACGCGCCGGTGGAGCTGCACTTCGACGACGCGCCCGAGTCGCTCGCCGCCGGCGACGAGGAGGGCAAGGCCGACGAGCTGGACGGCGACGGGCTCGCCGACGAGCCGGCCGAAGAGGCGCCGCCCGAGGAGCTGGCCGACGCGCCGGAAGACGCCGAAGGCGCGGAGCCGCTGGAGCCCTAGCCGCCACAGCGCGTGGTAGCCTCGCCGCGTGACCAGCCGCAGCGAAGCCGCGCCGCTCGCGCCCGAGCTCCCCGCGCCCGCGCGCGACGAGATTCCGCCGCTCTCCTGGGGCGCGATCTTCGACTACGTCGCGCCCACGCTCGGGCTCGGCTGCATGTTCCTGCTGTCGGCGATCTACCTGCTGAAGTACGCGACCGACGTGCTGGGCATGCCCGCCGCGGCGATGGGCACGATCCTGTTCTTCGGGCGCGCGCTGTGGGACGCGATCGCCGATCCGATCGCGGGCTATCTGTCCGATCGCACGAGCACGCGCTTCGGGCGCCGCCGGCCGTGGCTGTTCCTGTCGGTGTTCCCGCTGTCGCTCGGCTTCGTGCTGCTGTGGTCGCCGCCGCGCGATGCGTCGCCGGGCTTCCTGATCGCGTGGATGGCGGCGATGGTCGTGCTGTTCTACACGTCGTCGACGGCGTACGTGATTCCGCACACCGCGCTCGGCGCCGAGCTCACCGACAGCTACCACGACCGCACGCGCATCTTCGGCGGCCGCCACGTGTTGTGGACGCTCGGCTCGTTCCTGGCCGTGGCGGGCCTCGCGGCGCTGGAGCGCGCGTCCGACAAGCGCACCACGGTGTTCTGGCTCGCCGTCGGCGCGTCCGCGCTGGCCACGCTCGCGACGTTCTGGACCGTCGCGCGCCTGCGCGAGCGGCCCGAGTTCCAGGGCCGCGGCGCGACACGGCCCTACGCCGCGCTGCGCGACGTCATGCGCAACCCGCACGCGCGGCTGCTCTTGATCGTATTCGGCATCGAGAGCCTCGGCGGCGCGACGATCGCGGTGCTCACGCAGTACGTCGCCGAGTACGTGGTGAAGCGGCCGGAGCTCGGCGCGCCGGCGATCGCGGTGTACATGCTCGCGAGCCTGTTGTTCGTGCCGCTGTGGCTGCCGCTGTCGCGCCGCTTCGGCAAGAAGGCGCTGTGGCTCGCCTCCATGGTGCTCACGGCCGGCTCCTTCGGAGCGATGATCTTCCTGTCCGAGAACTCGGTGCGCTTGCTCATGGTGCTCGCGTTCCTCGCGGGGACGGCCGCGAGCTGCGGCGCGATGATGGGCCCGTCGATCCAGGCCGACGTGATCGACTGGGACGAGCACGCCACGGGCGAGCGCAAAGAGGGCTCGTACTTCGCGGCCTGGAACTTCGTGTTCAAGATCGCCAACGGCCTCACCATCTGGCTCACGGGCCTGGTGCTGCAGTTCTCCGGCTACGTGCCCAACGTCGAGCAGACCGGGCAGGTGAAGCTGGTAATCCTGGCGCTGTACGGGCTGTTCCCGATGGCGTGCTACGGGATCGGCGCCGCGCTGTTCGCCCGCTTCCGCCTCGACGCCGCGGGCTACGCCGAGATCCGCAGCGAGCTGGACTCGCGCAAGAAGTAGGCCCGCGGACTATCTACACCGAATGGTGTCGATCCTGCGCGCCGCTCCGCTGCCTCGCACCTCGATGCGGTACTGCGGCTCGAAGCCGAGCGTCTCGGCGGCGAGCCGCGCCGACGGCACCATGCCGTAGCGGTCGAAGTCGCGGCTGGGCGGAGGCGCGCGCCGCCACAGCCGCTCCGCCAGGGCGAGCGCGCCGAACGCGAGCGTCGAGCGCGGCGCACCGGCGGCGAGCTGCGAGCGCGGGAACACCTCGTTCCCGGCGATGTTGTAGATGCCGGGCCGGTCCGCGTGCAGCGCGAGCACGAGCGCGCGCGCGACGTCGCGGTCGGAGACCACGGCGAGCATGGGGTCGTAGCCGAGGGCCGCGTCGCGGTGCGCCAGCGGGGGCGAGTTCAGGAAGTCGCCGGCTTCGGTGACGATGGTCGCCGCGCGCAGGATGGTCATGCACAAGCTCGGCCCGTGCAGCTCGCCCTGGCACACGAGGTCGGCGTCGATCCACGCACGCACGAGCGGATCTCTCTCGCCTTCGAAGCCGAGCAGCTGGCTCTCGGAGATCACGTTGCCGTTGCCGGGGACGGGCTCGTACACGAACGCCGACGACAGGTACACGAAGCGGTCGATGCCGCGCTGCTCGGCGCATTCCTCGACGAGCCGGCGCGTCTCCGACACCAGAGTGTGTACGCCGCCGGGCACGCGCTCGCCCGACTGCTCCGCCGCGAACGGCAGGTGGATGACCGAGTCCGGACGCACGCGCGCGAAGCGCTCGGAGTGCAGGAAGCTCTGCAGGTGCCGGGCCTTCGCCAGGTCGAGCCGCTGGTAGGCGACCTTGCCGCGGTACGGCGCGAGGAAGCTCGGCTCCGCGCCCGTGCCCAGCCCCACGACGAGCCCGACGTCGGGGTCGTGGAACAGCGCCTTCGCCACGCGGCGCCCGACGGGCGACTCGACGTGCGTGACGAGCACGCGGCGCATCACGCGCGCTTCGAGCGCCGCGCCAGAACGCGCTGGTCGACCATCTCCTGGATGCGACGCCGCACGCGCTCCGCCATGTAGCGGACGGCGTGCGGATCCTCGAGCGCTTCGGGGGGGAACTCGTCGTAGAAGCGGAACGGCTCGCCGTACGCAATCTCGTAGCGCACGGGATACGGCAACAGGCCCGCCAGGCCGAACAGCGGGAACGTCGGCGTGATCGGGAAGAAGGGCAGCCGGAGCAGCTTCGCGAGCGGCTGCACGTCCCAGAGCACGGGAGCCTGGTCGTCGGCGCCGACCACGGCGATCGGGATGATCGGCACGCGGTGGCGCAGCGACTCCTCGACGAAGCCCAGGTGGAACGGCTGCAGCACGTAGCGCTCGGCCGCGCGCTTGCGCACACCGGCCATGCCCTCGGGAAAGATCAGCACGAGCTGCTGCTGGCGCAGGAGCTCGCGCACGTTGTCGCGGCTGCCCATGATCTGTCCGACGCGCGCGTAGAAGACGTTCACGAACGGCAGCGTGCCGGCCCAGCGGTCGACGATCGTGCGCACGAGCCGCGGCGGCGTGGCGCCGAGCACGCCGTCGACGACGATCATGCTCGCGTCGAAGGGCAGCAGCCCGCCGTGGTTCGCGGCGAGGATCGCGCCCTCCTTCTCGGGCAAGACCGCGTGGCCCGAGCTCTCGACGCGGAACCAGTACTTGTAGAGCAGCTTGAAGAGAGCGAGCGTGCGCCGCGTGACGCGCGGCGACAGGCCGAACTGGTCGTAGGGCCGGCCGCCGAGCGATGCGAGCAGCTGCACGAGGCGGTCCTCGTCGGAGCCCGTGAGGATCCAGCCGGCGAGCCGGTCGAGCGCGCCCGCGGACTCGTCGCGGTCGTCGAAGCTCGGCAGCTCGGGCACCGGCGGGCCCAGATCGGGCGGGTCGGCGCGCTGGGTGCGCGCAGCGCGGCGCACCCGCGCCGGCGCCGCCTCGGCCACGACTACGCGCATGCTCCGCTCGCGCAGGCGAATGAGATAGGGAAGCGTGCCGTCGCCCTGCGCGAACGGATCGGACCCCAGCGACGGCCCGAGCGGCGTACCCGGCTCGTCGCTCATCGCCCGTGCCTCGCGGGCTCGCGCGCGAGCAGCTCGTCGCCCACGGCCGCCATCCAGCGCGCCGCGGTCGAGCGCGGCGCGTACTCGAAGATCGTCTTCGCTCGGCTCTGCGCCTCGTCGACGAGCACCGAATAGCCGAGCACCGTCTGCGAGATCTGCTTCGGGAAGTGCACGCGGAGCTTCTCGAGGATCTCCGTCGCCATGCGCGTGTTTCGCGCGAAGGTCGGCACCACGAGCGAGATCTCGAGCGCCGCGTGCGCGAAGCGCGTGCGAACCATCTCGACCGTGCGCGTCATCTCCGCCGCGCCGTCGAGCGCCAGGTACGTGAGCGGCACAGGCAGCACGATCTCCGTGGCCGCGAGCAGTGCGTTCAGCGTGATCGGCCCGAAGGACGGCGGCGCGTCGAACAGGATGAAGTCGTAGCTCGGCACGCGCGCGAGCGCGGCGCGCAGGCACAGGTTCTCGTCGCCCTCGTGCGCGGCGGCCTCCTGCGGGAAGAGCGCCAGCGATTTGTTCGACGGCACGATGTCCAGGCCCGGATGGCGCGCGCGCTGGATCGGCAGCGCGGGCCGCGCATCCTCACCGTCGAGCAGCGTGTCGAGCAGCAGGTCGAGGGCAGTGCGTCGCGCAGCTCCGACGTCGACGCCCAGCACTTTGCCGAGCTGTCCCTGCGGATCGAGATCGACGAGAAGCACGCGCTTGCCGCGCTTGCGCGCCAGGTAGTCCCCGATGTTCGAGGCAAGCGTCGTCTTGCAGCTTCCGCCCTTCTCGTTGATGAAGGCGATGCGGCGTGCGTCCGTGACGACCCCCCGGGGCATGACACCGTGGCCCTTCGGTGCGACGCTCCTCTCGTCGGTAGTTATTCGAGTGGCGGCGCGCTGTCAACGAATCTTTGCCGACGGAGCGCGGGGCATGTGCGCGCTCTCACGTTCGCTCGAGCGCAGCGCGGAGCTTCGCCGAAAGTGCGGCCGTGTGCGCGAGTCGAATCGGGGTGATCGACACCCGGCCGCTCTTCACGACGGCGATGTCGCTCTCCGGCGGCACGCGGTCGACGTCGCGCAGCGCGCCGTCGAAGTCGTGCACGAAAATTCCGTCCCCCTTGCTGCGGAACAGCCGGTCGTAGCCGACGACGGCGAGCTCGGTCACGACGCGCGGCGTGTCGACGTCGGCGTCGGCGGGGTAGTTCACCGAGATCAGGTCGACGCCCTCGGGGTAGCCGCTCGCGCGCACGCTGCGCACGACGTCGGCGCCGACGCGCGCCGCGCGCTTCCACACGGGATGGTCCGGGTTCGCGACCGCCTCCCCCTTCCACGCGCGGTCTTCGCCGACGCGCCCGACCGAGAGCGCGAGCGCGGGAATTCCCGCGATCCAGCCCTCCATCGCCGCGCCGATCGTGCCGCTCGACAGGAAGAAGCCGAGCCCGATGTTGAGGCCGATGTTCACACCCGAGACGACCAGCTCGGGCGGCCCGCCGAAGAGCGAGTGCACGCCCAGGTTCGTGCAGTCGGCGGGGAAGCCGTCGACGACGGCGATCTCGACGCCGTCGCGCACGACGCGCTCCACGGCGAGCTCGTCCCAGCGCGAGATCGCCTTGCCGATCCAGCTGCGCTCGCCCGCGGGAACGGCGACGCGCAGCGGGCCCAGCGCGCGCAGCTCGTGCACGAGCGGCAGGAGCGCCGGCGAGTCCACGCCGTCGTCGTTCGTGACCAGGATGTAGCCCACGGCGCGGCAGCATAGCCCGCTCGGGTACGATTGCCCGAAGGGGAGCGATGGACGCCGCGGGCCTCACCATGCCGGAGATTCGCAGGAGGCTGGCGGCCCATGCGCCGTTGCTGGCCGCCGGGACGGCCGGGCCGGAGCCGTTCCGCGCCGCCGTGGCGGTCGTGTTCTCGACCGCGACGACGGGCGCTGTGGAGCTGCTCTTCATCGAGCGCGCGCGCCGCGAAGGCGACCCGTGGTCGGGACAGATGGCCTTCCCGGGCGGGCGCGCGGAGCGCGCCGATCCGGACCTCGCGGCCACGGCCGCGCGCGAGGCGCGCGAAGAGGTCGGCCTCGCGCTCGCGCGGCCGATCGCGCGGCTCGACGACTTCGAGAACTCGCGCAACCCGCGCATGTCGCCGCTCGTGGTCTCGCCGTTCGTATACCAGGTCGAGGGCCGCCCGCCGCTCGCGCCGAACCCCGAGGTGCAGTCGACGGTCTGGATCCCCGTCGAATGGATCCTGCACCCCGACGCGGCCGTGGACTACCGCTTCGAGCGCGACGCGCAGGAGCTCGTGTTCCCCGCGGTGCGCTACGACCGCTTCACGGTGTGGGGGCTCACGTACCGGATCCTGGTGAACATGTTCGCCGTGCTCGGGCTGCCGCTCAGACCGGCGCCGTGAAGCCGGGCGCGAGCATCCGGAACGTCGCGAGCGCCTGGCCCACCATGCCGCACAGCGCCAGCAGCGCGGGCGCGCGGGCGCCGCGCGTCCAGTAGCGGCGCGCGAACAAGCTCGCCGCGACGAAGTTCACGTACGGGATCCACAGCAGGATCGCGAGCGCGAGGCTCCAGCGCGAGCGGTTCCGCGCGGCGACGGTCCACAGCCAGACCGCGGCAGTGCCGAGCGCGCCGAGCGACACCGCGAGCAGCAAAAGGTCGGCCGAGCCCACCGAGTCGGACGCGAAGAACACGATCGAGCCCGCCGTGAGCGCGCCGAAGGCGAGCACGAGGGCCGTCTGCCAGCGCGGCGACAGCGGTGCGAGCACCGGAGTCACGACTCCGCCGATTCCTCGGAGCTCGCGGGCGGCGCCGGCCGGCGCAGGCCGGGGTCGCCCGTCGCACCGACGCGGAACAGGTCGAGCGGCGCAGTGCGCTCGAGCACCTGGTCCGCCGACTGGCCGCGCGCCATGCCGAGCGCGCGCAGGCCCGCGTCGATGCCGCGCACCGCCTTCTCGAGCGCGCGCGGCACGGACTCGGGATCCGAGAGCGACAGTCCGTCGGCGACCGCGAGCGAGTTCGCGACGCCGAGCACGTAGCCCAGCACGTCGACGGCGCGCTCGGGCGGCAGCGCGCCGAGCGCCTCGCCCAGCAGCGAGCCGCGCAGCTGGCGCGGCAGCGTGATGCGCTGCACGAGCGCGCCCGCAGCGGGGTCGGGGGCGTGCTGGGCCGCGCCTTCCGGCCGCAGCGGCCGGTACGCGCGCATCGCCTGCTCCCGGTCGGGGAAGCCCAGGTCGGCGAGCCGGCTCGTGCGCCAGCGCAGCGCGTCCTCTTCCAGGTTCGGCGTCGGCTCGAAGAGCAACCCGTACACGAGCCGCCAGTAGAGCGGCTCTGCCTGCTCGCGCAGGGTGCCCGCGATCTCGTGCATGCGGTGCGGGCTCGCGTCGCCCGCGACCGTGAAGTAGACGACACCGTCTGGTGTATAGGCGCCCTCGGGCGGCTCGTCTTCCTTGGCCACGACCGCCACGGCGGTCTCGGCGCGCAGCGCGAGGATGACGAGCTCGAGGTCGATCTCCTCGAGCGCGCGCAACAGCGTGGGCCGGCCGGCTTCGATCAGCGCGTCGAACCACTCGCCCACGCGCACGAGCGACAGCTCGTCGCCCGTCCACGCGTCCAGGTCGAAGCACGCGAGCCGCTGCTCCGTCGTCGCCAGCTCGAGCAGCCACGCCGCTTCGGACATGCCGCCCGCGCGCACCGTCTGGACCAGCTCGGCTTCGGGCAGGAGCGGCACGACCTCTTCGGGCCGCTCGACGAGCATGAGGAACTCCGAGCGCGTCTCGGGGCGGAGCTCCTGGCACGCCGAGGCGAGCTCCTCGGCCGGGAGCTCGCGCAGGCGCGCGCGCGCCGCGGCGCGGTCGCTCCGCGAGAGCCGCAAGAGCGCGACGCCGTCAGCCAATGCCGGGGATCGCCTCGCGCACCGCGTCGCTCGCCTGGTCGACGAGCTTCACCTTGAAGCTCGACAGCACCTCCTCGGGCACCTCTTCCAGGTCCTTCGCGTTGCGCTTGGGCAGGATGAGCTCCTTGATGCCCGCGCGGTGCGCGGCCAGCACCTTGCCCTTGATCCCGCCGACGGGCAGCACCTGCCCGCGCAGCGTGATCTCACCGGTCATCGCGACGTCGTCGCGCACGGGCTTGCCCGTGAGCAGGCTCGCGAGCGACACCACCATCGTGACGCCGGCGGACGGGCCGTCCTTCGGCTGGCCGCCCGCGGGCACGTGCACGTGGATCTTGCTCTTCTCGAACGCGTCGGGGGCGATGCCGAGTGACTCGGCGTTCGTGCGCACGTACGAGAGCGCGGCCTCCGCGGACTCGCGCATCACGTCGCCCAGCTGACCCGTGAGCTGCAGCTCGGGCTTGCCCTCCATGCGCGCGGACTCGACGAATACGAGGTCGCCGCCGATCGGGGTCCACACCATGCCCGTCGCCACGCCTGGGCGCTGGATGTGCTCGGCCGTCTCGCGCGAGAACGGCGCCGGACCGAGCAGCTTGGCCAGGTCGTCGGGGCCGATCGACGCGGCGGTCGCGCCCTCGGCCACGCGCAGCGCGGTCTTGCGCACGAGCGACGCGATGTTCCGCTCCAGGCTCCGCACGCCCGCCTCGCGGGTGTAGCCCTCGACGAGGCGCAGGAGCACGTCGTCGGTGAGCGCGATCGAGTCCTTCTGGAGGCCGTGCTCGCCGAGCTGGCGCGGCAGGAGGAACTCGCGCCCGATGCGCACCTTCTCCGTCGCCGTGTAGCCGGGCAGCTCGATGATCTCCATGCGGTCGAGGAGCGGCGGCGGGATCGTGTCGGCGCGGTTCGCCGTGGCGATGAAGAGCACCTTCGACAGGTCGAACGGCACCTCGACGTAGTGGTCCGAGAAGCTCCAGTTCTGCTCGGGGTCGAGCACTTCGAGCAGCGCCGACGACGGATCGCCGCGGTAGTCCATGCCGACCTTGTCGATCTCGTCCAGGATGAACACCGGGTTGCGCGTGCCCGCCGTCTTCAGGCTCTGCAGGATGCGGCCCGGCAGCGCGCCCACGTACGTGCGCCGGTGGCCGCGGATCTCCGCCTCGTCGCGCACGCCGCCGAGCGACGCGCGCACGAACTTGCGTCCCATCGCGCGCGCGATGGACTTGCCGAGCGACGTCTTGCCGACGCCGGGCGGCCCGAGGAAGCACAGGATCGGACCCTTCGGGTCCGACACGAGCCGGCGCACCGCCAGATACTCGAGGATGCGCTCCTTCACCTTCTCGAGATCGAAGTGGTCCTCGTCTAGGATGCGCCGCGCGTGCGCCAGGTCGAGGTTGTCCTCGGTCTCGGACTTCCACGGCAGGTCGAGCAGCCACTCCACGTAGGTGCGCGCGACCGAGCGCTCGGGCGAGTGCGTGGGCATGCCGCCGATGCGGCCCACTTCGCGCTCCGCGGCGTCGCGCGCCTCGGCGGGGAGATCGGCTTCGGCCAGGCGGTCGCGCAGCTCGTCGCCTTCTGCGCCCTGCTCGTCGTTCTCGCCGAGCTCGGCGCGGATCTTCCGCAGCTGCTCGCGCAACAGCTTGCGCCGCTCGTCCTCGCCGATCTCGCCCGCGGCGCGCTCGGCGAAGTTCTTCGACACCTGCGCGATGCGGATCTCGCGCATCAGGTAGCGCATGAGCGTGCGCAGGCGCGCGAGCACGTCCTGCTGCGCGAGCAGCTCGATCTTCTCGGGCAGCGGCATCGTGCCGTTGAACGCGATCACGTCGGCGAGCCGCGCGGGGTCGTCGAAGCGGTCGAGGATCTGCGCAGCCTCGTCGGGGATGTCGTCGCGCAGCGCCACGAGCTCCTTGCCGAGCCGCTGCACGGTGCGCCGCGCGGCCTCGGCCTCGGGCGTGCGGTCGAGCAGGTCGGGCAGCACTTCGGTGTCGGCCTCGGTGTGCCCGCCCGACTCGAAGAGCTCGCGCAGCCGCACGCGCGCCAGGCCGACCACGGCGACCGAGATGCCCGAGCCCGTCTCGGCCAGGTGCACGATCTTCGTCAGCGTGCCGACGGGATAGAGGTCCTCGAGCCGCGGCGTCTCCGTCTCGGGCGCGCGTTGCGACGCGACCACGAGAAAGCCGCCGCTCTTCGCCGCCGACTGCACGGCGGCCAGCGACTCCGCGCGGCCCACCGACAGCGGCAGCGTGACGCCCGGGAACACCACGGTGTTCCGCACGGGCAAAAGGGGCATGCGCTGGGGGACTTCGAGCCGTTCCCCGCCGATCTCGATCAGGGTCTTCTTGGCTTCAGTCACAGTCGCCCGCAACCCTAGAGCCGGAGCTGGCTAGGTCAAACGCGAGCCGGAGGCCGGAAGCTTGCGCGCCGCTCAGTACTCCAGCTCGTCGAAGTTCATCGAGTTGAAGCAGGGCACGCGCTTGACCATGTTCACGAGCGAGCCGGCCTGCGAGTAGTCCTTGAGCTCGCCTTTGATCGTGATGTTCCGGTCCTGGATCTTCATGTCGAGCTTGCGGCGCGCCTGGTCCAGCTCCTCGTCGTTCGCGATCTCCTTGTCGAGCTTGGCCTGGAGATCGGCGTCCTTGACCGCCGAGCAGTCCTCGGCCTTGCCGACGCGGATGCGGTTGCGGACTTCCTTCACGCCGCGCATGTCCTTGATGACCGCCTCGGCCTTGTTGCTCTGGTCCTGGTTCGCGACGTTGCCGGTGAGCATCATGATGCCGCGCATGGACTTCACCGTGACGTCCATCAGCCCGGGCTCCTTGTAGAGCGACTTCATGGCCTTGAGCTCCTGCTTGAACTCCGCCTGGCTCTGGGCCGAGGCGTGGAGCGCGAAGCCGAAGACGAGGGCGAGGGCGGCAAGTCCTGTGCAAAGCGTGCGCATGAGGGGGTCCTCCCGGTGAATCGGCGCGTAGCCTATCGGACGCGTCCTTTGCCGGTCAACCGGCGAGTTGCCTCCGAGTTGCTTTCGCCCGCCTCAGTACTTCTCGTGCTCGACGAGCTTCGCGGGGCTCTGCCGCCAGCTGCCGTTCCACGCCGTGACGAGCTCCTCGGCGGGGCTCGTGCCGCGCTCGGCGACCTGCTGGAGCGGCTCCAGGTAGACCGATTCGTCCTCGCCCAGCTCGTTCCGCGCGCCCATGCGCGCGAGCCCGCGGCGCGACAGCTCGACCAGCTCGCGCGCGACGTCGGCCACGGGCCCGTCGGGTCCCTGCGCGCGCAGGCCCTGGCGCGCCGCCGCCTCGTGCAGCGCGTCGACGTCGGCGAACGTCCAGCCGCGCACGCGCTCGAGCCCGGCGGCGAGCGCCTGGTCGTCGTAGAGCAGGCCCTTCCAGAACGCGGGCAGCGCGCACACCTGCGCGCCGGGGACGGCGTCGACGCCGCGCGTCTCGATCACGCGCTTCATGCGCACTTCGGGGAAGACCGTGGTCAGGTGCACGACCCAGTCCGCGAGCGTCGCGCGGTGGCCGTCGAAGCCGCGCGCCATGAAGTCGCGGAAGCTCACCCCGCGCGCGGGCAGGCTGTGGCCATCGCGCACGATCAGGAACATGGGCACGTCGAGCGCCCACTCGGTGTAGGCGCGGTACGCCGTGCCTTCGCCGAAGTCGGGCTCGAACGCGAACGGGAGCAGGCTCCACCGATCGGTGTCGGTGTGGCGCCAGATCTCCGCGCGGCGCGACATGAAGCCGTTCGGCTTGCCCTCGCTGAGCGGCGAGTTCGCGAACAGCGCCGTCGACACCGGCGAGGCCGCGAGCGCCAGCCGCAGCTTGCGCGCGGCGTCGGCCTCCGTCGAGAAATCGAAGTTCGCCTGCACGCCGGCGGTCGCGTGCATCATGTGCAGGCCCAAGCGGTCGCGCGCGCCCAGGTAGCGGCGCATGATCTCGTGGCGCTCGCGCGGCATGCGCGGCAGCTCGGCGACGCCGGCGAACGGGTGCAGGCCGAGCCCGAGCCACACGACGCCGAGCGGCTCCGACAGCGCGTTCACCAGCGCGATGTGGTCGGCGAACTCGCGCGCCGTCTCGTGCAGGGTCGCAAGCGGCGCGCCCGACAGCTCCAGCTGCCCGCCCGGCTCGAGCGTGATCGTGCGTCCGTTCAGCTCGAGGCCGACGAGCAGCCCGGCGTCGGTGAGCGGCTTCCAGCCGCGCTCGCGCTCGATCGACGCCAGCAGCGCGCGGATGCCGCGCTCGCCGTCGTAGGGCACGGGCAGGAACGTCTTCGCGTACAGGCCGAGCTTCTCGTGCTCGGTGCCGACGCGCCAGTCGGCGCGCGGCGTCTCACCTTCGCGGAAGTACTCGACGAGCTGGGTCACGTCCTCGGCGGGCCGCGCCAGGCGCGGGTCTTCGCGTGTGAGGCTCATGGTCGGTCTCCCGCGTAGAGCTCCGGGTGCAGGAAGCGCAGCCACGCGCACACGACGGCCTGGCGGCCGCGCTCGGCGCGCGTCACCGCACCGCCGGTGAGGCGGCCGATCGGACCGGCGTCGGGACCCGGGTCCGGCAAGCCCGCGGGCGCGCGGAACAGCGCATCGAAGCCGTCACCGATGGGTGTACGTTCGGCCGAGGTTGCGCGCGCGACGAGCGCCGGCGGGAACTCGAAGCCCGACGTGAAGCCGAAGCCCTCGCGCGCGCCGTCGGTGAGCACGCAACAGCCGACGTTCAGCCAGCCGCCGGGCAGCTCGGCGAACGGTGCGAGGCCGTCCTCGATGCCCGCGCCCAGGTCCGCGCCGCCGAGCGCCAGGCCGGCGTGCGCGCGCGCGCGTGCGCCCGCGATGATCTCCGCGAAGCCGAGCGGCTGCGGGTGCACGCCGCTCGCCACGTCGGCGCCCACGACGTCGACGCGCGCGAAGAACGGCGCGAGGCCGCGGCGAACCGCCTCCAGCTTGGCCGTGTTCCGGCTGCCCACGCGGACCGTGATCGCCTCCCTCAAACGCGCGTCGCCTCGCGCACGAGCTCCTCGAGGCGCTCCTCGAGCAAGAGGGCGGCCTCGGGTCCCGACAGCCCCGCCTCGGCGCACGGGCCTTCCTGCCCGCCTCGCTTGAACGGGCCGACCACGCGCACCTTCCCGTCCGTGCGCGCGATCGCGATGCACAGGAGCTCCCAGCGCCCCCGCGAGATCTTGAACTGCACGGCGTCGACGTGCTTCTCGTCGGGCTCGACGGTCGTGACCTCGAAGCCCGTGAGATAGGGCGCGCCGACTTCCGCGGCGCGCAGCCGGAACGCCTCGACGGCGCCCGCTGCCAGCTCGCGCAGCGCGCTCGCCGCCTGGCGCGCCCGCCGCAGCCGCTGCGCCAGCTCGGGATCCCGCCCGGCGAGCTCCTCCGCCAGCTTCCGGAAGCGCTGGGCGTCCATCGGCGAAGTGTATTTCATCCGGGCGATATACTGCGCCGGCTTTGCCGGGGCCGAGGGCTGGGGTCGGGATCGCGGTCGCGCTCGCCATCGCAGCTGTGGCGTCGGCGGCCGCTCGCCCGGAGCTGGCGTTCAGCGCGTTCGCGGCCGCGTTCCTCTGCTTCTGTATGGGCACGCGGCTGTCGCTGAACTGGCAGATCCTCGTCGGCACGGTGATCGGCATCGCGCTCGGGCGCGCCGTGTCGGCAGGCGCGCTGCCCGCGGAGACGGCCGACGCGATGAAGGCCGTGGGCAAGCTCTTCATCGGGCTGCTCAAGATGCTGATCGCCCCGCTCATCTTCCTGTCGATCTCCCACGCCGTCTCAGGCATGGAGGGCGCGCGCGAGCTGTCGCGGCTCGG
>Ga0335076_10001821_pt1 | contig 20828 bp, 19 predicted proteins | sample Lox_Sample_25_FD_206717 | JGI IMG/M metagenome (GOLD analysis project Ga0335076, IMG submission 206717) | Soil microbial communities from Loxahatchee National Wildlife Refuge, Florida, United States - Lox_Sample_2.5 | ecosystem: Environmental > Terrestrial > Soil > Wetlands | place: USA...
TGTCGGTCACTACCGACCCCCCCGCGGTCGCCGAGCCTTCCGACGTGAAGAAGGCGAGACGCTCGAGCGTCTTCTCGCGCGATCTCGTCGTGCAGGCGATCCGGGACTCGTTCCCCAAGCTCGACCCGCGGCTGCAACTGAAGAACCCGGTCATGTTCATCGTCGAGCTCGGCAGCGTGATCACGACCGTCATCTTCTTCAAGGATCTGGCGCAAGGGCACACCGGGCAGCTCTGGTTCGTCGGTGTGATCGCGATCTGGCTCTGGCTCACCGTGCTGTTCGCGAACTTCGCGGAGGCGATCGCAGAGGGCCGCGGCAAGGCACAGGCGAACGCTCTGCGGGCGACGCGGACGACGACGACCGCTCTCCGCCGATCCAGCGACGGCCATCTCGAGGAAGTGGCGGCGCCGGACTTGCAGAAGGGCGACGTCGTCGTGGTCGAGGCGGGGATGATCATCCCGGCGGACGGCGACATCGTCGAGGGCGCCGGCTCGGTCGACGAGTCGGCGATCACCGGCGAGTCTGCGCCGGTGATCCGGGAGGCCGGGGGCGACCGCTCCGCCGTCACCGGCGGCACGAAGCTCCTCTCCGACCGGCTCGTGATCGAGGTCACCCAGGAGCCGGGGCAGTCGTTCCTCGACCGGATGATCGCGCTCGTCGAAGGCGCCGCGCGGCGCAAGACGCCGAACGAGATCGCCCTCAACATCCTCCTCGCCGGCCTCACGATCACGTTCGTCGCCGCGGTGGTGACGCTGCGCCCCTACGGGATCTACGCCGGCACGCAGCTCTCCGAGACCGTCCTGATCGCGCTCCTCGTCGCGCTCATCCCGACCACGATCGGCGCTCTCCTCTCCGCAATCGGGATCGCGGGGATGGACCGGCTCGTGCAGCGGAACGTGCTCGCGATGTCGGGCCGCGCCGTCGAGGCGTCGGGCGACGTCGACGTCCTGCTGCTCGACAAGACCGGGACGATCACGCTCGGCAACCGGCAGGCGACGGAGTTCGTCCCGGCCCCCGGGGTCGAGGAGCGCGAGCTCGCCGAGGTCGCACAGCTGGCTTCGCTCGCGGACGAGACCCCGGAAGGTCGCTCGATCGTCATCCTCGCGAAGGAGAAGTTCGGCCTGCGCGAGCGCGTGCTCGGCGAGCACGAGTTCGTCCCCTTCAGCGCCTCGACCCGGATGAGCGGCGTCAACCTGAACGGCACGATGGTTCGCAAGGGCGCCGCGGAGGCGGTGAAGGCGTTCATCGCCGAGAACGGCGGTCGCACCCCGCCGGAGGTCGACGACGCCGTGCTGCGCGTCTCGGAGCAAGGGGGCACACCCCTCGTCGTCGCCCGTGACAACTTCGCGCTCGGCGTGGTCCACCTCAAGGACATCGTCAAGGGCGGCATGAACGAGCGCTTCGACGAGCTGCGCCGCATGGGCATCCGCACCGTGATGATCACCGGGGACAACCGGGTCACGGCGTCGGTGATCGCACAGGAGGCGGGCGTCGACGACTTCCTCGCCGAAGCGACGCCCGAGGCAAAGCTTGCGCTGATCAGGGACGAGCAGGGCCAAGGGCGGATGGTCGCGATGACCGGGGACGGGACGAACGACGCGCCGGCGCTCGCCCAGGCCGACGTCGGCGTGGCGATGAACACGGGCACCTCGGCGGCGAAAGAGGCCGGCAACATGGTCGATCTCGACTCGAACCCGACGAAGCTGATCGAGATCGTCGAGGTCGGCAAGCAGCTCCTGATCACGCGCGGCTCCCTGACGACGTTCTCGATCGCCAACGACGTCGCGAAGTACTTCGCGATCCTGCCCGCGATGTTCGCCACCACCTACGCGACCAAGCCGGGCCAGACCGGGCCGCTCGGCGCGCTCAACATCATGCATTTGGGCGACCCGCAGAGCGCGATCGTCTCGGCGATCATCTTCAACGCCTTGATCATTCCCGCGCTGGTCCCGCTCGCGCTACGCGGCGTGAAGTACCGCGCGATCGGCGCGACGGCGCTCCTGCGCCGCAACCTCCTGATCTATGGGCTGGGGGGTGTGATCCTCCCGTTCATCGGGATCAAGCTGATCGACCTGCTCGTCCACAACGTGTTCGGAGCGTGAGCGTCTGGCGACCCGCGGTCACTATCGAATCCTCCTGGGGATGGCGGCGGGAGTGGGGAAGACGTATCGGATGCTGCTCGAGGGCCGGCAGGCGCAGGAGGAGGGAAGGGACGTCGTGATCGGCTACCTCGAGCCGCACGACCGCCCGGAGACGACGGCGCTCGCCGAGGGCCTCGAGGGCGTGCCGCGCCTGCAGGCCCAGCACGGCGCGCTCGAGCTCCAGGAGATGGACGTCGACGCCGTGATCCGGCGCGCGCCGAAGCTCGCGCTCATCGACGAGCTCGCGCACACGAACGCGGCCGGGATGCGGAACGAGAAGCGCTGGCAGGACATCGAGGAGGTGCTCGATGCGGGCATCGACGTCATCTCGACCGTGAACGTCCAACACCTGGAGAGCCAGAACGACGCGATCTTCGAGCTCACCGAGATCCGCGTGCGCGAGACCTTCCCCGACCGGATCCTCGACGAGGCCGACGAAGTCGTGCTCGTCGACCTGTCCCCGGAGGAACTCCAGGAGAGGCTCCGTGCGGGCAAGGTCTACCCAAAGGAGCGCGCGCAGGTCGCGCTCGAGAACTTCTTCCGCTCGGACAAGCTCGCCGTACTGCGCGAGCTCGCCCTGCGAGAGGTCGCGGAGGACGTCGAGGCGCGCCGCGTCGCGCGAACCCTCGAGCCCCTCAGCCAGCAGGCGGTCGCCGAGCGCGTGCTCGCTCTCGTCGAGCCCCAGCCCAAGTCCCAGCGGATCATGCGCCGCGCCTGGCGTTCGGCGCAGAGGCTCGGTACCGAGATGGACGCGGTCTGGGTGCGGCCGCCCGGCAGGCCGCCGACCGAGGAGGAGGTGACGCAGGTTGCCGCCTTGCGGCGGCTCGCGGGCATCCTCGGCGCGCACTTCCTCGAAGAGGAGGGTGATGACCTCGTTGCCGCGGTTCGTCACGTTGCGGCTGAGCGCGGCTCCACGTACATCTTCGTCGGCACGCCCGACGAATCCCGCCGCCGCGAGATCTTCGGTGGCTCGCTCCTCTCCCGTATGGTGCGCGAGCTGCCCGGCCTCGACATCCGCGTCGTCGCCAACAGGGCCGACCGAGATCGGCTGACCGAGTGATCGCTGCAGTCATCGCCCTCGCCGGCCTCTCCGCCGTCCTCGCGGTCGCTCTTCTCGCGCGGAGCGGCTTCCGGGTGCGCAAGCCGCGCGCAGGCATCCGCCGCGTTCTCGTCCCGTTCACCGGCGGCACCCTCGACCCAACGGTGCTCGACGCCGCGATCCGGCTCGCCCAGGCAGAGGACGCGACTCTCGTCCCGGCCTACCTTCTGCTCGTCCCGCTCCAGTACGCGGAGGACTCGCCCTTGCGTGACGAGGTGGCCGTCGCGGTGCCGCTGCTCGAGGCGGTCGAGCACGCGGCCCTGCGGGCCGGCGTGCCCGTCGACGCACGGATCGAGAAGGGCCGCAGCCCGACGCACGCCCTGCGCCGGCTGTGGGATGAGGAACGCTTCGACCGGATCGTCGCGCCTGCGCCGAACGGGAGGGAAGATGGTTTCACGGCGAAGGACGTGACCTGGATCCTCGCCCATGCGCCGAGCGAGACGATCGTCCTCAAGCCCACGCCCTTGACCGCCGCATAGGTTTCGCCTCCCCCGGTAAGCCGCCTAACCTGTGCGCGTGGCGGAGCCCGCGCTGAGGGAGCCCAGGGAAGGCCCCCCCGAACCCGAGCGGGGGGTTCGCCGATACCTACTCGGCCGTCCGATGCGCTCGCACCAGCTCGAGGACGAGCTGCTGCCGATCCCACTAGCACTGCCGATCTTCGCCGCCGATGCGATCTCGTCCGTGGCCTACGCCACCGAGGCGGCGATGGTCGTGCTGCTCGGGGCGGGGCTCGCCGCGCTACACATCGCGCTGCCGATCTCGATCGCGGTCGCCGTCCTGATGGCGATCGTGATCGCCTCCTACCGCCAGACTGTCCGCGCTTACGAAGTCTCCGGCGGTGCCTACATCGTCGCGCGGGAGAATCTCGGGACGCTTCCGAGCCTCGTTGCCGCGGCCGCGCTGCTCGTCGACTACGTCCTCACCGTCGCGGTCTCGGTCTCGTCGGGCGTTCTCGCCATCACGTCCGCTGTAACGTCGCTCGACCACTTCAACACGGAGCTTTCGCTCGCGGCGGTGGGACTGATCATGCTCATCAACCTTCGCGGCGTCCGCGAGTCGGGGCTCGCGTTCGCGCTGCCGACGTACATGTTCATCTTCTCGATGCTCATCGCGGTCGGCACAGGCGTCACGAAGTGCGCGACGACCGGCTGCCCGCACGCGGTGACGCCGGATGCGATTCCGCCCGGAACCGCTGCGATCGGTGTCTTCCTGATCCTCAAGGCATTCTCGTCCGGCGCCAGCGCACTCACCGGCGTCGAGGCGATCGCCAACGGCGTCAATGCCTTCAAGCGGCCTCAGTCGAAGAACGCGGCACGCACGCTCGGCGTGCTCGGGATCGTTGCGATCACCATGTTCGTGGGCGTCTCGTACCTCGCCGTCGCGATGCACGCTCGTCCGAGCACGAGCGTCTCGGTCGTGTCGCAGGTCGCTCGCGCCGTGTTCCCGGCGGGCGGGCCGACCTCGTTCCTCTTCTGGCTCGTCCAGATCTTCACGTTCGCCGTCTTGGTCCTCGCGGCGAATACGTCGTTCCAGGGATTTCCGCGGCTCTCCGCACTCTTGGCCAAAGACCGGTTCATCGCCCGCCAGTTCACGAATTTGGGCGACCGGCTGGTCTACTCGAACGGTGTCGTGCTCCTCGCAGGAGCCGCGGCCTTCCTGATCTGGATCTACCACGCGAACGTCAACAACCTCATCCACCTCTACGTCGTGGGCGTGTTCACGGCGTTCACGCTGTCGCAGGCCGGAATGGTGCGCTACTGGCTGCGCACGCACGGAGGTGGCTGGCGGTGGCGGGCCGTCGTCAACGGGGTCGGCGCCGCCGCGACGGGCGTCGTCGCCATCGTCGTGATCCTGACGAAGTTCACCGAAGGCGCCTGGATCGTGACGATTGCCGTACCGACGATGGTCCTCGCCTTCTACGGCGTCCGTCGTCATTACGACGGGATGCAGCGAAGGCTCGCTGCCGGTGCCGCGGCCGTCGCAGCCGCACCGGCGGCGCGGAACACGACGATCGTCCTCGTCGAAGCGCTCAACGAGGCGACCGACGCCGCCGTGTGGCTCGCCGAGAAGATCGCACCCGAGGGGTTCCGTGCCCTCCACGTCCCCATACGCGGCTCCGACCCCGGTATCCGTCCGCGCTGGTACCGGCTGCGTGAAGGCAAGCCGCAACTCGAGGTCTCCGGCGACTCCGGCGGCCTGACTGCGGCGGTGCTCGACGAGGTGTGGCGGCTGCCCCGCAGCGAGTCCGACTTCGTCACCTTGATCGTTCCGGAACTGTTCGAACGCGCATCGCTGTCCCAGCAGATCCATCACTCACGTGAGCTCGCGCTGAAGCTGCGGTTGCTCTCCGAGCCCGGCCTCGTCGTCGCCGACGTACCGGTGCTGCGCGAGCCGGGGCGAACGTTCCCGAAGCGGCTGGTTGTACGCGTGCTCGTCTCCAATGTGAGCGCCGCAACGATGCGCGCCGTCAACTACGCGAGCACGCTCAATGTGGCGGACACACAGGCGGTGCACTTTGCGTTCAGCTCCGAGGACGGCAGCGCGATCCGGTCGGAGTGGGCCGGGCACGGGCCGCGCATCCCGCTCCACGTCGAGGAGGCGCCGTACCGCGATATCGGCGCTCCGCTGCTTCACTACCTGCGGGGCATCACAGAGGATCCTGACGTTGCGGTGCTTGTGCTCATGCCGGAGTTGATCTTGCGCGGCTGGCGCCGCTTGCTCCACAATCAGCGTGCGCTCTACGTCAAGCGGCTGCTTCTCTTCGAGAGGCATGTCGTCCTGGCCTCGGTGCCGTATCAGCTTCTCCGATGAAGCTCAAGCTGCCCGATCCGAGGTCCCTGCCGCACCGGGCCCGGCGCCTCGCTCGTTGGACGGGCTCGATCGCCTACCGGAGCATCGTCGTGCCGCTGCTCGATTTGGAGGAGACCGAGCACTCACTCTCCCTCGCCTCGCGGCTCGCCGCGGATCGCGGCGCCCGGATCGTGCTGGTGGCGCCGTTGGTGATCCACCATGAACTCCCGTTCGAGGCACACTTCGACACGGAGCGCGCGGAGCTGGCCGCCCGGCTCGGGGCGGCCGCGTCGGCCCTCACCTCACGTGGTGTGACTGTGCGTCAGGAGATCGTCCGAACTCGCCGTGGCCGACTGGGAGACGACATCGCCCGCGTTGCGTCCGAGTACCGGGCGGAGCTGCTGGTAGTCGGCGCGCCTGTGAGGTCACGTCGCGGCTTCCGGCGGCCGTTTCACGAGGAGCTGCTCCCACTCCTACGCGCAACGCCCTGCCGGGTGCTGATCGCGACGGGTCCTGTCGCGGGGAAGGCCGCGGCCGGCCGCCAGGCTGACTTCTCGAAGATACTCGTGCCGATGAAGCTCGGTGAGATCGGGGAGGAGATGGTCGCGACGGCGGTCAAGCTGGCGCAGGAGCGCGGTGCCGCGGTCGTGGCGCTCCACGTGATCCGCGTGCCACTCGACCAGCGGCTCGAGGCGGAGCTGATCGACCAGGAGGAGAGCTCGGCGGCGTCGCTCGCTGAAGCGGCCGCGCTCGGCAGCGCTAACGGCGTCGCGGTCGAGGGGCGGTCCGTCCGCGACCGGTCGATCGGAGAGGCGATCGTCAAGGCGGCCGGAGAGACCGGCGCCGACCTCATCGTGCTCGGTTCCTCGCCACGCTGGCGCCGCCAGTTGCGCTTCTTCTCGCCTACGGTCGACTACGTCCTCCGCAAGGCGCCGGCCGAGGTGCTCGTCGTCGCGTTCCCGCAGGGCGTGCTCGAAGAGGTCTAGGAAGCTACATTCAGCCAATGCTCAACGCGCTTGTCATCGGCTGCGGCCGCGTCGGCTCGGCGGTCGCGCTCCAGCTCCACCAGGAGGGGTGGGACGTGACCGTCGTGGACGAGAACGAGGACGCGCTCTCGCGACTCGGGGAGAGCTGGCCCGGTCAATTCATCGTCGGCCACGGCATGGACTCCCATCTCCTGCGCGAGGCCGGCATCGAGGACGCCGACGCCGTCGTGGTCGCCACGGACGGCGACAACACGAACATCATCATCGGCCAGGTCGCGCAGAAGCGCTTCGACGTCCGCTGTGTCGTCGTACGCGTCCTCGATCCGGCCCGGGCGCGGTTCTACCAGGAGCGAGGCCTCAACACAGTGTGCCCGACGCGCGTCGCGATCGACGCGCTGCTCGAGGCCTCGCGGACGTGCGCGATCCCGACTGCGCCGCCGGAGGCCGAGGAGGTCGTGGGCTGATGTACGTCATCGTCGCCGGCGGCGGCAAGATCGGGGCCAACGTCACCCGCTCGCTCCTGAGGCTCGGCAACGAGGTGACGCTCATCGAGCAGAAGCGCGACCGCTTCGAGGCGCTCGAGGACGAGTTCGAGCACCAGGTGCAGCGCGGTGACGCGACCGAGCTCTTCGTCCTCGAGCGCGCGGGAATCGCGCGGCCGCCCGACGTCGTGCTCGCGCTCACGGGCGACGACGAGGACAACATGATCATCGGCCAGATCGCACGGGAGAAGTTCGGCGTCCCGAAGGTGATCGCACGGGTCAACGACCCGCGCAACCAGTCGCACTTCGACCTGCTGGGGATCTCGCCGACCATCTGCGCGACTTCTAGCGTGATGGCGCTCGTCGAGCACGAGGTGCCCGAGCACGACCTCATCCACCTGCTCGAGCTGCGCGGCGAGAATCTCGAGATCGTCGAGGTGCAGATCGACGGCGACTCACCCTCGGCAGGACACAGCATCGAGGCGCTCTCGCTGCCCGAGGGCTCGAGGCTCATCTCCGTCATGAGGGGCGGCCGGGCCGAGATCGCCGTCGGCTCGACGGTGCTCGAGGCGGGCGACCAGGTACTGGCGATCCTCGAGCCGGGCAAGGAGGACGAATTACGCCGCGTCCTGCTTCGCCGCTAGCCCTGATCCTCGCCGTGGCGGCCGTTCTCGCCGCGTGCGGGAACAGCGGCCCGACCCACGGCGTCGCCGGCGTGCACAGGACGGTCGCGAGCTCCGGTCGTGACTGGACGCGCTTCGGCTGGGACGCGCGCCGGAGCAACGACGACCCGTACTCGACCGGGATCACGGCGGCGAACGTCGCGTCGCTGACGCGCCGGCAGGTCCAGCTGCCGGGAACCGTCGATTCCTCGGCCATCTACCTCCACGGCGTGAAGATCAAAGGGGCGACCCGCAACGCGTTCTTCGTCACGACGACGTACGGGATCACGCTCGCGATCGATGCCGACAGCGGGGCGATCCTCTGGCGCTGGACGCCGCCGGGGTACTCTCGCCTGGCCGGCTCGGCGCAGATCACGACGGCGACTCCGGTCGCCGACCCGAGCCGCAGGTGGATCTACGCCGCGTCGCCCGACGGGCGGGTCCAGAAGCTCTCGGTCGCGAACGGTCACGTCGCGTGGCGACACCGGATCACGGTGCTCCCGTCGCGCGAGAAGATCGCAGCCTCCCTGAACTTCGCGGGGGGTCACGTGATCGCCACGACGGGCGGCTACATCGGCGACACGCCGCCGTACCAGGGCCACGTCGTCGTCATCGCCCCGGCGGGGCGCGGCCGGCTGCTCCACGTGTGGTATTCGCTCTGTTCGTACTACCACGTGATCATCTATCCGACGAGGTGCAATGCGAGCGACTCCGCGATCTGGGGACGCGCCGGCGCGGTCGTCGTCCCGGGCAGCGGCAAGCTCCTCGTTGCGACCGGCAACGCGCCGTGGAACGGCAAGACCAACTGGGGAGATGCGGTGCTCGTGCTTTCCCGGAAGGCGAAGCTCGTCGGCAACTACACGCCCACGAACACGGCCGAGCTGAACGACAACGACCTCGACCTCGGTTCCACGTCACCCGTCTATCTCACGTCGAAGCTGATCGCGCAGGGCGGCAAGGACGGGAAGATCCGGCTCCTCTCGCTCGCCCGCTTGCGCGGGACGAAGCCGCACAGGGGCCGTGAGCTGCAGATCGTCTCGACGCCGTCGGGCACGGATCTCTTCACCGCTCCCGCCGTGTGGCGGAGCGGGAAGCGCGTGTGGCTGATCGCCGCCGACAACGGCGGCACCCAGGCGTGGTCGCTCAGCGGCGGACGTCTCCACTCGGTGTGGCGGAACGCCAACGGCGGCACGAGCCCCGTCATCGCGGGAGGGCTGCTCTGGGTCTACGACCCGGGCGGCGGGCTGCGGGTGTACGAGCCCGCGAGCGGAAAGCTCGTCACGACTCTCTCCGCCGGGTCCGGGCACTGGAACAGCCCGATCGTGACGGACGGCCGGGTCGCGCTGCCGGAGGGAAACGCGAACGACCACGCCACGAGCGGCGTGCTCGACATCTGGCGGACGCACTAGCCGTGGGCTCGACCTCGCGTGTTGCTTCGTCGATAGCTGCGCTCGCGCTCGCCCTGGTTCTCGTCGGCGGCGCCGGTGGAGCAAGTTCTGGGACGAAGTCGCTCTCGTTCGCCCCTGTCGTCGGCGGCTTCGACTCGCCCGTCTTCGTGACGTCTGCGCCCGGCGATCCGACGACGCTCTACGTGGTCGAGCAGCCCGGAACGATTCGCATCGTTCGCAACGGCAAAATCGCCGGCACGTTCCTCGACATCCAGAGCAAGATCAAGAGCGGCGGCGAGCAGGGCCTTCTCTCGATGGCCTTCAGCCCGCGCTACACGTCGAACCATCTCTTTTACGTCTCGTACACCGACGTGAAGGGGAGCTCACGGGTTGCGCGCTACCGGGCATCGAACGGCCGCGGCGTACGCTCGAGCGGACGCATCCTGCTCACCGTCCACCAGCCGTTCGACAACCACAACGGCGGTCAGCTTCAGTTCGACAAGCGGGGCTATCTCTACTTCGGCCTGGGCGACGGCGGCTCGGAAGGCGACCCGAATCAGACCTCCCAGAACATGCACACGCGGCTCGGCAAGCTGCTGCGGTCGCGAACGAAGAGTCCGGGCCGCGGCTGGCGCATCGTCGGGCTCGGGCTTCGCAACCCTTGGCGCTTCTCGTTCGACTCGGCGACGGGGAACCTCTGGATCGGCGACGTCGGCCAGGATCGCTACGAGGAGGTGGACTTCCGGGCGGCGGCGAAGCTCGACAAGCTCGCGAACTACGGCTGGAGCCGCTTCGAGGGCTACTCCGTCTACGCGGCGAGCCATCGCTACGCGCCGGTGGGGCAGAAGGTTCGGCCGGTGCTCGTCTACTCGCACGCACACGGTTGCTCGATCAGCGGCGGCTATGTCTACCGCGGCTCGGCGGTGCGTGCTGCGCGTGGCCGCTACTTCTACGGCGACTACTGCGCGGGCACGATCTGGAGCTTCCGGGTCGGCAAGCAGGGCCGCGCCTCGGCTGCCGTGGTCTCCGGGAACGTGCCGTCGGTTTCCTCGTTCGGCGTCGACGGGAACGGCGAGCTCTACGCGCTCTCCCTCGGCGGCACGCTCTACCGACTGCGCTGAGCCTCTCGAGTCTCGTGACGGCCGCGTCCCCACGGGCCACGTCCCGGTGCCAGGCACCGAGACGTGTCCGCTACCGCCGGTTGTCCGCAACAGACGCCTTGCGTACACGCTCCCGCGAGGGAACCCTGAGGCGATGCCTCGCCGACCTCGCGACCTTGCTCCCGGGATCCAACACGCCGGCGTCGGCGCCGGGGGAGCCGCGGTCTACTTTCAGGACGACCGGGATCGGGCGGTCTGGTTGCGACTCTTCGTGCGGACGGTCGCGCGCTACCGTTGGAGGTGCCTCGCCGCCTGTCTGCTGACGACGCACTGGCATGCCCTCGTTCACGTTCCCGATGACTCGCTTGCTCGCGGAATGCATCAGCTCGTAGGCGGCTATTCCATGCGGTTCAACGAGCGCCATGAGCGGGCGGGCTACCTCGTGCGGGGGCGGTATTGGTCGAGACGGAAGGACTCTCCGTCGGCACTTCTCGAGGCGTACCGCTACGTGGCGCGGAACCCGGTTGCCGCCGGACTTGTCGAGCGGCCCGAAGACTGGCGCTGGAGCAGCTACGGCACGACGATCGGTGTTTCTGAGATGTTCGCGTTCGTCGACGCGCGGGAGGTTCTGGGAGAGTTCGGCACGGTGCAGAGCGCGCAGATCCGTGGGCTGCGTCGCTTCGTTGACCTGGGCTGAAGGGCCGAGGCCCTTCGGAAGAGATGTCCTTTACGGCCATGCCCCGGTGCCTGGCACCGAGACGTGGCCAAAGGAGCGGTTCGTCCGGCTGCGGGGCGCCTCAGGCGGAGCGGCGGCGCCGAACCTGTGGCGCTTGCTGGCCGAGCGCCGCGTAGGCGAGCGCCTGAAGCGACTCGTTCAGCGTCGCGAGCTCACGCGTGATGCGGAGGAAGTTCTCGTCGTTGTCGAGGCGCTTGTTCGTCTTCGCCAGCTCGTCCGCGATCCGGTCGAGCCGCTCGAGGATCAGGTCGAAGCGCCGGTCGGAAAGATTGTGCTCCACTCGCTCATCGTAGTGCCGCCAGCTGCCGGCGCGACCCCACGACGAGGACTTCGGGGCCGAGTGCCGCCTGGACCTCGGCGAGCGTCCCGACGACCTCCACCTGCCGTGCCGCACCCGCGTGGGCGAGCGCAATCTCGACCAGCTCCCGCGGCGCGTCGCTGAAGACCCCGATTCGCGCCCCGGCAGAAGCAAGCCTGCGGAGCGCAGCGTTCGTCTCCGCCCGGGGACGGATCGAGAGCGGGGCCCGGTCCGCCGCGAACCGCGCCAGGAGAGGGCGCCAGTCCCCGAGCGCACGGTCGAGCTCGAGCGCAGCAGCCTCCCGATCCTCGGGCACCTCCAGCTCGACGCGCGCCCGCCGCGCCGCATCTTCGAGCCACGCATCCCACAGCGGCCGCGTGTCGGCGAGCACACCGTCGAGGTCGAGCGCGATCGCGAGCTGGCTCGGCACGAGACGCGATGCTAGATTCCCGGCCACAACCCGGCGAGCGGTGAGGGAACTCCGGTGCAAGTCCGGGACGGTCCCGCCGCTGTAAGGGGAGACGCTCTCCCGCCACGATGTCACTGGGTCGCACGACCCGGGAAGGCGGCGGGAGAGGGAGCCCCGAGTCAGAAGACCTGCCGCCCGCCTCCAAACCCGAACCCCTCGCGGAAGGAGGATTCGTGCAACGCCTGACCATTGCTGTCGTCGCGGCTCTCGTCGTCGCGCTCGCGGTCGTCTCCCTCTCGGCGGCTGCCCACCGACAGACGCACGCCAAGCATCGCTTCCCGCACCGCATCGTCTCGCTCTCGCCGACCGTGACCGAGGATCTGTTCGCGCTCGGCGCCGGTAAGCAGGTCGTAGCGGTCGACCAGGACTCGAACTACCCGCAGCGTGCGCCGCACACCAGTCTCTCCGGCGTCACGCCGAACGTCGAGGCGATCGCGAACTACCACCCGGACCTCGTCCTCATCTCGTACGACCCCGGCAACTTCGCGTCGCAACTCCGCAAGCTCGGGATCAAGGTCGTGAACGAGGCGGCCGCGAACAACCTCAAGCAGGCGTACGCGGAGATCCTCCAGCTCGGCCGCCTCACGGGCCACAACCGGGGTGCGAAGGCCGTGGTGCACTCGATGCGGACGCAGCTGGCGGCGCTCGTGCGGAGCGTCCCGAGGTCGCGCCGCCACCTGCGCGTCTACCACGAGCTCGACCCGACGTACTACTCGGCGACCTCGAAGACGTTCATCGGGAGCATCTACAAGCTGTTCGGCTTCCGGGACATCGCCGACGCCGCGGGCGGGACGGGCGACGGCTACCCGCAGCTCTCCGCGGAGTACATCATCGCGAAGAACCCGCAGATCATCGTCCTCGCAGACACGAAGTGCTGCCAGCAGAGCTACGCGACGGTCGCCGCGCGGCCGGGGTGGGGCGCGATCGCCGCGGTCGAGCACCATCGCGTCGTGAGCGCCGACGACGACGTCGCCTCGCGCTGGGGGCCGCGGATCGTGCAGTTCGCGCGGTCGGTGGCGCGGATCGCAAAGCAGGGCTGATGGCCGCAACGGCCGAGAGAGTGGAGGCGGCACCCCGCGTCGAGGCGCGGGGTGTCGGCCTCCGCGCCGGCCTCCTCACCGTCGCGTTCCTCGTCGTCGCGCTCGCGGTCGGCCTCGCCGTCGGGCCGGTACACATCGGGCTCGGCTCGATCGTGCGCTCGGCGCTCTCGTACGTGCCGGGACTGCACGTGCAGCAGCCGCTCGACGCGGTCGACCGGGCGGTGCTGTGGCAGGTGCGGGCGCCGCGGGTAGCGCTCGCCGCGCTCGTCGGCGGGATGCTCGCGGTCGCAGGCGCCTCGTACCAGGGCGTCTTCCGGAACCCCCTCTGCGACCCGTACCTGCTCGGGGTCGCGGGAGGCGCCGGGCTCGGCGCGACGCTCGCGATCGTCTACGCGACGGCCGCGGCGGCCGGGAGTAGCTGGACGGTGCCGCTGGCTGCGTTCGGCGGCGCGCTCGGCGCGGTCGTGGTCACGTATGCGCTCGGTCGCTCGGCCGGCGCGACGCAGATGACGGGCGCCCTCGTACTCGCCGGCGTGACCATGGCGACCTTCACGGCGGCGGTGCAGACGTTCGTCCAGCAGCAGCACACGCAGCAGCTGCAGAACGTCTATGCCTGGCTGCTCGGCGGCTTCTCGACGGCGACGTGGCACGACGTCGCGATCTGCGCGCCGTACATCGTGGCGAGCTCGGTCGTGCTCTTCCTACACCGGCGGGTCCTCGACGTGCTCAGCCTCGGCGACGACGAGGCCAGGAGCCTCGGGATCGATGTCGGACGCGCGCGGTTGACGATCGTCGTCGCGGCCACGCTCGGAACCGCCGCGGCCGTGTCCGTGAGCGGGCTGATCGCCTTCGTCGGGATCATCGTCCCGCACACGGTCCGGCTGCTCGTCTCGACGAGCTACCGCGCGGTCGTGCCGCTCTCGCTGCTCGCCGGCGCGGGCTTCCTCGTTCTCGCGGACGTCGTCGCCCGCACCGTCCTCTCGCCGGCCGAGCTGCCGATCGGCGTCGTCACGGCCTTCCTCGGTGCGCCGTTCTTCGCGGTCGTCCTGCGCACGTCGAGAGGCGCTCGATGATCGTGACCCGCGATCTCTGGGTGCGGTTCGGGCCGGTCGCGGCAGTGCGCGGGCTCTCGCTGCGGGCGGAGTCCGGAGGCTGGACGGCGCTCATCGGGCCGAACGGCGCTGGGAAGACGTCGGCCCTCCGCGCGCTCGCCGGGCTCGCGCCGTACGAGGGCGAGGTTCTGCTGGACGGACGGGACGCGCGGCGGCTCGGGCGGCGCGCCGTCGCGCAGCTCGTCGCCTTCGTCCCGCAAAAGCCCGAGACGCCGGCTGCGCTGACCGTGGCGGAGTACGTCCTCCTCGGCCGCACGCCGCACATCTCGTACCTCGGCGGCGAGGGCCGCCACGATCGCGAGGCCGCGACCCGTGCGCTGCGCCGCCTCGAGCTCGAGCATTTCGCGGAGCGGCCGCTCGGCTCGCTCAGCGGCGGTGAGCTGCAGCGAGCGGTGCTCGCGCGGGCGCTCGCGCAGGAGGCTCCGCTGCTGCTCCTCGACGAGCCCACCACGGCTCTCGACCTCGGCCGCCAGCAGCTCGTGCTCGAGCTCGTCGACGCGCTCCGCGGGGATGGGCTGACGGTCGTGACGACGATGCACGACCTCACGCTCGCGGGCCAGTACGCCGAGCGGCTCGTTCTGCTCAACGAGGGCTCGGTCGTCGCCGAGGGTACGGCGACGGAGGTGCTCTCGGCGCCGAATGTCGCGGCGCATTACGGCGCAAACGTCCGCATCGTCGAGGACGGGGGCGGCGTGTTCGTGTTCCCGGTCCGCAGCCGCTAGAGTGCGCCGCGGCGCTTAGCGCCTCCTATGCGCGACTGACCCGTCTCATCCGGCCCTGTCGTTCCAACTCGTTGGAGGTCGTTGCGCATGTCTCGCCTTGCCGGCTCGCTCGTCGCGGCCGGAGTCACGAAGTCGTACGGAGCCGAGGTCGTTCTCGCGGACGTCGATCTCGTCGTGCCGCCGCGCGCGCGGATCGGGCTCGTGGGCCCGAACGGCGCCGGCAAGTCGACGCTGCTCCGTCTGCTCGCGGGACTGGAGGAGCCCGACGCGGGCCGCATCCGGCGCACGCCGCCCTCGCTCGCGGTCGGCTACCTCGCGCAGGAGCGGAACGGCGCCGGGGCCGCCCGCTCGGGCGGCCAGGAGACGCGCGACGCGCTCGCGAAGGTGCTCCGCGACAGCTACGAGGTGCTCCTGCTCGACGAGCCCACGAACGACCTCGACTTCGTCGGCCTCGCGTGGCTCGAGCGCTCGCTCGCATCGCATCCAGGCTCGTTCGTGGTCGTCTCCCACGACCGCGCCTTCCTCGACGGCACAGTCACGCGCATCGTCGAGCTCGACGAGTGGACGCGCAGTACGACCGAATACACCGGCGGCTGGAGTGACTTCGAAGCCGAGCGCGAACGGCGCCGCGACCGCCACTACCGCCGGTGGGAGTCGTCGGTCGCCGAGCGCCGGCGCATCGAGGAGCAGCAGCGCCGCATGGCCGAGTGGGAGCGCCGCGGCTACGGCCAGGGCCGCAAGAAGAAGAAGTCGAAGGACGTGAAGCGGACGTACGGCGCAAAGCTCGCGCGTGTCGAGACCGTCGAGAAGCCGTACGAGCCGTGGGAGCTCCAGCTCTCCCTCGCGTCGGCGGCGCGCAGCGGCGAGACCGTCGTGCGGCTCGAGGACGCCGTCGTCGAGCGCGGTTCGTTCCGGCTGGGCCCTCTCGACGTCGCCGTGGGTTGGGGAGACCGCGTCGCGATCGCCGGCGCGAATGGCAGCGGCAAGACGACGCTGCTCGACGCGCTGCTCGGCCGCCTGCCGCTCGCCGCCGGGAGCCGCTGGCTCGGCCCGGGTGTCGTGCTCGGCGAGCTCGAGCAGGACCGCGCCGCGCTCACCGGCCCGCAGACGCTGCTCGAGGTCTTCCGCGATTTCGAGGCGGGAACAGCGCGCACGCTGCTCGCGAAGTTCGGCCTCGGCGCCGACGACGTCCTGCGCCCGGCGGCCTCGCTCTCGCCGGGGGAACGAACGCGCGCCGGTCTCGCCCTCCTCACGGCTCGCGGCGTCAACTGCCTCGTGCTCGACGAGCCGACGAACCATCTCGACGTCGAGGCGATCGAGGAGCTCGAACGCGCCCTCGCGGCGTACGACGGCACCGTGATCCTCGTCACCCACGACCGCCGCTTCCTGGAGGCTTTCGCGCCCGGCCGTACCATCGAGCTATGAGCGTAGGCTCGACGGAGCTCAGCACAGCGCGAAGGCGTCGGCTTCGCCGGCGCCGAAAGTGGGAAAACTGACCGAGACCGCCACGGCGTCGATCCTCACGATCGGGAACGAGCTCGTCTCGGGCGACGTGTCGAACACGAACGCGGCATGGCTCGCCCGCCGCCTCGCGCCGCTCGGTGTCGAGGTTCGGTTGACGGCGGCCTTGCCGGACGAGATCGACACGATCGCGGGCTTCGTCCGGGTCGAGGCGCCGCGCGTCGACTTCTTCCTCACCACGGGCGGTCTCGGCGGCACGCCCGACGACCTGACGCGTGAGGCGATCGCGGCCGCGTTCGGCGTCGAGCAGGAGGAGGTCCCGGAGCTCGCCGCCGAGCTGCGCGCCCGCTTCAGGAACAACCCGGACTACGCGGCCCGCTGGGCGTTGCTGCCCCGCGGCAGCCGGCCGCTCGCGAACCCGCTCGGCGGCGCGCCGGGCTTCCTGATCGGGAACGTCTACGTGCTACCCGGCCTCCCGAGCGAGATGGAGGCGATGTTCGGGTCGATCGAGGAGGAGTTCCGGCGCGGCGGCCCGATCGAGTCGTGGCGCCGCGTCTTCCGCACGTACGAGAGCGTCATCTCCGCGTCCCTCGTGGAGGCGGGGGAGCGCTGGCCGGGTGTCCTCGTCGGCTCCTACCCGAGCTTCGGGGACGGCGGCTTCACCGTCGAGATCGTGCTCAAGTCGAACGACGTCGCGGCGCTCGCCGCGGCCTCCGCCTGGCTCGAGTCAGCGATCGAACAGAGCGGCGGACGGTAGGTAGAAGGCCGCGATCGCGAACGTGACGAGCACCGCCGCGAGCGGGCTGAAGAACGCGACGAGGAAGACCGCCCCGTACATCGGCACGCCGGGCAGATAGGCGCGGTCGACCGCTCGGAGCGCCGAGTCGGACGTGCCGTCGGCGATGAGCCGCCGGCCCTTGCGCGCGTACCCCCACCAGATCAGGTGTAGCGCGGCCATGAGGACGAAGGTCGCGGCGTAGGCGAGCGCCGCAGCCTGCTCGCCGTCGTGCCCGGTGTTGAGGTTCTGGGCGACGAGCTTCGTGGGGAAGGGCAGGAAGGCGATCGTCAGCAGGAGCAGGATGTTGATGAAGAGCATGGTCCGGTCGGTGCGCCCGAGCAGCGAGACCGTGTGGTGGTGGTTCATCCAGATGATCCCGATCGTCAGGAAGCTCGTCACGTACGCGAGGTACGACGGCCAGAGGCGGAGGAGCTCCCTACCGAGGTCGCTGCCGGGGAACGCGTGGAACTCGAGCACGAGAAGCGTGGCGGCGATCGCGAACACGCCGTCGCTGAACGCCTCGAACCGCGTGGTGCTGTTCTCCACGGCTCGGATCGTCGCGGACGCTGCGGACGGCTACGCGAGCGCTGCGGACGGCTACGCGAGCGCCGGCGCGAGCTCGCGGCCGAGCAGCCGGACTGGCTCGAGGTCGGTGTGCAGGAGGTGCTGGAGCATCACCCGTTCACAGCCGGCGCGCTCGTACTCCCCGAGCCGGGCGACGACCTCGTCCACCGAGCCGACGACGCAGCGTTCCGAGTAGGCGGCGAGCCAGTCGTCGAACGACTGCTCGCGCTCGCGGCGCGCGTACAGCTCACGGGCGCGCTCGCGCATCTCCTCGTGTGTCGCGCCGACGAGGAAGCCGGTCATGACGCTTAAGCGCAGCGGCCGAGTCCTCTCGCGGATTTCCGCCGCTTCCTCGGGCGAGACGAACGGCGTGTTGTACTCGTCCGCGAACCGCAGCGCCGGCTCGACGGTGCCGCGCGCGCCGCTGCCGCCGACGAGGAGCGGCGGGCGGGGCCGCTGCACCGGCTTCGGCTGCCCCGGGGCGTCCTCGAGCGTGTAGTGCCGGCCGTGGAAGTCGACGCGCTGCTCCGTCCAGAGCCGGTGCACGATCTCGACCTGTTCCGCGAGCATCTCGACCCTCACCCGGGTCCCGGGGAAGGGAAAGCCGTACGCCCGGTGCTCGCGCTCGTTCCAGCCCGCGCCGAGGCCGAGCTCGATGCGCCCGCCCGAGACGTGGTCGGCCGTCGCCGCCGCGTTCGCGAGCAGAGCCGGCTGCCGGAAGGTCGCGGGCGAGACGAGCGTGCCGAAGCGCAGCGTCGAGGTTCTCGCCGCGAGCGCCGCGATGGTCGTCCACGCGTCGTGCGCGACGTTGCGCGCCTCATCGCCCTGCGAGATGTAGTGGTCGGAGCGGAAGAGCGTCTCGACGCCGTGCTCCTCACACGCGTCTGCGAGCGCGCACCAGTGCTCCCAGGTCACGCCCTCCTGACCCTCGATCATGAGCGCGAGCCGCATCTCGCGAGCGTAAGCGTTTTCGGGACGGGCACGTCGGGGACGAGAGACGCCATGACGAATCTCCGCGTCACCAAGCAGCTCGCCTGCAGCTCGCCTACCTCGCCGAGCCCCTGGACGAGGCGCGCGCCCGGGCCGGCAAGGTCGAGATCCGCATCGCGAAGAACTCGTCCTGATTGGTCATACGGTCCGGCCGAACTCGCGTCTATAGTGCTGCTTGGTCCTGTAGTTCGCATTACGAACTAGGAGGGGACTGACGCGAGGGCGGAGTCGCTTCCAGGCCAGCTCCGCCCCCGCGCCGTGGACTGTAGGGCCTGGGGTTTGGAGCAACAACCGAATGAAGCGCACGATTCTCGCGCTCGGCACGATCGCGCTTGCGCTCGCCCTGGCAGGCGGCGCATGGGCCGGCAAGCAGTACATGATCACGTCGTCGCGTCAGGTGAAGCCCGGCGCACTGACGCTGAGGAACCTGTCGAAGGGCGCCGTGAGGCACCTGCACGGCGCGAAGGGCAAGAGGGGCGCGACCGGCCCGCGAGGACCGAAGGGTGACACCGGTGCGCCCGGGCAGAAAGGTGACAAGGGAGACAAGGGCGACAGCGGCATCAACTCGCCGCTCGTCTACACCTTCGCGGGTGCTACCGGCCCTGACACCGGAATCTGTTCCGACAACAACGGCGCACCGAACAAGGGCTGGGCGACGGACACCTACGACGCGACCTACGTCGTCGCGACGCAGCCCGATGGTTCGTACGTGATCACCAAGGTCGTGAAAGGCACCTTCATCACCACCGCCGGGGTCTCGCAGCCCCTCACCTGCAGCACCACGCAGACCGGCGGTGTCCAGGGCACCTTCTACGGCACGGAGACCATCACGGTCCCAGCCGACTCGGGGTTCGACGCCTTCGCCTCGTGCGGGGCGGCCTGCTCCCCGAACACCAACAGCACCGAGACGTCCTCGAACACGGCGCAGAACAACGCCTTCGTGTCCGCGTTCTTCCGGAGCGGCGTCACGGGAACCCTGACCGATTACGACTTCGTGTACGACGCGGGGACGAACGGTCAGATGGAGCAGAGCGCCTCAGGGAACACCGGCAACATCACCGGCTGACGAGTCCGCGAGCGACGACGAGAGGGGCGGCTCCGGTCGCCCCTCTCGGTCGCCGACGGACACCGCGGCTACGATCGAGCGGTGGCCGCGACGACGCCCGAGACCTACCTCGCCGACCTGAATCCGGCGCAGCGCGAGGCCGTCCTCCACACCGAAGGCCCCGTCCTCGTCGTCGCCGGCGCCGGCTCGGGCAAGACCCGCGTCCTCACGCGCCGCATCGCGCACCTGCTGGGCGCGGTCGGCGTCAAGCCGTCCGAGATCCTCGCGATCACGTTCACGAACAAGGCGGCGGGGGAGATGCGCGAGCGTGTCGGGGACCTCGTCGGGCCGCCCGCCCGCGCCGCGTGGGTGATGACGTTCCACTCGGCGTGCGGCCGGATCCTGCGGCGTGAGGCGCAGCGGCTCGGCTACCGCTCGACCTTCACGATCTACGACAGCGCCGACCAGATCCGGCTCGTGAAGCGCTGCCTCGAGGAGCTGGAGCGCGACCCGAAGCGCTTCACGCCGCGTGGCATCCACTCCCAGATCTCGAACGCGAAGAACACGCTCGTCGGCCCGGAGGAGTACACCGAGCGCGTCGCGAGCTTCTACGACCAGACCGTCGCCGAGGTGTACGACCTCTACCAGAAGCGCCTCTTCGCCTCGAACGCCGTCGACTTCGACGACATGCTCTTTCTCACCGTCGACGTGCTCGAGCGCTTCCCCGAGGCCCGCGAGAAGTGGCAGGAGGCGTTCCACTACGTCCTCGTCGACGAGTACCAGGACACGAACCACGCCCAGTACCGCCTGCTGCAGCTTCTCGCGGAGAAGCACAAGAACGTGTTCGCGGTCGGCGACCCGGACCAGTCGATCTACGGCTTTCGCGGAGCAGACATCCGCAACGTCCTCGAGTTCGAGCACGACTTCCCGGGCTCGTACACGATCGCGCTCGAGCAGAACTACCG
>Ga0335076_10001822_pt1 | contig 20827 bp, 15 predicted proteins | sample Lox_Sample_25_FD_206717 | JGI IMG/M metagenome (GOLD analysis project Ga0335076, IMG submission 206717) | Soil microbial communities from Loxahatchee National Wildlife Refuge, Florida, United States - Lox_Sample_2.5 | ecosystem: Environmental > Terrestrial > Soil > Wetlands | place: USA...
TCGCTTCCTGATAGCGGTCGGCCTTGGCGAGCGAGTAAGCGTATTCGGTCATGTCGGGGTCGGGCAGCACGCCGCTGTGCCTGATCAGGCACTTCTTGTGCTTCCTGTCCCAGACCTGCCCGGGCGCGCAAGTGGTGAGGTCGTCCGGAACCTGCGCCCCACCCTCACTCTGGACGGGTCTAAAGAACCCACCGCCGCCGCCCGCTCCTGCGCCGCCGCCGCCGGCTCCTGCTCCAGCTCCGCCGCCGCCGCCAGCTCCCGCTCCGCCGCCGGCTCCAGCCCCGCCGCCTCCGCCCCCTGCGCCTGCTCCGCCGCCGCCAGCCCCTCCGCCGCCGGCGCCGCCGCCTCCTCCTCCGCCGCCCCCGCCGCCGCCTCCCCCGCCTCCCCCCGCGCCGCCGCCGGCGGCGAAGGCGGGCGAGGCCAGCGCGAGGCTGGCGACAAGAAATGCGCAACAGATGGTTGCAGCAATGCCGCGGCCCTTTTGGTCATCGGGTCGAAGAAAAGCGCGCATAGCCAGGTCCCTCCGAGTGTTGTCCGGAGCCCAGGAAACACGTCACCCGGCCAATTATTCGACGCCGGCGGCGTCGGCCCGAGACCGGCGGAACAAAAAAATCCGGATAAGCTTTTCCCGTACGGTGCTTTTGTGCGCTAATAGAGTACGAGGCGGATTCTAGCGGAGCCATGAGCGAAGAAAGCCGACGCGAGGTTCGGGCCGGGCTCGAGCCTTCTCTGGCGCGCCTTTGGCGATATGCGCTCGTGTTGTCGAGGTCGCGCGATGTCGCTGATGATCTCGTTCAGGCGACCTGCCTGCGGGCGATCGAGCGCGCCGATCAATTCGTGCCGGGAACGAGAGTGGACCGGTGGCTGCTCGCCATCCTGCGCTCGATCTGGCTCAACGAGATCCGCTCGCGGCGCGTTCGCGAAGGCGGTGGCTTTGTCGACGCCGAGGACGTCTTGACGAGCGACGGCGCCCGTGAAATCGAAATGAATATCACCGCCGCTGCGGTGTTAAGAGCTATCGGCCAACTTCCTGAGGCGCAGCGCGAAACGGTGTTGCTGGTCTACGGCGAAGGTTACAGTTATGCGGAGGCCGCGTCGGCCCTCGCCATCCCGATCGGGACGGTCATGAGCAGGCTCGCCGCGGCGCGGGCGGCGCTGGCGAAACTGAAATAGGAGCGTACTCCGGTAAAGCGATGGCTGAAGAAGACGCCGAACTTGTCGCTTTGATCGACAACGAGCTCGACGAAAGCCGCAAAAACGCCCTGCTGGCGCGCCTGGCGGCCGACGCTCGGTTGCGTGAGCGCTATGACGAATTGCGCACGGCCGGCGCGCCGATTGCTGCGTCATTGCAGGAACTCCTCGGCCAAGCCCCGCTCGACCGCCTGCGGGCCGCGATTCCCGCGGACCGACCCTCTCGCCAGCCGCCAAGCCGATTTGCCGGGGCCGGACTGCGACAGCTTGCGGCGGGCATCGCGATTGGCCTCCTGGCGGCAGGCGCGGCGGCGTGGATTGCGATCAGCGCCGGTCTCATTGGCGATCGTGATGGCTGGCGCGAGGCGGTAGCCGAATACACCGACCTCTACACCAACGAGACATTCAGCAGCCAGAACCCGGACGCCGCGCTGCAGGCGGTCGAACTGGATGCGGTCGGCGCCAGGGTCGGCGCCAAGTTGACGCCCGAAAACATCGCTCTCCCCGGCCTCAGATTCACCGCCGCGTTCATGCTCGCTTATGAAGGTTCGCCGTTGGGCGTGATCGCCTATGTCGATCCCTCGGGCGCCCCGGTTCTGCTCTGCATCCTTGCCCATGGGGCGGCGGACGCCCCGCTGCAGTCGGAGCGCCGGGACGACCTGTCGCTTGCCTGGTGGTCGAGCGGCGGACGCAGCCATCTGGTGATCGGCCGGATCCCGGACGAGCGGGCCGTCGCCCTGGCGCAGACGATAAAAAAACAGATCTGAATCAGAGCCTGAACGCATCCCTCGTGCGCAATCTTAGGTTCCTGCAGTCAGTAACGAGTATTTGATCCCAGCAAACAGTAACGGTTATATGAAGTCAGCCAACTGAAACGAATAAAGCGTTCTCCTCGAATGTTCGTTCGGACCAGAATGTGAGGAGCACATGACTACGCCCAGCAATATTATCCAGCGCAGCGGTTTCGTCTGCGCCGTCCTGGCTCTTGGCGCCATTGCACAGACCCGCATCCCAGCCGCCGCCGCGGCGAACTGGCGGATCGATCCCGCCCGGACCCATATCGCCTTCGCCATTGACGCGGTCGGCTATCCGCGCACGCACGGCCAGTTCCGGCAATTCGTGGGACGGATTTCGGTCGATTTCGACCACCCCGACAAGAGCGCCGTGTCCTTCCACGTGCAGTCGCAGTCGGTCGACGTCGGCTCGCCGTCATTCGACGACTACATGCGTTCGACGGCCTTCCTCGACGCGGCGCATTATCCTTCGATCGACTTCGTTTCCAAATCGGTCGAGAAAGTCGGCGACCATACGGTCCGGGTGACCGGCGACCTGACGCTGCTCGGCGTCACCAAGCCGCTCAGCGTCGACGTCGAGGTCGAGCGTCAGGCGGGCGGCGGCGGCGGCGGGCGGCTCGAGTTCCTGGCCAGGACCAGCATCGACCGGCTCGCTTTCGGGATGAACTCGGGCTTTCCGCTGGTGTCGCGCGAGGTCGAGCTGGTGATCTCGAGCGAAGCGATCGAGATTTGACCGCGGAGGGCCGGCCGGCGCGCTGGAGCGGGCTGATGATCGCGCTCCACTGGGCGGGGGCAGCGATCATTTTGGCGCTTCTCGCGATCGGGTGGACGATGGTCTACGGCGGCCTCGACGCCGCCTCGACGTTCGACCTCTACCAGCAGCATAAGTCGCTCGGCTTCGTCGCGCTGGCGCTGACCGCGGCGCGGCTCGCCGCTCGCTTGGCAAGCCCGTCGCCGCCCGATCCCGTTTCCGCCCGCTGGGAGCAGGCGCTGGCGGCCCTGACCCAGGCCGCGCTCTACCTCCTGACCGTCGCCGCGATCGTCTCCGGCTGGCTTGACGTGTCGTCGTCGCCGCTGCCGGTGCCGACCCGCTTCTTCAATCTATTCGTTATTCCGAACATCGCCGCACCCAACTTGACCCTTTATGAGGCGGCGGCCTGGGCGCACAGGGCCGCCGTCTGGTCGATCGCGGCCTTGGTCGCGCTGCATGTCGCCGGAGCACTCAAGCACCATTTCCTGAACCGCGACGACGTTTTGCGGCGAATGGCGCCGCTATGCCCGAAGCCGGGCGCCCCGCCTGGCTGAAGGCCATGGTCGCGGCCCCGCGGCGCTCCCGGCTTGCGCGCCGGGCCGGCCCAGCGCGCAACCGACTCGACATTTTTCTTGCGATGATCAGAAAACCATGCGACCATGCATTCTGTCACGCCGAAAGGCGGCGGCCGGGCTCAAAGGCGCCGGGCCGTCGGCGTGCGTCCCGTCTCTTATGCCCGCGAAGGAGGGCGTGCAGAGGAGAGCGCCGGCGGATTTCTACTCACGCAGGAAGGACAGAAGGCGAGTGGGAATGAGGGGAGTCGGCGGGGATGACAGGAGACGGCTCGAGAGTCCATTTTGGGAGAGGCGAGCGGCCAATTTGTCCGGGTTTTTGGGTCTAAGCGATTGAAAAGTCTCGATCCGCGGAAGGAAAACCAAATTTGCTTTTTGTTGCGCTGAATTTGCTTTTTGTTGCGGCTGGCTTGCTTTTTGTTGCGGCCAATTTGCTTTTTGTTGCGCCGAATTTGGATTTCGTTGCGCGGCGCGGCGCGGTCTACTCCACGTCCTCGACCGCGACGGTCCGCCCGGACAGGCGCTGGGCGAGCGAGGCCTCCATGAACGGGTCGAGGTCGCCGTCCAGCACGTCGGCGGGCGAACCCGAGACGTGGCCGGTGCGGAGGTCCTTCACCATCTGATAGGGCTGCAGCACGTAGGAGCGAATCTGGTGGCCCCAGCCGATGTCGGTCTTGGACGCGGCGTCGGCGTTGGCCTTGGCCTCCCGCTTCTCGAGCTCGAGCTCGTAGAGGCGGGCGCGGAGCATGTTCCAGGCGGTGGCGCGGTTCTTGTGCTGCGAGCGCTCCGACTGGCAGGCGACGACGATGCCGGTCGGGATGTGGGTGATCCGCACCGCCGATTCGGTCTTGTTCACATGCTGTCCGCCGGCGCCGGAGGCCCGGTACGTGTCGATCCGGCAATCGCTCTCGCTGACCTCGATCTGGATCCGGTCGTCGACGACCGGATAGACCCAGACCGAGGCGAAGCTGGTGTGCCGGCGGGCGTTCGAATCGAACGGCGAGATGCGCACCAGCCGGTGGACGCCCGACTCGGTCTTCAGCCAGCCATGCGCGTTGTGGCCCTTGATCACGATCGTCGCCGACTTGACGCCGGCCTCGTCGCCGGCCGTCTCCTCGATCACCTCGACCTTGAACTTTCGCCGCTCCGCCCAGCGCGCGTACATGCGCAAGAGCATGCGCGCCCAGTCGCAGCTCTCGGTGCCCCCGGCCCCGGAGTGGACTTCGAGATAAGTGTCGTTGGCGTCGGCCTCGCCCGACAGCAGCGCTTCGAGCTCGCGACGTTCGCCCTCGGCCTTGAGCGCCTTCAAGGCCGCGATCCCCTCGGCCTCAGCCGCCTGGTCGCCCTCGGCCTCGCCGAGATCGACCAGCGTGGCCGCGTCATCGAGGTCGCGCTCGATTTTCTTGAGCGAGCCGAGCCGGTCCTCCAGCATCGTGCGCTCGCGCATCACCTTTTCGGCCGATTCGGGATCGGCCCAGAGATTGGGGTCCTCGGACTTGGCGTTCAGCTCGGCCAGACGTCGCGTCGCCGCGTCGACGTCAAAGATGCCTCCTCAGCAGTCCCACCGACTGCTTGATTGATTCGACCAGCTGCTCGGCTTCAGCGCGCATGATTCAACCCGTATGGCTTATGGCGAGACGCGATTCTCTGGAGTGGTTCTCTTTGCTCACACGGGCGACGGCGCCGTCAAGCGGGAGCCGCGACGCGGCGAAGTGGAGAGCGTTCTCGCTCGTCACGCGGCGGGCTTGGCCGCTCAGTAGAGCCCGCCGGTCCCCGACCCGACCGACCGTTCGCTGCGCGACGACGTCTGAGCGCCCTCGCCCCAGCCGCCGCCGTAAGTGTCGGGCGGCCCAGTGCCGGGCTTGAACGCCTCCATGATCGAGCCAGGCCCGCTGGCGCGCATTCCGGAGTGGACGTCGACCGAAATCAGCTTGATGCCGGGCGGGATGCGGAACGGGGTGTCGGGGGTGTCCTTGAGCGCCATCTTCATGAAGTCGCGGAAGATCGGCGCGGTGTAGAGCGCGGCTTGCGCGGCGCCGCCGAGCGAGCGCGGCTTGTCGTAACCCATGAACACGCCATAGGCGAGGTTCGGCGAATAGCCGACGAACCAGAGATCCTTGGCGTCGTTGGTGGTGCCGGTCTTGCCGGCGAGATGCTTGCCGACTTCCTTGATCGCGATGCCGGTGCCGCGCTGGATGACGCCCTCCAGGATCGAGGTGACCTGATAGGCGCTCAGCGGGTCGATCACTTGCTCGCGCTTGTCGATCAGCTTGGGCTCCGGCTGGTTGTGCCAATCCGGGTCGTCGCATCCTTCGCAGACGCGTTCGTCGTGCTTATAGATCGTATTGCCCCAACGATCCTGAATCCGGTCGATCAGCGTCGCTTTCACCCGCCTGCCGCCGTTGGCGAACATCGAATAGCCGGTGATCATCCGGAGCACCGTCGTCTCGCCGGCGCCGATCGACATCGACAGGAACGGCGGCAGATTGTCGTAGATGCCGAAGCGTTTGGCGTATTCGACGACCAGCGGCATGCCGACGTCGCGCGCCAGCCTGATGGTCATCAAGTTGATCGAATGCTCAACCCCGAACCGGAGGGTGTGCGGCCCGCCGGAGGTGCCTTCGAAGTTCGCCGGCGTCCAGAGCTGGCCGCTGCCGTCGTCGATTGTGACCGGGGCGTCGAGCAGGGTCGACGAGGGTGTGTAGCCGTTGTCCAGCGCGGCGGCGTAGACGAACGGCTTGAACGAGGAGCCCGGCTGGCGCTGCGCCTGGGTGGCGCGATTGAACTCTGACTCGTCGAACGAGAATCCGCCGACCATCGCCAGCACGCGCCCGGTGAACGGGTCCATGGCGATGCAGGCGCCCGACACTTCGGGAATCTGCCGCAGCCGATATTCGCCGTCGCGGCCGACGACCGGCTCGACATAAAAGACATCGCCCGGCTTGACCAGGCTCTTCGGCCTCTTGCCCGTCCATTTGACCCCGTCGAGCGTCACCGATCCGGTCTTGCGGTCGGCGACGATCGCGCCCGACTTGTCGCGCTCCGGCTGGATTCCGATCCGCATGGCGGCGTCGCCGACGTCGAGCGCCACCGCCAGGACCCAAGGCTTGATATCGCCATAAGCGGGAATGTCGGCGAGAGGGACGCCCCAATCCTGGCTGATGTCGATCGTCTTCAGCGTGCCGTGCCAGCCGTAGGCCTCGTCATAGCGCACGAGTCCATCGACCAGCGCTTTGCGCGCCATCAGCTGAACCTTGGGGTCGAGCGTGGTGCGGACCGATAGCCCGCCTTCGTAAAGCTTCTGCTCGCCGTACCGCTCCGACAGTTCGCGCCGCACCTCCTCGGCGAAGAAGCCCGCGGCGATCGAATTTGGCGTCAGCACGCGCGGATTGACCACCAGCGGCTCGGCCCGAGCCTCCTCTGCCTGTTTGGCGGTGATGTAACGGTCCTCCTCCATGCGGCCGATGACGTAGTTGCGCCTTTCCACAGCGCGGTCGTGATCGCGGAATGGATTGAGGGAGCTTGGCTCCTTCGGCAAAGCCGCGAGATAGGCGACCTCGGCGATGGTCAGTTCATGCACTGACTTGTTGAAATAATTGAGCGCCGCAGCGGCGACGCCGTAGTTGGACAGGCCGAGATAAATCTCGTTGAGGTAAAGCTCGAGAATCTTTTCCTTCGAGTAGGCCGACTCGATGCGCAGGCTCAGCAGGATCTCGCGGATCTTGCGGTCGAACGTTCGGTCCGAGTTCAAAAGAAAGTTCTTGGCCACCTGTTGGGTGATGGTCGAGGCGCCCTGGATATGGCGCGAGCCCTGCAAGTAGACGAAGCCGGCGCGAACGATGCCTTCGGGGTCGACGCCCCAATGGGTGTAAAAGTTCTTGTCCTCGGCCGATATGAACGCTTCCTTGACCAAGGCCGGGATTTCGTCGGACGGGAGATAGAGCCGCCGCTCGCGCGAATATTCGGCGAGCAGACTGCCGTCAGCCGCATGCACCCGCGTCATGACGGGCGGCTCGTAGTTCTTGAGCTGGGAGTAGTCCGGCAGCTCCTGCTCGTATTTCCAGACGACGCCGGCGAACAGTGCCGCGGCCACCACGAACAGAAGCGTCCCGGTGGCGAAGATGAAGCCGATGGTGCGAACGATCCCGCGCATCTCTCGATCGAAGCCTTCCGTTGCGCCCGTCGGCGAGCGCTCGAGGCGTCGAGACGAACATTCATTTCAGCGCCCCGGAGGCGCGAAGACTACAAGGCCGACCTACAGCCCCTTCCCTTGGCCGCTCCGCTCCGGCGCGGGATCCAACCCGACGAGCCGGCCCCCCGTGTCCGTCTGGACTTGGGCGAATCTATGATCGCTGCGGCCGCGCGCCGGATCGCGGATGCCAATAGCCCGGCGGACCCGCTACGCGCAAGAGTCAATGCCCGGGCGGCGCGGCAGCCTGCTCGCTCGACAACGCAACCCCCGGGCCGCCCAGCAGAGGGGCCGCCGGCTTCGCGGTTCCGGAGAAGAATGCGTCAATGGCGCTGACCATCGCCCCGGCCGCCTTGGCCCGCCATTCGGGGGAGGTGAGAGTCCGGACGTCTTGCGGGCTCGACAAATAGCCGAGCTCAACCAGAACAGACGGAAATTCCGGCGCCTTCAGCACGACGAAGCCTGCGGAGCGCTCGGGGTTGTGATTGAGCTTCGCCGCGCCGCGCAGGCTGTCGACCAGACCCCGGGAGAAGATATGGGCGTAAGCGCGGGTCTCTCGACGCTTGAGGTCAAAAAGGATGTCGGCCACGTCCGGATCATCCCGGCGCTTGCGCGCGCCGGGATCGCTGTCGGCGGCGTTCTCGCGCGCGGCGATGCGGGCAGCCTCGGCGTCGGAGGCGCGGTCGGCCACGGTATAGACGGTGGAGCCGCTGACTTCCGGATCCTCGCTTAATGCGTCGGCATGGACGGAAATGAACAAAGCGGCGTTGGCGGCGCGAGCGAGTTCGACCCGATCCTCGAGATCCACATACTGGTCGCCCTCGCGCGTCATTACGACCCTATAGCGCTTGGTCGCATCAAGCTCTCGCTTCAATTCGGCGCAGAACTCATAGACCAGCGTCTTTTCCTGCACGCCGCCGATGCCGCTGGCCCCGCCGTCGACGCCGCCGTGACCCGGATCAAGGACAATGACCGGCGGTTGCGCGAGCAGGGGCGCGTCGGGCGAGCTTGCGGCTGAAACGGAGGGCGAGCGGACAAGCGCAGCGAAAGCGGACGCATCGCAGGGCTTCAGTTCAATCGTGAGCCGCGCCGCAGGCGCGCCATCGACGATCGGTTTGGCGGAAACGTCGGCGGGACAGGCGGTGCGCGCAAGGTCGACGACGATCCGGGATTTACCGGCCGCGAGCAAGCCGAAGCGGAAGTCTTTGACCAGCGAATCGTCGCGGAGGGCGCCGGCCCGGCCGACCGACGGGTCCAGTTGAAAGTTGACCTCCGGGATGTCGACGACAATGCGGTCGGGCGAAGCCATGGCGGAGGCGCTCGCGGCGACGCTGCGCGACAGGTCGAACACCAGCCTGGCGTCGCCCTGATCCTGCGAGAGCCGTGCGGCGACCGCAACCGGCGGGCCCGCATCTGCCGCGCATGCGCGCTGCGCCGGCGCCGCCGCCAACACCAAACCCGCAAGAGCCGCCAAGCGTCCCGGTCGCGCCATTTAGCTTCCCCTCAGCGCCGCGCGCCATTGCGGTATAGAACCAACGCCGTGGCCACGCAATCGGTTGGAATTTCAGTCGGATCGCGCGCCCGGCCGAAGAGGCCAGTCTGCGCGAGCGGAAAGGAAAAAAGAGCGCGCGAAGTTCTTTACGACCGGTTAACCCCGGCCCGCCGCGCGGTCGCGACGGATGCCGCGCCGGCAAGAAATACAAATGGGAAAAGAACTTGCCAAGGCGCCCGCCGGCGCCTATTTAGAGTGCGTTACGAATTCGGGCCGAGTTCGCGCTGGTCGACTCGCTTGTTGGTTGAGCGAGGAATTTCCGGGACTGTCCTGCGACAGCCCGCGGCCGGCGAGAACAAAGTCAGCTCGTCGGATGGCTCGCCATAACGGTTGTCGGCGGGGTCCGTGCGGGGAGATTGCGAGCGGAAGCAACGAATCGACCTGCCTGACGAGGGCTGGCGGCGCGTCCTGGATCGTGACATCGGCGCCTCGCGGCGCCGCTTGAGCGGCGACCAGCCGCGGCACGCCTTGTTTCAGGACGATGATGTTCCGATGGAAAAACCACAATTGTCGGGCCGCAAAGAGTGCGGCGCCGACAGTTGCTGGGGCCGTGGCCGCGTCTCGTCAGGCAGGCAGAGCGTCGGCGCTCGCGCCCCCAATTTCTGAGTTTTTCATCTCCAGCATAGACGCCACGCACAGCGCCGTCGGGCGGCCTTCACGGCTGTCGCGGCGATTTTTGATGCGCGGCGAGAGAGTTCGCAATGGCCAACAAAATGATCATCGACGCGTCGCACCCGGAAGAGACCCGGGTCGTGGTGCTGCGAGGCAATCGGGTCGAGGAATTTGACTTCGAGTCAGCAAGCAAGAGGCCTCTGCGCGGGAATATCTACCTCGCCAAGGTCACCCGGGTAGAGCCGTCGCTCCAGGCCGCCTTCGTGGACTACGGCGGCAATCGCCACGGCTTCCTCGCTTTCTCCGAAATCCACCCGGACTATTACCAGATCCCGGTCGCCGATCGACAGGCGCTTCTCGATGAGGAGGCCCTGTCCCAGCGCGAAGATGATGAAGAGGCCAACGGCGAGCGACGCAGCCGGCGTCATCGGCGCCCCCGACGCCAGGAGGTCGAAGCGCGCGTCGAGGCGGGCGAGACCATTTCTGAGGGGGCGCCAGCCGAGGATCTCGGCGTACGCGAGTTTGGCCCGGAGGACCTCGCGCCGCCGCCTGCGACCCTCGAGGGCGACGCCCCCGAGCCCGTTGGCGCGGTTGCCGAGACAGGCGCAGCGCTTGACTTTCCAGGCTTGAGCGCCGCCGATAGCCCGAGCGAAGCATTGCCGCCCGATGCGGCGCGAGAGCACTCGCCGAACGAGGTCGCGGACGAATATACGAGCTCCGAACAGCCGTCGAACGGCGGAGCGCTCGATGAACCGGCCCAGGCCGCGGCGCAAGACGACGAAGCGGGCACCCACCGCGAAGATGACGAGCACGAAGTCACGACGCTGGAGGGCGGCTCCGAGGAGCGCGTAGCGCCGACCCGCAAGGAGCGGACCGAGGACGAAGGCGAGCCGGTCGAACAGATCGGCGGCGACGCGCTGGAGGAGGTTCCGCGCCGTGCGCCGCGCTTGCGCCGCCAGTACAAGATTCAGGAGGTCATCAAGCGCCGGCAAGTTCTCCTGGTCCAGGTCGTCAAGGAGGAACGCGGCAACAAGGGCGCGGCGTTGACGACCTACCTCTCGCTCGCCGGGCGTTATTCGGTGTTGATGCCCAACACCGCGCGCGGCGGCGGCATTTCGCGCAAGATCACCAATGCCCAGGACCGCAGCCGGCTGAAGGGAATCGCCGAGGAGCTTGATGTTCCTGAGGGGATGGGCGTCATTCTGCGTACCGCCGGCGCTTCGCGCACCAAAGCGGAGGTCAAGCGCGACTTCGAATATCTGTTGCGGATGTGGGAGACCGTGAGAGAGACGACGCTTGCATCGAGCGCGCCGACGTTGGTCTACGAAGAAGGCTCCCTCATCAAGCGGGCAATCCGCGACCTTTACAGCAAGGAGGTCGAGGAGATCGTGGTGGCGGGCGAGACCGGCTATCGCGAGGCGAGGCAGTTCATGCGGCTGCTGATGCCGAGCCACGTCAACAGCGTACAACTCTACCGCGACACCCAGCCTGTCTTCGCCAAGGCCGGCGTCGAGTCGCAGCTCGATGCGATGTTCTCCAACCAGGTGACCCTAAAGTCGGGGGGCTACATCGTCATCAACCAAACCGAGGCGCTCGTCGCCATCGATGTCAACTCCGGGCGATCGACGCGTGAGCACAATATCGAAGACACAGCGTTGCGCACCAATCTCGAGGCAGCCGACGAAATCGCGCGCCAGCTGCGTCTGAGGGACCTCGCCGGGCTCATTGTTGTCGACTTCATCGACATGGAGGAGTCGCGCAACAATCGCGCGGTCGAGCGGCGGATCAAGGATGCGCTGAAGAACGATCGCGCACGAATCCAGGTCGGCCGCATCTCCCACTTTGGCCTGCTCGAAATGTCGCGCCAGCGCATACGCACCGGAGTACTCGAAGGCTCGACGGTGGTATGCCCGCACTGCCAGGGATCGGGCGTCGTTCGATCCACGGCCTCGATAGCGCTGCATGTGCTGCGCGTACTCGAGGACGCCCTGATCAAGAGCTCGACTCACGACCTTACGGTGCGCACGCGCGCGCCGGTCGCGCTCTATATTCTCAACCAGAAGCGAGCGAATCTGCGCGATCTCGAGCGCCGGTTCGGGGTCGCAATCGTCGTCGAGGCGGACGATACGCTCACCGGCGCCAACTACCATGCGATCGAGCGCGGCGAGCTGGCGGTCGGCGTCAAGGGCGAAGTCGAGCCGCCGAAATCAATCACGGATGATTTTGCCGCCATCGTCGAGGAGCCCGAGCCGATCGTCGAGGACTCCGGGGAAGTCGCCGAAGAGACAAGCGAGGGCGACGAAGAAGTCTCACGGGCCGGCGAGCGGACGAGCGCCGGATCGCCTGACGAAGCCGACGCTAGCCGGCGCCGCCGCCGCCGGCGGCGGCGGCGCGGCGGCGAGCGGTCCTTCAGCGAGGGCCCCCCGCAAGACGCCCCGCAACCGACGGATGACGGCTTGGCGGCGGTCGCCGAAATTGGCGGCGACCTCGAGGCCGCCAATGCCGAGGCCAGCAATATTGGCAGGCGGGGTCCGCGAGGCGAAGAGCGTCACCGCCGATCACGCGGGCAGCGCGGCGAACGGAACCGGTTCCGCCGACACAACGGGGAAGCTGCGCCCGAGGTCGCCGCCCCAAGCTTCGAATCGCCTCCCTCCCTGGCGCTCGAACAGGAATTCGCCGCATCCGAGGCCGACTATTCCCAACCGCAGCCGCCCGGCGAGGCGGCGTCTCCTCGAGACGCAACGGCCGGGTTGGCCGGGGCCTCCGCCTATGAAGCCCGCGTCGAGACGGCGCCGGCGGCTCCGACGCACGAACCCGAGGTCGCGGCGTCGGCGCCTGAGTCGGGCGCGGCGCCCGTTGTCGAGAGGTCCGCGTCTGGACTAGACGAAGCCGCAGAGCCGCCGCCAGCTCCAGCAAAGGACGGGCCGCCGCGGCCGCGGCGCAGCGGCTGGTGGCAGCGCGCGCGCGCGAGCGTCATCGGGGAATAGCGCTATTCGCGGCTGACGCGGACGCAGACGAGCGGGCGCCTCGCGGCCTCCCCAGTCTGAGAGCTCAAGCGGCCCGGCCGGCTGCCTAAGCCGGAGCCGCGCCGCGACCCGTCTGGCCGATCGCCTCGTCGAGCAGGCGGGCGAGCGTCTCCGCGTCCTTGGGAAAGCCGGCCTCAATCCAGAGCGCCTCGAAGGCGCAGAGCGTCCGGCCGACGCGCGGCCCGGCCTTGATCCCGCGGGCGATCAGGTCGGCGCCGCTGAACGGCGGCTCGGGAACGGGCGTCTCGGCAAGGAACCGGTCGGCGGCGGCGAAAGCGGCGTCCGATGGCGGCGTTCCGGACTCGGCGTGAGCGAGCGCGAGCGCGTCTCGCGCCGCCTCACGCCCGGCCTTGAACAGGAGCGCGCGCAAGTTCCCGGGCGAGGGCGGGGCCGAAACGCCGTGCAGGCCGATGAGCGCGGCGGCGGCGGCGCTCATCCGGTCATGTTCGGCGTTGGCGAGTCGCAGCCGGTCGCGCAGCCGGTCCGCGTCTTCGCGGATGGCGACGCCGAGCGCGGCGAGGCGCAGGACGGGATCGGGCGCACGGTCGCGATCCGCCTCGATCGCGATCAGGCGCGCAAGCCGTCGCGGATAGGCAAGACCGCCGAGGACCGGCTCGAGGAAGCCGCATTCGCCCATCGTCCGCACGACCTCGCTCGCGCGCGGCGCCGCGATGAGCTTCAGGACTTCGGCCCGCACCCGCTCGCGCGACAGCCGGGCGAGGCCGTCGCGGGCGCGGATCGCCGCCTTGAGGCCCTCCGGGTCGACGCCGCTCGCGGCGAACCGGGCCGAGAACCGGAAAAACCTCAGGATCCGAAGGTAATCCTCGCGAATCCGCTGGTCGGCATCGCCGATGAACCGCACCCGGCCCTGGGCGAGATCGGCAAGCCCGCCGACCGGATCGTGAATCGCGCCGTCGAGCCCGAGCGAAAGCGCGTTGATGGTGAAGTCGCGTCGCTCCGCATCGCCGGTAAAGTCGCGTCCGAACTCGACCCTGGCCCGGCGCCCGTCGGTCTCGACATCCTTGCGCAGCGTCGTCGTCTCGATCGGCCGGCTGTCGACGATGATCGTCACCGTGCCGTGGGCGACGCCGGTCAGCGCGACCTTGAACCCGGCCGCCTTCGCCCGGCGAATCACTTCGTCGGTCGACGCGGTGGTGGCGAGGTCGAAATCGAACGCTGCCGCGCCGAGCGCGAGGTCGCGGACCGCGCCGCCGACCAGGCGCGTCTCTTCGCCTCCGCCGTTGAGGGCAGCAAGCGCCCGCGCCAACGGGCCTCGCCTGAGCAGCGTCTGGTCCTTCAGCTTTCCACCCGCCAGACCGCTGAGGACCGTCATTCGATATGTCCCGGGACAAGGACGCCGTTTTCGACATGCGCCGGAACGTAGACGCCGCGGCCCCGGGGCGCGAAGGCGTTGATGGCGACGAGCCCCAGAACCGCCGCCGCCAGACCGAGGAGGGTCATGATCGACACTCGGCCGCGCGTCCAATGCTCGACCTCGAGCGGATAGCGCGCGCGCATCACGAGATAGAGCGCATAGACCACGAACGGGCTCAGGAACAGAGCCAGCGGTTCGAGGACGGTCCTGGTCATCAGGCGAACAGCTTTTCGTACAGATTGCGCAAGATTCCGGCGGTTGCGCCCCAGATATATCGCCCGTCATGCGGCATGGCGTAGAATTGTCGCCGGCGTCCCTGCCATTCGCGCTCGTCGAGACGGTGATTGGCCGGATCCATCAGAAATGCGAACGGGGTCTCGAACACCTCGTCGACTTCCCGTGTGTTGACCTTGAGCGAGAAGGACGGTTCGACCAGCGCGACGAGCGGCGCGACGCGAAATCCGGTGCCAGTGAGATAGGGGTCGAGCCAGCCGAGCGGCTCGACGAACCGCTCCTCAAGCCCGATTTCCTCTTTGGCCTCGCGCAGCGCCGCCGCGAGCGGCGTCTCGCCCGCGTCGATCTTGCCGCCGGGAAAGGCGACCTGGCCGGAATGGGCGCGCAAGTCCGACGCCCGCAACGTCAGGAGGACGCTGAGGCCTTGCGGCCGGTTGACGATCGGCGCCAGCACCGCGGCGGGGCGTGCACGGGCGATATCGGCCGCGCTCACGCGAAGGCCGCTCAGCGCATAGTCGCTCGGTCCGGGCGATGTCGCCCGCTCGAGATCCTCGACGCTGAGCGAGGGCGCAAGCTTCCGTTGGGCCAACGCGCGCAGCGCCGCCGGGCTCGGATCAGAGACCAGGTTGGCGCTCAAAGCCCCTCGATTTCGCTCGCCCGGCACATCGGGAAGAAAAGTCCGCGCGAGCGCACGCCGAACCAGTCCTCGTTCTCGACCCGCTCGGTGCGGCCGAGGGCGACAAGGTCGTAGAACAGCGCCCGCTTGACCAGAGCCCAAAGGTCGCCGCGAATACGCACATACGGTTTGAGGCCCTCCGAGGCGCCGCGCTCGAACCGGAGCGGGTGCTCGCCGTCGACGGTCGCCAGGTCTTCGACGTTGGTGCGGAACGTGAGTCGTTGCTCGTCGGCGTCGCCGTCGACTCGCATTTCGACCGCCAGAAACGGCGCGTCGTCGACCCTGATCCCGACCTTTTCTACCGGCGTGACCAGGACGTAACGGTCGCCCTCCCTGCGCATGATCGAGGCGAACAGCTGCACCAGCGGCGCGCGGCCGATCGGCGAGCCACAATAAAACCACGTTCCGTCGGCAGCGATGCGCATGTCGATATCGCCGCAGTCAGGCGGATTCCAAGAGGGCGCGGGGGCCGAGCCGCGCAAGCGCCCCAGCGCCGCTTGGCCTAGTCCTCGCAGAGCTCCTTCCGGCGGCTGCGCCGGCTCTGCGTTCCTCTCGCGCTTATGTGTGGGCGAATCTGACATCCGGGCGCTTAGGGCTTGCGCCGCAGGGGCGCGCGTTCAATCTAGTGCGCCTGACGACAAAACAAAACCGTGAGCCATTTGCCGGGGCAAAAGGACGAGCCGATGAACGTGACCAATATCGCCGATCCAGGCCAGTTGACTCGCGACGCCGACGCGACGCTTGAGCGCATCTCCGCCGCGCGGGCCGAGATCGGCGGCGTCATATTTGGCCAGGAGCGGGTGGTGGACCTCGCGCTGACCACGCTGCTCGCAGGCGGACACGGATTGTTGATCGGCGTGCCGGGCCTGGCCAAAACCAAGCTGGTCGAGACACTGGGGATCGTCGTCGGCCTTGAGGCGCTCAGAGTCCAGTTCACCCCCGATCTGATGCCGACCGACATTCTCGGCTCCGAAGTGATGGAGGAAGGCCAGGACGGCAAGCGCGGCTTCCGATTCATCAAGGGGCCGATCTTCGCCCAGTTGTTGATGGCCGACGAGATCAATCGCGCGAGCCCACGAACTCAGTCCGCGCTGTTGCAGGCGATGCAGGAGCATCATGTCACCGTCGCCGGGGCGCGGCATGATCTGCCACGGCCGTTCCATGTGCTGGCGACCCAGAACCCGCTCGAGCAGGAGGGCGCCTATCCGCTGCCCGAGGCGCAGCTCGATCGCTTTCTCTTGCAAATCGACGTCGGCTATCCCGATCGGGCGGCCGAACGCCGGATTCTGATTGAGACGACGGGCGAGCGCGAGGCGCGGCCGAAGCCGGTGATGACGGCGGAGGAGTTGATGGCGGCGCAGCGGGTCGTGCGGCGAGCGCCGATCGGCGACCGCGTGGTCGAGGCGATCCTCGACCTGGTCCGCGCCGGCCGCCCGGGCGAGGGCGATCCGGAGCTGACGAAGGGGATCAGTTGGGGCCCGGGTCCGCGCGCCGCGCAGGCGCTGATGCTGGCCGCCCGCGCCCGCGCGCTGGTCGACGGCCGGCTGTCGCCGTCGCACGATGATGTCGCGACGCTGGCCGAGCCGGCGCTCAAGCACCGCATGGCGCTGAGCTTCGCGGCCCGCGCTGAGGGCGAGACGATTTCGGCGGTGGTCGCGCGGCTCGTGGCCAAGACGATCCAATGACGCGCCGGCTCCCCGCGCGATGACGCTTCCCGCCTCCATCCGCCGGGACGCAGCGACCTTGTCGGCCCGGCTGCCAAGCCTCATTATCGCTGCGCGGCGCGTGGCCCAGACCGTGCGGCATGGCGTCCATGGCCGGCGGCGGGCAGGTTCAGGCGAGACCTTCTGGCAATTTCGGCCGTTCCTTTCCGGCGAGCCGTCGTCCCGGGTCGACTGGCGCCGCTCGGCGCGCGAAGAGCGCGCTTTCGTGCGCGAGCGCGAATGGGAGGCGGCCCACACCGTCTGGATCTGGTTCGACCGTTCGGCCTCAATGCAGTTCGGCTCCAGTCTGGCGCCGGCAGCGAAGATCGACCGAGCCGCCATCCTGGCGCTGGCTTTCGCCGATCTATGCGTACGCGGCGGCGAGCGCGCCGGGCTGCTCGGCCTCACACGCCCGCTGGCCACGCCCGGCGTGGTCGAGCGCTTCGCCGAGGCGATTGCGACCGACGAGCGCCTCCACGGCGCTTCCCAAGCGCCGTTGCCGCCGGCGCTGCCCGCGGCGGCCCGATCGATGGTCCTCATGCTGGGCGATTTTCTTTCCGAGCCGGAGGAGGTCGCGCGCGCGATCCGCGCGGTGAGCGCGGAAGGGGCGATCGGCGAACTGGTGATGATTGTCGATCCGATCGAGGAGACCTACCCGTTCTCGGGCAACACTGAGTTCCTCGATCCCGCCGGCTCCCTGAGCTTCCTCACGCCGCGGGCGCAGAATTTGCGCGACGCCTACCTCGCCCGCCTCGCCGCCCATCGCGAGACGATCCGTGGAATTTGCGCCCGATCGGGCTGGGGCATGAGCATTCATCGCACGGACAGTTCGCCTGCGGAGATCCTGCTTGCGCTGCGCATGCGTCTTTCCGCGCCGGAACCCGTCTCAGGCTTGAGGAGCGCCTGAACGATGTTCGGCCTGCCGCTCGCCTTCGCCGCCCCGGCCGTGCTGGCGGCGCTCGTTGGCCTCGTCGCGCTCTATTTCCTGTTGCGCGTCACACCCCCCAGTCCGCGCCGCGCGGTTTTTCCGCCGCTGAGGCTGCTGCTCGGGCTCAATCCCACAGAGACGACTCCGGCGCGGACGCCGTGGCCGATCCTAGCGCTGCGGATGGCGATCGGGACCCTCATCATCCTCGCCATGGCCGAGCCGCTCTGGAACAGTATCGCCGCTCTGTCCGGGTCGGGGCCGCTGCTGGTCCTGATCGACGACGGTTTTGCCGCCGCGCCGGCATGGGACCAACGAATCGACTTCGCTCGGGAAAGGGCGACGGCGGCCGCGCGGAGCGGTCGAATCGTGGCGATCCACACCCTGTCCGAGGGCGGACAGGACATCGCCCCGCTCGACCGGGCGGGCGTCGAAGGCCGGTTGCGCTCGCTGTCGCCCGTTCCCTACGCGCCGGACCGCGCGGCGGCCGCGCCGGCGATCGAGCGCTTTCTCGCCCGCGAGCCGAAGACCGACGTCTTGTGGATCGCCGACGGGGTCGAACTCGGCGGGGCGCACGCCTTCTCCGCCAAACTGGCGTCCCTCACCCGCTCGGTCGAGGTTGTGACCGACGGCCAGGGCGCGCGCGCTCTCGCCGGCTCGGACAATGAGGCCGGCGCGCTGACCGCCCGGATCACACGCTCGGACCCGCGCGCTCCGGCGGCCGGCTCGGTTAGGGCGCTCGACGTGCAGGGTCGGGAAGTCGGCCGGGCGGCGTTCGACTTCGGCCCCAATCTCGCCGTCGACGCCCGCTTCGACCTGCCGGTCGAGTTGCGCAACGACGTCACGGAGGTGGTCATCGACGGCGACCGCTCGGCGGGCGCCACATGGCTGATCGACGAGCGCTCGCGCCGGCGCCGCGTCGCCATCGCTTCCGGCGCGAGCGCCGACGTCGCCCAGCCGCTGTTGGCGCCGAGCTATTACCTCAAACGCGCGCTGCAGCCGTTCGCCGACATCAGCGAGTGGCATGATTCCTCAAGCGATCCGATCGTGTCGCTGCTCGATGAAAAGCCATCGGTGCTGGTCCTCGCCGACATGAGCGTGGCGCCGGGACCGGAGCTCGACGCGATCACCCAGTTTCTTGACAACGGCGGGGTGCTGGTCAGGTTCGCCGGAACCCGGCTCGCCGCTGGCGACGACACGTTGACCCCCACCGCGCTTCGCCGCGGCGGACGCCTGCTTGGCGGCGCTTTGTCCTGGGAGACGCCCAAGCATATCGCGCCGTTCGAAGCCGGTAGCCCGTTCTTCGGCCTTGCTGCGCCGGATGAGGTCACCGTTTCGCGCCAGGTGCTTGCCGAGCCGGAGACTGGGCTCGCCGAGAAGACCTGGGCCCGTCTCGCCGACGGCACACCGCTCGTCACCGCCGAGCGGCGCGGCAAGGGCCTCATCGTCTTGTTTCACGTCACCGCCGACACGACCTGGTCGAACCTGCCGATCTCGGGCTTGTTCGTCGAAATGCTGCGCCGAATCGTGGCGGAAGCCGACGCGCCTGGGCAGGGCGCCGCGAAGGCCAAAGTCGGCGCGCACGGGACGGTCCGGCCGCCGTTGCGGACACTGAACGGTTTCGGCGTCCTCGGCCCGCCGCCGGCGCAGGCCGAACCGATCGGCGACGACTTTTCCGGGGTCGGCGACCCGTTCCGCCCGCCGGGCTTTTACGGATCGCGGGACGCCTCGAGGGCGGTCAATGCGCTGGCGCAAGGCCAAAGCCTGGCCCGCGCCGACTATGGGCCGCTTACTGTGCATGAGGGGGCGCTGGCGATCACTCCGCCGATCGACCTTCGCCGCTGGCTGCTGCCGGCCGCTCTGGTCGGCCTGATGATCGACGCGCTCGTGTCTATCTGGCTCATGAGCGGTGCGCCGCTGCGCAGGCCGAGGGCGCTTGCCGCGCTCGCCGTCGCGGCCGCGCTGGGCCTCGTTTGTGTCCCCGGCCAACCCCGCGCCGCCGAAGCCGCGCCGATCTCCGATCGCGACATGGACGCGGCCCTTTCGACCCGCCTGGCCTATGTCGTGACCGGCGACGCCGCCGTCGATGAAACTTCCAAGCTCGGGTTGACCGCGCTGACCCGCGTGTTGGCTTCCCGCACTTCGGCCGAGCTCGCCGAACCGGTCGGGCTCGATCCGGCGCGCGACGAGCTTGCGTTCTATCCGCTCATCTATTGGCCGATCGTCGCCGGCCTGCCGCAGCCGAGGCCGGCGGCGCGCGCGCGCATCGCGGCGTTCATGAAGAACGGCGGCACGCTGGTCTTCGACACCCGCGACGCGCTGACCGCCCGTCCCGGCGGCTCGCCGACCTCCGAGGCCCTATGGCTGCGTTCGCTGCTCGAAGGGGTCGACGTACCCGAGCTCGAACCTGTTCCGCACGACCACGTGCTGACCAAGACCTTCTACCTGCTCGACCGCATCGTCGGCCGCACAGCGATCGGGCAAACCTGGATCGAGGCGCTGCCGCCTCCCGACCCCAATGACCGCGTGCAGCGTCCCGCGCGCGCGGGCGACAGCGTATCGCCGATCGTTATCGCCTCCGACGATCTTGCGGCGGCATGGGCGGAAGACGCTGACGGCCGGCCGCTCTATCCGCTCATTCCCGGCGGGGCGCGGCAGCGCGAACTCGCCCTGCGCAGCGGCGTCAACCTCGTCATGTACACGCTCACCGGCAACTACAAAGCCGACCAGGTGCACGCGAAGGACATCCTGGAAAGGCTGACCCGTTGACCGCCTGGTCGATCGCCTTTTCTCCCTTCCTTCCGTGGCCGGCGCTTTACGCCCTGGCGGCGGCGGCGCTCGCCGTCTCGGTCGCGCTCGTCTGGCGGGGCGTGCGCGGCGCGTGGCTGCGCGTGCTCAGCATGGCGCTTTTGCTGCTCGGCCTGTGCGACCCCAATCTGGTCCAAGAGAACCGGCGTCCGCTCAAGGATATCGTCGCCGTGGTGGTCGACCGTTCCGAAAGCCAGGAAATCGGCGAACGGCCGCAGCAAACTGACAAAGCCCGTGACGAAGTAGAGGCGAGGCTCAAAGCGCTTGGAGAGGTCGATTTGCGCGTCGTCGAGACGTCGCGCGAGGAATCCGAGACCGAGGGCACCAAACTGTTCGCGGCGCTGCGCGGCGCGCTCGCAGACGCGCCCCCAGACCGGGTCGGCGGCGCCATCATGATCACCGACGGCGACGTGCACGAC
>Ga0335076_10001823_pt1 | contig 20824 bp, 19 predicted proteins | sample Lox_Sample_25_FD_206717 | JGI IMG/M metagenome (GOLD analysis project Ga0335076, IMG submission 206717) | Soil microbial communities from Loxahatchee National Wildlife Refuge, Florida, United States - Lox_Sample_2.5 | ecosystem: Environmental > Terrestrial > Soil > Wetlands | place: USA...
GAGCAGGCAGGTCAGAATGAGGATTCGAACCTTAACCAGCCAGGCCAGCCAGTTCCGCTCGTCAAAGGTGGGTTGCATGCGATTCGCGCGATCTTGTGCCTGCCGAGTGCGCAGGGTTCCAGTTTCAGCCTTTTCATCTTGCAAAGTTTCAAGGCCTCAAGGTCTCGCCGCGGGCGGCGCTGAATTCATTTGGGATTTCTTAAAACCTTGCAACCTTCGAAACTTTGAAACCCTTGTTTTTCTAGCCTGCCAATTTTGCAATCATGGCGAACAACGGCATGTATAGAGAAATGACGATGCCGCCAATCATCACGCCAAGCAGCCCGATGATGATCGGCTCCAGCATGGCCAGCATGTCTTTGGTGGCGGCATCGACTTCTTCTTCGTAGAAGTCGGCGATTTTCTGCAACATGTTATCCATGGCGCCGGTGGCCTCACCCACGCCGATCATCTGCGTCACCATGTTGGGAAACACGCCGCATTCCTTAAGGGGATCGACGATGGTACGGCCTTCTTCGATCGCTTTGCGCACTTTCATCAATGCTTCCTCCAACACCGCATTGCCCGATGTGCGCGCGGTGATGGCGAGTCCTTCCAGGATCGGCACGCCCGACGTGATCAGAGTGCCCAGGGTGCGGGTGAAACGTCCGACCGCGATTTTGCGGAGCAGCGCGCCCACGACCGGCAGCTTGAGCAGCAATTTGTCGAAGAGATAGCGTCCCCTGGGATGTTTGCGAATCTGCTTGATGCCAACCACAATTGCAGCGCCCACCACAAAAACGAGCCACCAGAAGGTCTGCACGAATGCGCTGAGCCCCATGACGATGCGGGTGGGAAGAGGCAGTGCCACCTGCAAGCCGGCAAACAGGTTGGCGAAGATCGGCACCACGAATTTGAGCAGGGCGCCGACAATCAACACGGCGATGCTGACGACGGCGATAGGATAGATCAACGCGGACTTCACCGCTGATCTCAGGCGCACGGCCTTCTCCACATAGGTCGCCAGTCGCTGCAGAATGATGTCGAGAATACCGCCGGTTTCGCCGGCCTCGATCATGTTGGTAGTTAGGTCGTCGAAGACATTGGGATATTGCCGCATGGCGTTGGCCAGCGTTGCTCCGCCTTCTACTGTGGTGCGCACGCCAGTCAGCGTCTTCATGAACGCCTGGTTTTCCTGATTGGCCGCCAGGATTTCCAGACACTGCACCAGCGGCAACCCGGCATCGATCATCACCGAGAACTGCCGGAAGAAGATGGCAATGTCTTTGACCTTTACCTTGCCCGAGCCGAACGTGGGCAGGGCAAATTCCTTGCCTTTTTCCCGGATCGCGCCCGGTGTTATGCGCTCGCGCCGCAATTGCTGCGCCAGCACCTGCTTGTTGGCTGCCACCCGCTCTCCGGTGACTTTTTCTCCAGAGGCGTCTTTCCCGGAAAATGTGAAAACTGGCATGGTTTGAGTCTCCTCGTCAGTTCAATCCAGAAGCCAGACGTCAAAATGCAGAACTCGTCGACTGGCCTCACTTTTGCATTCCTGCTTGCGCATTCTTACTGCGTGTCCTCGATTGCACTTCGTCTCTACCGCTTTCCCGGCGCGGCTCCCTTGGCCATCGCGCCTCCTGCAGCGTTGGGCCGGTTCAACAGGCTGGCCCCGCGGTTGATCATCTCCTGCAGTTCGTCCTGATTGCTGGAGCGCTGCAGCGCGACCTCCAGCGAAATTTGTTTCTGGAAATACGCCGTGGCCAGCGCCTGGTTGAAGGTCTGCATGCCGAACTTCTCCTGCCCTGCCTGCATGGCGGAGTAAATCTGGTGAATCTTGTCTTCGCGCACCAGGTTGCGGATGGCAGCGTTGGGCACCAGGATTTCCATGATCATGGCGCGTCCCTTGCCGTTTACCGTCTGCAGAAGGGATTGGCACATGATGCCTTCCAGTACCAGCGACAGCTGGGCGCGAATCTGAGGTTGCTGGTGCGCCGGGAACACGTCGATGATTCGGTTGATGGTGGACGTTGCCGAGTTCGTGTGCAAGGTACCGAAGGTCAAGTGACCGGTTTCGGCGATGCGCAGGGCCGACTCGATGGTCTCCAGGTCGCGCATTTCGCCGATCAGCACTACGTCCGGATCTTCACGGAGAGCGGCCCGCAGAGCGTCAGAGAAACTCTTGGTGTCGGCATGGAGCTCGCGTTGGTTGACCACGCAATTCTTATTCATGTGGACGAATTCGATCGGGTCCTCAATCGTCAGAATGTGGTCGTGACGCTCGCTGTTGATCTTGTCGATCATGGCCGCCAGAGTCGTCGATTTGCCCGAACCGGTCGGTCCTGTCACCAGCACCAGCCCACGCGGCTTTTCGCAAAGCTTGCTTACCACGGCCGGCAGGCCGAGCTGATTGAATGACTTGATCTCGAAGGGAATCAAACGGAAGACGGCCGCGGTCGCCCCGCGCTGATTGAAGACGTTGGCGCGGAATCGCGCCAGACCCTTCAAACCGAAAGAGAAGTCAAGTTCGAGGCTTTCCTCGAAGCGATGCTTCTGGGAATCTGTCATGACGCTATAGGCGAGCTGTTTGGTCTCGGCCGGCGTCAGCTGCGGCAGATCCAACGGCGTCAGGTGTCCGTGGACACGGATTTGGGGAGGCGAGTTGGTGGTGATGTGCAAATCGCTGCCTCCCATCTCCAGCATTCGTTTCAGTAGATCGCTTAAGGACAAGCCCATGGCAAATTTCCCTTTCGTAAGTTCTCAGTCCTGAGTCCTCGGTCCCGGGCCATGGTCGTTCATGTTTCTCACGACTCAGGACGCAGCTCAGGACTCTTAATGAATCGTTTCGCGTGCCACCTCTTCCAGCGTGGTCATACCCGCTGCAACTTTGATCAATCCACTGCGCCGGAGCGTGATCATCCCGCGTTCAATCGCTTTCTTCTTCAGTTCGACCGCAGAGGCGCCCACCAGAACCAGTTCCTTGATCTCATCGTCGACTTCCATGACTTCATAGAGGCCGGCGCGTCCCTTGTACCCCGTGTTGTTGCAGGTCCCGCACCCTTTGCCCTTCTGGATCTTCACGGTTTTGGCTTCCTCGGGGGTGAATCCCTCTTCGATCAGGGTCTGCACTGGAACGTCGACGGTCTCCGTGCATTCCTTGCAGATACGTCGCACCAGACGCTGTGCGCAGATCAGGTGCACCGAGGTCGCAACCAGGAAAGGCTCAATGCCCATGTTCATCAATCGCGTGATCGTCTCCGGAGCGCCGTTGGTATGAAGCGTGGAAAGCACGAGGTGTCCGGTAAGCGCTGCCTTAATGGCGATTTCCGCTGTTTCAAAATCGCGAATCTCGCCGACCAGAATGATGTTCGGGTCCTGCCGCAGGAAGGCGCGCAGAGCGGCGGCAAAGTTCAAGCCGATCTGCTCTTTCATCTGCACCTGATTTACGCCGCCCAGCTGGAACTCAACCGGATCTTCTGCGGTCATGATGTTTGTGTCCGGCTGATTCAAGCGCGAGATGGATGAGTACAGCGTGTTAGTTTTGCCCGACCCCGTCGGTCCGGTAACCAGCACCATGCCGTAAGGCTTCAAAATCGCTTTCTCGAACTTCACCAGCGACTCCGGTTCGAAGCCGAGCTTGGTCATATCGAGCCGCAGATTCTCTTTGTCGAGCAGCCGCAACACGATCTTTTCTCCCCACAGGGTGGGCAGTGTGCTGACGCGAAAGTCGAGCTGCTTCTTTCGTCCGCCGATGTTCATCTTCAGCATGATGCGGCCGTCCTGCGGCAACCGCTTCTCGCTGATGTCCAGCTTCGACATAATCTTCAGGCGCGACGTTATGGCGTCTTTCAGCTTCATCGGCGGCGACATGATCGACTGCAACACGCCGTCTATGCGGAAGCGAACGCGAAACTCTTTTTCGTAGGGTTCGATATGAATGTCGCTGGCCCCGCGTTTCACCGCGTCGCCCAGCACCACATTCACCAGCTTGACCACGGGCGCTTCGTCGGCCGCCTTCTCCAGTTCGGATAGTCCGATCTCCTGCTCTTCCGCCTGGAGTTCGACGTCGTTCTCGTTCAACTCCGACATCGACTGCATGACGGTTTCGAGATCTTCTTCCTTGGTCGTGCCGTAGGCTTTGTCGATACCGGCGAGAATCGAGCTTTCCGACGCCACCACCGGCTCGATATTGAAGCCGGTCATGAACTTGATGTCGTCCATGGCGAAGACATTGGTCGGGTCGACCATGGCGATGGTGAGAGAAGCGCCTACGCGGCTTAATGGAAGAATCTGGTAGCGCTTGGCGGTCTCAAACGGGATGAGCTTGACGACGGCTGGATCGATTTCGAAATAGGAAAGGTTGATTGCCGGAACGCCATACTGCCGGGAGAGAAAATTGGTGACGTCCTCGTCCGTGAGGAAGCCAAGCTTTACCAGGGCAGAGCCGAGGCGGCAACTTGATTCCTTCTGGACTTTCGTCGCTTGTTCCAACTGCTCTGGGGTAATGATCTTCTCTTTAACGAGAAGGTCACCCAGCCGTTGAGACATACGTCGGTCTCCTATCCACGTGGTGGAACGACGCCTGACAAATTTGCAGGCCTTGGCGCAAAGAGCTGCCTGTGTTGGGAGAGGAAATGCAGCGCATTCGCGTTGACACAAATTGTCACCGCAAGCGCGTAACAGCACCAGTAACTTTGGTACTTGGACTGGACGGCCTACGCCGGTCGTGGCGAGCCCGCGTTCAAATTCCGCGCCAAATCCTTGTTTTCCGTGGGAGATAGCGGTGTCATCGCCCGCAGTACATGCACTTCGGTAAGAAAGTCGATCCAGCTTGGAGAGGCAACGCAGCCTCATCTAGACTCGAGAAATAAGGGATATCCAATTTGCCGCCGAGCGACAAAGAAGGCGAGATTCGGGCATACTACCGCACCCTATGGCAGGCCTGGGGACCCCAACACTGGTGGCCGGCGCGGACGCGTTTTGAAGTAATTGTTGGCGCCTACCTCACCCAGAACACTGCGTGGACGAATGTGGAAAAGGCTCTGGCGAACCTCCGGGAGCAGCGCCTTCTTACCGTAAGCGGAATACGAAGAGCCCGCCTGTCGAAACTTGAGCGGCTGATTCGTCCTTCCGGATATTTTCGTCAGAAGGCCAAGAAGCTGAAGAGATTCGTCGCCTTCCTGGACAGCAACTACGGCGGCTCATTGCCCAGAATGCTTGCCACGCCCACCAATCGCCTGCGCGAACAACTGCTGGCTTTGAATGGCGCTGGGCCGGAAACTGCGGACTCCATTCTTCTTTACGCCGGAGATCATCCTGTCTTTGTCGTGGACGCCTATACGCGCCGAATTTTGGAGCGTCACCAGATTCTGCCGGCAGACTCCGATTATGAAGAAATTCGCCGGCTCTTCGAGCGCTCAATTCCCCCGCTGGTCGACGCGGGAGGGTCTGTTGACCCACCCGCTACCAAGCGATTCAACTCAAGAGGCGCAAACCATCCTCCCTCGCCGGTGAGCACGGCTCCTCGCCCGCCGCTGGCACAGCTCTACAATGAAATGCACGGGTTGATCGTCGGGGTAGGGAAGAACTACTGCAGAAAATCACAGCCACGATGTGACGAATGTCCTTTACGAAAGTTCCTGCCTGCGTCTAAGTAGAAGCCGGGATTATCGGGAAAGATCTATGTTCCAGCGTCCCTGGCGAGCCGCGATTCTATCCGGAGTGCTCGTTGCAACCGGTTGGACCCAATCGCTCCGCCAGGACGCGGAAAGAGCCGGCGTGCTCATCGGCACGGCCGTGCGCGCTCCCCAGCTTTCCGAAGCTGCCTACGCCGCAACTCTAGCCCGCGAGTTCAACATGGTGCAGCCGGAAGATGCGATGAAGTGGTGGGTAGTGCGCCCAACCGGCGCTATTTTCGACTTTCATCCGGGCGATGAAATTGTCCGCTTCGCGCAGGCGCACAATATGAAAGTCCGCGGTCATTGCCTCCTCTGGGGACGTGCCAATCCCGATTGGTTGACTCAGGGTTCTTACACGCCCGCTCAGTTATCCCAAATGCTTCACGAGCACATCGAAAAACTGATGACGCACTACGCCGGTCGGGTCTTCGCCTGGGACATAGTCAACGAGGCTTTTGATCAAAACGGTAACCTTCGCGATTCCATCTGGTACAACCAGCCCGGCATCGGCTTGGCGACAAAAGGGACCGCCTATATCGAGCAAGCGTTTCGCTGGGCGCGTCAAGCGGACCCTCATGCCCTGCTTTTCTATAACGACGCCGAAGGGGAAGCGCTGGGCCATAAATCGGATGCGATCTATGAGATGGTCAGGGACTTCAAGCATCGCGGCGTTCCCATCGACGGTATAGGAATGCAGATGCACATTCCTGACTTGGCAGTTGATTTCGGCGGACTCGATACAAACATTGCCCGGTTGACGGCGCTCGGCGTGCAGGTGCAGATCACCGAACTGGATGTCGCCCTGCCCCTGGATGTCCAGGGCAGTCTTCTTCATCCTGGCGATCTGATCCGCCAGTCGGAGATCTACCGTGGCGTTGCACGCGCATGCCTGAAAAATCGGGGATGCACGGCAATTCAGACCTGGGGATTCACCGACAAATATTCGTGGATCGGATCCCACACACACCACATGAAAGGACAGGCCTTGCCCTTCGACAAGAACTATCAGCCGAAGCTCGCCTATCGTGCGCTCTGCCATGAATTGGCCGCGGGGCGTTCCCCACATTGAAAGGTGTCATGCGAGAACCGCGAGCTGTCTCGCTTCGGCGTCTATCCATCTATAATGATTTTCGTCGGCCAGTCGAAGGTCCGACTGCAAGCGACACCGCGCCGGCGACAGCCCTCACGTGGATGAGCCCAACCCAACTCGGCCTTCACGCACATCCAATCGCAAGCAGGCCATCATTTTGCTTGCCATCGCGGTCTTTCTGCTTTTGGCGGTCCTTGTCTCTCAGACCGCATTCGATCTGAGCTTCTTGCGTCCGGGAAACAATCAGCAGATTGTGGTCTTCGCCGCACTTTCTGCTCTCATCTTCCTCCTGTTCGTGGCGCTTACTTTTGTTCTCTTCCGCAATCTTCTCAAGCTTTTTGCGGAGCGGCGGTTGGGTGTGTTGGGGGCTCAGTTCCGAACCCGCATGGTGGCAGGAGCCCTGCTGCTATCGTTCGTCCCGGTCATGGTGATGTACTGGTTCGCTTATGGCTTGATGAACCGCTCGATCGATAAGTGGTTCTCGACTCCGGTCGAAGAAGTGCGGGCAGACACTCACGCTATGGCTCAGCTTCTGGCAGGCTATGCCGCCCAGAATGTCCACGCCGAGGCTATGGCCATTGCGTCCTCCCCGGAAACGCAACACAGCTTTGCCGGCCACGGATTTGCTTTGGTGGTCGAGGAATTTGAGAAGCACGAGATCACGCTCCAGGGGGGATTCGCCGTCGCCTTGAAGGACGACATTGCCGAAGCCAGTCTGAATCTGCCCGCCCCCTGGACTCTTTTGAAGCCGGCGTTGCCCATGGCAGAGATTCTGGCGGGACACCCCACGCGCTTTACCTGGGAGCGTACGGAATATACCCTGGCCAGCGCGCCAGTGGCCGGCGGCGGGCTGATCCTCGTTGCCATTCCGCTCCCCAAACAGTTTTCTCAAACCGTGAAGCACGTTGAGGAGAGCCAGCAGCGATACTTCGAACTGGCCCACGAGCGTCGGCTCGTGCGCCGCACCTACATGGGCTTGCTCTTATTGCTGACCATGATGGTGCTTTTCGTGACCACTTGGCTGGCGCTGTTCCTGGCCAAGCTGGTCACGCGTCCGCTCTCCGCTCTGGCCGAAGCCACCCAGGAAATCTCGCGTGGACGCCTGGACTACCGGGTTGACGTCAGCTCCGCTGACGAAATTGGCGACCTGGTGCGGTCATTCAATCGCATGGCGGCCGAGCTGGAAGCCAGCCGGCAACAGATCGAGTCATCGCGCCGGCAAATGGAGACCATCCTGGAGAGCATTCCGACCGGCGTGCTTTCCATCGATGCTTCCCGGCGCGTTACTCATGCTAACCAGGCGCTGCTACGCATGTTTAATCCCGATGGGCGGACGGGGGAGGGCAAAATTCTGCTGGGTGCCAGGCTCAGCGAAATATTTCCCCAAGAGGTGCTTGAGGATCTCGAGCCCATGCTGCGCCGTGCCGACCGCATGGGAATGACGACCAGCCAGATGGAGAGCCAGCTGCCGCGCGGCTCGCTTAACGTCGCCGTCACCGCTGCCGCGTTACGACATCAGGGCGATCCCTCGGGGTACGTGATCGTTTTTGAAGATCTTTCGGATCTGCTCAAGGCGCAGAAGCAGGCAGCGTGGCGGGAAGTAGCGCGTCGCGTCGCCCACGAAATCAAGAATCCGCTTACGCCCATTTCCCTGTCGGCCGAGCGCATTCAGCGTCACCTCGAGCGGGCCTCACCCGTGGACGGTCCTTCCCACGATATCGTCCGCTCCTGCGCGGAAACCATCGCGGGCGCCGTAGAGACTGTGCGCCGGCTGGTGGATGAATTTGCCACGCTGGCGCGGTTTCCCTCGTCCAATCCGCAGCCGGCGGACCTCAATGAGATCGTCGAGAGCGCTCTCGCCCTGTTCGACGGAAAGCTCGACTGCATCAGCGTGCACACATCGCTCGGCGCCGATCTGCCAAAAGTGATGGCGGATGCAGAAGCGATCAAGCGCTCTCTTGCGAACCTGATCGACAACGCCGCGGAGGCGCTGCAGAACTCTCCGGTGCGCGCCATCGAAATTTCCACTGCTCTGGTGACCAGTCGCGACGCTGTCGAACTCACCGTCGCCGACACTGGCCACGGCGTAACCCGCGAATTGAAAGAAAAGCTTTTTCTTCCTTACTTCTCCACCAAGAAGCGGGGCACGGGTCTGGGTTTGGCGATTGTGAGCCGGGTCATTGAGGAACACCATGGTTCCATCCGTGTCGAAGGCAACGATCCGATCGGCACCCGGTTTATCATTGAACTACCGGTTGTCGCCGAGGCCGTGCCTTCTGCCGCCCCCACTGTCCAGCATGCCTAACATCCTCATCGTTGACGACGAAACCGGCATTCGTGAGTCGCTAGAAGGTGTCCTGGCCGATGAAGGCTATTCCGCCTCCTCCGTGGCCAGCGGTGAAGATTGCCTGAAGCTCCTGCGACGTGAGACCGGCTTCGACGTTGTGCTGCTCGATATCTGGCTTCCGGGGGTCGACGGCCTCGAGACTCTGCAGCGCATTCGCGAACTCGACGGCCCGCCCGAAGTCATAATGATCTCCGGCCACGGCACCATCGAAACCGCGGTCCGGGCCACCAAACTGGGGGCCTACGATTTTCTTGAGAAGCCGCTTTCTATCGAGAGAACGATGATCGTGGTGAAAAACGCCATCGAATCGAAGAAACTGCGGCGCGAGAACGTTGATCTCAAGAAGCAACTGCACGCCAGGACTCTCATCGTGGGCGAAAGCATCCCGATGAAAGCTCTCCGGCAGCAGATCGCTTTGATGGCGCCGACCAACGGCCGTGTTCTGATTTATGGCGAATCGGGCACGGGCAAAGAACTCGTCGCTCAGGCGATCCACGCCGAGAGCCTGCGTAAGGATGAAACCTTCATCGAGGTCAATTGCGCGGCAATTCCTGAGGATCTCATCGAGAGCGAATTATTTGGCCACCACAAGGGAGCGTTCCCGGGAGCGACCGCGAATCGCGAAGGAAAGTTCCAGAAGGCCAACGGCGGCACGCTCTTTCTCGATGAAGTGGGCGACATGAGTCTGAAAACGCAGTCAAAACTGCTGCGTACCCTCGATGAACAGCGTCTGACTCCGCTTGGCGGTGAAGAGGCAATCACCGTCGATGTGCGCGTGATCGCTTCAACCAACAAGGATCTGGAAGAGGAAATCTCCAAGGGCAACTTTCGCGAGGATTTGTTTTACCGACTTAATGTCATCCCCTTTTTCGTGCCCCCTTTGCGGGAGCGAAAAGAGGACATTCCGCTCTTCACCCGCCATTTCCTCAAAGAACTGGCGGCTACTTACGGCCGCCGGCCGCGCGAGATGACCGATGATGCCATCGATGTTCTTATGCGTTACTCCTGGCCCGGCAACGTGAGGGAACTGCGCAATGTGATCGAGCGCATCGTCATCATGAATCCCACCACCATTCGCTTCGAGCGCAAACATCTGCCCCCTCTGGTTTATCGCGACGGCGCTCGCCGTGCCGCGCGCAGTGAGTTTTCCACGCTCCACCAGGCGCGCGATGCCTACGAGCGCGACTTTATTCTGAAGAAGCTCGATGAAAATCACGGCAATGTCAGCCGCACTGCGGAAGTGCTGGGCTTGGAACGGAGCCACATGTACCGCAAGATGAAGGCGCTTCGGATTGCTGTCAAGGAATAGAAGCTAAAGCCGGGAGGTCGATCTACCGCTTTACCATGTGAATCTCGGTGCCATTTTTCTTGAAGTGGACTTCGTCCATCAACTGATTGATCAGGAAAATTCCCCGCCCATGGTTGGAAAATACATTCTCTCCCACGGTGCAGGAAGGAATCGATTTAGGATCGAAACCCATGCCCGGATCTCTTACCACGATGAGCATACCCCGTTTCTCGTCGCAAGCCACCAGGCACTCTACAATTTTTGAGGGGTCCTCTTTGGCTCCGTGGATAATCGCATTGGCCAGCGCTTCCTCGAGAGCCAACTCGATGTCATTTTCCTTGCCGTCGGCGCACTTCATCTCGCGCACCGCCTCCATCACCTGCGCGACCACCGGCTCTACCGAATTGCGACTGGCGGCCAGGGAGACCCGCACGCGCAGAACCAACTTGTCCGGATCAAAGTCGTGCTCGGGAAGAAACTCGTCGGAAGGAACCTCAGAATGCGTCATTTAGTTCGTTGTTCCCTGTGCCCGGCCTACCGCGTGCATAGGGCGATTCTAGCCGTCCAACGTGGCTTCGGGCAACACCTTCCGATAATCGGGATGCGCCGGGATGCAAGAAGATACACGCCCTCTTCGTTTTGTCTGGTCAGCGTCTCCGCGTTCTTTCGGCCGGAGAAGCTCCTATGACCGGTTCTCCGATGAGATGTTCCAACTGCCGCCGCCAGTCGATTTCATCTACAAAACTCCGGGACTCGCGCCAACCTGGTTGCACTTTTACGTACAATTCAAGAAACACCTTGGTTCCCAGCAGTCGCTGCATCTGCAAGCGGGCAGCCGTGCCGATCCGCTTCAACATGTCCCCGTGTTTCCCGATAAGAATGCGCTTTTGACCCTCGCGTTCGCAGTAAATCGTGGCTGAAACCCGTGTGAGATGCTCCTCCTCTTGAAAGCTGTCAACCATGACGGTGGTCGCATAAGGAATTTCTTCTTCCGTCTCCAGTAACACCTGCTCACGAATGATCTCGGCCGTCATAAATCGTACCGGCTGATCGGTTGACTGATCCTCCGGAAAATATCTCGGCCCCGCGGGCAATGCCGAAGCGACTTTCTTCAGCAGAATGTCGAGTCCTTCCCGCTTTAGCGCAGAAACAGGAATCACTTCCTGAAACTCATGCAATTTTCTGTATGCCTCGATGATGGGCAACAGTTTTGTCTTCTCGCGTATCAGGTCTACCTTATTGAGGATGAGAAAAGACGGGGTTCCAGAGCGCTTCAACAGATCAAACGCAAACTGATCGCGGGGATCAAGCTTGCGGGTTGCGTCCATGATCAGAAGCACGAGATTGCAACCCTCCAGCGCTTCCCGCACTTCCACCATCATTTTGCGGCCGAGTGAGCTGTCGGGCTTGTGGACGCCCGGCGTATCGATCAGGACGATCTGCGCCCCCTCGTGTCCCTTGGTCTTGGGAATATGAACAATGCCTTGAATCCGGTTGCGCGTGGTCTGCGGCTTGGGCGAGATGATGGCAAGTTTCTCGCCCACCAGTGCATTCAGCAACGTGGACTTGCCTGCATTGGGCCGTCCGAGAATGCAAACGAATCCGGAGCGGAATGACATGGGAAGACTGAAGCTGAAAGCCTAGATCAATTTCAACTGCTGCGGCTGGACTGCGGTGATTCGAACCTGCTCCACCTTGCGATCGGTGGATTTCAAAACCTCGAAGCGCAGGCCGTCATTCTCCACAATCTCGCCCTTGCGCGGAATGTGTCCCGCCAGTTCGCTCACCAGGCCGGCAACCGTGGCGGATTCCCGCCCTTCCGGCCGTGCGCCAAACAGTTCCACCAGCCGGTCTACATCCATTCCCCCGGAAACGACGTACGAGTGATCGCCCTCCCGAACAATTTCCGGCTTCTCATGTTCGTCACGAATCTCGCCCACGATTTCTTCAACCAGATCCTCGATTGTGACCAGGCCGGCCACGCCTCCGTATTCGTCCACCACGATGGCCATGCGGATGTTGTTCTTTTGCATCTCCCGCAGAAGTTCGCTGCCCAGCTTGCTCTCAGGAACAAAATACAAGTCACGCCGCATGAGAGTATCGAGGGTGCGTTTGCCGGCTTCGCTGTCGGGCACCTGCAGCACATCCTGCGCGTAAACGATTCCTTTGATGTTGTGAATGCTACCTTCGTACACTGGCACTCGCGAAAAGCGCCGTGTGCTTAGCATCTCGATGAATCGCTCGACCGTCGTGTCAATCGGCACCGCAAACATCTCGGGCCTCGGCTTCATGGCCTCGCGGACTGTTTTGCCGCTGAACTCCACTACCGACTGAATCAGGTCGCGGTCCCCTTCCTGAATGATGCCCTCCTCCTGTCCGGCCTCAATCAGCGCATCCACGGCTTCCGCTGAACTTTCCGGTTGCTCAGTGTTGCCCTGACGCGTCAGCGTGGCCACCGACTTTAGAAATCCCAGAATGAGTGTGGCCGGCATCACCAGGTAGATGAGAATCCTCAGCAACCAGGTCCAGCGCACCAGCCATCCGCCGTTGGTGCGGGAAAAGAAAACAAAGGGCAGGAAGCGGTTGCACACGATCACAATCAGAATCAGGCTGATCGTGGCCTCGAGAATTTCATAGATGCTCCACCGCTGGTCGCCGAACACTGCAAAGCCCACCAGCAATGCAATAGCAGCCATGGTCAGTTGCGTGAGAACCGCCATGGACAGCGAGGCCCGATAACGGCTCACGCGCAGCCGCGGTTCGATCTTCTGCTCGAAGACGTCAATGTTGTCCTGGAACTCGCGGGAGAGGAATTTGCCGATCTCCTGATAAACGCGATCCACATAGGAAACCAGCGCCAGCAATCCGATCAGCAGACACAGCACGAGCAAGACGGTCAGATTCATGCCGCCCCACCTCGGCCTCCCGGGGTCCGGAGCTTTTGTGGCATTTCCTCCCGCTCCAGCAATCCCAGTGGCAATCGGAGTTGCCGCCGCAAACGGAGTTCCTTGCGCGCCATTTCTCCATTATCCCGCTCATGATCGAAGCCGGCCAAATGGAGAACACCATGCAACGTAAGAATCTTGACCTCGTCGGCCAGCGAATGGCCGAGCCGGCGCGCGTTTTCCCGGGCAATGTCGGTTGAAATGGCAATGTCCCCGGCGGAGGGTTTGACTGGCCGAAGACCCGTTTCGGACGGCAGAAAAGACAAAACATCCGTAGCTCTGTTCTTGCCAAGAAATTGGCGATTCATTCCACGCAGAACCGTGCTGCCGGTTACGAGCACATTCACCGTGCCTTTGAGCCTGACCGCATGCCTGGCAACCCGCACGAACCGCTCCAGAGACGTTCTGCTCAACTGCGGAATCGGTCTTTGCAGAATCACCAAGCTTTTCCTTGCCTTCTCCGCCCGGAAACAAAGCTCAAAACAAACAGGAGGGCCCAGGTGAGCCCTCCCGCGCTGCTCGATCTATTCCTCTGACTTCGTATTTGCGACCGGTTTTCCCCCGTTGGTTGCGTCCGGTTCGCCGTTCCGCATATGCTTTGTTTCCCCGTTAGCGGCATCGTGTTTCCCGTTTACAGCCCTGGCCTCGGCCGTTTTGCCTTCCGCCACGAGCAACAACTGCTGCTCGGCGGCGCGGGTTTTATGTTCATCATAGGCGCGGATAATGCGCTGCACCAGGTGGTGCCGCACCACATCGCCCTCGTCGAAATACACAAACGTCAAACCTTCCACAGCCTTCAGCACGTCCGCCGCCTCGAGCAGTCCGCTGCGCCTCGCATTCGGCAGATCGATCTGTGTGATGTCGCCGGTAATCACCGCCTTGGAGTTGAATCCCAGCCGCGTCACAAACATCTTCATCTGCTCGGAAGTCGTATTCTGTGCTTCGTCCAAAATCACGAACGAATCGTTCAGCGTGCGGCCGCGCATGAATGCGATCGGAGCGATCTCGATGACATTCTTCTCCAGGTATCGGTCCACCTTCTCCGGATCAAGCATGTCGTAGAGCGCGTCGTAGAGGGGGCGCAGGTAGGGATCGATCTTGTCCTGCAACGTTCCCGGCAGGAATCCCAGCCGCTCGCCTGCTTCCACCGCGGGCCGCGCCAGAATAATTCGATTCACCCGCTTCGCCAGCAGCGCCGAAATTGCCATCGCCACGGCAAGATAGGTCTTTCCCGTACCGGCCGGGCCAATGCCAAACACCATGTCGTGCTTCTCGATAGCTTCCAGATATCGCCGCTGATTCAGGCTCTTGGGCTGCACTGAGCGCCGGCCGAAGGAACGCTGGCGGCCGGCGTCGGCCAGCCCGCGCAGGGTTGCGTTCGGGTCCGAGGTGAGCACGCGCAGCATGCTGTTCAGGTCGCCATTGTTGAAGGTGTAGCCGGAGCGCTGCAGGCCCTCGTAATCGACAAAAACCTGCTCCGCGCGTGCCACATCGCGCGCCGCACCCTCCAGTTCAATCGAGTTCGCCCGCAGATTGATCGTGATGTTGAGTCCGTCTTCCAGCACCCGTACGTTTTCGTCGTGGGTGCCGAACAGCGTCTCGATGTTGGGACTAATCCCGATGCTCTTTTTCATTCAGTTTCTGGAATCACCTCGTGAGACACGTACACCGTGCTTCTCTAGGGACAAAACAGGATTTTGCTTGGAGACGGAACCGGACAGAATCACGCCCAGAGGGCAAGCCAACAACCATTAGGCTAAGGTTAACGCCGACGAAGGAGCTAGTCAATGTTACCGCTAGTTACCGGGACAAGGCTGCTTTGGTCGAGATCTTGTTGCCAACTCGCCTTGGCGGTCATACCGCTCATACCTCCATCCCCATGATTGGCCTCGAGGAGTTGATGAGCGCCCTCAGATGAGCGAGTCCATCTGCCATTTCATTGACCAGGTGCGAATTGCTCCCCTATAATAGGCACTTCGGACCCGCCCGAATATCTCACGGAAACACGAAGGTAATTAGCAGAATGGCCAATCATTTTTCCGCGCTCAAGCGCGCCCGTCAGACCAGCAAACGAACCGTCCGCAACCGCGCCAACACCTCCCGGTTGCGTACCCAGTTGCGCGAACTGCGCGAAACGCTCGCCAAGGGCGATAAGCAGGCCGCCGAGCAGGTTTACCGCAAGACGGTTTCGACTCTCGATAAATCCATCCAGAAGGGTATCCTGCACGAGAACACCGCTTCGCGCTACAAATCGCGCCTGGGCGCGCGCGTCAGCGCTCTGAAATAGCTAAATCCTCGGTATCAGGAATCCCGTTTGCCGCAGGTGTTCAGAAAACTCTTGCCCAAACTGCGTACTGAGCAGTCGTTCTTCCCGTTTTGCCTTGATCACGAATCCAACAATGATCAGGCAAACTCCCAGGACGCATCTCCAAAGGTCGATGGCCAGGCCTGACCCTATTGCGGCAAGAATCAGTCCGCTATAAATCGGATGCCGCAGCCGCGCATACGGCCCGGTACGGATCAGCTTGTGATCTTCTTTCAGCGTGATTCGCCCGCTCCAATATTGGCCCAGATGCCAACGTGCCCAGAGTGCTAGCGCGATACCTGCCCACGTAAGCGCCACGCCGACGAGAAAAACGGAAAACGTCCGATGGAAGACAGTCCGCGCCAGCGGGCCGATGTCAGCGTCTCCGCTGAACACGAAAACAAAACCGGCAACCTCCGCAAGCATCACTCCGTAACGCCAGGCGAAGGGTTCTCTCTGGACGGTTCGTCGCGTCTTGAGCGCGCTGATCGCCCAATACACAACGAAGATAACCCACGGGATTTCAATCAGACGATGCCAGTGCATGTTCGCTTGAGGGTAATCCTGAGCCGAAAGCCGGCAGCCGGTCGCCGGGACCCGCTCTCTACACCGGCAACTGTTCCTGCATCCACCCCGTCGTTTCCGGCTTTGGCTCGGCGGTCAAATCCATGACCAGCCGCTCCAGCACCAGACGCTTGCTGACCGGATTCGATCGCAGGGCAAGATCGGCCTTCGCCACCAGACGAATCGCGCGCGTGAGTTCCCGCAGTGACTTGTAGCGGCGCGCTTGTTTGATGATGTCGTCCGCGGCGAATGGAGGCACACGGAAGCCCTGCCAAAGCGCCGCCCACAACATGCGCTGATCGCGCACGTTGCGCTCCCGGATCACCAGCATCTGGCGAAACGTCTTCGCCAGCATGTAGATGTGGCCGATGGCCGCTTCCTCGCCTTCGCCCGAAGCCAGAATCGCGTCCAGCACTTCCAGTGCCCGCACGCGCTCTTTCGATGAGATCGCATCGGTCAGTTCATACAGCGACCTTTGCTTCGCCGCGAGCACCATGGTTTCCACATCGCCCAGCGTAATGCGTTTTTTCTCGCCGACATAGAGAATCAGCTTCTCCAGTTCGTTGGAGATCATCATCATGTCTCCGCCCAGCGCATCCACCAGTTCTCGCGCGCCGTCGCTCTCCACCTTTACGCCGCGTGCGCTGCTGTACTCGGCGATCCAGCGCACCGCTTCCCCTTCCTCCACACGGGCCAGTTCCACAATTCCGCAGTACTGCCCCAGGGTTTCGCGGATGCGCTGATACCGTTCTTTATCCTGCATCTCCATGCGGCGCGCATCGGCGGGAATGCTGATGTGATCGGCGACAAACAGCAGCAGCGCATCGGGATTGGGCGCTTTGCAATATTCCTCGATGGCCGCGAGTTTTTCCTCGTTCGATCCCCGGCCAAAAAGCGTCTTCACTCCCCGCACAAAAAACACCTGGAACGGCGCCATCAGCGAGGGCGTGCGCACGCGGTCGAGAATCTCCGCCAGTTCGGTCTCGGCCAGGTCATATTCAAACAAACTGAACTCGCGCAGATCGGCCCGGATCAGGTGTTCGAGGATCGCGTCTCGGATTCGTTTGCGGAAGAACGCCTCGTCACCCACAAACACATATGCCGCGAGCAGTTTGCGCGACTCCAGTTCGCTCACAAATCGCTCGGTTTGCGCAAAGGCCCGCACTAGCCGTTCTCCCCCGAAGTAGCCTCCCACGCGCGCTCTCCAGCCTCGGCGCGCATGGTCCGGTAGCCGCACTCTAGCATCTAGAATCCCTCCAGAATGTTGGATACCAGGGTGCGGGCAAAATCCTCCGACAACCGCCGGAAGGCCGGCGTGTCTTCTTCAAAAAAACTCTTGAGGTCCTGCGAAACCTCGTACTGTTCGCGAAACACGTAGGCCGGGTTCTGATAGAGAACTTTTCCATCGCGGTCGGTCAACGAGACCTTCATGCTCACCACCACCAGCACACTGGCAGCCTGTCCCGTCGCCGAATTGTAAGTAAGGGGCGAAGCCGAAGTCGAGAGCACACTCCCGAGCAGGGTAGCATCGGCCGCCTTGCTGGGATCGTTAAGAATGTGGTAGTGCGTGCGTATGGTGAACTCCCGCACCACCGATGCGGTCAGCATCTGCTCGATTTTGTAGGTTGAGGTCTGATTTACGAATGCCGGAACCGCAATGGTTTTGACGTCCTCCGGCAATTGCACGGTGTGGCCGGCGGTGTGATAGCCGCACCCGCTCGTCACCAGCAGAGAGAACGTCAGCGCGGCGCCCCGGAGTAGCCTCATTGAATCTTTCCCAGCGGGCGGGTTCCAATCATGCTCTCGGCGCATTCGACGGCTGTGATGGCGGCAATCCGCAGATTATCGGCCGCGGCCCATAACCACGCTCCATTCCGTTGGCTCGCATCAGGGCGAACGGCGAGCAAAATATTCCCCTGTCCAGCCGAACTCACGTTGCTCGGAGCCTCGTCTTCCGCCCCCGGGATGCTAACATGCTCACCGGCCAGTGCGTTCTGCAGTTCCGCCGCATCCACGGGTCGGTCCATTTCCGCGTATAACGCCAGCGCGTGGCCGTGAAAAACCGGCGCCTGCAGCACCATGAGCGACGGCTGAGTGAGTCCTTCGCCGGCAATTTTCCGGAAATGCCGCAACACCTGCGCTTCCAGCGACTCCACCGAAGGTTGCGAATTCGCCCCGTAACGGGCGACTAGATTGAACGCCACCTGCGCGTCATAAACATCCTTGGGCAACGGCTGGAAGGAGAGCAGGTTCACCGTCTGCTGATGCAGTTCGTCCATGCCTTTCTGTCCGCGCTCCGAAGCCGGCTCGAAGATTGTCGTCACCGCGCGCTGCACTCCTCCGATTTTGCGGGCCCGCAACAGCAACAACGCCAGAATCACCGCCACCGGATGCGCTGTCACACAAGGACCGGGCTGCAACTCCGGCTGCACCACCACCCCACGCTCGCGCTCGACCCACAGCGAACGCACGCTCGCGCCTTCCGCGTCTTCCAGCGCGCCCGAAAGATCGACGATCGTGCTGCCCGCATGCCGCGCCGTCTTCCACGTCTTGCGGGTACACTCGCGGTCGCCCGCAAAAAAGGTGAAGTCCACACGCTCGAACTGCTCGGTCCGCACGCTTTGAATAAAATTAACCTCGTCGCCCGAAGCCTCCAGCTGGCCGATGGATTCATCGTCGTCCAGCAGGCGAACATCAGCCGCGGGGAATTTGCGCTCCCCAAGCATCTCGGCGACCTCTTTGCCCTTTAGCGTGGCCGCTCCCACAATGGCCGCGCGGTAGAGCTGTCCGCGCACCGGGCCTGAGGCCGGCGCTGCAATCCTGGAACTTGTACTCATGAGGTCTGTGAGGCCTCCTTGTAAACCGGCGGTGCTGGCGGCCCGCCCCTGCGGCGGAAAATCCATTGCAGGCGCCAAAACACTCCCGAAAATGTATAAAGCAGCGCTACACCAAACAACACCGGCTTGGAGAAAAACCAGATACCCGCGAACAGCGCCCCCAGCAGAATAATCACGCGGAAGGGATGCCGCGAGCGGAAATCGATGTCCTTGAAGCTATAGAAGCGCCACGTGCTCACCATCAGGTAACCCACCGCCGCTACCATGGCCAGCCAGGTCAGCGCTGTGTACCACGACTCGATCGGGTCGCCGCCCTGAAAATGCACCACCGCGGCAATCACGCCCGCCCCCGCTGGAATCGGCATGCCTACAAAATATTTCTTGCCCGGCCGCCCCGGATTCGACGGCTGCGTGTTCGCCGAGATGTTAAATCTGGCCAGGCGGCTGGCTCCCGCCACCAGAAACAGGAAGCTGGCGATGGCTCCCAGCTGCGTCAGCTTGATGTGCCACTCGGTCAGCGCGACGTCGGGCATCAGGTGGAATCCCCAGCACCACGCCAGCATGGCCGGCGCTACTCCGAAGGTGATCACGTCGGCCAGCGAATCCAGTTCTCTTCCAAAGTCGCTGCTGGTGCCGGTCATGCGGGCAATGCGCCCATCCAGTCCGTCAAACAGCACGGCAAATCCGATGGCCTTGGCCGCATTGTCCAGATGCCAGAATTCTGTGGACGTGGCGTGCAGCGTTTGCAGGATGGCGTAATAGCCCGCTGCAATATTGGCAGTGGTGAACAGCGAGGGCAGGATATACATCCCCCGGCGCATGCGGCGGCCAGCGTTGTCTCCTTGCCTGCGCCTTGGCGTAATGTCATCCATCAACCGGATCCTTGGGCGCTGGAATGGCTGCCAGCCATCGCCATCTCGCCCCTGGGCTGGAGGCAGGCCAGGACGGTCGCGCCTCCTTTCACGCGATCGCCAACTTTCACCTGCAGGCTCGCGCTCGACTCCACCAGCACATCCACGCGAGAGCCAAACTTGATCAGTCCCACGCGCTGGCCGCGCTCGACACGATCCCCCACTCTCGGATGGAAAACAATGCGGCGTGCCAGCAGCCCCGCGATCTGCTTGAATACCACGGTTTGCTCATCGCCTTCCACGGTAACCACGTTCTGCTCGTTCTGCTCCGCCGATGCCTGATTCATCGCGTTCAGAAATTTGCCCCGCTGGTAGCGGACGTCGCTAATGGTCCCGCTGATCGGCGAGCGGTTTACATGCACATCAAACACGCTCAGGAAGATACTGATGCGGGTCAGCCTGTCGTTTGCCGGCGAGACATCGGTCACCTTGCCGTCCGCCGGTGAGACCACAGCCCCGGCCGCATCCGGAATGCTTCGTTCGGGGTCGCGGAAGAACCACAGAAAAAAAAGCCCCAGCAGCGCGGGAATCACCCCCCACGCCAGCTGCGTCAGCCAGCCGACAAAGATTGCGGCCGCGATCAGAGGAATCCCGTACAAGTATCCTTCGCGCACCATGGGAGAAATCAATTATAAGCTCGGGCCGCTCGGCGCGCCGGGATGATTCAGAGGAAGCTGCGCAACCCCAAATAAAGAAAGGCGCTTTTCAGCGCCCTGCCGAAGATACAAAACACCTCTCGCGACTGTTGTCGCCTCTAGGTGGTGAAGCGGAATTACGCTACGTTTACGCCGAACTGCTGCCGGTACTGCCGCTCAATTGACTCCATTTGATCCTTGAGCCGCAGCTTAAGCTTCTTGAGCCGTACTTCTTCCAGCTTCTCATC
>Ga0335076_10001825_pt1 | contig 20822 bp, 19 predicted proteins | sample Lox_Sample_25_FD_206717 | JGI IMG/M metagenome (GOLD analysis project Ga0335076, IMG submission 206717) | Soil microbial communities from Loxahatchee National Wildlife Refuge, Florida, United States - Lox_Sample_2.5 | ecosystem: Environmental > Terrestrial > Soil > Wetlands | place: USA...
CGCCGCGGCGAGACGCTGACCGAGACCCTGCCCGTCGCCATCCCGCAGAGCGCCCCCAGCGGCAGCTACACCCTCCTCGTCGCCGACGCCGCGACGATGGACGCCGTCGAGCAGCGCGAAAAGCGCCAGGGCGCGGCGGCGCGGGACCTGGCCCAGCTCCTGCGCCTCCTGAACGGCCTGCGCTCGGGAAGCGGGATCTACGCCCGGCTGACCCGACCCGCCGGAGGCGCCGTCGTGGGCGGAGAGTACCTGCCCGCGCTGCCCGGGTCCGTGCTCTCCGTGCTGGGCTCTTCCGATCAGGGGACGAGCGTCGTCCCCCTCCCCGCGTCGCCCGTCTGGTCCGGCGAGCTCACCACGGATCACGCCGTGTCCGGCTGGCGGCAGCTCACGCTCGCCGTCGAGCGCCGTTAGGATAAGAGGCCCGCCGACATGATCCGCCGAGTCGCCGTTCTCGCCCTCCTCGCCACCGCGGCCTCCGTCCGGGCCGCCGGCCCCCAGTTCTGGCGCCTCGAAGGAGCCTCGGCCTTCCTCGAAGGCGAGCTCCAGGGGCTATCCCTCGACTCCGAGGGTCGCCTCCGGCTCGGCGCCTCGCCCCGGCCGCTCTTCGATCCGGAGGCTCCGAACGCGTGGAGCGTGGCCCGCGACCCCCGCGGCGTCCTCTACCTGGGCACCGGCAACGACGGCCGCGTCCTGCGCTTCGACGGATCGAAGAGCACCGTCCTCTACAAGGCGGAGGAGCTCGAGGTGCACGCGGTCGCGGCCGGGCCGGACGGCCGCGTCTACGCGGCCACGTCGCCGGAGGGCGCCGTCTACGCGATCGACGCCACCGGACGCGCCACCCGCTTCTTCGATCCGACGGAGCGGTACATCTGGGCCCTCGCCTTCGACGCCCAGGGCGCCCTCTACGTCGCCACCGGCGACGAGGGCCGGGTCTACCGGGTGGCGCGCGACGGGAGGTCCGAGCTGGCGCTCGCCTCCTCGGATACGCACGTCCTCTCGCTCGCCATCGACTCGAAGGGACGCGTCTTCGCCGGCACCGCTCCTCGCGGGATCGTGTACCGGATCGACGCACCCGGGAAGGCGTTCGTCCTCCTGGACTCGAGCTACCGCGAGATCAAGGCCCTCGACGTGGCCGCGGACGGCACCCTCTACGCGGCGGCGATCGACGGGCGCACGACGGAGACGCCGGCCCGTCCCGCGGCCACGCCGGCCGCCGGCCCCGCCGCTCCTGCCGGCGGAGCGGTCGTGGCCGAGGTCACGGTCAGCGAGAGCTACTCCATCGTCGCGCCGCCGGCCGCCCCGGCGACGGCCGCCGTCCCGGGCGCCGAGGCCGCCCCCGGGCCGCCGAAGGGCGCGATCCTGCGCCTCCGGCCCACGGGCGAGATCGACACCCTCTGGAGCTCGCCCGAGGACGTGCCGCACTCGGCGATCCGGGTCGGCGGCGACCTCCTCGTCGGCACGGGGAACAAGGGGAAGGTCTACCGCGTGAGCGACGACGGGCGCTGGTCGCTCGCAGCGACGCTGCCCGCGGAGCAGGTCACGGCCCTCGCCCGGGGGCCCGAAGGCGGCGCCTTCGTCGTGACCTCCAACCCGGCCCGCATCTTCGCTTTCGACGGGACGGCCGCCACGGAGGGGACCTTCCTCTCGAGGGTGAAGGACACCGCGGTCGTCTCGAGCTGGGGCCGCGTGTCCTGGGAGGGCACGGCGCCTCCCGGGACCGGGGTGCGGATCCAGACTCGGGCCGGCAACGTCGCCGCCCCGGACTCCACCTGGACCGAGTGGTCGCTCCCCGCGACTCGGGCGGGGGGAGAGCCCATCCACAGCGAGAAGGCCCGGTTCCTCCAGATTCGGTTGACGCTCTCCGGCAAGGGTGGGGCCACGCCGACGGTCGAGGCGGTCGCTGCGGCCTACCTGCAGCGCAACCTGCCGCCGGTCGTCAAGTCCGTCACCGTCCACCCTCCGGGCGAGGCGTTCCAGAAGCCCATCACCGCCACCGGCGAGCCCGAGATCCTCGGCCTCGATGTCGATCCCCTGAGCGACCGTGCGGCGGCGCAACGCCCCCCCGCGGGCAGCCCCCCGGCGATCACCTTCAGCCGGAAGCTCTTCCAGAGGGGCCTCCGCACGTTCTCGTGGCAGGCCGAGGACCCGAACGGCGATGCCCTCCTCTTCGACGTCGAGTACCGCGCCGTCGGCGACGAGCGATGGCGTCCCCTCCGGACCGGCCTGACCGAGCCCGTGTTCGCCTGGGACACGGCGAGCGTGCCGAACGGACGCTACGTCCTGCGCGTCGTCGCCTCCGACGCGCCCGGCAACCCGCCCGCGCTGGCCCTGACCGCCTCGAAGGAGTCCGCCTCCTTCGAGGTCGACAACGCCCCGCCCACGATCGCCGCCTCGCTCGACCCCCGCGCGCCGAACCGCATCCACGCAACCGTGCGCGACGAGGCGACCCCGGTCCGCAAGCTGGAGATCTCGGTCGACGCCGGGCGATGGGTGGAGGTCCAGCCGGTCGACGGGATCGCCGACTCGCTCGAGGAGACGTACGACATCACGCTGCCGCCGGGCTCGGGTGCCGGGCCGCACATGGTGGTGCTGCGCGCCACCGACCTCCTCGGCAACGTCTCCACGGCTCGAGTGGACGTCCCGTAGGCCCGGCCCTGGACGTCCTGCTCGTCCGCGCCGGCGCACTCGGCGACCTCGTCCTCCTCCGGCGGACGATCGCCGCGCTGCGGAGAGGCCGCCACCGCGTCCGCCTCCTGGCGCCATCGGGGCCGGCCGCCGCCCTCGTCGGGCGGGGGGCCGGCGAGGTCGAGGCCGTCCTCCCGTGGGGAGGAGCGGAGATGGCGGCACTCCTCGCCGACGAGGACTCCGCGGGGCCTATCGCCTGGGCCCTCCGCTCGGCGGATGCGGTCCTCGCCTTCACCCGAAGCGCGTCCGTCATCGAGGTCCTCCGGTCCCGCTCCCGCCGCCTCGTGGTCCAGGACCCGACGCCGCCGCCGGCCGGACCCCACGCCTCTCTGTGGCTCGCGCGGAGCCTCGCCTCTCTCGGTTTCGACGCCACGTCCGATCCACCGCCGCTCGCGTTCACGGAGGCCGAGCACCGCGAGGCCGAGAGCCGCGCGCCGGGCCTGCCCCGCGGCTTTCTGGCGGTTCATCCGGGGAGCGGATCGCTGGCCAAGAACTGGCCGGGCGAGCGCTTCCGGGAGGCGGCGCACCGGATCGCAGGCGACGAGCCCTGGCTCCTCGTCCGCGGCCCGGCCGATGAGAACCTGCCGGCTCCAGACAGCGCCGTCGAGGCCAGCGAATGGCCTCTGCGGACGCTCGGCGCCCTTCTCTCTCGCGCCGGCCTCTTCGTCGGCAACGATTCGGGAGTCGCCCATCTGGCCGCGGCTTCGGCAGCGCCGACGCTCGCCCTCTTCGGCCCCACCGATCCCGCCGTGTGGGCCCCGGTCGGGCCCGCGGTCGAGGCGCTGCGCCCCCCGACCCGGGTGGTCGCCGACCTGGGCGTGGACGAGGTCGTCGCGGCCGCCCGCGCCCTCAGATCCGGGGCGAGCGGACCTCCATCCGGCTGATGAGCCGGTAGACGCTCACCGCCACCGGCCGGCCGCGGTACCGGACCGGCGTGTACCGCTGCTGCCGGAGCGCTTCGAGGAGGGGCGCCTCGCCCTCGGCGTTGCCTTCCAGGACGGTCACGCCCGCCACCGAGCCGTCGCGGGCGACGACCGTCTCGACGAAGACCGAGCCCTCGCCCCGGCCGGCGAGGACCTCGGGCGACAGGGCGAGCGCCGCCCTCTCGCGGGGCAGGTCGATGCCGTCGGACGGGAAGAGCGGGTTGCCCTCCGTGCCCGAGGCGGGCACCGCGCCCCAGGCGCCGGGCGCCAGGTGCACTTCGGGAAGCGGTCCGGTGTCGAGGGCGAGGACGCCCGCGAGCACTCCCACGAGCACGAGCGCGGCCGGGACGAGGCTCGGCACCATGAACGGTCGCGCGGCGGCGAAGCCGCGGAAGAGGAACGCGAGGGCCGGCCGCCTCTCCTCGGCCTCCATCTCCAGGCGCTCGAGCACGGCGGGAGCCACCGGCTCGGCCGCCGCGAGCCGGGGCAGCCCGGCGAGGAGCCCCGATACGGCCCGGAGCTCCCCGGCCCGGCGGGCGCAGTCCGCGCACTCCGAGAGGTGCGACGAGACCGCGCGGGCCGCCGCGGGCTCGAGCTCGCCGTCGAGCCATTCGGAGAGCCGGCTGCGAACGCGTCCGCACGTCATGGCCTCAAATCCTCCTCGACCCGTCCCCGCAGGCGGAGGCGCATCGCCTCCCGGGCCCGCGACAGACGGCTCTTGACGGTGCCCTCGGGGACTCCGAGGGCGTGGGCCACCTCCCCGCACGTCAGGCCCTCCACGTCGCGCAGGACCAGGACCGAGCGGTGCTCGAAGCTGAGCTCGAGCAGCGCCGCCTGGACGCACCGCGCGCGCTCGCGCCGACGCGCCTCCTCGTACGGGCTCGACCCGGACCCCCGTCCCGCCGAGGCCGCGCTCCCGACGATGCCGTCGTCCAGGGCCTCCTCGCGGTCCCGGCGGCGGCGGTGCCAGAAGCGCCGACGGTTGTGGCACTGGTTGACCGCGATCCGGTAGATCCAGGTCTTGAGGGTGCTGCGCGCCTCGAACCGTCCGAGCATGCGGTAGACCTGCAGGAACACCTCCTGGGCCACGTCCCGGGCCTCCTCGGGATCACCGAGCAGGCGGGCGGCCAGATTGAAGACCATGCCCTCGTGGAGCCGGACGAGGCGGGCGAAGGCCCCGGGATCGCCGGTGCGGCACGAGGCGACGAGCTCCCGGTCCTGGGTCGCGCCGGGGCTGAAGACCTGCGCCTCGAGCGGCATCTCACCGACGCCCATCGCGATCCCCCTGCCGCGCTCCACCAGTTTGGACACCGGCTCGCCCCGGGGCGTTCCCTCGGCCCATGGTACTCCTGGCGCTCTCGCGCTCGCGCCTATCGGCCCTCCGGCGCGAGGCCCCGCCGGGCGGCGAGGGTGGCTGCGGTCGCGAGGCCCACGAGCCCGGCCAGGACCAGCAGGCCGACGGCCGCCGTCCACCCGGCGACGCCGTGAGGCCGGAGGACCCCGGCGAGCGCCGGCAGGAAGCGGAACCCTCGACCCGCACGTACCGACGACAGGGCTCCGACGAGCGCGACGCTCCCGAGGCCGACGAGGAGAGCCACCCCCGCCCCGAGCCCCGCCCGCGCGGCGAGTCCGCGTTTCGAGAGCGGCTCCCCCGCGGGCGGGGCGAGGACCTCGAACTCCACGTCCCGCACGCCCCAGGGTACGAAGCGGGCCAGCATGACCAGGCCGGGGAGGCCGACGAACAGGGTCGACAGGAAGAAGTCCCGCCACCCCATCGCGTCGGCCAGGACGCCCGTGATCGGCCCGGCCAGGATCCGCGGGAGGGTGAAGAGGCTCGACAGGAGCGCGTACTGCGTCGCGGAGAAGCGCTTCTGCGTGAGCCGGAGGAGCAGCACGCCGAAGGCGCCCTGGGCGAGGCCGCTCGTTCCGAGCTCGAAGCCGTGCGCAGCGTACATCAGCAGGCGGTTCGGCCCCACCTGGGCCACGGCGGCGTAGCCGAGGTTTGCGGAGAGCTGCAGGATCCCGAAGACCCAGAGCGCCCGGCCCAGACCCAGCGGTCCGGTCAGGATCCCGCCCAGGAGGGTGCCCCCGACGGCCGCGAACTGGCCGATCGTCGTCCGGGCGAAGCCCACGTCGAAGTCGCTGAAGCCGGTCTGGACGAGGAAGGGACCGATGAGGGACTGGCTCAGGTTGTCGGCGAGCTTGTAGAGGACGACGAAGGCGAGGATCTCGAGCGAGCGGTGCTGGGCGAGGAAGCCGACGAACGGCCCCCACACCGCCTCGCGCAGCGTGCGCGGCGGCGCGGGCAGGGACTCCGGCTCGGGAGCGAGGGCCGTCACCACCATGCAGGGCACGTAGAGAAGGGCCAGGAGGAAGTTGACGAGCTTCCAGGACGTCGCCCCGGCGAGGGTGATCGCCACCCCGCCCGCCACCAGCATGGCCGCGCGGTAGGAGGCGGTGCGGAGGCCCGAGGCGAGGCCCAGCTCCTCGCGGCGCAGCACCTCCACGGCGTAGGCGTCGATCGCGATGTCCTGGGTGGCGGAAGCGAAGGCGATCGCGAGGGCGAACGCCCCGATGACCCACACCGCCTCGGGGTGGCTCGACACGCCGGCGAGGCCCATCGTGACCGCGAAGAGCGCGACCTGGCCGACCAGGATCCACCCCCGCTTGCGGCCGAGAAACGGCGGCGGGAAGCGGTCCATCCACGGCGACCACAGGAGCTTGAACGACCACGGGGCCTGCGCGAGCGTGAAGAGGCCGATGACCTTGATGTCGACGCCGACCCGTGCCATCCAGGCCGGGATGGCGATCCAGACGACCCCGAGGGGGAGGCCCGACGAGAACGACAGCAGGACGACGGAGGAGAGCCGCCGGCTCCCCACGATCGACCGGAGCCGCGCCCAGCCCCGGCTCTCCCCTTCGGGCTCCGCCAAGACGCCTCCTCGCGACGGCGCGCGAGGATAGCATCCTCATGCACCCTGGGCGACGAGGGCGGGCCGGCGCGTCCGCGCCCACAGGGCCTGGCGGGTGATCCCCAGCTCCGTGGCCGCCCGCGCCACGTTGCCGTGATGCCGCTCCAGCGCGTCCTGGATGAGCTCGGCCTCGAAGCGCCGAACGGCCTCCCGCAGCGGCCCCGCCCTTCCGGTCGGCCGCTCCCGCAGCTCGGGAGAGAGGTCCTCGACCGCGACCGGACGGCCCGTGGCGCGCACGCCCGCACACCGCATCTCGTACTGGAGCTCCCTCACGTTGCCGGGCCACGAGTGCCCGAGGAGGGCCGCCTCCGCCTCGCGGCCGAGCGCGGGCGGCGCCCCGCCCCGCTCGGCTGCCTGCCGGTGCAGGAAGTGGCGGGCCAGCAGGAGCACGTCGTCTCCCCGCTCTCGCAGCGGCGGCAGGTCGAGCCGCTCGCCCTTGAGCCGGAACCACAGGTCGCGCCGGAAGCGTCCCTCCCGCACGCGCCGCTCGAGGTCGACGCTCGTCGCGCTCACGACGCGCACGTTCGCCCGGCGCACGGCGGTGTCCCCCAGGCGCTGGTACTCGCCGTCCTCGAGGAAGCGGAGGAGGCGCACCTGGGCCAGAGGCGACATGTCCCCCACCTCGTCCACGAAGAGGGTGCTCCCCTCGGCCCGGGCCACGTAGCCCTCGTGGTCGCTCACCGCGCCCGTGAAGGCGCCCCGCGCGTGGCCGAAGAGCTCCGAGATGAGGAGCTCGTCGCTGAGGCCGGCCACGTTCACGGCCACCATCGCGCGGCCGGCGCGGGCGGACAACGCGTGGACCGCCTTCGCCACGACCTCCTTCCCCGTCCCCGTCTCGCCGAAGACGTGCACGCGCTCGTCGCTCGGCCCGAACAGCACGAGATCCCGCTTCAAGCGCTCCATCGCCGGGCAACGGCCGATCAGCCCGGCGAGGGCCGCCACATTCCCTGGCATGACTTCCTCCTTGGGTGGTGGTTCGTCGAATGAGACCGGCGGACGACGGCGAGAGGCTATTCGAACCGGCCGGGGGCGCCCGCCAGTCCCTGTCACACATCCGCGAGCGTCACAGAGCCCCGTTCCTTGACAGCACGGAATGCGTTGCCCCACGATGTCGCTCGTGCTGCGCTTTCTCACGGCCGGCGAGTCGCACGGCCCCGGCCTGACCGTCGTCGTGGACGGCCTTCCCGCCGGCGTCCCCGTCGATCGCGAGGCGATCGACGCCGACCTCCGCCGCCGCCAGGGTGGCTACGGCCGCGGCGGCCGCATGAAGATCGAGACCGACACGGTCGAGATCCTCGGCGGCGTCCGCCACGGCCGCACCCTCGGCAGCCCGGTGAGCCTCGTCGTGCGGAACCGCGACCACGAGAGCTGGCGCGACGTGATGTCGCCCGACCCCCAGCCGGACGCGGCCCGAGAGAGAAGGCGGCTGCGCTACCCGCGGCCCGGCCACGCCGATCTCGCGGGCGCCCTCAAGTACGGCACCTCCGACCTGCGGAACGTCCTCGAAAGGGCGAGCGCCCGCGAGACGACGGCACGGGTGGCGGCGGGGGCGCTCGCGCGGTCTCTGCTCCGCGCGGCGGGGGTCGAGGTTCGGAGCCACGTCGTCAGGATCGGGGCGGCGGCGATGCCGGAAGGGCCGGTCGCGTGGGGAGCCCTCGATCGCGTGGAGGCGAGCCCTGTTCGCTGCGCGGACGAGGCGGTATCGGCTGCGATGATCGCCGAGATCGACCGGGCCAAGAAGGACGGCGACACGGTCGGGGGCATCGTCGAGGTCGCCGCCCGCGGAGTCCCCCCGGGCCTCGGCTCCTACGTCCAGTGGGACCGGCGCCTCGACGGGCGCATCGCTCAGGCCCTCATGTCGATCCCGGCCGTCAAGGCGGTGGCCATCGGGGAGGGCTTCGCCGGCGGGACGACGCGCGGATCCGCATTCCACGACGAGATCCTCTGGGACTCGAGCGCCGGCCTCGAGCGCCCGACGAACCGCGCCGGCGGCCTCGAAGGCGGGGTGTCGAACGGCGAGGAGGTCCGCGCCCTCGCCGTGGTGAAGCCCATCCCGACCCTCCTGATCGCCCTGCGCTCGGTGGACCTCGCGACCAAGGAGCCGCAGAAGGCCTCGGTCGAGCGGAGCGACACCTGCGTCGTGCCCGCAGCCGGCGTCGTGGCCGAGGCCATGCTCGCCCTCGTCCTCGCGGACGCGCTCCTCGAGAAGGCCGGGGGCGACTCGGTCGACGAGCTCCTGGCCCATCTCGAGTCGACGCGCGCCGGGCAGGCCCGCCTCGCCCGCCCTCGCTGACGGTCCACCGATTCCGGCGATAATTCGCGCGCCATGACCATCCGTCCGATCGTCCGGTTCGGGGACCCCGTCCTCCACCAGCCGGCCTCGTCCGTGGAGCGCGTCGACGACGGGGTCCGAGCCCTCTTCGACGACATGGTGGCGACCATGTACGCCGCACCGGGGATCGGCCTCGCCGCGCCCCAGGTCGGGGTCCCGCTGCGGGTCATCGTCATCGACCTCTCGGTGGGCGAGGATCCCCAGCAGGTGATCAAGCTGGCGAACCCCGAGGTCCTCGAGAGCGAGGGCGAGCAGAAGCACGAGGAAGGCTGCCTCTCGATCCCCGGCTTCGCCGGCTCTCCCTGCCGGCCGGCGCGCGTGACCGTGCGCGGGCTCGGACCCGAGGGCAAGGAGCGGGTCTACACGGCCACCGACCTCCTCGCCCGCGCCTTCTGCCACGAGATCGACCACGTCGACGGCCTCGTCTTCGTGGACCGTCTCTCCCCGCTCAAGCGCGACCTCATGAAGCGCAAGCTCCGGAAGCGCGCCCGGGAGGGCTGGGAGGAGTAGCGCCTTGCGGATCGTCTTCCTCGGCAGCGGGAGCTTCGCCATCCCCTGCTTCGAGGCCCTCCTCGACGCGGGCCACGACGTCGCGGCCCTCGTCACCCAGCCCGATCGCCAGCGGGGAAGAGGCCAGGCCATGGCCTCTCCGCCCCTCAGGCCGGTCGCGGACCGCCGGGGCGTCCCCGTCCTGCAGCCGCGGCGGGTGCGTGAGCCGGAGGCCCAGGAGGCCATCGCGCGCCTCCGGCCGCAGCTGCAGGTCGTGGTGGCGTTCGGCCAGATCCTGCCCCGCAGCGTGATCGACCTGGCGCCCCTCGGCACGGTGAACGTCCACGCCTCGCTTCTCCCCCGGCTCCGCGGTGCCGCGCCCATCCAGTGGGCGATCGCGACCGGCGAGACCGAGACGGGTGTCACGACCATGCTCATCGACGAGGGCCTCGACACCGGTCCCACGCTCCTCGCCCGCCGCACGTCGATCGGCCCCGAGGAGACGGCGGCGGACCTCGAGCCGCGGCTCGCCCGGCTGGGCGCGGAGGCGCTCGTCGAGACCGTGCGGGGTCTCGCCGAAGGGACGCTCGTGGCCCGTCCACAGGACGACACCCGAGCCACCCTCGCGCCGATGCTCGAGAAGGAGGACGGCCAGGTCGACTGGGCTCGGGCCGCGGCCGAGATCGCGCATCGCGCGCGCGGCTTCCACCCCTGGCCCGGGGCCTTCACCTCGCACGACGGGCGCCTCCTGAAGGTCCTGCGCGTCCGCGACGCGCCCGGAGCGGCGGTGGCCGCCGCCCCAGGCACGATCGTGGGCGTCGATCCCGAGGGCGTCACCGTCGCCTGCGGGGACGGGACGCGCCTCCGTCTCGTCGAAGTCCAGGAGGAGAGCCGACGGGCGATGCCGGCGGCCGCGTGGGCCCAGGGGGCGCGGATCAGGCCGGGCGCGCGGCTGGGTTGAGCGTCGTGGCGCAGTCCGCGCGTGCCCTCGCCCTGGAGACGTTGCGCCGCCTGTCCTCGGGCCGAGTGACCGTCGCGGACCTCCTCGCTCGTCCCGCCGCGGAGGCCCTCGACGAGCGGGACCGGGGGTTCCTCCACGAGCTCGTCCTCGGGACCCTGAGGCGCCGGGGCTGGCTCGACCACGTCCTCGGAGGCCTTTCCAGCCGGCCGCTCGACCGCCTGAGCCCGGGCGTCCTCGACGCCCTGCGGCTCGGCGCCTACCAGCTGCTCTACCTCCGCGTGCCCCCGCACGCGGCGGTCTCCGAGTCGGTCGAGCTCGCCCGGCAGGTCGAGCCCCGCTCCGCCGGCTTCGCGAACGCCATCCTCAGGCGCCTCCAGCGCGAGGGCCCGCCCAAGGAGCCTGAGGCCGGGACCGATCCCCTGGGCTGGCTCACCACGGCCGGATCGCTGCCGCGCTGGCTGGCGGACCGCTGGTGCTCCGCCCTCGGACCCGAGGCCGCCGTCGCGCGCGCGCAGGCCCTGCTCGAGCCCCCCCGGACCTGCATCCGCCTCAACCCCCGGGTGCCGGACGCCGAGGCCCAGCTCGCATCGGCGGGCGTCGCGAGCCGCGCGACGGGCGTCCCCGGCGCTCTGGAGACGGCGGGAGGCCGCCTCCTCGACCTCGCCCGCCGCGGAGTCCTCTACGTGCAGGACGAGGGCGCCCAGGCCGTCGCCCGCCTCGCCGCGAGCGACGGCCTCGTCCTCGACGCCTGCGCCGCACCGGGCGGCAAGGCCCTCCTGATCGCCGACGCCGGAGGACCCCGGACTCGCGTGATCGCCGCCGAGGCCTCGCGGCGGCGGGTGGCGACCCTCGCCCGGCTGGTCTCGCGCTGGGGCGCGCCCAACGTGAGCATCGTCGTCGGCGACGGCGTCCGGCCGCCGTTCCGGACGTCCTTCGACACGGTCCTGCTCGACGCACCCTGCAGCGGCCTCGGCACCCTCGCGCGCAACCCCGACCTCCGCTGGCGCCTCGGGCCCGGGGACATCGTCCGTCACGGCGCCGGCCAGCGGCGGCTCCTCGAGAGCCTGTCCCCCTTCGTCGCGCCGGGAGGGCGTCTCGTCTACTCGACGTGCTCCCTCGAGCCCGAGGAGACGGAGGACGTCGTGGGCCCGTTCACGGAGGCGCACGCCGAGTTCGAGCCGGAGCCACCGCCCCCGTGGGCCGACCGCTTCCGACGAGGATCCTTCGTGAGGATCCTGCCCGCCGGCGGAGGAGACGCCTTCTTCGTCGCCCGGCTTCGGCGCCGGCCCCGCGTGGGGGATGTGGTACCCTGACGGCTCGCGCCGCCGCGCACGCACGCCTTTGAGCCCTTCGAAGATCCTCCGAGTCCTCGGGAAGAACGCGCTGCTCGCCGTCGCCCTCGTGTCGACGCTGGCCCTGAGCTCTCTCGTGACGATGCGCGTCGTCCTCGCCTCGCGCGACGTCGCCGTGCCTCCCCTCGCCGGCCATGCCGCCGCCGAGGCCTTCGCTCTCGCCGCCCAGCGCGGGCTCTCGCTCCGGATCGAGGGCCGCCGCCACGACGCCGTCGTGCCCGCCGACCACATCGTCGCCCAGGAGCCGCCCCCCGGCTCCACGCTGAAGGCCCACCGGGCGGTGCGCGTCTGGGTGAGCCTCGGGCCCCGCCGCGCGACCGTGCCCCAGGTCGAGGGCGGAACGGTGAGGACGGGCCGCATCGCGCTCGAGCAGGCCGGAGTGCCCGTGGCCCGCGTCGTCGAGATCGAGGACGCGGCTCCCGAGGGGACCGTGCTCGTCCAGCGCCCGCCGCCGGGCGAGGCGGACCTCTCGCCGGGCGGGGCGTCGCTCCTCGTCAGCCGGGGGCCGGCCGGGGCGAGCTACGTCATGCCGGACCTCATCGGGCGCGACGCGGCCGCCGTCCTCCGGGCGCTGCAGGCCGCGGGCCTCAAGGTTTCGGACGTGCGCTACCGCACGTACCCGGGGGTCCAGCCGGGCATCGTGCTCCGCCAGACCCCGCCCGCCGGATACCCGGTGAGCCCGCGCGGCGCGGTCCTCCTCGACGTGAGCAAGGGCGCCTCGTGATCCTCGCCCCCTCCATCATGGCCTCCGACCTCGGCCGCCTGGCCGACCAGCTCGCCGCCGTGGAGCGAGGCGGAGCGGGCCTCGTGCACGTGGACGTCATGGACGGCCGCTTCGTCCCCAACATGACCTTCGGCCCCCTCGTCGTCGAGGCCTGCCGGCGAGCCACTTCCCTGCCCGTCGACGCCCACCTCATGATCGAGAGCGCCGAGCGCTACCTGGACGCCTTCGTGGACGCGGGCGCTTCGTCCGTCAGCGTCCACGTGGAGGCCCTCCCCCATCTGCAGCGGGCGGTCGAGCACCTGCGGAAGCGGGGGGTCCGGGCGGGCGTCGCCCTCAACCCCTCGACGCCGCTCGGCTCGCTCGAGGAGATCCTGCCCGAGGTCGACTTCGTCCTCGTCATGTCCGTGAATCCGGGCTTCGCCGGACAGAAGTTCCTGCCCGCGAGCCTCGACAAGATCCGGAGGCTGCGGGACACCCTGCGTTCGCGGGGCCTCGGGGCCGGGATCCAGGTGGACGGCGGCGTTCACGTCGGCAACATCCGCTCGGTCGTCGAGGCGGGGGCCGGGTTCGTCGTGGCCGGTGCCGCGGCGTTCGCCGGCGGCGACCCGGAGGCGTCGGTGAAGGCGCTCCTGGAGGCCGCCCGGTGAAGGCTGTCGTCACCGGTGCGGCCGGCTTCATCGGCTCCCATCTCGCGGAGAGCCTCGTCGGGGACGGGCACGAGGTGGTCGGGATCGACTGCTTCACCGACTATTACCCCCGCGCGGCCAAGGAGGCGAACCTCGGCCCGCTCCGGGGGAGCCCGCGCTTTCGACTCGTCGAAGGGCGGCTGCAGGACCTCGACCTGGCCCCCCTCCTCGAGGGCGCCGAGCACGTCTACCACCTCGCCGCCCAGGCCGGCGTGCGGGCCTCGTGGGGTCGCGAGTTCTGCCACTACACGGAGCACAACGTCCTCGCCACGCAGCGACTGCTCGAGGCGGCGGTGGACGCGGGGCGCCCCACCGTCGTCTACGCCTCGTCCTCCTCGGTCTACGGGGACGCAGGCGACCTGCCGCTCCGGGAAGACGGCCCCTGCCGGCCGATCTCGCCCTACGGCGTCACGAAGCTGGCCGCGGAGCACCTCGCGCTCCTCTACCACCGCAACCACGGCCTCCCGACCGTCTGCCTGCGCTTCTTCACCGTCTACGGCCCGCGGCAGCGGCCGGACATGGCGTTTCACCGCTTTCTCCGTTCGGCTCTCGAAGGGCAGGAGGTCACGCTCTACGGCGACGGTCTCCAGACCCGCGACTTCACCTACGTCGCCGACGTCGTCGCCGCAGCCCGGAGCGCGCCCCTTTCGGGGCGCCACGGCTGCGTGTATAACGTTGGCGGAGGCGAGCGCGTCGCCCTCAACGACGTCCTCCGGGCCGTCGAGCGCATCACTGCCCGGACCCTCCGCATCCAGCGTCGGGAGGCCCAGAAGGGCGACATGAGAGACACCTTCGCCGACACCACCGCGGCCCGTCGGGACCTCGGCTTCCGGTCGACCGTGAGCCTGGCCGACGGCCTCGTGCGCGAGTGGGAGTGGATCCGGGGGGGCCGTTGAGGCGGTGGCTGGCCGTCGCGGCGGCGCTCGTCCTGCCGGCGTGCTCGAGCCACCACGTCAACCTCGAGGCGCTCTCGAGCGCCTCCGACCAGGTCGTCTGGGAGGCGGGCCAGAAGGCCGTGGAGAAGAAGGACTGGGAGTCGGCGCGGCAGTACTTCCGTCGCCTGATCGACGCCTTCCCCCAGAGCGAGCACCAGCCCGACGCCAGGATCTCGCTCGCCGACAGCTACTTCGAGGAGGGAGGTACGGCCAACTACGTGCTCGCCGTCTCCTCCTATCGCGAGTTCCTGACCCTCTACCCGCAGCACCCGAAGTCCGACTACGCCCAGTTCCGGGCCGCGGAGTCCTACTACAAGCAGAAGAACACGCCCGAACGGGACCAGACGACGACCGAGCAGGCCCTCGAGGAGTACCAGAGGCTGCTCGACATCTATCCCCAGTCCGCCTGGGTCGAGCCGGCCCGGGACCGGGTCCACGACTGTCGCCAGTCTCTCGCCCGCGCCCACTTCTCGGTCGGCTTCTTCTACCAGAAGACCCGGCAGGCCTGGCGATCCGCGATCGGGCGCTACGAGACGATCCTCGCGGACTACCCGGACTTCGACCGATTCGACGAGGTCCTGTTCCGGCTATCGGAATGCCTCGGCAACGCGGGCCGCTATGCGGAGGCCCGGCCCTACCTCGGACGGCTCCAGGCCGAGTTCCCGGACAGCCCGTTCGTCGATCTCGCGAAGAAGCTCGAGGCGACGTTCCCGCCTCCGGGCGTCCCGGCCGTGGCGCCCGCCAAGGCCCCGGCGAGTCCGCAGCCCTCTGCCAAGCCCGCCGCCGACCCCACGCCGCCCTCGGCGCCACCGCCCGGCCGCTGACCTCAAGTGTCACTTTGACGATTCGAGTAAAGATCTCTTGACGACACGCCTTTTTTCCTGATACCGTCCCCGAGAGCCCAAGGTCCATCGGCGGGAACCGGGGCTCTCACGTTGGACGGGTCGAGTGCCGTCCAGGAGGGTAAGGCTGTGAGACCGAAGCTCATCGTCGGTGGTCTCGTGACGTTCGTTCTGACGGGAGGGCTGGTCCTGGCCGCCGATGCGCCGGCCGGCCTCCAGACCGGCCCGGCCACGATCGCCCCCCACTGGACCAAGAACCCGTCCTTCCCCACCACCATCCCGGAAGGGGCCGCCTACTACATCGTCGTCCGTGGCGACACCCTCTGGGACGTCGCGGGGCGCTACTTGAAGAGTCCCTACCTCTGGCCACAGATCTGGGACCAGAACAAGTACATCAAGGACGCCCACTGGATCTACCCCGGCGACCCCCTCGTCCTGCCGAAGCTCGCCGTCGTCGCCGAGCAGGCGGGCCAGGCCCCTCCGGGCGGACCGCCGGAAGGGATCGGCCCCGGGGCAGGCCAGGAGTCGCCCCTCGGCCAGGCGCCGGAGGGCGAAGCGGGCGCGGCCGCGGCGGCTCTCGGGCCGGTCACCGAGGAGATGACGCTGCAGTGCGCACAGTACGTCGTGTCGTCGCGTGAAGACGAGAGCCTGTACCTCCTGGGCTCGGAGCAGGGCGACGACAAGGTCGCCCTGGCCGAGCGCGACATCGTGTACCTGAGCAAGGGCGCCAACGCGGGCGTCAAGGCCGGGGACCTCTACTCGCTCCAGCACGAGGCCTACACGGTGAAGCACCCCGTCTCCGGCAAGAAGATCGGCATGAAGATCGAGACGACGGGCTGGGTCAAGGTCATCATGGTCCAGGACGACAGCGCCTGCGCCGTGATCGAGCACTCCTGCCTCGACGTCCACGCCGGGGATTACCTGAAGCCCTTCGAGAAGGTCAACGTCCCGATGGTGGTGCGGAAGGATCCGGCCGACTGCTGCACGCCGCCCAACGGCAAGGTCAGCCGCCACGTGGTCGATCTCCAGGACGACGCCACGATCGCGGGGACGGGCCAGCTCGTGACGATCGACGCCGGGACCGAGGACGGGGTCGCACCGGGAAACGTCTTCTCGGTCTACCGCATCATCTACCCGTCGGTGCCGACGCCCCGCGACGCCGTCGGCGAGGCCACCGTCATCTCGGTCCGCGACCGCACGGCCACCGCGAAGGTGACCTACTCCCACAAGGAAGTCATGGTCGGCGACCAGGTGGAGCTGCGGTAGGGGCGCTTCAGCCCGGCCCGCGCTCGGCGCGCGGAGCGATTCGGACGACGTCCTTCCAGAAGCGGAGGAAGTAGTCCGCACCCGACGCCAGCGTCACCGCGACGACCACCCCGAGGGCCACCAGGCCTGGAACCCGCAGGGCGGGCAGGAGCCGCGACAGGAGCAACAGCAGGATGGCCGTGACCTGGGTGGCCATCTTCGCCTTGCCCAGGCCGGACGCCCGGATCAGCACCCCCCGCCCCGCGGCCACGTTGCGCAGGCCGGTCACCGCCAGCTCGCGGGCGAGGATGATCATCACGACCCAGGCCGGCACGAGGCCCATCTCGACGAGGGACAGGAACGCGGCCGCGGTCAGCAGCTTGTCGGCCAGCGGGTCGAGGAGGATGCCGAGGCGCGTCACCTCGTTCCGCCTCCGCGCGAAGAACCCGTCCAGGTAGTCGGTCAGCACGGCCAGGCCGAAGATCGCCACCCCCAGGTAGACGTGTCCCTCGAACCGCGTCAGCAGCACCACGACGAGGAGAGGGACGAGGAAGATGCGGAGGACGGTGAGCGCGTTCGGGAGGTTGAACGTGCGGTCTCGGGGGTCCAACGCGCGGGTTTATAGTGGAACCGCCGGGCGGCCGTCAAGGACGGCGCGGGGACGCGAGGGCGCCGCGGTGCTATGATCCGCCCCCCGAGAGCCATGAGAGCCGTCATCCTCGCGGGCGGAGAGGGCACGCGACTCCGCCCCCTCACCCTCAGCACCCCGAAGCCGGTCGTGCCCGTGGTCGACCGCCCGTTCCTCCGCCACCAGCTGGACCTCCTCGCCGGTGCCGGCGTGCGCGAGATCGTGTTCTCGGTGGCGTACCGTCCGGAGCGCGTCGAGGCCGTGTTCGGGGACGGCTCCGCCTTCGGCGCCCGGATCCGCTACGCCGTCGAAGAGACGCCGCTCGGGACCGGCGGTGCGGTTCGCCACGCGATGCCCCTCCTCGACGAGCGCACGATCGTCCTGAACGGCGACGTCCTCACCGACGTGCACCTCGGCGAGGTGGTGGCCCGCCACGAGAGGGAAGGCGCGTCGGCCACGATCGTGCTCACGCCGGTGCCCAACCCCGCGGCCTACGGGCTCGTCGAGACCGAGCCGGGGGGCCGCGTCCTGCGCTTCCTCGAGAAGCCGCGCCCCGAGCAGATCACGACCGACACCATCAACGCCGGGATCTACGTGCTCGAGACCCGCGTCCTCGACCTGATGCCGGAGGGGGTCAACCACTCGATCGAGCGCGGCTTCTTTCCCGCCCTCCTCGCCCGCGGCGACCGCGTGCTCGGGCCCGTGCACCGCGGCTACTGGATCGACATCGGGACGCCCGAGAAGTACCTCCAGGTGCACCGCGACATCCTGAACCACCGTTTCCCGGTGCCCCTCGAGGGGGAGCGCCGGGCCGACGGCACCGTGCACCCGTCGGCCCGGGTCTCGCCGGAGGCGCTCCTCGACGGCCACTTCTACGTGGGCCCGGGCTGCGAGGTGGAGGCCGGGGCCCGCCTCGGCCCCGACGCCGTGCTCGTCGCCGACGTGCGGGTGCGGGCGGGCGCCTACCTGCGCGACAGCGTTCTCTGGCGAGGCGCGGAGGCGGGGCCCGGGTGCGAGGTTCAGGGCAGCCTCGTCGGGCCGGGGGTGAGGCTCGGCCGCTCGTGCGTCCTGCGGGACGCCGTTCTCGGCGAGGGGTCGGTGGTGAGCGACTTCTCGCGCACGCTCTGACCCGCGGGCAGGAGCCATGACCGAGATCCAGGCCGGCATCTTCAAGGCCTACGACATCCGGGGGATCTACCCGCGCGAGCTCGACGCCGAGGTGGCCCGACGGGTCGGGCGCGCGTTCGTCGACTACCTCGGCGCCCGGCGGATCGCGGTCGGCCGCGACTGCCGCCTCTCCTCGCCCGAGATCGCCGGGGCGTTCGTCGAGGGCGCCCGGTCGCAGGGCAGCGAGGTGACGGACATCGGCGTCGTGAGCACGGACATGCTGTACTACCAGGTGGCGCGTCACGACCTCGACGGCGGGGCGATCGTCACCGCCTCCCACAACCCGAAGGAGTGGAACGGCATCAAGCTCGTGCGCCGCGGAGCCCTCGCCCTGTCCGGCGACGCGGGGATACGGGAGATCCGGGAGTGGCTCGTCGCCGGGCGTTATGCCGAGGCTCCGCCCGCCACGGGAGCACTCCTCGGTGCGACGCTCGAGGACGAGTACGCGCGCCACTGCCTCTCTTTCGTGGACCGGTCGGCCATCCCGCCGCTGAAGGTCGTGCTCGACACCGCCAACGGCATGGGCGCGGTCGGAGCGGCGGCGATCTTCGGGAAGCTCCCCGTCGAGACCGTTCGGATGTACTTCGACCTGGACGGCACGTTCCCGAACCACCCCGCCGACCCTCTTCTCGAGGAGAACCGCCGCGACGTCGTGGCCCGCGTCCTCTCCGAGGGCGCCGACCTCGGCATCGCCTGGGACGGCGACGCCGACCGCTGCTTCTTCGTCGACGACACCGGGGAGTACGTGCCCGGCGACTTCGTGACCGCGATCCTCGGCGAGTCGTTCGCCCGCCGCGAGCCGGGGGCCAGGATCGTCTACGACGTCCGGGCCTCCCGGGCCGTGGCCGACCGGGTGAGCGTCGCCCGGGGCGTGCCCCTCATGAACCGGGTGGGACACGCCTTCATGAAGAAGCGCATGCGCGACGAGGGCGCGGCCTTCGGAGGCGAGGTCTCGGGCCACTTCTACTTCCGCGAGAACTGGTTCGCGGACAACGGCATGATCCCGGCCCTTCTCGTCCTGCAGATGCTCGGCCGCGAGGGGCGCCGCCTGAGCGCGATCCTGGCCCCGCTCCGCGAGCGCTACCACGTCTCCGGGGAGATCAACTCGCGGGTGACCGACGTGGAGCGCGCGCTCGGCCGGATCGTGGAGCGCTATGCCGACGCGAGGGTCTCACGGCTGGACGGGGTGTCGGTCGACTACGACGCCTGGCACTTCAACGTCCGCCCGTCGAACACGGAGCCGCTCCTCCGCCTGAACCTGGAGGCGGGGACGCGGTCCGACATGGAGCGCCGTCGGGACGAGGTCCTGGCCCTCATCCGCGGCTGAGGCCTCGCCCGGGCGAGGCCCGCCTTGACCCCGCGAGAGGGGGTGGCTATGATGCCGGCGTCGGGCGCAAGGAGGCGGGCGTAGCTCAGTTGGTAGAGTACGAGCTTCCCAAGCTCGGAGTCGCGGGTTCGAATCCCGTCGCCCGCTCCAGATGCCTCGCTCTGGGGCCCGCAGGCGTGCCCTTCCACGGAGGAAGCCATGGGAATCTTCGGCAAGACCGACACGAAGCCGCCCGATCCGGCGCCGCGACCGGCCGCCACCGCGCCTGCCCCCGCCGGGCCCGCCGCCCCCGCCGCCCGCCCCGCGCCGTCCTCGAGCGCGGCGACGACCTGCGTCATCGGCGCGAAGACGCAGTTCAAGGGCGAGATCACCGGGGCCGAGACCGTGCTCGTGGAGGGCCTCGTCGAGGGAACGATCCGGATCAGCGGTGACCTGCGCGTCGGGCGAGGCGGGACCGTCAAGGCAACGGTCTCGGCCCAGTCGGTCGTCGTCGCCGGCGAGCTGGTCGGGGACTGTCACGCGGCGCACCGGGTCGAGATCGAGACGTCGGGTCGGCTGACCGGCAACATCCGCGCCCCCCGCGTGGTGATCGTCGAGGGCGCCACCTTCCGGGGCAACAGCGACATGTCGCCTCGCGCGGACGCCCGGCAGGGCTAGAGAGGAGGGGCGCGTGGCCGCGGCCCACGGGAACTACATCGCCGGAGAGTGGGTCCCCGCCGCCTCCGGCCGCACGTTCGAGAACCGGAACCCCGCCGACGCCTCGGAGATCATCGGCACCTTCGCCGACTCCGGGCCGGAGGACGTCGAGCGGGCGGTGGCCGCGGCTCGCGAGGCCTTCCCGACGTGGAAGGCCCTCCCCGCCCCGAAGCGGGGCGAGGTCCTCTACCGCGCGGCCGAGCTCCTCGTTCGGCGCAAGGAGGACCTCTCCCGGGACATGACCCGGGAGATGGGCAAGATCCTGGACGAGACCCGCGGGGACGTCCAGGAAGCGATCGACATGACGTACTACATGGCCGGCGAGGGGAGGCGCCAGTTCGGCCAGACGACGCCCTCGGAGATGCCGGACAAGTTCCAGATGTCGGTCCGCCAGCCGGTGGGGATCGCCGGGCTCATCACGCCCTGGAACTTCCCGATGGCGATCCCTTCCTGGAAGATGATGCCCGCCCTCGTGCTCGGGAACACGGTGGTGATCAAGCCGGCCACCGACACCCCGCTCTCGGTCGTGAACCTCGTGAGGGTGCTCGAGGAGGCCGGGCTGCCCAAGGGCGTCCTGAACATGGTCACGGGCAGCGGGTCGAAGGTGGGCACGCCGCTCATGGGCCACCGGGACGTGGCGATCGTCTCCTTCACGGGCTCGACCGACGTCGGGCGGAAGGTCTCCGAGGCCTGCGCCCCCGCGTTCAAGCACTGCCACCTCGAGATGGGCGGCAAGAACGTCATCATGGTGATGGAGGACGCCCGGCTCGACCTCGCCGTCGAGGGCGCGCTCTGGGGAGGCTTCGGGACCACGGGGCAGCGCTGCACGGCGGCGAGCCGCGTGGCCGTGCACGAGAA
>Ga0335076_10001827_pt1 | contig 20817 bp, 16 predicted proteins | sample Lox_Sample_25_FD_206717 | JGI IMG/M metagenome (GOLD analysis project Ga0335076, IMG submission 206717) | Soil microbial communities from Loxahatchee National Wildlife Refuge, Florida, United States - Lox_Sample_2.5 | ecosystem: Environmental > Terrestrial > Soil > Wetlands | place: USA...
CTGTGGCGCTGGCGCCAGGAGCCGTCGCTGACGCCGGTCGACCCCAGCGATCCCAGCTTCGACATCGTCCAGATCACGCCCACGCCTGCGCTGGTGGTCCAGGAGACCGACGGCTCGAACATCGCCGGATACCTGTACTCGACGTCGGGCACGCGCACGATCGCGTTTTTCGTCGCGGGCTTCTCGCCGCCCGCGACGGGGACGACGGTCACGCTCGAGCTGCACCGGCCCGCGAGTCAGGCGTTCGGCCTGGCCGACAGCTTGGCCACGATCATCGCTCTGCCGATCGGGCAGCTTGCGCCTTGGGAGGCCGACGGTGTCTGAGCGGCTGGTGTGGCCTTACGTGTTCACGCTGCGAGCCGCCGAACTGCTCGAGGCGTACCGGACGGCTGCCACCGAGCAGCTCGCCGCGGTCAAGGCAGCGCCGGTCGCCGCGGTCGGACAGCTCGGGATCCCCACCGCGCTGCGCTGGCTGACCGTTCCCGAGCTCGGGATTCCGCGCCGGCCCTTCAACGTCTACCGACGCCGGCGGGGCAACATTCCGTCCGCGTACGTGCGAACGCTCGTGAGCGGACCGGTCAGCCTGAGCGGCCCGCTGGTCGATCTTCCGTTCCCGGCGACGACCGGCGGGCTGATCTACCTCGTCGCCGTTCTGGTCCAGCCGACCGCCGGCGAGTCGATATCGGTCACTGCATACGACCTGTACGGCAACGCGCTACCGGGCCAGTCGTTCACGACGGGGTCGCCCGCGAATCCTTTGCTCACGGGCCCTGGGATGGCCGGGGTGCGGGTCTCCGGGTTCGGACAGGTTGGCCCTGTGATCGGCGTCGGCCAGGATGACTACGCGAACCTGCCGGACTGGCAGCTGACCCAGGTCGTCGGGCTGCCCACGCACAAGGGAGAATTCGGCGCCGACTACGATTCGGCGCAGCCGCAGGGATACGTGGCCCCGCACTTGGACGGCTATGCGGCGGCCGAACTGCGGCTGCTCATCGCACATCTGCTGCGAGGCAACCCACCCGACACGGGCGATCCGCAGTTCCCCCTTCCGCCCTGGCCGCCGTCCTCGCCGGTCGGCTACCTCGACAACCTCCGGTCGGCCGGCAACCTGTTCGGGATGATCGGGGACTGCCTCGCGAACAGCGTCGACAGCGATCCCGCCAAAATGCAGTCGCTCTACACCGAGCAGGTCATGCTCGGCGGGATTAAGCAGGCCAACCTGTCCGGTGCCACCGCCAACCCGGACCAGACGAGCACCGCCGGGATTCCGGTCGTGGCCACGACGATGCTCGGTGTCAGCACGGACTCCGACGCGGCGACCGCGCTTGGGTACGGGACGATGGATCTGCCCGGCCTGGAAACGGGGGGGGAAGCGGCACTGGTCGCAGAGCCACTGGGCGATGTGGCGGTCACCCGCGCCGCTGCCGTGCTGATCGAGGGCTACGACTTCATGGTGAGCGCGCCATACGTCCTCCCATTCGGGCTGGAGGTGACCCTCGCCGCGCTCTCGCAACTCGCGCCCGCGGTCGAGCCCGCGTACGGTTTCGACGCGGCGATTGCCCAGATGCACGCGGTGCTCGCGCGCGACAGCACCGCCCAGGTAGCGGTCGAGCTCACGTGGCAGCCGCCGGACAATCCCCAGGGGTATGCGCTGCTGGCCAGCCGCGAGCCTTTCTCCTCGCTGGTGCTGAATACGGCGCGCCCGCCCTCGGTTCAAGGCTACGACCCGTACGTCGGTCTCGTTCCGGCCAACCCGGATCCGAACGTGGCGCCGGATGAGCAGTTGCCCGATTTCAAGGACGCCGCCGGCCAGTTGCCGGTCGACGGCGACGCCGCGACCCGGTATCTCGCGTCGGGCATCGACGTGTTCGGCCAGTGGTCGGCATGGACCGAGGCGGACATCACCCTGTCGGCGGCGCCGGTCGTCCAGCCGGGCCTACGCAACGTCTCGTTCGTCCTCGGCGAGCTGCCGGCCTCGGGGGAGACCATTTCGGCGCAGCTGGTCGTCGAGGTGATCTGGGACTGGACTGATCGCTCCCCCGCCTCGGTGCGCATCACTGGACAGTTCGTGCCGCCGGGGAGCAGCCTCGGACCCGCCTACCTGAGCGGGCTGGCGATGGGCAACACGGCCCCCGCGGGTGCGCCGTTGCTCCTCACCTGGGACTACGGCGGCGCCGACCCGGCCACCGTCGCTCCCGGCGCCGTGCTGCCGACGCTCGACGCCGGGCACAGCGGGACGGTCGAGTTGATCACCGACGTCAGCGGGGTGAGCGACAACCAGGTGATCCAGTACCGGGTCACACTCGACGGGCTCACGCTCGATTTCAGCGCCGCCGATGAGGTCGATCTCTCGATCTATGCGACCGCCACCGAGTACGTCCGTCCCGGCGAATGGAGCGACCCGCAGATTGCAGGCGCCCCGTACTACATCGGGCGGATTGTGAAGGCGCTGAATCCGTTCCCGCCGACGGTCACCTTCACGCCGCCGTCGATCAACTGGACCGCCCTCCCGGATGCCTACAACCGCGCGCGTGGAATGCTCGAATGGACCGGTGATCCCTCGGCCGCGGGCTACATGGTGTGGGAGTCGACCGAGGGCGCGCTCTTGCAGCTGCTCTCACCCGGTTCGCCGGATCCCGACCCGAACGCCTCGCTGGTGACGAGAGGGGCCACGTTGAAGACGTTGGTGGCCAACAACTACGACCAGTCGTTGCAATCATTCTCGCGCCTCAACACCGATCCGATCCAGGGGTCGCGGACCGAGATCGAGCTTCCCGGAAACGCGTCGACTCTGTACGCCTACATGGTCTCCGCGGTCAGTCACCAGGGGGTTGAGGCGCCTCGGAGCTCGCAAATCGCGGTGTTCGCGGTGCCACAACGGATCGTGCCCGGCCAGCCGCGACTGATGCTCCGGGAGCTGCCCCTCGGCTCGACCGGGATTCAGGTGATCGGGCTCGCGGTCGAGACCGGCGTGGTGCCGGCCGGGTACCGCGTCCTGCGGGTGCGCAGCGCGACACTCGCGCAGGAGCCCGACCTGATGGGCCCGCCGAAGATCGTCGAGACCGATCCCGGCTGGACCCCGTATACCGACACTCCGCTTCACGGCGGCACCGCCGCCAGTGGCCAGAGCCTGATCGATGCCGCCGCCACCGCGAGCTGGTATCCGTACTACTACCGCGTCGTCGCGATTGGACCCGACGATCCGGGCAACGGGCAGTACCGCGGTGAGTCGCTGCCCTCTGCGGTCCAGCCGGGCTACTGCCTACCGCCGAACCCGCCGCTGCTCGAGAGCGTTTCGCTGACCGAGGGCTCGGGCGCGGCGCTGCAGCTGGCAAGCATCGATCTGCCGGTTCCGGCGAGCCCGCTGGCGCCCTCGCTGGTCGAGCTGCTGCACGCCGAGCCGGATCCCGACAAACCCGGCCGGACGGTCCAGACGACCGTGCTCTCGTCCGCGCCCGAGGCGATCACGGAGGGCACGCTTGCGCTGCCGCGGCGCTGGCACTTTCCACCTCCGCGCCCCGGGGGCCCGCCGTGGTGGCCGCCGCCACCGTTCGTGGGGCCCGCGTTCGCCCGCTCCGGTCCCGACGCCGCCGGTGCCTGGACGCTGTACGTGCTCGTTCCCTACACCGCCACGGATGTCAACACCTACACGGTGCGCGCGACTGACCCGCTGGGCCGCCAATCGACCTTGACGTTCTGATGTCGCTCGACTCGCTCACCCAGACTCTCCAGAGCACCGGCATCGAAGCGTTCGGGCTGGCGATGCCGGTGATGGCGCAGGACTGGTCAGCCTCGACGGGAGCCACGTATCAGGCCGACGACTCGACGATGGCGGTCACGATCTCAGAAGCGAACTGGGCGGCGCCGCTCACCACCGCGCTGCTGGTCGTGCCTCCGCAGCAGGGAACGCCGCTGCCGGTCACGCTGAGCAACGCCGACGGCACGATCCAGAACGGGGCCGGTCTGCTGCTGACCGTGTTCGAGGCCGCCTGGCTGCGGCTCGGGCGGCTGTACGCGAAGGTGCTCGAGAGCTCGAGCACCTCGCGTCCCGAGCAGTCCAAGGGCTTCCCGTTCCGCCAGGTCCCTCGCTACTTCTTCTACCCCACCCAGACAAACCAGATCACGCAGGGGATGGCCGATGTCGGCGCCGACCTCGGCTTCGCCGGCGAGTTGCGGATCTACGACAACGACGGGCTGCCGATCGACCCGGTGGCGGTGATGGCGGCGTTCAACGCCCTGATGGTCCAGAACACCGTTCTGCAGGCGGGCACGCCCACGGACGCTGGGACGTCGACCGCGCTGGGCAACGCCGCCGGCACGCTGGCCTCGAGCAGCGAGACCCGCGTCCGGGTGATCACCCCCGACGGTGCGCCCTACTCCGGCACCGTGCTCACCGGCCTGACCGCGGTCTCCGGGGCCACGGGCTCCGGTCTCTCCACGGTCACGTCGGGCACCCCGGTCGCGGTGCAGCAGACGAGCACCGAATTCACCCAGGACGACCGCAACCGGGTGGTGGTCGGACCGGCGACCAGCGGTCGGCTCACCGACAGCTTCACCCCTCCGGATCTGCCGAGCGGCATCACCCTGCAGCGGGACTTCTTCACGCTGCGGCTAGTCGCGCTCAAGACCTATCTGGTGGGCAACGCCGCCCCCACCGATCCGGCCACGCAGTCACAGGGGCCGCCCGACGTCCGGATCAACGAGAACCCGACGCTGCTGACCAGCGGCAACGACGTTCTGGGCTCGATCCAGGCGGCGCTCGGCAGCTCGGCCAATCCGACGCTCGCCGTGGCCCAAGCGCTCGACGGTGCCTTCACGCTGCCCGCGAGCGCCGGCACCGCCGCCCACTGGCCGAAGTTTCCCACCGGGGTCACCGTCGATGCCGCCACCGACACGCCGCCGGTCACGCTGCCCGCCTCGCTGACGATCACCGCCGCCTACGTCAACGTCGCCGCCACCGATTTCACCAAGGCCGACGTCGTGCTCACGCTGTCCGGCTGGCCGACGGTCGCAGCGAACGCGTGGGTCCGGATCTACACCCGGCTGTTCGGCGTCAACGCCGTGGAGCAGCGGGGCGACGGACAGGGGCGGCTGGTCCCATCCGCGGGAACGCTCGGCATCTACCTGACCGATCCCCTGGGACTCCGCCAGCCGGGGCTGAACCCCGGCCAAATCCTGGTGCCGCAGGACGCGACCCTGAACTTCGACATGGCGCTCGTCCTGCCCAACGGGAACGCGCGAATCTACGGCGGCCTCGCGGCGAAGATCGCCGCAGGTCCCACGACGCCGCCGACGCTCACCCTCGGCACCAACCCCACGACTGCGTCCGGCTGCCTGCAAGGGGTGAGCAACGCCGGTGTGCTGGGCCTCGGCCAGCCTGCGACCGGCTCCCCGCCGACGTCGCTGCTCGGCTGGGTGGAGGCGCTCACCGGCGAGGGCAATCCCCGCGATGCCTCGCGGTTCCCGACGATGGCGCGCCGCGAGTTGCTGGTCGCGGGGTTCGCGTCCTCGAAGTGGTCGGGCGTGATCGGCGGCGGACGGATCGCGCACGAGACGGTCTCCGACCAGTCCCGGATCGGCGCCCCAGCGAGCCTCGGCGGGCGTGAGACGACCGTCACCGGCGCCGCCACCAGCGGCGGTCGCCTGGCCTACGACATCGCCCGCCACGCCCTGCGCCGGGCGCAGAACGTCGTCGAGCGCGTGATCACGCTGGCCGGCAGCGCCTGGTCACTGCCGGCCGAGCCGACCGCCGTCACCGTCGGTCAGCAGGCCAGCGGCGCGAGCGGCACGTTCGCCGGCGCGGCGCTGCAGAACATCGCGCCGTACTGCGAGTCCCCCGAGATCCACGACGTCCTCGCCAGCCACCCGAACCTGATCGACCAGGCGATCGACTGGATCATCAACAACACGACGATCCTCCCGGACGCGCTGCCCGACCGCCAGGACATCGTCAACGCCCTCAACAGCCTCAAAGCCAACCCGCCCGCGGGCACGCCCACCCCGACCAACACGGCGTTGATCATCGCCGCCGAGCTGATCCGGGAGCTGTCCAGCTCCGCGTTCGGCCGGCGCGAAAGTCAATGGGCGCTCGCGAACGCGATCACAACCGCCCGGCACTTCATCTACATCGAGACGCCCGGCTTCGGCTCGACGGTCGACAGCTCCCAGACCAGCCCCCCGCCGTACGCGCTGGACCTGATCGCCAAGCTCGCCGCCCAGCTTCAGAACCGGCCGGGGCTGCGCTTGATGATCTGCTGCCCCAAGTACCCCGACTTCGCCCCCGGGTACGAGGGCATGGCGTCTTACGAGGTCCAGGATCGCTACAACGTCGTCCTCGGTAACCCGGTTGAGGGCGTCGCCAGCCAGCTGCCGACCGCCCAGACGGTGGCCTTCCACCCGATCGGCTTTCCCGGTCGCTACAGCCGGATCGAGACCAACCTGGTGATCGTCGACGACTGCTGGATGCTGATCGGCGGATCGACCTTCCGCCGTCGCGGACTCACCTTCGACGGGTCGAGCGATCTGGTGCTCACCGACACCCAGGTCGAGAACGGCCGCTCGCCCACGATCCGCGACTTCCGCCGCGCGCTGTTGGCCGCCCGGCTCGGGATCCCCACCGACCAGGAGCATCCGTCGTATGTGCAGCTGTTCGACGGCCAGCGCGCGTTTTCGCTGATCCGCCAGACGCTCCAGGGTGGCGGCCTCGGCAAGATCGACCTGTGGTGGAACGGCCAGACCCCCGGAGTGACCACGGCCACGCCGTTGCCGATCGGGCAGGCCAACCCGGACGGACGCGACTTCGACGTCGCCACCGCCCAACTCGTGGCCCTGCTGGCGGCAAGCAGCAGTGGATGGTGAACGACGGTTCCCGGTCGCCGTCGCTCGCGGGTAATTACAACGGTCCGGCTTCGAGGAACTCGCGCATCCGATCGAGCGCCACCGCGATCTGGGTGCTCGAGTTCGCGTAGGAGATCCGAAGGTGTTGTTCACCCTGCGCCCCGAAACCCTCGCCGGCGAGCAGGGCGACGCCGGCCTCCTCGAGCAGCCGATCGGCGAGTTGCTGGGATGGGGTCGGCACCGCGGAGACGTCGGGGAACGCGTAGAAGGCGCCCTGTGGCTCACGGCACGAGAACCCGGGTAACGCGTTGAGTCGCGCCACGACGAGGTCGCGGCGCCGGCGGAACTCCTCGACCATCGCCGTGACGCAGTCCTGAGGACCGCTTAAAGCCGCGATCCCGGCACTTTGCACGAACCCCGGGACGCACGACACCGAGTTCGTGATCAGGCGCGTCAGTGGATCCACGAGCGGTGCCGGCACGGCCGCGTACCCGCAGCGCCACCCGGTCATCGCGTAGGTCTTCGACAGGCCGTCGAGCAGGACGCAGCGCTCGAGCATCCCGGGGACACTCGCGATCGACGCAACCTCGCGGTCGTACGCGATCCGCCGGTAGACCTCGTCGCTCAGCACCCACGCGGGGCTTTTCAAGATCAGCTCGGCCGCGGCGCTCAGAACCTCAGCCGAAACGACGCCGCCGGTCGGATTGTTTGGCGAGTTCACGATCACGAGCTTGGTCCGCTGGCCGAGTCGATCGCTCAGTTCGTCAATCGAGAAGCTGAAGTCGAGCTCGTCGTGGAGCGCCAGCGGGACGGGCACGGCGCCGGCCCAGCGGATCGCCGACTCGTAGATCGGGAAACCCGGGTCGGGGTAGATGACCTCGTCGCCCGGGTCGCACACCGCGAGGATCGTCAAGAACAGCAGCAGCTTCGCGCCGTTGGCGATGAGCACTCGGTCGGCGACGACGTCGATCCCGCGGCTCGCCGCCAACTCGTGAGCCACGACCTCGCGGAACTCGGCCGTCCCGGCACTCGGCGTGTATCCCGTCTCGCCGCGTGCCATCGCCGCGACGGCAGCCTCCACAACATGCTCGGGCGTCGGGAAATCCGGCTGGCCGATCTCGAGATGAACGATCGACCTTCCCCGCCGCTCCAGCGCGCGCGCCCGGGCGAGCACGGCGAATGCTGACTCTGTCCCGAGGTGCGAGACGCCTTGCGCAAGTCGGGGACCGGTGGTCAACGCCATCTGGGGGAATTACAACAGCAGGACGAGGGAGTGCGCCTCCGCGGCAGTCCGGTCGGGTGCGCGGTCGGTTGTCGCGCGCTGCACCAGGTGGGTCGGAACACGACCCGACTCTGAGGAATCGGTTCAGGAACGAGTCGCAGCTCGGGACATAGCCACGACTGAGGGCGACCGCGCCACAAGGCGACGGTCACCCGCCCTCAGTCCTCGTGCCCGTTCCCGTGAACGCCGTTGAGTGACGGTGGGGGGACGCTGCCACCGTTACGCCGCTCGCGCCGGCTCTCCAGCGCCGCGACCATGTGAGCTGCGGCTTGAGCATGAGCGCTCTCGCCGGTCCGATCGCCGCGCTCCTCCGCGATGTACTCGAGCTCGCCGATGACCCGATTGATCTGGTCATCGGACATGCGCCGGATCAAAGCGGAAGTGAGGACGCGTGTGACGTCAACCTCTTCTTTGGTTTCCATGGGGGCTGGATCGCGCCGGTCCAACCAGACCTAAAGCATCGGCCACTCCAAAATGGACGAAGGGACGATCAGACGGCGGCTCGTATTCACATAACCTCGCATCGTCCGGGTTTACCTGTCGCTCCCGTCCGAGGCCGGGCGTAGGTTCGCAGAATGAGCAAGCGCAGACACAATCGCCGGCCGCAAGGCCACCCCGCGAAGACGGCGCGTGCCCGCGGGGGTGGCGGTGCCAGGAGGAGCTCCAAGGGCGGTGCATCCGACAAGCTCGCCCGCTCGATCATCCGCGAGGCGAACGAGTTGACCGGCCCGCTCGACGCGGAGCTGTGGGGTTCGAGCATGCTCGGCCTCTTGTGGAGCATGCGCGACAAGCTTTCACTGGAGGAGGTCGGGTCGGACCCTGCCATCACGTTCGGTGGCCCGATGATCGAGGCGGTGGGGCGCATCGGCGGCGCCGGCGCCCGGCTGTCGCTTGCCGTGATCGAAACCGTCGACGAGGGTGAACTTGGGCTTCGCGCCGGCGAAATCCGCGCGGCGCTGCCCGGCGAACCCGACCAGGCGCTCCCTGCGTGGGTCGCAGAGCTTGGGGAGGCCGCGGTGAGCGACGCGGCAGTCATGTACGAGGACGTGTTCGACGACGCCTGCACGGTGTTCCTCGAGGCCGAGCATCCGTGCGGCGAGACGCACGCCGTCGGGGTCTTGATCGACAACAACCTCGGCGGCATGGCGATCGACGTCCTGCTGGCCGATTCGATCGATCTCGAAGACCAGGACGCACTGAACACGTTCGTTGCGGGCTGGAACGCGCGGAGCCTCGTCAGCTGATCGACCCCCGCCGCGCCGGCTACTTGCCGCAGCACTGCTTGTACTTACGGCCACTGCCACACGGGCAGGGGTCGTTCCGGCCCACGTGAGCGTGGCGCCGCTCGGGCGCCGGCATCGCCACCGGCTCGGGGAGGCCGTTCGTGCGGGCCGAAGCCTTGCCGATCGCGCGCCAGCCCGCCGGGTTGCTTGCGCGGGCGCGCGCAATCCGTGACGCCGTGAGCTGTCCCGCCGCTTCCCGGTGGACCTCGCACATCGCACGCTCGGCCTCAGACAGGTCGCCGGGGAACCCGAAGCGCATACCCCGGCAGGCCGGGCAGTCGGCGCGAGGAGCGTCACTCGGCTGGAACGCGACCGTGGAGCGGTCGAAGTCGACGGGCCCGAACGCGTCCTGGACGAGGTCCTGTATCGCGGCGAGGCCGATCGGCTGCCAGCTCGTGTCGAGTGCGGTAACCGCCGGCGTCCCGTGCCGCCCGGAACCGCCATCTCCTGCGAGCAGGCGCGGGACCTCGCCGCGATAAGCGAGCTCGGGATATCCGCCGGCGAGCAGTACGCCCTGGCAGCGAATGGCGACGCCGACGACGGCCTCGCACAGCGGACCGACGGCTGCCGCGATATCTCCGTTGGCTTTCGCCAGACGAGTCAGAACGTCGTCGCGGGTCACGTACACGGGCACCTCGAGGTCGTCGCCGTCGCCGTTGGAGGTCGCCCATGCACTGCCGCGGTCGGGGAGCCAGTCGAGCGGATCGCGGGTGATCACGAATAGCCTGAGGGCGGCCGCGATCTGCGCCTCGACGCCAGCCAGGTCGTCCCACTCGACGGAGAGCTCCAGCAGCGAGTAGGCGTCACGCGGTGACGTGGCCAGGACCTCGGCCGGATCGGGCGCAGACGACACGCCGTGAGGCTATCTAGATGCGGGCGCGCAACGCCGCCCGCAAATCGTCGTCGCAGAAAGCGGCGTCGATCGCGGTGGCGGTGATCTCGCGGAGGGCGTGGTCGCTGAAGCCCATCCGCCCCTCGCATACGTCATATTCGCCTTCGATCGTGGCGCCGAAGTACGGCGGATCGTCGGAGCCGAGCGTGACCCTGACGCCGGCCGCGCGCAGCTCGGGCAAGGGGTGGTCCTCGTAGGACGGGTACAGGCCGAGCACGACGTTGCTCGTCGGGCAGCACTCGAGCACGATCCCGCGGTCGGCCAACTCGGACACGACGGCGGGGTCCTCGATCGACCGGACGCCGTGGGCGATGCGTGTGATCGGCAGCGAGAGCGCGGCGCGCACGCTGTCGGCTCCGGCCCACTCGCCGGCGTGGATCGTGCAGCCGAGGTCGGCGCCCGCCGCAAGCGCGAACACCTCGGCGAAGTCGCCGGCGGGGAACCCGGCCTCGTCGCCGGCCATCGAGAAGCCGACGACATAGGGATGGGGGTGCCCGGCTGCGTACCGAGCCACCCGGAGCGCCTGCTCGATGCCGAAGTTGCGCACGGCCGAGATCAGGATCCGTCCCTCGATCCTCGTGTCGCGACGGGCGTCGTCGATCCCCTGCGCGATGCCGGCGAGGTGCTCCTCGTCGCTCAGCCCGACGAGCGCGGCATGGTCCGGTGAAGCGGTCAGCTCGACGTAGATCGCGCCGCCGGCCGCGCACGAGCACAGGTACTCGTAGGTGATGTCCCGGTAGTCCTCGCCCGTCCGCATCACGCTCGCGGCCAGGTCGTAGGTACGCAGGAAGTGGAGGAAATCCGTGTAATGGAACCGCCCATCGTCACCGAGCAGCTCGGGCGGCAGCGCCAACCCGTTGCGGACGGCGATGCGGTGTACGAGCTCGGGAGGGGCTGTGCCCTCGAGGTGGACGTGCAGCTCGGCTTTGGCAACGGCGTCCATCGAGAAGACTCAGCCGCCGATCCGCTCGAGCACCGGGGCCGGGATCTCGGGGGGTGGCTCGCCGAGCGCGTAAGCCGAGCGCACCGACTCCGCGGCGACCCGGGCGCTGTCCTCGTCGCGCGCGTGCACGAGCGCGAGCGGGCGGCCGCCGGGCTCGACACGCTCGCCGAGCGCGGCCACCTCGGTCAGCCCGACGCTGTGGTCGACGGCGTCGTCCTCGCGGGCCCGCCCACCGCCCAGCCCCACGATCGCGACTCCGACCGCGCGAACATCGACATCCGAGACCACGCCGGACGAAACCGGGTCGACGGCCTGGACGACCGGTGCGGCGGGCAGATACCGGGAGGGCACATCGACGAGATCGGCCGGGCCGCCCAGCTCCGCGACCATCGCGCCAAAGCGCTCGGCGGCATGCCCGCTCCCGAGCACGCCGACCGCCGCCAAACGCGCGGCCTCGACGTCGGGGTGGACGCCGCCGAGGACGAGCAGCTCGGCGCACAGCGCGAGCGTCACCTCGATCAGCCGCTCGTCGCGGGCGGCCCCGGTCAGGTGGTCGATCGACTCGCGCACCTCGACGGCGTTCCCGGCGGTCCGCCCGAGCACCTGGTTCATGTCGGTCATGAGCGCGACTGTCGGGAGGCCGTTGCCGACCGCGACCTCGACGATCGCCTCGGCGAGCTCTCGCGCGCGATCCAGCTCCACGACGAACGCGCCCGATCCGAACTTGACGTCCATGACCAGCGCGTCGAGTCCCGCGGCGTGCTTCTTGGACAGGATCGAACCGACGATCAGCGACAGCGACTCGACGGTCCCGGTGGCGTCGCGGATCGCGTACAGCCGCCGGTCGGCGGGAGCCAGGCGGGCGGTCTGGCCGACGATCGCACACCCCACTCGCGCAACCGCTGCCCGGAGACGATCCGGCGACAGGAACACGTCGTAGCCCGGGATCGACTCGAGCTTGTCGAGCGTGCCGCCCGTGTGGCCGAGACCCCGGCCGGAGATCATCGGAACGAAGCCGCCGCAGGCGGCGAGGATCGGCGCCAGCAGCAGGCTCACCTTGTCGCCGACTCCTCCGGTCGAGTGCTTGTCGAGCACCGGGCCCGAGAGGCCGGCGTCGCTCCAGTCCAGAATGTCGCCGGATCGGGTCATGGCAGTGGTCAACGCAATCCGCTCCGCGGCTGTCATCCCCCGCCAGACGACCGCCATCGCCAGTGCGCCGACCTGGGCGTCGGTGACCGAGCCGTCGGCGATCCCGCGAACGAGTTGCGAGATCTCCTCAGCGGACAGCTCGTAACCGTCGCGTTTGCGCCGGATGATCTCGGCGGTCAGCATCGCGGGATGAAATCGAGGAGCAGGCGCGCGAGGTCGGCCGCGCCGGCCTCGGCGGAGCGGAGCGTCTGCTCGTGGCTGAGCGGCTCGTCGGTCATGCCCTCCGCGAGGTTCGTGATCACCGACACCGCCGCCACCCGCAGCCCGCAATGTCGCGCGACGATCGTCTCCTGGACGGTCGACATCCCGACCGCGTCCGCCCCCAGAACCCGGAACGCGCGGATCTCGGCCGGCGTCTCGAACGTCGGTCCCATGACGGCCACATACACGCCCTCGGCCAGCGGAACACCGACTTCACCCGCCGACTCACGGAGGCCCTGAAGGAGCTCAGGGTCGTAGGCGTCCCGCAACGACGGGAACCGCGGCCCGACCGCATCATCGTTCGCCCCGACCAGCAGGTTCGCGCCCTGCATGTTGATGTGATCGGTGATCGCCATCAGCGAGCCCGGCACGACCTCGGGGCGCAGCGACCCGGCAGCGTTGGTCAGGATCAACACCGATGCGCCGGCGGCCCGGAGGGCGCGCACAGGCACCCGAATCGTCTCCGGGTCCCCGCCCTCGTACAGGTGCGCCCGACCCTGAAAGACCGCCACCGGAACTCCGCCGATCGAACCGAGCACGGCCCGCCCGGCGTGACCGACAACCGTCGGCCGCGGAAAGCCCGGCAGGTCCTCGTAGCTCACCACGGTCGGGTCCTCGACGGCGTCGGCCACCGCGCCCAGCCCCGACCCGAGCACGACGCCCACGCGTGGCGAACCCAGGTTCACGACTGCAGCGACTCGCGGTCGAACGCGCCCGGTAGCAACTCGCCCAAAGTCACCGTTTGCGGCTCAGAACCCGGTCGTCCGAGGTACACCGGCACCTCAGCGCCACCGAACTCCGACAGCCGCTGACGGCACCCGCCGCACGGCGGGCAGTGCTCCAGGCGCTCGGCCACCACCGCGACGGCCGTGATCGCCGACTCGCCGCCGGCCACCATCGCGCCGAGCGCCGACGCCTCCGCGCACTGTCCCTGCGGATAGGCGACGTTCTCAACGTTCGCACCCGCGTAGATCGCTCCGCTCCGCGCCCGCACGGCCGCGCCAACCTTGAACTGAGAGTACGGCGCGTAGGCGTTCTCCATCGCCTCGGAAGCGGCGAGGAGCAGCACCTGCGCACCTTCCATTACCAGGTCTGCATAACCGACCGCCACCAGCGCGTCGTCCGCGATTCGCAACTCCGCTCGCAACCGAGCGACCTTCTCCTGAGCCGCCTCCAAGTCTCCAGCGTCCGGCATCACGGCCTCGAGCTCGATAAACGACCCGAGATCGTCGACCTCGTCGAGGTGGATCCGCACCCCCTCCCACAGGAGGAGGTGCCGACGCTTCGAAACCACGGCCACAGTCCCCAGCGTGGCCTCGAGCGCCTCGATTAGCTGCTCGGGCGCCGCTACCGGCGCGATGATGTAAGTGCTGTCCGCCGGTTCGAACGCATCGGTCCGCCGGTATGCGATCAGCTCGCCACCCAAGGCGCCCTCCTCGACGCGGAGCTTGAGCCGTCCGCGGCGAGCCATGAAGTAGACGTCGCGCTGCGGCAGGACGCCGGCATCCTTGGCGCCGAGGGCGAGGCAGCGCGCAAGCGTCGCCTCTGGGTCGCGATCAATCGCCTTCAACTCGATGTTCACTCGGGCCATCGCGCGGATAGCATCGCAGCCGTGGCGCAAACGCTCGTAGTGGTCGACCACCCCGTGCTCGCAGATCGCCTCGCGGTTATGCGCGACAAGGACACATCCCACGGCGACTTCCGCCAGGCCCTGTTCGAGGCCGCGGCGATCATGGCCGTCGAGGTCGCGAGGGAGTTGCCCCTCAAACAAGTGGAAATCGAGACTCCGCTCGAGACGACGACAGGGATGCGCCTTCGCGACGAGGTGACGGTCGTGCCCGTGCTGCGCGCCGGCCTCGGCATGGTCGAGGGCTTCCTGCGGCTGCTGCCGGACGCGCGAGTCGGTCACGTCGGCATCTACCGCGACGAGGAGGCCCACGAGCCGATCGACTACTACGAGCGGCTGCCGAGCGGACTCCCGACATCCCGCGTGTACCTGCTCGACCCGATGCTCGCCACCGGCGGCAGTGCGGTGGCGGCGCTCGACAAGCTCAAGCGCGCCGGTGCTCGGCAGCTCGAGCTCGTCTGCCTTGTCGCGGCGCCACAGGGGATCGCGGCGGTGCAGGACGAGCACCCCGACATCCCGATCTGGACCGCCGCCGTCGACCGCGAGCTCGACGAGAACGCCTACATCCGTCCCGGGCTGGGCGACGCCGGCGACCGCGTGTTCGGCACCGCTTAGGCAAGCGGTCGGTCGAGGTCGACGCCTGGCCGGTCGAGCCACTTGTCGATCGCACGACGCGTGTCGTTCGCCAGCCGGTCGATCAAGGTTCCGGGGTTCCGCTCAACCTGCAGCATCGCGAGGTGCTCGGCCCGCACGAACCGCTCGTTGACCGCGTGCTCGAGGAACGCGAGCAGCGGCTTCCAGTACCCGTCGACGTCGAGGAGGCCAAGCGGCTTTCGATGCAGGCCAAGCTGCTTCCACGTGAACAGCTCGAACAGCTCATCGAGCGTGCCGGCGCCGCCGGGGAGCGCGATCACCGCGTCGGACAGCTCGGCCATCAGCGCCTTGCGCTCGTGCATGGTCTCGACGATGTGGAGCTTGGTCAGGCGGGCGTGGGCGATCTCGTGCTCGACCAGCCGCCTCGGGATCACGCCGATCACGGTTCCGCCGGTGGCGAGCGCGCTGTCGGCCAGCGCCCCCATCAGCCCCACGCTTGCGCCGCCGTAGACGATCTCCAGATCCCGCGCCGCGAGTAACCGACCGAGCTCGGAGGCGGCCTGAGAGTAAGCCGGCGAACCGCCCGGGCTCGACCCGCAGAAAATGAGGACCCGCTTCATCGGCGGGAGCGTAGTAGCCTCGCTTCGTGATCCGTCGTCTGCCCCATGTCGATCGAGTAGGGATCGAGGAGCGCGCCGCCCAGCTCGGCAAGCGCTCGATCAAGACCACGGCCAAGCAGCAGGGCATCCGCCTGGCGGTGTCGATGGTGGACCTCACCACGCTCGAAGGCGCCGACACCCCCGGCAAGGTCCGCCACCTGTGCGCGAAGGGCGTGTGCCCGGCGCCGACGATGCCCGAGATCCCGAGCGTCGCCGCGATCTGCGTCTACCCACAACTCGTAGCCGTCGCCATAGAAGCCCTGAACGGCAGCGGCGTCAAGACCGCATCGGTCGCGACGGGCTTTCCCGCCGGCCAGGTCTCGCTGGCCGCGAAGCTCAGAGATACCGAGGACGCCGTCCAAGCCGGGGCCGACGAGATCGACATGGTGATCTCGCGCGAGGCCTTCCTTGCCGGCGACGACGCGCGCGTGCAGCAGGAGATCGTCGCGGTCAAAGAGCGTTGCGGCGACGCTCACCTCAAGGTGATCCTCGAGACCGCCGAACTCGGGTCATACGACCATGTCCGCCATGCCTCGATGCTTGCGATGGAGGCGGGCGCGGACTTCATCAAGACCTCGACCGGCAAGGCGTCGGCCGGCGCCACGCCCGGGGTCTGCCTCGTGATGCTCGAGGCGATCCGCGACTACGCTGACCGGACCGGGCGGATCGTCGGCTTCAAGGCCGCCGGGGGCGTGTCGACCAGCAAGGCCGCACTGCACCGTCTCGTGCTGGTCAAGGAAACGCTCGGGGACGAGTGGCTGACGCCCGACCGCATCAGGATCGGCGCGTCGTCCGTGCTCAATGATCTTCTTATGCAGTACGCCAAGACCGAGACCGGGCGCTACGGGCGCGCGGAGGACTTCTCGAAGGAATGAGCATCGAGACGCGAACGAGCATCGTCTGGGATTACGCGCCCGCGCCCGAGTCCACGGATCACATCCGCCTCAGAGACCGTTACGGGATATTCGAAAACGGCGAATTCAGAGAGCCACGAGACGGCAGGTATGTGCCGACTATCAACCCCGCCACGGAGGAGCCGCTGGCGGAGGTGGCCTACGGGGGCCCGGACGACGTGGCCGCGGCCGTCCAGTCCGCCCGGGCCGCATATCCGAAGTGGGCGGCGCTCAAAGACCTCGAGCGCGCCAAGTACCTGTTTCGGATCGCGCGGCTGATCCAGGAGCGCTCGCGCGAGCTCGCAGTCGTCGAGACGCTCGACGGGGGTAAGCCGCTCCGGGAGTCTCGCGACGTCGACATCCCGCTCGCCGCGGCGCACTTCTTCCACTACGCGGGCTGGGCCGACAAGCTCCGCTACGGCGTCAACGCGCGAGAGGTCAGCCCCCTCGGGGTCGTCGGTCAGATCGTGCCGTGGAACTTCCCGCTGTTGATGGCCGCGTGGAAGCTCGCGCCGGCGCTCGCGTGCGGGAACGTCGCGATCCTCAAGCCGGCCGAGACGACGCCGCTGACCGCGCTGCTGCTTGCGGAGATATGCCAGGAGGCCGAGTTGCCGCCGGGCGTCGTGACGATCCTTCCCGGCGACGGCGGCACGGGAGCGACGCTGGTGCGCGCACCCGGGATCGACAAGGTTGCCTTCACCGGCTCGACGGCGGTCGGCAGGGACATCCAGGCCGCGCTCGCGGGCACAAGCACCCACCTCACGCTCGAGCTCGGCGGCAAGTCGGCGAACATCGTGTTCGAGGACGCCGCGCTCGATCAGGCCATCGAGGGGATCGTCAACGGGATCTTCTTCAACCAGGGCCACGTGTGCTGCGCCGGCTCGCGCCTGTTGATCCAGGAGAGCGTGCGCGACGAGGTGATCGCGAAGCTGTGGCCGCGGATGGGCCGGCTGCGCGTCGGCGACCCGATGGACAAGAACACCGATGTCGGCGCGATCAACTCGGCCGAGCAGCTCGAGCGGATAGAGGTGCTCGTCGCCGCCGGGGAGGAGGAGGGAGCGACAAGGCGCACGATCGAGTGCGAGCTGCCCGAGCGCGGCTACTGGTTCGCGCCGACGCTGTTCACCGACGTCTCGCCTGCCCACCGGATCGCGATCGAGGAGATCTTCGGTCCGGTCGTGTCCGTGCTCACGTTCCGAACCCAGGCGGAGGCGATCGAGAAGGCCAACAACTCGCGCTACGGGCTGGCGGCCGGGATCTGGACCGACAAGGGGTCGAAGGCGTTCGAGGTCGCGGGCGCGCTCCAGGCCGGCGTCGTGTGGCAGAACACCTACAACCACTTCGACCCGACCGCCGCGTTCGGTGGCTACAAGGACTCAGGGTTCGGGCGTGAGGGCGGCCCCGCGGGATTACGCCCGTATCTGAACATCGTCCGATGAGCCGCCTCAAAGTCCGCAAGACGTACAAGCTGTGGATCGGCGGCGCGTTCGTGCGCTCGGAGTCCGGCCGCCACGACGAGTCCGACGGGTTCAACTACCCCCGAGCCTCGCGCAAGGACGTCCGCGACGCGGTCGCCGCCGCGCGCAAGGCGGCAAAGCCCTGGGCTGACCGCACCGCCTACAACCGGGGGCAGATCCTGTACCGCGCCGCCGAGGCGCTCGAGTCGCGCGCGGGTACGATGGGCGTCCCGCGCGAGGAGGTCGATGCCTCGGTCGACGTGCTCCTTCACTATGCGGGGTGGACCGACAAGATCCAGCCGGTGCTCGGCGGGATCAACCCGGTCGCCGCGCCCTTCCTGTCGTTCTCGCTCCCGGAGCCGACCGGCGTCGTCGGGATCGTCGCCCCCGACGCCCCGCCATTGTTGGGCCTGATCGCCGAGCTGTCCCCTGCGCTCGCTGGCGGCAACGTTTGCGTGGCGGTCCTGTCAGAAAATCATCCTCTCCCCGCACTGGACCTGGCGGAAGCCCTCGGGGTTTCGGACGTACCTGCCGGCGTGGTCAACCTCCTGTCGGGACGCCGCCGCGAGCTCGCGACCGCGCTCGGCGCCCATCGTGACCTGAACGCGATCCTCGACGCCGCCGGCGACGCCGAGCTGTCGGCCGAGCTCGACCGGCTCGCCGCCGAGACGATCAAGCGCGTCCGCCACGGCGAGGCGGCGAGGACTTACGAAGACGCCACCAGCAATGCGCTGAACCGGCTCGAGACGGTCACCGAGCTCAAGACCGCCTGGCATCCCGTCGGCGCATAGCCGCGAACATCACTCTCCGAGGGCGCCTCCCGGGAAGGATTCGGCATCGGGCGGAGTCTCCTCCGGGCATGACACCGTCGCCACGTCGTTTACTACTACTCGCGCTCACGGGCGTGTCAATCCTGCTCGCCGGTTGCGGCAGCTCCAGCAGCAGTTCGACCTCGAGTCTCACAACGTCGCGTGCCGCATCCACGACACCCGCCACACCCCCCATCCTCGCGGGCCTGAGTCACATCTCGACCGTCACTTCCACCGTGCCGTCCAATGGCGACGTGAATCCGTACGGGCTCGTAGTCGTGCCGAGCAGCGTCGGGAAGCTCCACGCCGGCGACCTGCTCGTTAGCAACTTCAACGACAAACAGAACAATCAGGGGACTGGCAAGACGATCCTCCAGATCTCGCCGACAGGAAAGCGGACGCTGTTTGCGCAGATCAGTCCAAACGCGCTGCCGGGCCGATGCCCCGGTGGCGTGGGTCTGACGACTGCACTGAGCGTGCTCCCGGGCGGCTACGTGGTGGTCGGAAGCCTGCCGACGAGCAACGGCAAGTCCGCAACCGCCAAGTACGGTTGCCTGATCGTGCTCAACTCGCGGGGTCACGCCGTGAGCACGATCGCCGGACCGCAGATTCAGGGTGCGTGGGACATGACCGCTGTCACCGAAGGCTCGACGACTACGCTGTTCGTCAGCATGGCGCTGAACGGCGGCGCGGCCGAAGGAGTTCACACGATCGACAATTCGACTGTCGTCAGGATCAGGCTGACCTCGGCGCCGGGGCAACCGCCGAAGGTGCTGAACCAGACCGTGATCGCGAATCGGATCCCGTGGCGCGATGACCCGAACGCACTGGTTATCGGGCCGACCGGCGTCGCGCTCGCGCCCGACGGGACCCTCTACGTGGCCGACACGCTCGACAACCGGATCGCCGCGATCCCGCAAGCTATGACTCGCACAACTGCCGCCGCCGACGCCGGCACGACGGTAGCCAAGGGTGCACACCTCAAGCAGCCGCTCGGACTGGTCGTTGCGCCCAATGGAGACATCCTCTCGACCAACGCCGGAGACGGAAATATCGTCGAGACAAGTCCAGCGGGCGGGGAGCTGATGACCCGGACGCTCGACACCAAAACGGGGGCCGGATCGCTGTTCGGACTCGTCGTCGACGGGAACCAGATCTATTACGTCGACGACGGCGATAACACACTCAAGCTGCTGCACTAAGCGGCGGCGAGCGCGCCCTCGAGTCGCAGGATCCTCCGGAGGATCGCGAGCGACGACGCGTACGTCGAGTCCATCCCGTAGTAGCTGAGGCCCCGCGCTCCGAGCGTGCGGGCCTGGGTGTACGGGGTGTCAGAGGCGTAGTGGATGATCCCGAGGTCTATCGGCAGCTTTGAGAAGTTGACCGCCTCGCCGACGGGGTGCCGGTCGGCGTCGGCGATCTCGTAGACCGCGTTGCAGTACGGGCCGGTCTCCATCTCGACGACCGTGAACGCCTCGCGGTAGTAGAAGTCGAGGTAGGAGCGGTTCTGGAGGAACGTGCTCTTGACCGTTACCGCGCGCTGGTTGTCGAGGCCGGTGCCGAAGCGCAGGTCGCGCGCCAGGTCGTCGACGCTGAAGGCGTTGTCGAGCCAATAGGTCGAGCCCGAGTGCTCGTCGTGGACGACGTTCGAGATCATGACGTCGCCGACGTCGGCGTTGAGCGTGGCCGCCTTGCCGAGGATGTAGACGCCGCGCAGCCCGGTCCGGTCGACCGCGACCTCGCGCAGGATGTTGTAGGCGGCGACGCCGAGGGGGTAGTCGATGTTGACGATCACCGCGCCGCTCGCGGCCAGCGCCTCGGAGTCGACCGCGCCCAGCCGTGGATCGAGCGCGCCCGGGTCGAGCGCGCCAAGCGAGATGACCTGGGCGGGCACGCGCAATGCGTTCGTACTCCGGAGGTGGGTGACGCCCCGCTGCTGCTCGATCGCGCGGCGCTCGCCGGAGGCCTCGCGCCCGCCGGCGCTGAAGTACAGGCGGGCGACGAAGTACAGGAAGTTCTCCCAAGAGCCCTGGCTCTCCCCGGCCCGGAAGGCCGCCAGCTCCTGGCGCAGGATGTCGTCGTCGTCCATTTGCTCGACGAACTTGATCAGCTCGGGCTCGCGCTCCTGGGC
>Ga0335076_10001828_pt1 | contig 20814 bp, 17 predicted proteins | sample Lox_Sample_25_FD_206717 | JGI IMG/M metagenome (GOLD analysis project Ga0335076, IMG submission 206717) | Soil microbial communities from Loxahatchee National Wildlife Refuge, Florida, United States - Lox_Sample_2.5 | ecosystem: Environmental > Terrestrial > Soil > Wetlands | place: USA...
CGGCATGTACGGCGACGACGCGCCTTCGGCGGGCATCATCACGGGCATCGGCCGCGTCGAGGGCCGCGAGGTGATCGTGGTGGCGAACGACGCCACCGTGAAGGGCGGCACGTACTACCCGATGACGGTGAAGAAGCACCTGCGAGCGCAGGAAGTGGCGATGCAGAATCGCCTGCCCTGCGTCTATCTCGTCGATTCGGGGGGCGCGTTCCTGCCGCTGCAGGACGAAGTCTTCCCGGACAAGGAGCACTTCGGGCGCATCTTCTACAACCAGGCGAACCTTTCGGCCGCGGGCGTTCCGCAGGTCGCCGTGGTGATGGGCTCGTGCACCGCGGGCGGCGCGTACGTCCCCGCGATGTGCGACGAATCGATAATCGTGAAGAACCAGGGCACCATCTTCCTGGGCGGCCCGCCGCTCGTGAAGGCGGCCACGGGCGAAGTCGTCACGGCCGAAGAGCTGGGCGGCGGCGACGTGCACTCGCGCACCTCCGGCGTCACCGACCACCTGGCCGACGACGATCGCCATGCGCTCGCGATCGCGCGCGAGATCATCTCGCACACGAAAGCGGGCAACGCAAACCGGGGTCTGTCCCCGGTTTCCGAGCCGCTCTATCCGTCGAGCGACCTCTACGGCATCGTGCCCAGGGACTCGCGCCAGCCCTTCGACGTGCGAGAGATCATCGCGCGGCTCGTGGACGGCTCCGAGTTCCACGAGTTCAAGGCGCTTTACGGCACCACGCTCGTGACGGGATTCGCGCACCTGCACGGCCATCCCGTCGGCATCCTCGCCAACAACGGGATCCTGTTCTCCGAGTCGGCGCTGAAGGGCGCGCACTTCATCGAGCTGTGCTCGCAGCGCGGCATCCCGCTCCTTTTCCTGCAGAACATCACCGGCTTCATGGTAGGCCGGAAATACGAAGCCGGAGGCATCGCCAAGGACGGCGCGAAGATGGTCACCGCCGTGTCGTGCGCGAAGGTGCCGAAGCTCACGATGATCGTGGGCGGCTCCTTCGGCGCGGGCAACTACGGCATGTGCGGCCGCGCGTTCAATCCGCGCTTCCTCTGGACCTGGCCCAACGCGCGCATCTCGGTGATGGGCGGGGAGCAGGCGGCGTCGGTGCTCGCCACCGTGCGCCGCGACGGCATCGAGGCCAAGGGCGGCAAGTGGACGAAGGACGAGGAAGAGAAATTCAAGGATCCGATCCGCGAGCAGTACGAGAAGCAGGGGCACCCCTACTACGCCACGGCGCGCCTGTGGGACGACGGGGTGATCGATCCGGCGGACACGCGCCGCGTGCTGGGGCTCGCCCTCGCCACCGCGGCCAACGCACCCATCGAGGAGACGCGCTTCGGCGTCTTCCGCATGTAGCCATGAGCGACTCCCTCGCCGTCGAGCGCCAGGGGCCCATCGGCCTCGTGACGCTCAATCGCCCCGAGCGCCACAACGCCTTCGACGACGCGTTGATCGCCGAGCTCACCGAGGCGCTTCGATCCATCGAGGCCGAGGACGCGATGCGCGTCGTGGTCCTCTCCGGCGCGGGCAAGTCGTTCTCCGCCGGAGCGGACCTCAACTGGATGAAGCGCATGGCGGGCTTCTCCCTGGAGGAGAACAAGCGCGATGCCATGGGCCTTGCGACGCTCATGCGCACGCTCGCCCACCTGCGCAAGCCCACCATCGCACGCGTGCACGGGGCGGCGTACGGCGGCGGCGTGGGACTGGTCGCGTGCTGCGACGTGGCGATCGCCACGGTGAACGCGACCTTCGCCCTCACCGAGGCGAAGCTCGGGTTGATTCCCGCCGCGATCTCGCCGTACGTCGTTTCCGCCATCGGCGAGCGCGCCGCGCGACGCTACTTCCTCACGGCCGAGCGCTTCGAGGCCGCCGAAGCGTTCCGCCTGGGACTGGTCCACGACCTCGCACGCGACGACGATGAGCTCGACGAGAAGGTGGGCGGCATCGTCGATGCGATGCTCGCCTGCAGCCCCGCGGCGCAACTCGCCGCGAAGGAGCTCATCCGCGCCGTGGCCAATCGCCCGGTGACGAGCGAGCTCATCCAGGACACCGCCGAGCGCATCGCGAAGATCCGCTCCTCGCCCGAGGGCCGCGAAGGCGTGGCCGCCTTCCTGGAAAAGCGCCGGGCGGCGTGGGTGCCGCCCGAGCCGCCGGCCGAAAGCTAGCCGCGAGCCGCTATTCGGCGGCGTGGGCGAGCTGCTGGGTTGCGCCGGGTCAACCGTTTAGAATGTCGCCCATGTTCGACAAGGTCCTCATCGCCAACCGCGGCGAGATCGCCTGCCGCGTGATCCGCACCTGCCGCAGGCTCGCCATCCGGACCGTTGCGATCCACTCGTCCATCGATGCGCATGCGATGCACGTGGAGCAGGCCGACGAGGCGTATCTCATCGGCGGGCCGCGCCCCGTCGAGTCGTACCTGCGCGGCGACCGGATCATCGAGGTCGCGAAGGCCAGTGGAGCGCAGGCGATCCATCCGGGCTACGGCTTCCTCTCGGAGAACGAGCAGTTCGCGCGCGACGTGGAGGCCGCGGGGCTCGTCTTCATCGGCCCCACGCCGGAGGCCATCGAGAAGATGGGGCTCAAGGACCGCGCCAAGGCGCTCATGGAGAAGGCCGGCGTGCCCGTGGTCCCCGGGTACCACGGCGAGAACCAGGATGCGAAGTTCCTGCGGGGCGAGGCGAAGAAGGTGGGCTTTCCGCTGCTCATCAAGGCGGTCGCGGGCGGGGGCGGCAAGGGCATGCGCCTTGTCACGAAGGACTCCGAGTTCGACGAGCAGCTCGCTTCGGCCCGGCGCGAAGCGAAGAACGCCTTCGGCGACGAGGCCGTCCTGCTCGAGCGCTTCGTCGAGGGGCCGCACCACATCGAATTCCAGGTGTTCGGGGACACGCACGGCAACTACGTGCACCTCTTCGAGCGCGAGTGCTCGATCCAGCGGCGCCACCAGAAAGTGCTCGAGGAGACGCCCTCGCCCTTCGTGGACGTTGCGATGCGCGCGAAGATGGGAGAGGCGGCCGTGGCGGCGGCGCGCGCCATCGCCTATCGCGGCGCCGGGACGATCGAGTTCATCGCCGGCGCGGACCGCAGGTTCTATTTCATGGAGATGAACACGCGGCTGCAGGTCGAGCACCCGGTGACGGAGATGGTCACTGGCGAGGACCTGGTCGAGTGGCAGCTGCGCGTAGCCTCCGGCGAGCCGCTTCCGCTGCGGCAATCGGAGATCACTTCGGGCGGCCACGCGATCGAGGTGCGCCTGTGCGCGGAGAATCCGGCGAACAACTTCCTTCCCGAGACCGGACGGATCGGCGTGCTGAGGTCTCCTCATGAGATCGACGAGGTGGTTCGCCTCGACACCGGCGTGCGCCAGGGCGACGAGGTGAGCGTCTTCTACGACCCGATGATCGCGAAGCTCGTGGTATGGGGCAGCGACCGCGACGAGGCCGCGCGCCGCATGCAGGAATCGCTCGCGGCCACCGAGATCCTCGGCGTGAAGACCAACCTTGCGTTCCTCGAGCGCGTGGTGGCGCATCCGGCCTACCTCGCGGGCGACACCGACACGGGCTTCATCGAGCGCCACAGGGCCGATCTCATTCCTGCATCCGGCGAGGTGCCGGTCGAAGCGCTCGTGGCCGTCGCGGCGCGCGCGTTCCTCGACGAGCAGGCGGACATCGCCAGGCTCCCGCCCTCGCCGTGGAACGACACGCACGGGTGGCGCCTGAACCAGCCCGCGTCACGGCGCATGGAGTTTCGCGCATCCGACGGATCCGTCACGGCGCTGGCCGCGAACGCCCAAGCCGGCCACGCGATTGTCGAAGTGCGCGGCAAGCCTCATCGCGTGTCGGTGGGCCCGCGCGATGGGGACCGCCTTCCCATCTCGCTCGACGGCGAGACCTATTTCGCGCACGCGGCCCGCCTCGGGAGCCGCTTCTCGGCGACCACGCCGCTCGGACGCTACGAGCTGGAACTGGTCGACCCCTTCCACTACGAGCCGGCCGACGCGCTACCCGATGCGCGACTCACCGCGCTCATGCCTGGCCGCGTCGTGAAGGTGCTGGCCGCGGCGGGCGACACGGTGAAGAAGGGCCAGTCGCTCATGATCCTCGAAGCGATGAAGATGGAACACACCATCGTCTCGCCGCGCGAAGGCGTGATCGAGCGCGTCGCCTTCGCGGAGAACCAGCTTGTCCCCGCGGACGCGGTGCTCTTCGCGTTCCGGGAGTAGCCCTACTTCGGTTCCCTCGCCAGGGGCTTGCCGTCCAGCCACGCGAGCAGGTTCGCGACCACGCCGGGCCCGAACTTCCCGAAGACCGGATCGTTCACGAACCCCAGGTGGGGCGTGAGGACCACGTCGTCGCGCGAGACCAGGGGCGAGTCCGCCGCCAGGGGCTCGTCGTCGAAGACGTCGAGCGCCGCGATCGCGGGACGGCCCGCGTCGAGCGCGGCAATGAGCGAGGCCATGTCGATCAGCGCCGAGCGTGCCGTGTTCACGAGAATCGAATCGGCGCGCATCGTCGCCATGCGCTTTGCGTCGATGAGCTTGCGCGTTTCCGGCGATGGCACGAGGTGCAGGCTCACCACCTTGGACGTCGCGAGCAATTCCTCGAGCGTCACGGACTTCGCGCCGCCCGCCCCGGCGCGCTCGGCCGTCATGTGCGGGCTCCAGGTGACCACTTCCATGCCGAAGGCGAGGCCCACCTTGCCGACGCGCGCGCCGATGCCGCCGAATCCGACCAGGCCCAGGCGCTCGCCCGCGAGCACCGCGGGAAGCGGCCCCGCATCGCGCCAGCCGCCCTTTCGCACGAGCGAGGTGTAGGCCTCGAGCCGCTTGGCCGCGGCGAGGATCAATGCCCACGCGATCTCGGTGGTGCTCGCCTTCGATTCGCCCATCTCCGTGCAACCCACGGGAATGCCGCGCGCCCTCATGGCCTCCATGTCGAGCTGCGTGTTTCGCGCGCCCGTGAAGACGAAGCACTTCAGCTTCGGAAGCTTCGCGATGAGGTCGGCCTTGAAGGGCGTGCGGTCGCGCACGACCACGATCGCGTCGGCCTCGGCGATTGCCTTCATCAACGCGTCTGCCCGAAGGCGCTTGGTGTGGACCGCGACATCCGCCCTCGCCTCGACCGGTTTCCAGTCCGCCGTCTTCCGGAGCGAATCCTCGTAGTCGTCGAGGACGACGATGCGCGGCCTCACGCTCATTGCTTCACGCCCGCGGCGGCGTATTCCCGGTAGATCGCGTCGATCACGTCCTTGCCGATGCGCGACTCCATCTGCTTGTGCACGGGCAGCAGCGCCGCGCGCCAGGCGGCCTTCTCGGCATCGGTGAGGTCGTAGACCTGCGCGCGGTTGGCGGCCTTGATCTTCGCGAGATCGTCGTCCTGCTCCCTGGCCGATAGCTCGAACTGGTACGCCGTCGCGTCCTTCATCGCCTGCTCGAGCGTGGCGCGGATGTCGGCGGGCAGCCCGTTCCAGAATTTCGTGTTCACGATGACCGCGTAGCAGTCGTAGCCGTGGTCCGAGAGCGCGACGTATTTCTGCACCTCGAAGAACTTCTGCGTCCAGAGGTTGGGAAGCGAATTCTCCGAGCCGTCCACCACGCCCGTCTGCATCGCCTGGTACACCTCGGAGAACGCCATCACCTGCGGCACCGCGCCCAGCGCGCGGAACTGCGCCTCCAGCACCTTCGAGGACTTGATGCGCATCTTGAGGCCCCGGAAGTCGGCCGGCAGGTGCAGGGGCTTGTTGGCGCTCATCACCTTGAAGCCGTTGTCCCAGTAGGCGAGGCCCGTGATCCCGTATTTCTCGAGACGCCCGAGGAGGTCCTTGCCGACGGGCCCGTTGATGACGCGATTGAGCACGTCGCGGTTGGGGAAGATATAGGGCAGGTCGAACGCTTCGAACGCGTTCACGCCGAGGGGCCCGAACTTGGAGATCGACGGCGCGAGCATCTGCACCGAGCCCAGCTGCAGCGCGCTCATCTCCTCGCCGTCCTTGTAGAGCGTGCTGTTGGGATAGACCTCGACCTTCACGCGGCCCTTGGTGCGCTCCTCGGCGAGCTCCTTGAAGCGAAGCGCGGCCCTGCCCTTCGGCGTGGACTCGGCCACGACGTGGCTGAACTTGATCACGATGGGCTCGTCGGCGAGCGCGGGTACGGCCGCGAGAGCCAACGCGGCGGCGAGTGCGGCAATCAATCTCATGGACATCCTCCTCGTTGTGGGGCGCGCCTCTCAGGGGCGCGCGTTTCGCAGGATCTCCTGCACGTCCTTCGCCTGCCCGAGCTTCCAGCAAGCCTCGATCGAGGCTTGCGCCTTGTCCTTGCCGATCACCGCGTCGGCGAGCGAACGGAATTTCGCCTCGAGTTGCGCATCGGAAAGGGGGCGCTCGAGCGAGCCGATCGCATGATCGACGCGGATATGCACGCGCTTTCCGCCGCGCAGGATCGCCGTCACGTCGGCCGCATCCTCGGCGACGGACGTGTCCACTGCAGCCACGACCTTGCGGCGCAGCGCCGCGACGTCCTCGCGCAGCACGATCGCATCGTCGTACTCGTGCTCGCCCGCCTGGCCGAAGAGGAGACCCGCCGCGAAGCCGTGATAGACGCTGAACTTGCCCTGGAGGCGGTCCTGCGGCTCCTTCTTGCCCGTGAGCTCGAGCACCAGCGGATGCACGCGAAGCTCGACACGCTCGACGTCGCCGGCCTTCACGCCCTGCCCGCGCAGCTGGATCGCCGCATCGATCGTCGGATGGATCACGATCCCGCACGCGAAGGGCTTGTAGGTGTTGAACGAGATCTCGAAGCGCTCGCCCAGCTCGCCGGTGATCTCGTTCCAGTCGGTCTTGGAGGAGACGACTTGCGCGTAGCCCCGCGGCGCTTCGATCGCCCTGGGGCTCGCCGTGAACCCGTTCGCCGCGAGAAGCGCCGAGGTGAGCCCGGCGCGCGCCGCGCCGCCCGGATGGAAGGGCTTGGTCATCGTGCCGAACTGCTCGCGCATGCCGATCGGCTGCGAGGCCGCGATGCCGAGCGCCATCTGCGTCTTGCGCTCGTCGAGCTTCATCAGCCGCGCGCAGCCCGCGGCCGCCCCGAGCATTCCCGTGGATCCGGTGATATGCCAGCCGCGATCGTAATGATCGGGATAGATGCAGTTGCCGATGCGGCAGGCCACGTCGATGCCGAGGACCAGCGCGTCGATCACCTCGCGGCCGCTCGCGCCACGCACCTCCGCGAGCGCCAGCAGCGCGGAGGCCACGGGGCCCGCGGGATGAATCACCGTCTTCAGGTGGGTGTCGTCGAAATCGAACGTGTGCGAGGTGATGCCGTTCACGAGCGCCGCGCCCGCCATGTCCAGCTTCTCGGCGCGCCCCAGCACGCTCGCCTGGGGCGCGGGCTCGAGCATCTTCATGGCGGCAAGGGCCGCCTCGGCCGATTCGTGGCGCGCGGCGCCGATCGCGCAGCCCGCCCAGTTGAGGAACGTGCGATGCGCTTCATGCTCGACGGCATCGCTCCATCCCTTCGACGGGTGCGTGGCGGCGAACTTCGCGAGGACCTGGGTGACGGGCGGCGCGGATGCGTCCGCCGAGACATTCGTGTTCCGTGCCATGGCGCCCGATTATACGGGCGCCATGGCCGCGGAGAGACTGCGGAAAGGCGTTGCTACTTCTTCGGCGCGGCCGGCGGCATGGAGGGCGCCGGGGCCTTCTCCACCTTGACCGCGACGGCCTCCTGGTACACGGCCGTCACGAAATCGCCCACCTTCACCTTCTTGAGCACTTCCGGATCCTTCACCTGGATGGTCTCGGTGTGCTGGGGCCCCCTCAGGGTGACCTGGTCCTTGTCGATCTTCTCGATCGACGCGACGACCTTCACCTCGCGCATGGCGACCATGCCCGGCTTCTCGCCCGGCTTGGCGCGCTCGGAGCTTTCCGTGACGGTGCGGGAACGCACGTGGTTGCTGGTCTTCTCGAGCTTGATGCCCACCGCTTCGCCGTACGCGATTGTGACGAGGTCGCCCTTGCCGACCTGGGCGAGGTTCTTCACCTCGGGGCCGGCGACGAAGCTCACCTTCGCGCCCGTCTTGGTGTCCTTCAGCGTGACCTCGCGCGTGGCCTGGTTGATGTCCTCCACGGTGGCCGTGACGGTGGCGACCGCCGCGGCGCCCACCTGCGCGAACGCGGCGACGGCAGTGGCCGCGAGCGATGCGGCGACGAATCTCAAAGCGTTAACCATCCCTTTTTCTCCTCTTGTAGTGGCGTTCGAAGGCGTTGCAGGCCCCATGATACGCCCCCATCCACGTTACCGATCGTGACCGCGCCCCTGAACCTGTTGTCCCGGCACCCATTGCACCGGATGATCCGGGCATGACCTCACCCATCACCCACGACAGGGGGATCCATGAACGCCAGGAATAGCACGACTGCCCTCCTCGCCGCGTCGGCCGCTCTGCTTGCGGCATGCGCTGCAGCGAACATGTACGCCCAACCGTACGCGCAGTTCGTCCCGGAGCGCCGCAGCGCCACCGAAGACACGCGCCCGGCGATGATCATGCGCATCGACGGCCACATGGTCGACGCCACGCGCGACGATCCCGTTGAGCCCGGCGTTCGCCAGGTCGAGGTGAGCGTGCCCGGGGCGCCCGGCATGAGCGATCCCAAGCGCGACATCATCACCGTCGATGCGAAACCCTGCACGCGCTACTACTTCTCCGCGGGGCGTGCGACGCGCACCGACACCACCTGGCACGGCTTCGTGTCCGCCTCGGAGCCGATCGGGGAATGCAAGAAGAAGTTCGGGATGTAAGGTAGCTCGGGGGCAGGCCTCAGCTCCGGATGGCGTGCATGATCGCCACCACCACGGGCCCCCAGAGCGTGAGCACGATGTTGCCGATCGCATACGGAACCGTGTAGGCGAGAGCGCCCACGTTGCTGCCGCTGGCCTCGCGTAACGCGTTCAAGCCGGGCGTGCACGTCTGGGCGCCCGCGAGCGCGCCCATCGCCATCATGGGATTCATCCCCAGGATCTTCCGGGCGAAGAACGCTCCGGCCGCAAGGGGCAACACGGTGACCACCATCCCTCCCAGGAAGATGCTCGCGAAGAACGATCCGCCGCTCTTCTCGTAGGCTTCGAGGGCATGCGGCCCGGCCTTGAGGCCCACCACCGCGATGAAGACAGTGAGGCCGATGTCCATCAGCAGGCGTTGCGCCGGAACGGGGATCGCGCCGAAGACCGGGTAGCGGCTGCGCGCCCAGCCCGCGAGCAAGCCGACCAGGAGGATCGAGCCGGACGTTCCGAGCCCCAGCGCGGCGTCGCCCACCTTGAACTGCAGCATGCCCAGCAGGACGCCGGAACAGATCCCCGCCGCAAGGAACGCGAGGTCCGTCTTCGCGAGGTCGCGCTCGACGAATCCGCCGTGCTTCGCGGCACGATCGACGTCCGCGGGCGCGCCCATCAGGCGCACGATGTCGCCGCGCTCGATCACGGTCCATTCTTCGCGGGGGATCTCCACCTCGCCGCGATCGATCGACTGCACGTACACGCCGCGCGCGATGTCGTGGTTGGACGCGAGCTGCTCGATTGTCTTGCCGGCCACATCGGACCTGGTGATGACGAGCGCGACGCTCTTGATGGGCACCGCGAGCAGGTCCCCGTCGTCGACCTCGGGGCCCACCTCCTTCTCGAGCATCACGAGCGCTGCACGGCGGCCCACGACCGCAACGACGTCCCCGTGCTGGATCTTGAGGTCCTGCGCCGCTTCGACCAGCTCCTTTCCGCGCCGAATGCGCTGCACCGAAAGCCTTCCCTCGGCGAAGCGTTCCTCGAACTGCGCCACCGAGAGGCCCGCGATCGAGGGCGATTCGACGCGGTGCGCTCGCAACCCGAAGGAAGGATTGGCACGATCGGCGGCGGGCCTTCCTCCCGAGAGCTGCTCTTCCATGACCTTCGCTTCCTTGCGCAGGTCCGCCGCCATGAGCTTCGGCCCCAGCCACGTGAGGAAGAGGATCAGTCCCAGGTCGCCGAACCCGTAGGTGATCGCGTCGGCGAGCGGCGCGTGGGCCGAGAGCGTGGTCTTCGCCTCCTCGGATATCGCGAGCTCGTTTATCGCGTTGAGCCCCGTCCCGAGCGAGGCCGATTGCGTCATGCCGCCGGAGAGCAGCCCGACCGCGATGCCCTCGTCGAAATCCAGGAGGGCACTGACCGCGATGACGGTCGCAAGACCCGTCACCGCGACGATGCCGGCGAGGGCGATCTGCGGCAAGGCCTCCTTCTTCAGGTTGCCGAAGAATTGCGGCCCGATGGAGTAGCCGATCGAGAAGAGGAACAGGTAGAAGAACGACCAGCGGAGCAGCTCCGGGAGATCGGGCTTGGCGAAGATGCCGATTCCGATGCCCGCGATCAGCGTCCCCACCACGTTGCCGAAGCCGACCCCTTTCACGTGCCAGGCCCCGATGACGTGGCCCAGCACGATGCTGAGGAAAAGGCTCAGCTCCGGGTACTTGTGGAGCAGGGCCGCGGCGCCCTCGATCACTTCTTCTTCGAAGCCTTCCAGGCGTCCACGTACTGGGTCGCGGCCTTGCGCATGTTGTTGCCGATCTGCGCGTAGTCCTCGTCGTTCAGGTTCGCGAGCGATACGCGGATCGACCACGGCGGGCCGCCGAACCCGCCGCCGTCCATGAGCACCACGCCGGTCTGCTCAGCGAGGCGGAAGAGGAAATCGATGGGCTCGTAGTTCGCGACCATGTAGTCCACGAACTCCTGGCCGTAGACGCCCTTCGCCCAGACCATGAAGTCGAGCTCCACGTAGTACCAGGCGCGCTGCGGATCGGCGGGCGGAGCCAGCTTCGAGCCCAGGCCTTTCCAGAGCAGGTCGCGGCGGCGATGGCAGATCTCCATCGTGAGCCGCTTGTAGTGATCGTCCTCGTCGAGCAGGTGCGTGAGGCCGAAGAAGCACATCTGCACCTGCTGCGGCAGCGACAGCCCCGCCGTGTGGTTCAGCGCCACGCAACGGCTGTCGGCCACCATGCGGTCGATGAACTTGATCTTGCGCGGCTCCAGCGTGAGGGGGCCGTAGCGCTTGTCGAGCTTCCTCTTGAAGGCCTCCGGCATCTTCGCCAGCGCCTTGTCGTACATGTTGTTCTCGTGCACGCCGATCACGCCCAGGCGCCAGCCGGTGCAGCCGAAGTTCTTCGAGAACGAGTACACGCAGATCGTGTTGTGCGGCACCTCGGCCATGAGCGAGCGGAAGCCCGGCACGAAGGTGCCGTACACGTCGTCGGTCACCACCATGAGGTTGGGGTTCTTCTTCTTCACGATGTTGACGATGCGCTTCATCTCGCGCGGCCCGAGCGCCACCGACGGCGGATTGCTCGGGTTCACCACCGCCACGAGCTTCACCTTCTTGCTGGCGAGCTTGTCGAGCTGCTTGTCGGTGTAGTGCCACGAGTGCGTGCCGTCCTCGTACATCTCGTCGGCCTCGACGCGCACGATGTTGAAGCTGAAGCGCTCCAGGTGGCAGATCTCGATGTACGGCGTGAACGTCGGCACGAAGAGCGCGATCGTGTCGCCTTTCTTGAGGAAGCCGTTCTGCATCAGCGAGTCGAAGATGTAGCACATCGCGGCCGTGCCGCCCTCGACCGCGAAGAGGTCGAACTTGCCCTTGGGCGGCTTGTTGTCGCACATCTCCTTCATCAGGTAGTCGTGCACCACCTGCTCGACCAGCACCAGCATGCGGTCGGGCACGGGATAGTTGTCGCCGATGATTGAATCGGTGAGCTCGTGGATCCAGGCGTCCTTGTCGAACTTCTTCTTGTCGACTCCGTAGTCGAGCACGCCGCGAAGGAATTTCGCACCCGGCGCGTCGGCGTTCATGTCGAGGAAGAGCTCGAAGCGCTGGCCGATCCCGGCCTTCGCGGGCATGCCCGCGAGGATCTTGTCGTCCCACACGCGGCGCGCCTCGCCTAGGGCGAACTTGCCCAGCAGGAAGAAGGCCTCGCGGGGCTCGGTCGCGATCCAGTTCGGGTTGCCCCGGCCGGCGTTGAGCATCTGGATCGCGCTCGCGCGCGACGTCTCCTTCGATAGCGCGATCAGGCTGTCCTTCAGCTCGAAGGGCGAGAGCTTGCGAAGGGCCCTCTGTTCCGCACGCGTGGTCTTGAGCGACATGGGCATGGCGATTCCTCAGATTGGACGGCCGTCGATCCAATATACGCCTTGACTTACGCAACTTCTTGCGCCACGGCAAATGCCCTATTGTTACGGCATGCGGATGGCCTGGATCGCGATCGCCATGGCGGTTTCAGCGGCGCTCGACGCCCGGGCCGACTCGTTCCTCGACCGGTTCAATGATCCCGAGGACGGAAAGTTCGACGCGTCCGAGTACCTGCTCGACCACAAGGGCGCCCTGCCCGTTCCAATCATAATCACCGAGCCCGCGGTGGGGTACGGCGGAGGGCTTGCGCTCGCATGGTTCTCGGAGTCGCTTCGCGACGCGGCGCGGCACTCGGCCGGGGGACGCTACGTGCCGCCGGACATCTACGGGCTTGCCGCGTTCGGCACGGAAAACGGCACCAGGGGCATCGCCGGCGGGGCGCGGATGACGTTCGACGAGGGACGTTGGCTCTATCGCGCCGCGGCGGGCGACGTCACCGTGAACCTCGACTTCTACGGCATCGAGAACGACCTGGCGCCGGGCCTGAACAAGATCGGCTACAACCTCAAGGGCGGGATGGTCTTCCAGGAGCTGAACCGCCGCGTCGGCAACACGAACCACTTCATCGGCGCGCGCTTCCTCTATCTCGACCTGGCGACGCGGCTCGCCGCGGACGTCGAGGATGCCAACCTCTCGCCGAAGGAGCTCGCGCAACGCTCCTCCGAGATCGGCATTCGATGGGCGTACGACTCGCGCGACAACCTCTTCTCGGCGACGCGTGGAACGGAGGCCGCGTTCGACGCGATGTTCAGCGACCCCTCGCTCGGCAGCGACAACCGGTTCCAGACTTACCGCACGCATGCGTTCATCTACACGCAGCCCGCGGACGGCTTCGTCGCGGCGCTTCGCATCGACGGGCGCAGCGCGCGGGGCGACGTTCCGTTCTACCAGCTGCCCTTCATCGACATGCGCGGGATTCCCGCGGCGCGCTACCAGGACGAGAACACCGGCGTGCTCGAGACCGAGCTGCGCTATTACCTCACGCCGAGATGGATCGCCGTGGGCTTCATCGGGGCGGGCCGCGCGTGGGGCCGCGACGAATCGTTCGCCGGCTCGCCGTCCCGGGTCTCGAAGGGCATCGGATTCCGCTACGTGATCGCGCGGCGCCTGGGGCTCGCGGCCGGGATCGACGTCGCCCGCGGCCCCGAGCAAACGGCCTGGTACCTCTCGGTGGGAAGCTCCTGGCGCTAGAGGGGGCGGCGGTATAATTCGGGTTTCGCTCGCCGCATCCGAGGAGATCCCCAATGGCCGCCAATCCCCAGGTCGCAACGCCCCCCACCGTCAAGCTGCTCATCGATGGAAAATTCGTCGAGTCGAAGGCCAAGGCCTGGCGCGACGTGGTGAATCCCGCGACCCAGGAAGTCCTCGCGCGCGTGCCGATGTGCGACGCCGCCGAAGTCGATGCGGCCGTGAAGGCCGCGGCCGAGGCCTTCAAGACGTGGCGCAACACGCCCATCGGCGCACGCGCCCGGATCATGCTGAAGCTCCAGGAGCTGATCCGCCGCGACATGAAGAAGCTCGCTGCGTGCCTCACGGCGGAACAGGGCAAGACGCTGCCGGACGCCGAAGGCGACGTCTTCCGCGGCCTCGAGGTGGTCGAGCACGCGTGCTCCATCGGCACGCTGTCGCTGGGCGAATTCGCCGAGCAGGTGGCCAACGGCGTCGACACGTACTACATCCGCCAGCCCATCGGCGTTTGCGCGGGCATCACGCCGTTCAACTTCCCGGCGATGATCCCGCTCTGGATGTTCCCCATGGCGATCGTGTGCGGCAACACGTTCGTGATGAAGCCCTCCGAGCAGGACCCGATGACGCCGATGCTGCTCGCCGAGCTCGCCATCGAGGCGGGCATTCCCCCGGGGGTGCTCAACATCGTGCACGGCGGCAAGGAAGCCGTCGATGCGCTCTGCTCGCATCCGCTGGTGAAGGCGGTCTCCTTCGTGGGATCGACTCACGTGGGCGAGCACGTGTACAAGCTCTCGAGCGAACACGGCAAGCGGGCGCAATGCATGATGGGCGCCAAGAACCACGCGGTCGTGATGCCCGACGCGAACAAGGAGCAGTCGCTCAACGCCCTCGTGGGCGCGGGCTTCGGCGCCGCGGGGCAGCGCTGCATGGCGACTTCGGTCGCGGTGCTGGTGGGCGAAGCCAACGAATGGATTCCCGATATCGTCGAGAAGGCGAAGTCGCTCAAGGTGAACGCGGGCACGGAAAAGGGCGCGGACCTCGGCCCCGTGATCTCGAAGCAGGCCCTGGAGCGCATCGAGGGGCTCATCGAGGCGGGCGTGAAGGAAGGCGCCAAGCTCGAGCTCGACGGTCGCAAGCCGAAGATCGCCGGCTACGACAAGGGCAACTTCATCGCGCCCACGATCTTCTCCGGCGTGAAGGCGCACCACAAGGTCTACACCACGGAGATCTTCGGGCCCGTGCTCGTGATCGTGAGCGTCGACTCCCTCGACGAGGCGATCGCCTTCGTGAACGCGAATCCGTTCGGCAACGGCACCGGCATCTTCACGCAGTCGGGCGCAGCGGCCCGCAAGTTCCAGAACGAGATCGACGTGGGCCAGGTCGGGATCAACGTCCCGATCCCGGTGCCCGTCCCCTACTTCAGCTTCACCGGCTCGCGCGGCTCGAAGCTGGGCGACCTCGGCCCCTACGGCAAGCAGGTGATCCAGTTCTACACGCAGGTGAAGACGGTGACCTCGCGCTGGTTCGACGACGAGGTCGTCCACCCCGGCATCCACACGACGATCTCGCTCAAATGAAGATAGCCTTCATCGGCCTCGGCAACATGGGCAATCCCATGTGCCGCAATCTCCTCAAGCACGGGCACTCGCTCAAGGTCTACGACGTCGTTCCCGATCTCGTGAGGAAGCTGGAGAAGGAAGGCTGCGAGGTGGCCACCTCCGCGAGCGAGTGCGCCAGGGCGGTGGACGTCGTCATCACAATGCTCCCCTCCTCGCCCCACGTTCGCTCGGTGTACCTCGGCGAATACGGCGTGCTGAAGGGCGCGAAGCCAGGGACCCCGCTCATCGATTCGTCGACAATCGATCCGCTCACGTCGCGGGAAGTGGCGATGGACGCCAAGGCCAGGGGCTGCCCGATGATCGACGCCCCGGTGTCGGGCGGCGTGGGCGGGGCCGAGGCCGGCACGCTCACCTTCATGGTGGGCGGCGAATCCCACGACTACGAGGCGGCGAAGCCGATCCTGCAGGCCATGGGCAAGAACATCGTGCACTGCGGCGGCATCGGCAACGGCCAGGTGGCGAAGATCTGCAACAACATGATGCTCGCCGTGGAGATGATCGCGACGGCCGAGGGCATGACGCTCGCGGCGAAGCTCGGCATGGACCCGAAGACCTTCGCGGCCATCGTGAACACCTCGAGCGGCCGCTGCTGGAGCTCCGACACCTACAACCCCTATCCCGGCGTGCTCGAGAACGTCCCCGCGTCGCGCGGCTACACGGGCGGATTCGGCGCGGACCTCATGCTGAAGGACCTCACGCTCGTCACCGACGCGGCGAAGTCCGCGAAGCAGCCGGTGCTCCTCGGGGCGCTCGCCCAGCAGGTCTACCAGAAGCACTCCAACGACGGCAACGGCGCGAAGGACTTCTCGAGCGTCATCCTGCAGTACATGAAGACGTGAAGCACGAGATCCGCGGGCACACGGCCTTCGTCACGATCGACAATCCCCCGGCCAATACGTGGACGCCGGAGAGCCTGCGTTCGCTCGAGCTGCTGCTCGCCGAGCTCAACGCCGACCGCGCGATCTACGCGATGGTGATCACCGGCAGCGGCGAGAAGTTCTTCTCCGCGGGCGCCGACCTCAAGACGTTCTCCGGCGACAAGGCGACCGCGCGCCAGTTCATCGCGCGCTTCGGCGCCGCGTTCGAGGCGCTGCAGGGCTCGCGCTTCGTCACGATCGCCGCGATGAACGGCTATGCGATGGGCGGCGGCCTCGAGTGCGCGATCTCCTGCGACATCCGCATCGCCGAGGCGCACGCGCAGATGGCGCTGCCCGAGCCCGCGGTGGGGCTGCTCCCCGCCGGGTGCGGCACGCAGATGCTCCCCTGGCTCGTGGGAGAAGGCTGGGCCAAGCGCATGATCCTCACCAACGAACGCGTGGACGCGGCCACGGCGCTTCGCATCGGCCTGGTGCAGGAAGTCGTGGACAAGGGCAGATCGGTGGAAGCGGCCACGGCGCTCGCCGACCGGGTCGCCACGCTCTCGCCGCGCGCCGTGGAATTCTGCAAGGGCCTCATCCACAACGCGCGAAACGGCATCCCGAATCGCGCGGGGCTCGCCCTCGAGCGCGAGCGCTTCGTGGACCTCTTCGACTATCGCGATACCGCCGAGGGCGTGAACGCGTTCCTCGCGAAGCGCAAGCCCGAATGGAAGAACGACTGAGCGCGGCCGGCGGGGAGCTCCTCGCCGAGGTGCGCTCCGGGGCCGCGACCGTCACGCTGAATCGCCCCGCGGCGCTCAATGCGCTTTCCTTCGGCATGCTGCAGGGACTCGCGGCCTGGCTCGACCAATGGGAGCACGACGAGCGCGTGGGGCTCGTGGTGTTCCGCGGGGCCGGCGAGAAGGCCTTCTGCGCCGGCGGCGACGTGCGCTCCCTCTACCAGAACGTCGCGAAGGACCCCGGGGGGCTGCGCGAGTTCTTCCGGGTCGAGTACGCGCTGGACCATCGCATCCACGAGTATCCGAAGACGATCGTGTCGCTCATGGACGGCATCGTCATGGGCGGGGGCATGGGCATCTCGCAGGGCACGAGCGTGCGCATCGTGGGCACGCGCACGAAGATGGCGATGCCCGAGACTGCAATCGGCCTCTTCCCCGACGTGGGCGGAAGCTATTTCCTCTCCCGCGTGCCCGGGAGCCTCGGGATGTACCTGGGCCTCGTCGGCCCCACGATCGGCGCGGCCGACGCCCTGTATTGCGGGCTCGCCGACGTCTCGACGTTCGAGATCGACGACACGCAAAGCGAGCTCGCGCCCGTGCGCGAGGCGATCGACCGGCACTTCTCGCTCTCGAGCGTGCCCGCGATCGTGGAGTCGCTTCGCGCGGAGAAGGATCCGCGCTTCGTGCGCTGGGCGTCGGCCACGCTCGACGCCATCGCCAGGCGCTCGCCCACGCTGCTTTGCGTGACGCACGAGCAGATCCGGCGCGGCGCGAAGCTGGGCCTCGGGGATTGCTTCCGCATGGAGCTGAACCTCATCTACTCCTGCTTCGAGCAGGGCGACGTGACCGAAGGCATCCGCGCGCTCCTCATCGACAAGGACAACAAGCCGCGCTGGCACCGGTCGCGCCTCGAGGACGTGACGAAGGCCGACGTGGACGCCTTCTTCGCCCCGCGCTGGACCCCGGCGCAACATCCGCTCGCATCGCTTCGATAGACAAGAGGAACCGACATGAAGCTCGTCACCTATTCGCCCCTTCCTTCCGGCAGCCCGCGCCCCGGCCTGGTGGTCGCGGGCCAGCGCATCGTGGACATTCCCGCCGCGCTGGGCACCGGCGACGACACCGCCACGATGCTGGGCCTCATCCGCGCCGGCGCGCCGATGCTCGAGCGCCTGCGCGCGCTCGCGGCCAAGCCGCCGGCGAACGCCACGGCGTTGGCCGACGTGAAGCTGCACGCCCCGATCCCGCGCCCGGCGAAGAACGTCTTCTGCGTCGGTTGGAACTATCTCGAGCACTTCGAGGAAGGCGCCAAGAAGCTGCAGGAAAAGCGCGAGCTTCCGGTGCATCCCGTGTTCTTCAGCAAGGCGCCGACGGCGGTGACGGGCCCGTTCGATACCGTGCCTTTCGCGTCGAACGTCTCGACGTCCTATGACTGGGAAGTGGAGCTCGGGGTGATCGTCGGCACCACCGGCAAGGACATCGCCGAGGCCGATGCGATGCGCCACATCTGGGGCTACACGGTGATCAACGACGTCTCGGTGCGAGACGTGCAGCGCTATCACGGCGGCCAGTGGCACAAGGGCAAGAGCTTCGACGGCACCTGCCCCATGGGGCCGTGGATCGTCACTGCCGGCGACATCGATCCAAACAACCTGCGCGTGACCTGCCGCGTGAACGGGGTGACCAAGCAGGACTCGAACACGAAGTTCCTCTACTTCAAGCTGCCGCGCCTCATCGCGGAGCTTTCCGCGGGGATGACGCTGGAAGCGGGCGACGTCATCTCGACAGGCACGCCTGAAGGCGTGGGATTCGCGCGCACGCCGCCGGAATTCATGAAGGCCGGCGACCTGCTCGAGACGGAGATCGAGGGCATCGGCGTGATGCGCAACCCCATCGGCTAGGGCTAGAATGAAGGCCAAGGGGGAGTAATGGTCACCAAGATCCAGCCCGGCCGGGCCGCCCTGGAGCGCATGCCGCTCTACCGGCTGCTGTCGGACGTCGCGATGGTCCGGGCGAGCTATGCGCGCAAGTTCGCCCTCGCGGCGTTCGTGGGCGTGATGGTCCCGCTGGCGATCTTCATCCTGTACATGCTCGTCTCGCGCACCGAGATTCGCGGGATGTACCCGGTGATCGCCGCCCTCGTGCTCGCCTGCTTCGCGGGATTCCTCGGCACCATGTGGATGGTGCGCGAGCTCCTCGTGCCCATCGACCTCACCGCCGAGACGCTTCGCGCGTACATCGACACGCGCAAGGTCCCCGACCTTCCGGTGCACTTCCCGGACCGCGCCGGGCGACTCATGGAGGGCACGCAGTACACGCTCTCGCAGCTGAACGAGACCATCAACCGCCTGGAGCGGGTCTCCGACACCGACGACCTCACCGGAATCTACAACCGCCGCGCGGGCGAAAAGCGCCTGTCGGAGGAAGTCGCTCGCGCCGAGCGCGACCTGCAGTCCTTCCAGCTCGCGTTCTTCGACATCGACCGCTTCAAGGAGATCAACGACGAACGCGGCCACAGCGCGGGCGACGCGGTGATCTCCCACGTGGCCGCGCTGCTGCAGCTGAACACCCGGCGCGGGGACTGGGTGGCGCGCTGGGGCGGCGACGAATTCGTCGTGGGCCTGCACCGCAACCGCGCGCTCAAGATGGTGATGGAGCGCATCGTGAAGGCCATCGAGAGCACGCCATGCGAGATCTCGCCGGGCGTGGAGACGCGCGTGTCCATCAGCTGCGGCGTGGCGGAGTATCGCTTCGGCGACGGGCCTGCGGGCATCCTCGCCGACGCCGACAAGGCCATGTACGCGGCCAAGGAGCTCTCCCGCGCCGACGGGCAGTCCCACGTGTGCTACCGCAACGAGCTCGACGTCTCGAGGAGCGTCGCGGCTACTGCATAAGCGCGATCACGCCCAGGATCGCGAAGAACGCCGAGGCCATCCGGCGCACCACCACGAGCGGCACCCGTTTGGCGATCGCGTCGCCGAAGAACACCACCGGCACGTCCGCGAGCAGCATGCCCAGCGTGGTGCCGGCCACCACCGCGGCGAGCGAGGGATAGCGCGCGGCAAGGGCCATTGTCGCGACCTGCGTCTTGTCGCCCATCTCCGCCATGAAGAAGAGCACGACCGTGGTCGAGAAGACGCCCCCGCGCACTTCGCGGATCACCTCGCCCTCGTCGATCTTGTCGGGGACGAGCGCCCATGCCGCCATTGCGAGGAACGACGCGCCCACGACCTTGGTCATCGTCGCGATGCCCACGGCGTCCGTGATCCAGGCGCCGATACCGCCGGCGATCGAGTGGTTCGCGAGTGTCGCGGCGAAGATGCCCGCGACGATGGGCCACGGGCGCCGGAAGCGCGCCGCGAGCACGAGCGACAGGAGCTGCGTCTTGTCGCCGATCTCGCCGATCGCGACGAGGCCGGTGGACACCAGGAAGGCTTCGAGCATCGTTCGAGCCGCGCCCGGGCGCCCCGGCCGCGCGCGCTAGAGCAGCGCTTCCTCCATCGCGAGCACGCTCTCCGCGCCGCGCGTGACTGTCGCCGAGAGCGCGGGAACCTGCGCCATCACGTGGTCGGCGAAGAAGCGCGCCGTGAGGATCTTGGCCCTGAGGAAATCGGCATCGCCCTCGCCCTTCTCGAGCTGGCGCGAGGCGATGTCGGCGGAGCGCGCGAGCATCCAGCCGCCCAGCCCGATGCCCATGAGCTTGAGCACGTACACGGAGCCCGCCGCCACCGCCGCGGGGTTGCCGGCGAAGGATTTCGCGACCCATTGGACGGTCTCGCGGATCTTGCCCGATGCGAGGCCCAACGCATCGCCGATCGCCTTCAGGTTCGCATCGTGCGAGGCCGCGAGCTGCGGCACGAGCTTGTCGATCTCGGCCGCGAGAGCGAGCGCGGTCCTTCCCTCCTCGCGGCCCATCTTGCGCCCGACGAGGTCGTTCGCCTGGATGCCCGTCGTGCCTTCGTAGATCGTCGTGATGCGCGCGTCGCGAAGGTGCTGCGCGGCGCCCGTCTCCTCGATGAATCCCATGCCGCCGTGGACCTGGATGCCGAGCGAGGCGATCTCGATGCCCATCTCCGTGGACCAGCCCTTCACGATGGGGATGAGGAAGTCCACCAGCGCCTGGGCGCGCCGGCGCTCGCCCTCGTCGGGATGCTCGCGCGCGCGGTCTAGCATGGCCGAGGTCCAATACGCGAGCGCGCGCATCGC
>Ga0335076_10001830_pt1 | contig 20806 bp, 16 predicted proteins | sample Lox_Sample_25_FD_206717 | JGI IMG/M metagenome (GOLD analysis project Ga0335076, IMG submission 206717) | Soil microbial communities from Loxahatchee National Wildlife Refuge, Florida, United States - Lox_Sample_2.5 | ecosystem: Environmental > Terrestrial > Soil > Wetlands | place: USA...
CGGGAGTTCGGGATCGACCACACCACGCTCCAGATCGAGTCGGCCGCCTACGCCCACGTGGACGACGTTCACCGGCACTGAAGAGTGCTATACCGTCGCCGTGGTCTCGCGGATCCTCGCCTTCCGGCCGGCGAGCGTGGTCGAGCGCCTCGGCCCGCGGAACGACGCCTGCCCTCTCTCGCTGCGGGACCTGCTCGGGCCCGCCGCCGGGCTCCCGCTCACCCTCCCGGTGGTGCGCGCCCCCATCGCCGGCGTGGCCCGCGCCGCCCTGGTGGCGGCCAAGGAGGCGCGGAGCGCCCTCGGCCTGGCGCTCCCGCCGGGCGTGCCCCCGGAGCCCTGGTTCGAGGCGGTGACCGAGGCCGCCGACGAGGTGGCGGCCGGGCTGCCCATCTTCCTCTCCGCCGAGGTGGCGGTGGAGGGGGAGGCGGCGATGCAGGTGGAGCGTGCCCGGCACGAGGCCTGGCGCCTCCTCGACGCGGGGGTGACGCACCTGGCGGTGGACGTGGGGGCGGTCGAGGTGGCCGAGCGCGGGCGGGTCCTCTCCGAGGTGGCGCAGGGGGCGACCGAGCGGGGCATCTGCGTCGACTGCGTCGTCCCCCTGGAGCCGCTCCAGGGCTCCACCACGCGCCGGGCGGTCGACCTCTTCGAGGACCTGGCGCGGCGCGGCGTCCCGCCCGACGTCGCCTCGGTTCGCTGCCGGGCGCCGGCCGACGTCGACGAGGCCCGGGGGCAGGTGGCGACCCTCTCGCGGATCTGCTCCGCCCTCTCCGGCGTGCCGGTGATGCGCCGCGGGCCGGTGATCCCCGACCTGCTCGGGCTCCTGGCGGGCTCGCCCGTCAAGGCCTGCGAGGACGGCGGGGCGGCCGCCACCTGCGCCATCAGCCTCCTGCCCTGGGAGGTGCTCGGCGTCGAGGTGGAGGAGCGCCGCCGGTCCCGGATCGAGGAGGCGGCCGCCGCGCTCAGCGCCGAGGCCGCCGACCGCCTCGAGGCCCGGGCCTACGTGGAGGTCTCCGGGTTCGTGGAGCGGCTCGGGGCGGCCGGCAGCGCCCCCGCGCTGATCCGGGCGCTCGAGGACCGGCTGGCGGAGCGCTGAAGGGATGACGCGCATCATCGCGGGCAGCGCGCGCGGCCGGCGGCTCACCGTGCCGCGCGGGAGCGCCACCCGGCCCACCAGCGACAAGGTGCGGGGGGCGGTGTTCAACGTCCTCGGCCAGTTCTTCGAGGGCGGCGAGGTGCTCGACCTCTACGCCGGGACCGGGGCGCTCGCCCTGGAGGCGCTCTCCCGCGGCTGCGCCCGGGCGGTCTGCGTGGAGGCGGACCGGGCGGCGGCCGAGGCGCTGCGCCGGAACGCCGAGGCGTGCGGGTTCGGCGACCGGGTACAGGTGGTGCAGGGGAGGGTGGGGGAGGCGGTGGGCCGGCTCGCCGGCGGGCGGTTCGCCCTCGCCTTCGTGGATCCGCCGTACGCGGAGGGGCCGGAGGGTGCCCTCGAGGCGCTCGGGCGGCTGCTCGCGCCGGGGGGGAGGGCGGTGGCCGAGCACGACGTCCGGCGCCCCCCGCCCGACCGGGCCGGCCCGCTCGCCCTCCTGGACCGCCGCCGGTACGGGGACACGGGAATCTCGATCTACCAGCGGGAGTGAGGGATACTGCGCGCCCGCCATGGGACGCGTCGCCATCTACCCCGGCTCCTTCGACCCGCTGACGAACGGCCACCTCGCCATCATCCAGCGCGGGCTCAAGATCTTCGACCGCCTGGTGGTGGCGGTCGCCAACAACCCGCAGAAGCGCCCGCTCTTCACGGTCGCCGAGCGCAAGGAGCTGATCGCGACCGCGGTCGAGCACGACCCGCGCGTCGAGGTCGACTCCTTCGACGCCCTGATGGTCGACTACGCGCGGACCAAGGGGATCACCACCGTCCTCCGCGGGCTCCGGGCCGTGTCGGACTTCGAGTACGAGTTCCAGCTCGCCAACATGAACCGGCGGCTCCTGCCGGAGTTCGAGTCGGTGTTCGTGATGACCGGCGAGGACTACTTCTTCGTCTCGGCGCAGCTGGTGCGGGAGGTGGCGACCTTCGGCGGAGACGTCTCCGCCTTCGTCCCGCCGAACGTGCTCGAGGGGCTGCGGAAGAAGCTCGGCAACAGGCCGCAGCGCCCCTGAGCGCCGGGGGCCGGTCAGCCGTGGAGGCCGACCACCACCCAGCGCCCCTCCGCGCGCGAGAGGAAGAGGACCACCGGCCGCCCGGAGACGTTCGCGATCGCCACCCAGCTGCCGCGCGCCGCCAGTGGGGCGAGCCGGGCGGGGGGCGGGCCGAGCCGGCTCACCGCGTCCGGGCCGGGCAGGATCTCGAGGTCGAGGAGCACGTCCCTGCCGGGCGTCCGGGGGGACAGCCCGGTGCGGAAGGCGCGCCGGACCGCGTCGCGGCCGCTCTGCACGTCCCCGTCGAAGCTGAACCGGTCGCCGGAGAGGCCGGCCAGGGCCGGGACGTCGCCCGCGAGGAGGGCGTCGAGGAAGGCGAGGGCGGTGCGCGCGACCTGCTCCCGCTCGGACGCCGGCGGGGCCGCGGCGGCGGATCCCGCGGGGGCTCCGGCGGCAGGCGGGGCCGGGGCAGCCGAGGCCGACCGGGGCGCCGCGGGTGCCGGCGAGGGAGCGGGCCGCGCCGGGAGGACGGCGGGAGCGGCAGCGCGAGCCGGGGGAGCCGGCGCCGCGGCGGGCGGCGCGGGCTCGGGCCGCGGTGACGGGGCGACGGGGGCGGGAGCCTTCTCGGCGGCCGGGGCGGGCGCCGGAGCGTCGGGGAGCGGGGCCGTCGCCGCGCCCTGCGAGAGGAGCAAGGCCGCGAGGGCAGTTGTGAATCCGCTCATGGACGGGCCGAGCTTATGCTACCTTTCGGGGCCATGGCCAGCGCGCCCCGCGAGGTCTGGGGAGACCTCGCCACCACGGCGTTCGTGGAGTCGAGCATCCTGTTCAAGTCGCTCGACCCGGAGGCCATCCGCGATCTCCTGCAGATCGCCCAGCTCGTCACCTGGGCGCCGGGGGAGACCATCTCGGGCGAGCGGGACGATTGCTTCTACCTCCTGGTCGAGGGCGCGGCCCAGGCCGTGTCGGGCGGGGCCGAGACGTTCCAGGTCGAGCGCTCCGGGCTCTTCGGCGTCGGGCGGGCCCTCGGGGCCCCCCGGCCCATCACGCTCGTCGCCCGGACCGACGTCACCGCCGTGGTCTTCCCCGCCCCGATGATCGCCGCCCTGGTCGAGCGCTTCCCCCGGATGCGCAAGCTCCTCGAGGCGGTCCGGGTGGCCCGGGACAAGGGCGGGGCCGGCGCCCCCACCCCCTAGCCGGCGGCCCGCTCCCCGGACGCGCGCGGCGGCCGTCGTCAGGGGCGGCGGGGCCCCCAAGAACGCCTATTTCTGTGCTAGTTTCCCGGCCCCATGCCGCGCCGTACCGACATCAAGAAGATCATGATCGTGGGCTCCGGGCCCATCGTCATCGGGCAGGCCTGCGAGTTCGACTACTCGGGCACGCAGGCGTGCAAGGCCTTGAAGGAAGAGGGGTACGAGATCGTGCTCCTCAACTCGAACCCCGCCACGATCATGACCGATCCGGGGTTCGCGGACCGGACCTACATCGAGCCCATCACCGTCGAGGTGGCCGAGCAGATCATCGCCCGCGAGAAGCCCGACGTTCTCCTCCCCACCCTGGGCGGGCAGACCGCCCTCAACCTGGCGGTGGCCCTGGCCAAGGCGGGGATCCTGGCCCGGCACGGGGTGGGCCTGATCGGGGCGCAGCTCGAGGCGATCGAGAAGGCCGAGGACCGGCTCCTCTTCAAGGAGGCGATGGAGCGGGTGGGCGTGGAGCTGCCCAAGAGCGGCTACGCCCGGAGCTGGGAGGAGGCCCGCCGGATCGCCCGCGACATCGGCTTCCCCATCATCATCCGCCCGAGCTTCACCATGGGCGGCGAGGGGGGCGGGGTCGCCTACAACCTCGAGGAGTTCGAGCCGCTGGCGCGCCGGGCGCTCACCCTCTCCCCCACCCACACCATCCTCTGCGAGGAGTCGATCATCGGGTGGAAGGAGTACGAGCTCGAGGTGATGCGCGACCGGCGGGACAACGTCGTCATCATCTGCTCCATCGAGAACTTCGATCCGATGGGCATCCACACCGGCGACTCGATCACCGTCGCCCCCGCCCAGACCCTCACCGACAAGGAGTACCAGCGGATGCGCGACGCCGCGCTCCGCATCATCCGGGAGATCGGGGTCGAGACCGGCGGCTCCAACATCCAGTTCGGGGTCCACCCGGCCACCGGCCGGATGGTGGTGATCGAGATGAACCCGCGCGTGTCGCGGTCCTCGGCCCTCGCCTCCAAGGCCACCGGCTTCCCCATCGCCAAGATCGCCGCCAAGCTGGCGGTGGGCTACACCCTCGACGAGATCAAGAACGACATCACCCGGACCACGCCGGCCTCCTTCGAGCCGACCATCGACTACGTGGTCACCAAGGTCCCGCGCTTCGCCTTCGAGAAGTTCAAGGGGGCGGACGACGTCCTCACCACCCAGATGAAGTCGGTGGGCGAGGTGATGGCCATCGGCCGGACCTTCCAGGAGTCGCTGCAGAAGGCGATCCGCGGGCTGGAGATCGACCGCTGCGGCCTGGAGTCGCCGCTCGGGAAGCGCCCGGGCGACGCCTACGCGCCGGACGAGGTGGAGAAGATCCGGGCCGGGGCCCGGGTGCCGCGGGCCCACCGCCTCTTCTGGGTGGCGGAGGGGTTCCGCGCCGGGCTCACCACCGAGGACCTCTACGGCCTCACCGCCATCGACCCCTGGTTCCTCCGCGAGATCGAGGGGATCGTCCAGGCCGAGGCGGAGCTCGCCCGGGGGGTGCCGCAGGGCGCCGAGCCGCTCCGGGCGGTGAAGCGGATGGGCTTCTCCGACAAGCGGATCGCCCAGCTCGCCCGGACCACCGAGAAGGCGGTGCGCGACGCCCGCTGGGCGGCCGGCGTCCGCCCGGTCTTCAAGCGGGTGGACACCTGCGCGGCCGAGTTCGAGGCCCACACCCCCTACCTCTACTCGACGTACGAGGAGGAGTGCGAGGCGGCCCCCACCGATCGGCCGAAGGTGATGATCCTGGGCGGCGGCCCGAACCGGATCGGCCAGGGGATCGAGTTCGACTACTGCTGCGTGCACGCCTCGTTCGCCCTGGAGAAGGCCGGGTTCGAGACCATCATGGTCAACTGCAACCCGGAGACGGTCTCCACCGACTACGACACCTCCGACCGGCTCTACTTCGAGCCCCTCACCCTCGAGGACGTGCTCGAGATCGTCCACGTCGAGAAGCCGAAGGGGCTCATCGTCCAGTACGGCGGCCAGACCCCGCTCAAGCTGGCGGTGCCGCTCCACGAGCTCGGGGTGCCCATCTTCGGGACCACCCCCGACGCCATCGACCGGGCGGAGGACCGGGAGCGCTTCGCCGAGCTGATCGAGCGGCTCGGGCTGCGCCAGCCGCGCAACGGCGTGGCGAGGAGCGCCGACGAGGCGTTCGCCGTGGCCAAGAAGATCGGCTACCCGGCCATGGTCCGGCCGTCCTACGTCCTCGGCGGGCGAGCCATGGAGGTGGTCTACGACGACGGCGACCTCGCCACCTACCTCCGCGAGGCGGTCCAGGCCTCCAACGAGCGGCCGGTGCTCATCGACCGATTCCTCCGGGACGCCGCCGAGGTCGACGTGGACGTGGTCTCGGACGGGAAGGGCGTGGTGATCGGCGGCGTGATGGAGCACATCGAGGAGGCCGGGATCCACTCCGGCGACTCGGCCTGCGCCCTGCCGCCCTACAGCCTCTCCCCGGCGATCGTGTCCGAGATCGAGAAGCAGTCGGAAGCGCTCGCCCGCGAGCTCGGGGTGGTCGGCCTGATGAACATCCAGTTCGCGGTCCAGGGGAACGACGTCTACGTCCTCGAGGTGAACCCCCGGGCCAGCCGCACCGTCCCCTTCGTGGGCAAGGCCACCGGGCTCCCCCTCGCCAAGGCGGGGGCCCTCTGCATGGTGGGCAAGAGCCTGGCCGAGGCGGGGGCCTCGCGGGCCGCCCGGCCCACCCACACCTCGGTGAAGGAGGTGGTCATCCCCTTCGCCCGCTTCCGCGGGGTGGACACCCTCCTCGGCCCGGAGATGAAGTCGACCGGCGAGGTGATGGGGATCGCAGAGGACTTCTACAGCGCCTTCTTCAAGGCCCAGGCGGGGGCGGGGAACACGCTCCCCTCCGACGGGAAGGGGCGGCGGGCCTTCGTCTCCGTCAAGGACCCCGACAAGGAGGCGGCCGCGGAGATCGCCCGGCGGCTCGTCGCCCTGGGCTTCGAGGTCCTGGCCACCGCCGGCACCAGCGCCTTCCTCGCCGGCAAGGGGATCCCCAGCACCCCGGTGCGCAAGGTGCACGAGGGGCGCCCTTCGATCGTCGACCGGATCATCGACGGGGACGTCCACTTCATGGTGAACACCACCGCCGGGAAGAAGGAGATCGCCGACAGCTTTGCGATCCGGCGGGAGACCTTGATGAAGGGGCTCCCGTACTTCACCACCCTGACCGGGGCGCGGGCGGCGGTGGGGGCGATGGAGGCGGCCCGGGGCGGGAAGCCCACCGTCCGCTCCATCCAGGAGTACCAGCTCCTGTCCCGCTAGCGGGGGGCAGGGGCGCACCGGCCGTCACCCGCCGCGAGGTTGACAGGGCCCGCGGCGCCGCGTACTCACAGGAGGGAAGCGGCCGTCCCGGGGTGCCGGGCCGGCCGCCCTCGTTTTTTTCGCCCCGGACGGGCGAGCGGAGTGATCGACGATGTCCGACCGCGTTCCCATGACCCAGGGCGGCCTCCTCCGGCTCAAGGCCGAGCTGAAGCGGCTCAAGAACGTGGAGCGCCCCAAGATCGTGAAGGAGATCGCGGAGGCCCGCGCCCACGGCGACCTCTCCGAGAACGCGGAGTACCACGCGGCCAAGGAGAAGCAGAGCCACGTCGAGGGCCGGATCCTCCAGGTCGAGCACTGGATCGCGAGCGCCGAGGTGATCGACGTCACCAAGCACGCCGGCGATCGGGTGATCTTCGGCGCGACGGTGAAGCTCGAGGACACGGACTCCGGCGATCAGGTCACCTACCGCATCGTGGGGGAGCTCGAGGCCGACCTGAAGCAGGGGCGGATCTCGGTGACCAGCCCCATCGCCCGGGCCCTGATCGGCCGAAGCGAGGGCGACACGGTCACCGTCCGCACGCCCGGCGGCTCGAAGGAGTACGAGATCCAGGGCGTGGAGTTCGTCGAGGAGGAGCTGCCGGCCGAGTCCGACTCCTAGTCGGACCCCGCTGGTAGCCTCGCCGCATGCAGCGCGGGGACGGCGGCGAGCGCAGAGATCGGCGCGCAGCGGAGACGCCCGGCCTGGCCGCGGCCAGGGCGCTCGAGGCCCTGGTCCCGCCCCTGCGCTTCGCGCTCCGGGACGACTTCGCCGGCGTCGCCCGGCTCGCCGGCTTCGGGGAGACCGTGCGCGGCGCGGTGGCCCGGGCGCGAGGCCTCGGCGCCGCCGACTCGCCCGCCCTGCGCCGGCTGGAGGTCGAGGCCAGGGGCTTCGACGGCCTCGCCCCCGCCGGCCGGCGGCGCGCCATCGCCCGGATGGCGGCCGACCTGGCCGCCCTCATCCCGGTCCCGGACGAGCTCCGCGCGGCGGCCCGCGCCGCCCGGGTCGAGGGGGCGAGGCCCGGGGTCCGCCCCGGCGCGCCGGCCCCGACGGCAGGAGCCGCCGCGGCGCCCGCCGCGCGCCGGGAACCGCGCCCTGGCCCGCCGGCCTCCGCGCGCCCCGCCCCCGCCCCCGCTCCACCAGCGCCCCCGGCACCCCCGGCCGAGCCCGACGTGCCCCGCGCACCGGCCGCCCCGGAGCCCCCCTGGCAGCCCCTCCCCGAGGCGCGCACCGCCGAGGAGCGCGCCCACCGCCGCGCCCGGCTCCGGACCCGCCTCGCCGACCTGCCGCGGGCCCACCCGGCCCCCCGCGCGCTGCTCGAGGAGCGAGGCCACCTCACGGTCGAGAGCGCCCTCGAGCTCTGGCCCCGCGCCTACCGCGACCGGACCACGGTGAAGTCCATCGCCGACCTGCGCGTCGGCGACGACGCGAGCGTCCTCGGCACGGTCTCCCACGTCCGCGTCCAGCGGATGCGGAACGGGCGCCCGCTCCTCAAGGTGGGGCTCTCCGCCGGCGGCGCGGCGGTCGAGCTGGTCTTCTTCAACCCGCCCTCCTGGCGCCTCAAGCAGTTCCAGCCCGGCGAGTCGCTGCTCGCCTCGGGGAAGGTGACCGAGGGGCTGGGCGGGCGCCGGCAGCTCTCCCAGCCCGAGGTGGAGAAGGTCCAGGCCGGCGACTCGGCCAACTTCGGGCGGATCGTGCCGATCTACCCGGGGCCGGCCGACCACCAGCACCCGGCCCTGCGGAAGCTCATGAAGCGGCTGGTGGACGAGCTCGCCCCCGCGGCGGTGGACGACCTGCCGGCCGCGGTCCGCTCCGGGCGCCACCTGCTCGGCCGGGCCGAAGCCCTCCGCCAGGCCCACTTCCCGCCCGCCGGCACCGACCTCCTCCTCGCCGCCGGGCGGGCCACCCCGGCCTTCCGCCGGCTGGTCTTCGAGGAGCTCTTCTTCCTCCAGCTCGCCCTGGCGCTGCGGCGGCACGGGGTGCGGGCCGAGGCGGGGATCGCCTTCGACGCCTCGCCGGGGGCGATCGCCCGGGCGGTCGCCCCGCTCCCCTTCCGGCTCACCGGCGCGCAGGAGAAGGCGCTCGGGGAGATCGCCCGCGACATGGCCCGGCCCGAGCCCATGAGCCGGCTCCTGCAGGGCGACGTGGGGAGCGGCAAGACCGCGGTGGCGTTCGCCGCCATGATGCTGGCGGTGCAGTCGGGCTGGCAGGCGGCCCTGATGGTGCCCACCGAGATCCTCGCCGCGCAGCACGCCCGGACGCTGGGGCGGTGGCTGGAGGGGCGCGGGATCGAGCTGGCGCTGGTGGGGGCGGCCGCCCGGGGCAAGGCCCAGCGCGCCGCCCGGGCGGCGGTGGCGGAGGGGAGGGCGCGGATCGCGATCGGGACCCACGCGCTCCTCGAGGAGGAGGTCGGCTTCGACCGGCTCGGGCTGGTGGTGGTGGACGAGCAGCACCGCTTCGGCGTGCTGCAGCGAGGGCGGCTCATCTCCAAGGGGCGCCGGCCGGACGTGCTGGTGATGACCGCGACGCCCATCCCGCGGACCCTGGCGCTGGCCTTCTACGGGGACCTCGACCAGTCGAAGATCGGCGAGCTGCCGCCGGGCCGGACCCCGGTCCAGACCCGCCTCTTCGGCGACTCCCAGCGAAGGGCCGCCTACGACCTCGCCCGGCGGGAGCTCGAGGCGGGCCACCAGGTCTACGTCGTCTACCCGCTGGTGGAGGAGTCGGAGAAGACCGACCTGGCCGACGCCACCTCCGGGGCCGACGACCTCCGCCGGCTCTTCCCCGGCCGGGAGATCGGGCTCCTCCACGGCCGGATGAAGGCGGGCGAGAAGCAGGAGGTGATGGACCGGTTCCGGGAGGGGAAGACCGGGATCCTGGTCGCCACCACCGTGATCGAGGTCGGGGTGGACGTCCCCAACGCCAGCGTGATGGTCGTCGAGCACGCCGAGCGCTTCGGGCTCTCCCAGCTCCACCAGCTGCGCGGGCGGGTCGGCCGCGGGGCAGCGCAGAGCCACTGCCTCCTCTTGGCCCACTTCCGCCGGAGCGGCGACGAGGCCCGGGAGCGGCTCCGCGCCATGGTGGAGACCCAGGACGGGTTCGAGATCGCCCGGGTCGACCTGCGGATCCGGGGGCCGGGCGAGCTCCTCGGCACGCGCCAGTCGGGCCAGCAGCTCCTCGAGGTCGCCGACCTCTACCGGGACGAGGCGATCCTGGAGGAGGCGCGCGAAGCGGCGTTCGCCCTGGTGGAGGCGGACCCGGAGCTCTCCCGCCCCGAGCACGCCGCCGCCCGCGAGGCCCTCCGCGAGCGCTGGGCGGAGCGGCTGTCGCTGGCCCAGATCGGCTGAGCCCGCACGGGTTGGCCCGCGCGCGGCACGACCTCGGGCCGCGTCCCTGGCGCCGCCGAGGTGGATAGGATGGGGGCGTGAGCGAGGAGCTCGCACGCCGCCTCTCGGCCGCCGGGATCTCGGACCCGCGGGTGCTCGAGGCGGTGGCGCGGCTCGCCCGCCGGCAGTTCGTCCCCCCTTCGCTCGTCGCCGAGGCGGACGAGGACCGTCCGCTCCCCATCGGCCTCGGGCAGACGATCTCCCAGCCCTTCGTGGTCGCCTACATGACGGAGCAGCTCCGCCTCGAGGGGTGGGAGAAGGTGCTCGAGGTCGGGACCGGGTCCGGGTACCAGGCGGCGGTCCTCGCCCTCCTCGCCCGCGAGGTCTTCTCGATCGAGATCCTGCCGGAGCTGGCGGAGCGGGCCGAGCGCGCGCTGCAAGGGCTCGGGCTCCGGAACGTCCAGCTGCGGGTGGGCGACGGGGCGCTCGGCTGGCCCGAGGCGGCGCCCTTCGACCGGATCATGGTCACCGCCGCCTGCCCGGAGGTCCCGCCGCCGCTCGTCACCCAGCTCGCGCCCGGCGGGCGGATGATCCTGCCGGTCGGGGAGCCCTTCGACTTCCAGGTGCTGCGGGTGGTGCAGAAGGGGAGGGACGGGGCGGCCGTGGAGAGCGACCTCCTGCCGGTCCGGTTCGTCCCGCTCACCCGGGCGGCGCCGGCAGCGGGCGGCTCGGCCTCCGCCTGAGGTACACTCGGGCCCGATGATCGTCTGCCCCGTCTGCGAGCACCCGCAGTCCTCCGGCGCCGAGTGCGAGCTCTGCGGTCATCGCCTCGCGGGCGGGGAGGCGAGCGCTCCCCCCGTCCCGCTGGTCGAGGGGCTCGAGCCGACCCGGCTCGAGCCGGTCGACGCGCAGGAGGAGCGCCTCCCCGATCTGGAGGTCACCCGGCACCTCCCGGTCCCCCTCGCCCCCCCGGACGCCCTGGAGGCCCTCGACCTGGAGCCGACCGGCGCGTCGCCGGTGGACGTGGCGGCGGAGGCCCTCCCCGACCTGGAGCGGACGGCGGCGGAGCTCCCGGGGGACGGCCCGACGCCCCTGGCGACGGTGACGATCTGCCGCTACTGCCGGACGCCTGCCGGGCCAGGGGAGCGGATCTGCTCCCGCTGCGGGATGCGGCTCCCCGTCGAGGCCGTCCCGGGGACGGCTGCACCCACGGAGGAGGGCCCCCGGCTCTGCAGCTGCGGGACCCCGGTCCGCGGCTCCCGGTGCGCCGCCTGCGGCGCCCGGCTCCCGGACGCCTGACGGCGCGCCGCCCCTTGCCAAGCGCTGCGGCACCCGGCAAATTGGACGGCCCGCATGAAAACGTTCAACGACCCCGAGACCTTCGCGCGCGTCAAGCGCCTGCCCCTCTACGTCTTCACGATCACCGATCGCCTGCGCGACGAGGCGATCGCCCGGGGCATCGACGTCGTCGACTTCTCGATGGGCAACCCGGACGGCGCCACGCCCTCCCGGATCGTCGACCGCCTCGCCGCCGCGGCGCGGGAGCCGAGGCTCCACCGCTACCTGAACCCGCGCGGCCTCCCCGAGCTCCGCCAGGCGGTGGCCCGCTGGTTCAAGCGGCGGCACGGGGTCGAGCTCGATCCGGAGAAGGAGACGCTCGTCACCATCGGCTCGAAGGAGGGGATCGGCCACGCCCTGGTGGCGCTCCTCTCCGAGGGCGACGCGGTGCTGGCGCCCGCCCCCACCTACCCGATCCACGCCTTCGGCGCGGTGATCGCCGGCGCCGAGACCATCCCCGTGCCGGTGGGCCCGGGCGTCGACTTCTTCGAGTCGCTGGTGGCCGCCACCGAGCGGGCGGAGCGCCGGCCCAAAGGGCTGGTGGTGAACTTCCCCGCCAATCCGACCGCCGCGGTCGCCACCCCCGAGCTCTTCGAGCGGATCGTCAAGTTCGCCGAGGCGCGGGACCTGTTCATCATCTCGGACCTGGCCTATTGCGACATCGTCTTCGAGGGGGAGAAGGCCCCCTCGATGCTGGCCGTCCCCGGCGCCCGCGAGCGGACCCTCGAGTTCATGTCCTGCTCCAAGAGCTACAACATGCCGGGGTGGCGGGTCGGCTTCTGCGGCGGGAACGCCACCCTGGTGGCGGCCGCCGCCCGGGTGAAGAGCTACCTCGACTACGGGCTCTTCGGGGCGGTCCAGACCGCCGCCATCACCGCCCTGGACGAGTGCGACGACGAGGTGGCGAAGATCCGGGAGCGGTACCGCCGGCGGCGCGACGCGCTGGTCCGCCACTTCGGCGCGGCCGGCTGGTCGTTCCCCAGCCCGGCGGCCTCCATGTTCGCCTGGGCCCCCATCCCCGAGCCGTTCCGGCACCTCGGCTCGCTCGAGTTCGCCCGCCGGCTGATCGACGAGGCGGGGGTGGCGGTCGCCCCCGGCATCGGCTTCGGCAAGGCGGGGGACGGCTACGTCCGCATCGCCCTGATCGTGGACGAGCCCCGGATCCAGCTGGCCGCCGAGCGGATCGCGAAGCTGCTCAAGAAGGGTCCGGGCGGCCGGTAACGATGTCCCCCCCGGCCTTCTCCGCCTGGTTCCGCTGCGCGGACCGCTGCGACTTCCGCGCCGAGCTCACCGAGGTCGTCTACCAGTGTCCGCGCTGCGGCGGGCTCCTCGAGGTGGAGCACGACCGCGCCGCTCTCGCCGCCCGCTCCGCCCCCGAGTGGAAGGCCCTCTTCGACGGGCGCTTCAAGCTCGGCGCCTGGCCTTACGGATCGGGGGTCTGGGGGAAGAAGGAGTGGGTCTACCCCCAGCTCGCCGACGAGAACGTGGTCTCCATGTTCGAGGGGGGCAGCCCGCTCCTCCGGGTGGATCGCTACGCCCGGGAGCTCGGCCTCGACCAGGTGTGGCTGAAGGAGTGCGGGGTCACGCACACCGGGTCCTTCAAGGACCTGGGGATGACGGTGCTGGTCTCCGCGGTGAAGGAGATGCGGGCGCGGGGCGGCGCGGTGCGGGCGGTGGCCTGCGCCTCGACCGGCGACACCTCGGCCGCCCTCTCCGCCTACTGCGCCGCCGCCGGGATCCCGAGCGTGGTGCTCCTGCCCCGCGGCAAGATCTCGACCGCCCAGCTGGTCCAGCCCATCTCCAACGGCGCCCTGGTCCTCGAGCTCGACGCCGACTTCGACGGCTGCATGCGGGTGGTGCGCGAGCTCTCCCGGACGCCGGACATCTACCTCGCCAACTCGATGAACTCGCTCCGGATCGAGGGGCAGAAGACCGCCTCGATCGAGATCGCCCAGCAGCTCGGCTGGACGAGCCCGGACTGGATCGTGATCCCGGGCGGCAACCTGGGGAACGCGAGCGCGGTCGGCAAGGGGTTCCAGCTGATGAAGGAGCTGGGGCTGGTGGACCGGCTCCCCCGGCTGGTGGTGGCCCAGGCCGAGCAGGCGAACCCGCTCTGGCGGGCGACCACCGGGGCCGGCGTCCGCCCGACCGCGGCGGTGGAGGTGGCGCCGGTCCCGGCGGGGAAGACGCTCGCCTCGGCGATCCAGATCGGGGCGCCGGTCTCGGCGCGCCGGGCGCTGCGGGCGCTGGAGGCCCTCGACGGGCTGGTGGAGCAGGCCAGCGAGCAGGAGCTGGCGGACGCCGCCGCCCGGGCCGATCGGGCCGGCATGTTCACCTGCCCGCACACCGGGGTGGCCCTGGCCGCTTTGGAGAAGCTCGCCTCCCGCGGGGCGATCCGCCGCGGGGAGCGGGTGGTGGTGATCTCGACCGCCCACGGGCTCAAGTTCTCCGACTTCAAGGTCGGCTACCACGAGGGGACGCTCCCCGGCCTCGCCTCGCCGCTGCGGAACCCCGGGGTCCGGCTGCCGGCCACCCTCGGCGCGGTCCAGGACGCGATTGCCGCCCGGTTCGGGCGGGGGTAGAACCGCCGGCCATGAGCCCCGGCCAGACTCCCGTCTCCGACCCGGTCGCCTTGAAGGCGGAGCACGACGCGCTGGCCGAGCGCCTGGCGGTGCGCGGCTCGGTGGACGCGGCCCGGCGCGCCCTGTACCAGATCTTCGCCGGCCTGATCGGGACCGGGACCTGCGTCGCCCTCGCCTGGGATCGCTGGGGCCCGCTCAAGCCCGGGGCGACCCGCAGGACGGCGCACGGTCCCCCCGTGTTCCTCTACCTCGCCATGGTCGTCACCGTGGTGCTCCTCTCCCTGTCGATCCGGTCGTTCCTCCGCGTTCGCCGCCTGATGCGGGAGGAGCACGCGCTCTTCGACCGCTACCGGGCGCTGCGCTCCACGCTGGGGCTCGACACGTGAGCGCCCGGGGAGGGGGGCGGCGGAGGGCAGGGGGCGGTGCGCGGCGCGGCCGCTTCGTGGTCCTCGAGGGGCTCGACGGCGCCGGCACCACCACTCAGGCCCGCCTGCTCGGGGAGGCCCTCCGGGCCGAGGGGCGCCGGGTCCACGTCACCGCCGAGCCCTCGGGCGGCCCGGTCGGCGCGCTCATCCGGCAGGTGCTCAACGGGCGGGCCACCGGCCTCGCCGGAGGCCCCTTCGACCCGGCCGCCCTGGCGCTCCTCTTCGCCGCCGACCGGCTCGATCACGTCGCGGTCGAGATCGCCCCCAAGCTCGCCGAGGGGGTGGACGTCATCTCCGACCGCTTCACGCTCTCGTCGCTCGCCTACCAGGGGCTCACCACCGGCGCGCTCCCCTGGGTGGAGGCGCTGAACGCCCGGGCCGCCCGGCCGGACCTGACCGTCTTCCTCCGGGTGAGGCCGGCGGTGGCGCTCCGCCGGCGGCTGGCCGCCTCCCTCGACCGCGAGATCTACGAGGTGTCCGGGTTCCAGCGGCGGGTGGCGCGGAGCTACCGGCGGGCCATCGCCCGGCTCCGGGAGGGCGGCCAGCGCCTGGTGGAGCTGGACGGGGAGGAGGCGCCGGACCGGGTGGCGGCGGCGGTGCGGGCGGAGGTGGCGAGGATCCGCTGATGACCACGAGCGCCGCCCTGGTCGTCGTCGGGAACGAGGTCCTCTCCGCCAAGGTGCAGGACGAGAACGGGCCCTGGGCGGCCCGCCGCCTGCGCGAGCTCGGGGTCCGGCTCCTCTCCATCCACACCGTCCTCGACCGGGTCGACGAGGTGGTGGCGGCGGTGGACGCGGTCCGCCGGCGGGTGGACTGGCTCTTCACCTCGGGCGGCGTGGGGCCCACCCACGACGACGTCACGGTGCGGGCGGTGGCCTGCGCGCTCGGCCGGCCCCTGATCCGCTCCGCGCCGCTGGCGGAGGCGATCCGGGCCCTGCACCGGAAGCACCACGCCGGCGCCGAGCCGCCCGAGGCGGCCCTGCGCATGGCAGAGGTGCCGGCCGGCACCCGCCTCCTGGGGGACGCCGGCTACCCGACCCTGGCGGTGGAGAACGTCGTGATGCTCCCCGGGGTCCCGCAGTTCTTCCGCTACCAGCTGGAGCGGATCGCCCCGCTCCTGGCCGCCCCCCCGTTCGTCCTCGCCTGCGTCTACCTGTCGGCGGGGGAGGACCGGATCGCGCCGGCGCTCGACGCGGTCGCCCACGCCCACCCCCGGGTGGAGATCGGGAGCTACCCGCGGTTCGACGAGGCCGATCACCGGGTGAAGGTGACCCTCGAGGCGAAGGACGCCGCCGCGGTGAGGGCCGCGCTCGCCGCCCTGCTGGCGGCGCTGCCGGCGGAGGCGGTGGTCCGCACCGAGGGACCCTGAGCGCGAGGCGGCGCCCGGCCCGCGGTCAGCGCCAGCCGAACCGCGCCCGGAGGAAGCGCACCAGCTGCTCGCGCTCGGCGGGCGCCCGCTCCACGACGCGCCGGTGGAAGCCCGGCCCCCCTCAGGCGATCGCCACGCGCAGCCGCTGGCGGAGCAGGAAGTGCTCCTCCGAGACCGCGAAGGCGAGCAGGGAGAGGGCGTCGGGGCGCGCGCGGACCGCCTCCACCGCGCTGGCGCCGTCGGCCAGGGTCCCCTCCCGGAGCAGCAGGGCGAGGGCGGTCGGGACGTCGCCGCAGAGCACGAGCCCGGCCCGATCGGCGCTGGCCGCGGCGCCGGTGCGCCAGCCCTCCAGGTCCGGCGGCCGCCGCTCCCGGGCCAGCGCCCGGGCCGGGTCCTCGAGCGCCTTGCGGGCCCGGCGGGAGAGGGCCTTGGCGAGGCGCCGCGAGAGGTCGTCCGGCCCGCGGGAGGTGCCGGCGGCGGGTCCGCCGTAGCCGGGGACGACCACGCGGATCGCGGCGGCCAGGGCGTCGGCGAGCATCGGCTCCGGGGCGGCCTCGGCGAGCGCGCTCCGGGCGCGCAGCCGGGCGGCCGCCCGGCCGAGGAGGAACCGCTGCTCGCGGGCGGTGGTGCGGCGGGCGAGATCCGCCCCGACGAGGACCGCCTGGCGGGGGCCGGCCTGGACCGACAGCTTCCCCAGCGCGGCCGGGTAGATCTCGTACTCGCCGGCGCCCAGGCTCCGCGCCAGCTCCCCGAGGAGCCGGCGGAAGGGGTGGTCGGCGCGCACCGGAGCGCCGAGGGGCGGGCCCTCCTCGCGCGGCGCGACCTCGGCGAGGAGCGCCGCCACCGCGTCGCCGGCCGCCTCCACCAGGTCGGACAGGGGGCCCCGGTCGCGGGGATCGCGGAGGAGCTGCCAGTCGCCGGGGGGGAGCGGGGGCGGCGCCGGCAGCGCCTGGCGGTCGCCCTCGAGCAGGAGCCGCTCGGCGGCGGGGCCGGGCGACGGCGCGCCCAGCCAGCGCAGGATGGTCGCCGTCACGTAGGCGCGGTCGTGGGCGCGGGAGCGCTCGAAGAGCCGGTACAGGGCGGTCCAGCTCGCGGTCCGGAGCGGGTCGCGGGCGATGAGCCGCCGGTGCTCCTCGACCGCCAGGCCCGGCGCCAGCTCCTCGCAGTGCTCGGCGAGCAGCGCCCGGACGTCGTCGCGGGCCGGATCCGCCTCCAGGGCCACCCGCAGGTGCTCGACCGCCCGCGGGCGGCTCCGGAGCGGCCCGGCGTACAGGGTGGCCGCCTGGAGGCTGGCCTCGGCGCGCAGGGCGCGATCGCGGGTGCTGGAGGCGGCCGCCTCGAGGGCGGCGGCGAGGGGCTGGGGGTCGCCGCGCCGCTCCTCCAGGCGGATCAGGTTCCGGTGGGCGGCGGCGTTCCCGGGATCGAGCTCGAGCGCCCTGCGGCTGGCCTCGCGGACCGCCTCGGGATCGGTCTCCACCCCGGCCAGCGCCAGGAGGTGCTCCAGCTGCGACCCCGGCGGGAGGCCGGGGAGGTCGACCAGGCGGCGGAGGACGGCGATCGCCTCGCCGGTCCGCCCCGCCTGGCGGTGGATCCGGGCCAGCCGCTCCAGCGCCTCGGCGTGCTCGGGGGCGATGGCCAGGGCCGCCTGGAGGTGGGGGAGGGTCCGCTCCGGGTCGCGCAGGCCGTCCTGGCAGAGGGCGGCGGCGGCCAGGTGGAGGGCGAGCCGTGGGGCGGGCTCGCCGCCGAGCGCCAGGCAGCGCTCCAGGTCGGCGAGCGCGTCCTCGGGCAGCCCGCTCTCGGTGCGGATCCGGGCCCGCAGCTCCAGGGCCGGCGCCAGCTCCGGCTGGGCCTGGAGGGCCCGATCGAGCGCCTCGAGCGCGGCGGGGGCGCCGGCTCCGTTCCGCAGCGCGCCGCGGGCGACGTCGAGCCAGGCGGCGGCGGCGCGGGCGGGATCCTGCTCGACCCGGGCGCGGGCCTCCTGGAGCGCCGTCAGCTCGGGGCCGGCCCGGCCCGGGAGGAGCGCCTCCAGCCGGGCGATGGGCTCCGGGCTCCCGGGATCGCGCTCCGCCGCGCGCCGGTAGTCCTCCGCGGCCGCCTCCGCGTCGCCCAGCCGCCGATCGGCGACCGCCCCGGCCTCGAGGAGGGCGGCGGCCGCCTCGCTCCGGTCCTGGAGCGCGTCGGCCTCGGCGCGCAGCGCGGCGCGCACCGCCTTCCAGTCGCCGCGGGTGGCGGCGAGCACCCGCGCGGCGCGGAGGGCCGGCAGGTGCGCCGGCGAGGCGTCCAGCGCCGCCTGGTAGGCCTCGGCGGCCCGGCCCGGCTCGCCCGCCCGCGCCCAGGCATCTCCGGCGCGGGTCATCCAGTCGGCCCGGGCCTGGCCGTCGCTCGCCCGCTCCCGCTCCGCCTCGCAGCGGCGGGCGAGCCCGGCGAAGTCCCCCGCCTCGCGGAGCCGGCGCTCCTCCTCCCCGGAGAGCGGGCCGCCCGGCGCCGCGAGGGCGGCGGCCCGGCCGAGCCCTCCCCGGCGGGCCGGGCCGGCTCGCTCGAGGGCGCCCGCGGCCAGGAGCGCGGCGGCCGGCTCGGGGGAGCTGGCCACCGCGGCGAGGGCCTCCCGGGCGGCGGCCGGGGACGAGCCGCTCCAGCTCGTCGATCGTCTGCAGGGCGGCCGGAGCGTCGCCCGCCCGGTCGGCCTGGAGCTGCGCCAGGCGGAGGAGCCGCCCGGGCCGGTCGGGGGCGTCCGCCACCGCGGCCGAGGCGCGGCGGAGCTCGGCCAGGGCCTCGATGCGCCCGAGCGAGCCGTAGAGCCGATCGAGGGCCTCCAGGGCGGCCGGGAACCCGGGCCGGGCGCGGAGGGCCTCCTCGTAGGCGTCGACCGCGTGCCCCGGGGCGCCGAGCTGCTCCTCGCAGAGCCGGGCGGCCTCGGCGAGGGCGGCCGCCTTCTCGTCCGGGACGCTGCGGGCGACCGCCAGGGCGCGGAGGATCTCCACCAGGCTCTCCGGGTCGGCGCGGTCGCGGTAGAGGCGCGCCAGGGCGAGGAGGGCCTTGAGGTGGGACGGGGCGAGGGTGAGGACCTCCCGGTAGGCCGCCACCGCCTCGTCCGGCCGCCCGAGCCGGCGCTCGAGCAGCTCGCCGATCCGGAGCACCAGCTCCGCCGCCCGGGCCGGATCGGCGGCGGCGTCCGCCTCGGCGCGGAACATCGCGGCCACGTCGTCCCAGCGCCCAGCGGCGGCGTGGAGGCGCCCCAGGGCGCGCAGGGCAGGCTGGTGGTCCGGGGAGAGGGCCACGACCTCCTCCCAGGCGGCGCGGGCGCGCTCCGGGTCGCCGAGCCGCTCCTCGAGGAGCTCGGCGCGCCGCTGGAGAAGCCCGACGCGCCAGCGGGCGTCGCCGGTGAGCGCGGCCTCCCGCCCGAGGATCTCGGCCACCCCGGCGTGGTCCCCGAGATGGGCGAGGGCGCCACCCAGGGCGGAGAGCGCGATCCGGCTCCCCGGCTCGATCTCGAGGATCCGGCGGTAGAGCGCGGCCGCGCCTGCGCGGTCCCCCAGCCGCTCCTCGCGGAGCCGGGCCATGCGGAAGAGGTGGACGGCCCGCTCCGCCGGCGCGGTCAGGCGGGGCAGATCGGCCTCGAGGAGGGCGCAGAGCGCCTCCCACTCGCCGCCGCGCTCGTGGAGCCGCTCCAGGGCGGCGCGGGCGGGGAGGAGATCGGGGTCGGCCTCGAGCGCGGCCCGGTAGAGGGCGGCCGCGTCGCCGGGGCGGGAGAGGTGCTCCTCCAGGACCTCGGCGGCCTTGAAGGTGCGCTGGGCCCGGTCGTGCGGGTCCCGCGCGGCCGCCGCCTCCGCCTCGAAGGCGGCGAGGAGCCCCTCCCAGTCGCCGGCGCGCGCGCAGAGGCGCCCCAGGGTGGAGAGGGCCCCGCGGTTGGCGGGCTCCAGCGCCACCACCTCCCGGCAGCACCGGAGGGCCTCCGTCACGTGGCCGAGCCGCTCCTCCTCCACCTCGGCGCGCCGGAGCTTCGCGGCGACCGCCTCCTGGACGCCGCCCGGGCCGCGGTGGGCCAGGTGCGCGGCGGCGAGCGCCTCGAGGGCGGCCGAGGCCTGCTCCCACTCACCTCGCGCCTCGCGGAGCCGGGCGACCTCGGCGAGGACCAGGGTCTCCCCCGGCGCCTCCCGGTGGGCCCGCTCGAGCGCCTCCAGGGCCGCCTCCGGCCGTCCCATCCGCTCCTCGAGCCGCGCGAGGGCCTCGAGGACGGGGACCGCGGCCGCGCCCTTCCGCTCCCCGGCCTCCGCCTGGAGGAGGGCGGCGAGGACGCTCTCCCGTCCCGGGCGCGCCGCGTGGTGCCGGACGGCGGCCCGGAGGACCGGATCCTCGGGGTCGAGGGCATGGGCGTCGAGGGCCAGCGCCGCGGCCCGGTCCGGGGCCCCGAGGGCCTCCTCGGTCAGGGCGGCGGCGGCGAGGAGGTAGTGGGCGGAGAGCCGGCGATCGGCGGCGGTCCGCGCGCAGCGCAGGTACGCCTCGGCCAGGGCCGGGCGATCCCCGTCCGCCCCGGCCACCCGGGCCAGCTCCTCGGCGACCGCGAAGGCGTCGGGGGCGAGCGCGGCGGCCCGATCGAGCGCCTCGCGCCCCTCGGCCTCCCGGCCCAGCCGGACGAGCAGGCGGGAGCGGAGGAGCAGGAGCTCCGCCAGGGCCGGGCCCTCGGGGGAGGCGGCCACCTCGGCCTGGAGCAGCTCGGCGGCGAGGGTGTCGTCGCCGCGGTCCATGGCGAGCCGGCGCGCCGCGCGGAGCGCCGGCAGGAAGCGCGCGTCGGCCACCACCGCCCGCCGGTAGAAGCCGAGCGCACCCTCGGGATCGGCGAGCCGCTCCTCATAGATCCGGCCGGCCTCGGCGAGGAGGAGCGCCGCCCGCGCCTCGGAGCCCGGGGCGAGCGCCTCCCGCTCGTAGCGGGCTGCGGCCGAGGCCCACTCCAGGGCGTCGCCGGGTGCGGTCGGCGCCGCGTCGATGCGCGAGGCGACCTCCGCGGCGATGGAGTCGGCGCCGTCCTGGGGCGGCCCGCCCGCGGGCCAGAGGGAGGATTCGCGTTCGGCC
>Ga0335076_10001831_pt1 | contig 20804 bp, 12 predicted proteins | sample Lox_Sample_25_FD_206717 | JGI IMG/M metagenome (GOLD analysis project Ga0335076, IMG submission 206717) | Soil microbial communities from Loxahatchee National Wildlife Refuge, Florida, United States - Lox_Sample_2.5 | ecosystem: Environmental > Terrestrial > Soil > Wetlands | place: USA...
TCGTGGAGGATGCCGCTCCCGGCGGTCATCCACTGGACGTCCCCCGCCCCGATCACGCCGGAGTTGCCGATCGAGTCCCGGTGGGCGACGCTCCCGTCGAGCATGTAGGTGATGGTCTCGATCCCGCGGTGCGGGTGCATGGGGAAGCCGGCCAGGTAGTCGCCCGGGTTCTCCGAGCCGAAGTGGTCGAAGAGGAAGAACGGATCCAGGTGGTCGAGCGTCTCCGTGGCGATGCTCCGCCGGAGCCGCACACCGGCGCCGTCGCTCACCGGCACCGGGGTCACCACGTCCTTCAGGCCTCGCTCCGTCATGTCGATCTCCTGCCGGATCCATAGCCACCGCGTGGGCCCGCACAACCGCGCCCCCGTGGAACGGACCGTTCCCGGCCGGGAACGGTCGCCTCCCCCGGCGCCTCCGCGGGGCGGGGCGACCCTCCCGGGAGCGTGCGGAATCGCTGTCCTCGGCCCGGCGGCCGGGGCACCATCCCGGGACCGAAAGGAGAACGCATGCGCCTCGCCGCCGTCGCCCTGCTCGTGCTCGCCCAGCCCGCCCTCGCCGCCGGGAAGTTCACCCTGAAGAGCTCGGACGTGAAGCCGGGCGGAACGCTCACCGAGAAGCAGGTCTTCAACGGCTTCGGGTGCCAGGGCGGCAACGTCTCGCCCCAGCTCGCCTGGTCCAACCCTCCCGCCGGCACGAAGAGCTTCGTGGTCACGGTCTACGACCCGGACGCGCCGACCGGCTCCGGCTGGTGGCACTGGGTGGTCTTCGACATCCCCGCGGACGTCCACGAGCTCCCCGCCGGTGCCGGGGGCGGCACCGGGCTCCCCGCCGGCGCCGTGCAGGGCCGCACCGACTTCGGCGCCCCCGGGTTCGGGGGCGCCTGCCCGCCGCCCGGCGACAAGCCGCACCGCTACGTCTTCACCGTCTACGCCCTCAAGGTGGAGAAGCTCGACGCCCCGGCGGACACCAGCGCGGCCATGATCGGCTTCATGACCCACGCAAGCCAGCTGGGGAAGGCGAGCTTCACCGCGAAGTACGGGCGGAAGAAGTAGCCCGGGCCGCCTGTCAGGCGGTCTGCACCAGGGTCACGCCTCCGAGCACCAGCAGGCCCCCGAGCACGGTGGCGCCGGCCACCGGCTCGCCCAGGAGGAGCACCGCCGCGGCCAGGGTCACGAGCGGCTCCAGGTAGAGCAGGGTGGCGACCCGGGAGGCCTCGACCTTCTCCAGGGCGCCGTACCAGAACAGGTAGCCGAGGCCGGAGCAGGCCAGGCCGAGGAAGAGCACCGCCCCCCACCCCGCCGGCGAGAGGCGGGCCAGGTCGCGCCACCCGGCCTGGGCGAGGAAGGGCGGGGCGAGCATCAGCCAGCCGAGCAGCATGGCCCCGGCGGTGGCCCGGGTCGGGCCGAGGCGCCGGATGGTGGGGTGTCCGAGGACCGTGTAGAGGGCCCAGTTGACCGTGCTCGCCAGGACCAGCAGGTCGCCCCGCGTGGCGGGGAGCGCCAGCGCCCCGGCCTCGATCCGCCCGCGGGTCACCACCAGCACCGCGCCCCCGAAGCCGATCAGGAGGCCGGCCACCTTGCGGGGACCGAGCCGCTCCCGGAGCATCGCCGCGGCGAGGAGCGCGGACCAGAGCGGGATGAGGCCGATCAGCCAGCCGGTCTTCACCGCGGTGGTGAGGGTGAGGGCATGGGCCTGCAGGAGCTGGTGGAAGGCCACCCCCACGAAGCCCATCGCCGCGAGCGGCGCCAGCGCGTCGCGGGGGGGCCAGGCCGGCCGGCGGCGCACCGCCTGGATGGCGAGGAGCAGGGCGGTGCCCAGCCCGGCCCGGCAGAAGATCAGGGTGATCGGGGAGATCTCGGCCACCACGGCCTTGGTGGCGACGAACGAGACGCCCCAGAAGACGACCGCGAGCAGCGCGCCCAGGCGAGGTGGCATGGCGGAGGAGGGAGTATGGGCGCGGCAGTTCGCCGAGGAGGGGTGCGCCTCTCCCGCCTGGCCCACGAGCCGAGCCGGCTCTCGAATCAGAAGCTCGGCCTGGCCGGAGAGCTCGCTCGAGGCCGAGGAGGACTCCTCGGCGCTGGCGGCGTTCTGCTGGGTGACCTTGTCCATCTCCGCGACCGCCTTGTTCACGTGATCGAGGGCGCGGCCTCGGCCTCCTCGCCCGCCTCGGCCTGGCTCTCGCCGGTCCGATCGAGGGCGATCTTGAAGAGGATGGGCCCGCCGATCTCGTTCACCGCCACCACCGCGACCGCCAGCGCGGCGAACCCCGGCCCGAAGGTGGGGAAGGCGTCGGCGACGCGGCTCGCGATGCCGAGCGCCAGCCCCGCCTGGGAGACGAGCGCGGCGAACCCCCAGCGCCGGAGCGCCGGGGGATCCCCTGCCAGCCGGGTCGAGACCGCCGACGCCGCCACGGTGAAGGCGGCCCGCGCGCCGGCCAGGAGGAGGGCGGCCGGCCAGAGGCTCCCGAGCAGCGGCAGATCGAGGTGGGCGCCGGCGGTGGCGAAGAACACCACGTAGACCACCTCGCCGGCCCCCTCCACGGCGTGGAGCAGCTTCGGCCCCTGCCGGGAGAGGTTCTCCACCACGAACCCGGCCACGAGGAAGATGAGGAGCCAGTCGAGGCGGAGGTAGTCGATCACGTTGGTGAGGACCAGCCCGATCGCCACCAGCACGAGGAGGAGCTGCCGGCCGACGAAGCGCAGGTAGGCGATGAGCAGCAGGCCGAGCGTCACGCCGAGGGAGACGCTCCCCAGGAGCTCGTGGCCCAGCTCCCCGAGCGCGGCCGGCGAGAAGGTCGTCCCGGGCTCGAGCAGCGGCCGCGCCACCGTGAGCGCCAGCGCCAGCAGGAGCACCACCACCAGGTCCGAGCTCATCACGAAGTTGACGCTGAACGCGGCGAGCGGCCCCCTGGCGCGGGTCTGGGAGAGCACGCCCAGGCAGGCGCTGGGGCTGCGGGTGATGGCCAGGACCCCCCAGAGCAGCGCCACCCCCGCCAGCGTCCCCGGCGAGAGGTCGCGCAGGAACGGCACCAGCGGCCGCGCCGCGGCGAAGACCGCGCCGGTGAGGAGCATCACCGGGACGTTCTGGAGGAGCGCCGCCCAGGCGAGGCTCCGCAGCCCCCGGCGCAGCCCCTCCAGCCGCAGCTCGGCGCCGCCGGCCAGGGCGATGAGCGAGAGCGCCAGGGCGTTCACCGGCGCCAGGTCCGCCACCGCCTGGTGCCCGACCAGGTGGAGCAGGTGCGGTCCGCCGACCGCGCCGGCCAGCAGGTAGCCGGTCAGGTGGGGAAGGCCGATCCCCTCGAGCAGCGAGGCGGCCAGCGTGCCGCCGAGGAGGAGGAGCCCGACCGACGCGATGGTGGCCGCCCCGGCCACGATCGGGGGCCCGGCGCGCTCCGCCCCGGCCACCAGCAGCGCCAGGAGGCCGAGGACCAGGGCCTCCACCCAGAGGCTGCGCCGGGGGCCCTTGGCGCTCACGCCCGCCCTCCCTGCGCCGCCCCGGCCTCCGCCGGCGGGTCCTCGTCCCGGAGCTCTCCCGCGGCGCGGAGCGCGGCGCGGGCGGACGGGGTGGCCACCAGCTCGCCGGCCAGGGCCGAGGCGACCGCGGCCGCCAGCACCGTCCCGCCGACCGGTCCCGGAAAGCGCAGCGCGAAGGCCACGCCCACCGCCACGCCCAGCGGCCCGCTCGCCGCCAGCGCGCCGGCGGCGACGCCACCGCCGCGGCGGGCCGCCGGCCAGGCGGCCACCACCAGGGCCCCCTGCGCGCCCTTGGCGAGCAGGCGGGCCCCCAGCGCCGCGACCAGGAGCGGGAGGAGGCGGGGGTGCGCCCGGGGATCCACCATCGCACCCGCGAGGATCAAGGCGGGGAGGACCACCGGCCGCTCCACCTCCAGGGCCAGCGCCCGGAGCTCCTCCCGGTGGCGCGAGGCGAGGCTCAGGACCACCCCGAGCAGGAAGCCGGCCCCGATCCACGACAGCCCGAGCTGGGCGGCGAGGCCGAGCGCCACCAAGGAGGTGCCGAAGAGGACCCCGAGCACGGTGTTGCGGCGGAAGTCTGAGCCGAGGAGCGCGGCCGCCAGGCCGCCGAGCACGATCCCCAGGCCCGCCTCGACCCCGACGCGGGCTGCCGGCGCCAGCACCGCCACGCCCCCCGGGGCGACCGCGAAGGCGGCCGCCGCCAGGGCCACCGGGGCGAGGTCGTCGCCGTCGCCCACCTCGGCGAGGAGATCGGCCAGCGGCCCGCGCGCGCCGGCCACGCCGGCGCCCCAGCGGAACAGGTCACGCCCGGTGTCCGCCAGGGCCGCGCCCGTCCCAAGCGCCAGCACGAGGTCGTCGGGGCGCGCGAGGAACCCGGCGCCCGGCTCGAGCCAGGCGAGCGCCCCGCCGACCGCGGCCGCCACCGCGACGCCGCAGGCGAGCGAGCCGAGGGTCCCGAGCAGCAAGGCCCCGAGCCGGATGCGCCGCCCGCCCACCCAGCCGAACTCGAGCCCCACCGCGAGCGCGACCCAGCCCACCGCCACCGCGGCGATGAGCCGGAAGGCGGCCACCACCGGCCCGTCCATGAGCCCGAGAGCCTGCGGCCCGAGGACGGCCCCGAGCGCGAGCCACCCGGCGCCGGAGGCCAGGGTCCCCCGCCCCCGCCGGGCCACCAGCGCGCCCCCCAGGTAGGAAGCGGCGAGGAGCGCCAGCAGGAGGGCGAGGATCCTCACGGGGCGTCGCGCTCCCCGGGCCGCGCCCTCCCCGGCAGGATCCGGAGCGGACGGACGAGCGCGAGCAGGTACGGCACCTGGACGCGCGCCCCGGCGTCGTCCTCCATGGCCAGCGCCAGCGGCCCGAAGCCCACCACCTTGCCCTCCCGGCCCCCCACCTCCACCCGGTCGCCCACGTGCACCTCGCGGCCGAGCACCAGCGGGAGCCCGGCGATCGCGCACGCCAGCACCGGCGTGGCGCCGAGCCCGACCGCGAGCAGCACCGTCTCGCCGATCCTCGCCACCACTCCCCCGCCGCCGAGGAGCGGCGCGGCGAAGACCAGCGCGCCGAGGACCAGGGCGGCGCTGGCGATCCCGCTCAGGGCCCGGGCTCGGTCGGCCCGAACGCCGCGGAGGTCCGCCTCGCCCCGCGCTGCGCCCGCCAGGAGCGCCCGCAGGATGCGGAGGGCCACCGCCACCGTCAGGGCCAGGGCGGCCGCCGCCAGGATCGCCGGGAGCGCCTGCCCGGCGCGACCGGCGAGATCGACCACCGGATCCACCACGCCCCGGGCCAGGCGGTCGGCCCACGGGCGCGTCCCGGGGAAGAGCGAGAGCCCGAGGAGCGCCCACAGCCAGACGATGAGCACCTGGGCGAGGAGCCAGCCCCCCCGCAGGGCGAGCCGCAGGGCGCCCCTCGTCTCCGCCTCGGTCGCCACCTGCACGCCGGCGACGCTGAGGGCCCGGGCGCGCGAGCGCGCCGACAGGGCGAGCGCCAGCTGGGCCTCGAGCCGGGCCAGGCGGCGCAGGAGCAGGAAGGCGACGAGCCCGGCGAAGACGAGGAGCGAGACGGAGAAGACCACCGCCTGGACGGCGAGGCGGGCCCGCTCCGCCTGGAGGGCCCGGTCGACGCGGGCCGCCACCGCGGCGGCCTGGACCTCCGGCGAGGCCGCCCCCGCGGCGGCGGCGTCCTCCGGGCCGACCTCGAGCACCGGCACCTGGCCGACGCGCACCAGGGCGCCTCCGGCGGCCGGCTCCACCCGTGCGGTCGCGGCCGGGTCCTTGGCCAGGGCGTCGGCGAGCGCCGCGCTCGCGCTCGTGGCCCGCTGCTCCGCCGTGTGGCCGCCGCGGGCCACCTCGACCTGGACCACCCGCGCGTCGCGCAGCTTCACCCACGCGCCGGCAGGCGGCTGGCCCGCCTCTCCGGCCGCGGCCGCCGCCAGGGGCAGCCACGCCGCGAGGAAGAGCGCCGCGCGGGATCGGGGCGCGGGGCAGCACGCCGGCGGAGTGCTCACCATGCGGATGGGCAGGATACCGGCTCGCGTGGGACCTCGGCCTGGAAAGGGGACCCAGGTCCCGGAAGGGCATCCCAGGGGGGAGCGCCGACCCCTCGCTGCCGCGTGAAGCCCCGGGCGGCGGCGGCCGGGCGCTCACGGGCGCGGCTCCTCCCGGGGCAGGTCCCCCTCGGCGACGGCCTCCGGCCCCTCCCCCTCCTCGGCCGCGCGGGCCGGGTGGTGATCCCTCACGAAGGCGAGGGCGACCTCGGCCACCTCCTTCCACCCGCTGTCGATGGTGAGCGCGTGACCGCGGCCGGCCATCTCGCGGATGGCGGTGATCCCCGGATTCCGCCGCTGCCGGCGGAAGGAGGCGTTGGCGATGGCCCAGGGGACGGTGTGGTCCTTCTCCCCGGAGATGATCAACAGCGGCCCGCGGCGCGGGTTGGTGGTGTCCACCCGGACCTCGGTCCAGGGGTTCAGGTTGGCCGTGGCCGCCTGGAAGAGGGGGGCGCCCGGCCCGGCCACCGCGTAGCTCTCGTAGAGCCGCCTCGCCTCCTCCTCGCTCACCGCGTTGGCGAAGGCGTAGCGGAACTGCTCGTAGGTGAGGGCCACCGCCCGCCCGTAGTTGGCGGGGTTGCGGAGGACGGCGGAGGAGGCCTTCAAGGCCGAGAGCGGGAGCGGCAGCACCCCGCGGAAAGGCGCCGGGTCGATGGCCACCGTGGCGCCGGAGAGCCCCATCCCCGCGAGCCGCTGCGCGATCAGGCCGCCGAAGGAGTGGCCGACGACGGCGGGGGCGACGGTGAGCCGGCGGATCACGCCGGCGTAGTGATCGGCGACCTGCCCCACCCGCTTGTGCGCGAAGACCTCCGGGTGGCGGCGCGCCTCCTCGACGGTCTCGGGATCGTCGGGCCAGCTGGGGGCGAGGGTCGCGTAGCCCGCCTCCTCGAACAGGCGCCGCCAGTGCTCCCAGCTGCTCGCCAGGAGCCAGAGCCCGTGGACGAAGACGACGGGGACGGCGCCCGACTGGTTGGCCCGGAGGGTCTCCTCGTGCTCGCGAGGCGAGAGGTCGCTCATGGCTTCACTCCTTCACCGGCGCGGGGACGGATCGCGCCGGGCACCCCGTCCCGGCCGCAGGCGCGCCCTGGACTCTTCACCGGGCCGGCGGGGGAACGCCCGCCTCGATCCGGGACCGGCTCCTTCCGGGAGCGGAGCGTCCGTTTCCGCCCCTCCCGGCGCGCTCCCGCTGCCGATCCCCGGCGAGGGCGCCCGGCGTCGTGCCCCGGCCCGCGCTAGGAAGAGACCGTGGACGGCGGCGGCGATCGCCCGGCGGGCCTGGTCCGCTACGGGCAGGCAGGCGGGCGGTGGGTGCTCCTCGCGGCGGTGCTCGGCTCCGCCCTCGCCTTCGTCGACGCCACGGTGGTGAACCTCGCGCTCCCGCGCATCGGGGCGGAGCTGGGCGCGGGCGCGGCCGCCCTGCAATGGACGGTGAACGGCTACTCGCTCAGCCTCGCCTCGCTCATCCTGCTCGGCGGGTCGCTCGGCGACCGCCTCGGCCGTCGGCGGATCTTCGTCGCCGGCGTGGTGGCCTTCGCCGGCGCGTCGCTCCTCTGCGGGCTGGCGCCGGGCATCGGGACGCTGATCGCCGCCCGGATCGCCCAGGGGGTCGGAGGAGCGCTCCTCACCCCGGGCGCCCTGGCGATCCTCGAGACCTCCTTCCACCCCGGCGACCGGGCACGCGCCATCGGGGCCTGGTCCGGCCTGGGCGGGGTCGCCGGCGCCCTCGGCCCCTTCCTGGGCGGCTGGCTCCTCCAGCTCGCGAGCTGGCGGCTCGTCTTCCTCGTCAACCTGCCGCTGGCGGCGGTGGTCGTGGCGGTGGCCCTCCGGCACGTGCCGGAGTCCCGCGATCCGCGCGCCGCGGGAACCCTGGACCTCGCCGGCTCCGCGGCGGCGGTGGTGGGCCTGGCCGGGCTCACCTACGGCCTCACCGCCTGGCCAGGTCACGCTTCGGCGATTCCGGCCGCGGCGCTGGCCCTCGGGGTCGCCGGGCTGCTCGGCTTCGTCCTGGCGGAGCGGAGCTCCCGCCACCCCCTGCTTCCCCTGGAGCTGTTCCGGTCCCGGGCGTTCACCGCGGCGAACCTGTTCACCTTCGCGGTCTACGCGTCCCTGGGAGGGGTCTTCTTCCTGCTCGTCCTCGAGCTGCAGGTCGTGGCCGGGTTCGAGCCGCTGGCCGCGGGGACGGCCCTGCTCCCGGTCACGATCCTGATGCTCCTCCTCTCCGCCCGCGCCGGCGCGCTCGCCGAGCGGATCGGCCCCCGGGGGCCCATGACGGTCGGGCCGCTGGCCTGCGCCGCCGGGCTCCTCCTGCTCGCCCGGATCGGGCCGCAAGCGCCCTACGCAAGTGCGGTGCTCCCCGGCGTCCTCGCCCTCGGCCTGGGCCTCGCGCTGACGGTCGCGCCCCTCACCGCCACCGCCCTCGGCGCCGTGGACGAGCGCCACGCCGGGATCGCGAGCGGCGTGAACAACGCGGTGGCACGGGCCGCGGGGCTCTTGGCCGTCGCCGCCCTCCCCGCCGCCGCCGGCCTCCGGGCCGGGACGCTCACCGACCCCTCCGCCCTGGCGCCCGTCTACCGCACCGCGATGCGGCTCTGCGCCGGCCTCCTGGTGGCCGGCGCGGCGATCGCCCTGGCGGCGATCCCGTCCCGCGCCGCCTGGCGGCGGAGGCCTGCGCGGGCGGGCACCTCCTCCGGCGACGCGGGCGCCCCGAGCCCGGCGAGATTCCACTGCGCCGTGGCGGGCCCGCCCCTGCACCCGCGGCCCGGGGCCCGCTCGGCCGCCGCGGCGAGGTGAGCGGCGTCGCGGTCAGCTCGCCCGCGGCGCCGCGCCGACCGGCCCGGGCGGCCCGCGGAGGCGATCGACGAGCACCCGCGCCGAGGCGCGCGGGCCGGTCGGCCCTTTGGGCTCGTTCGCCATCGCCTCGAGGCGCGGGAGGAGGGGGGCGGCGGCCGCGCCGAGCTCGCAGAGCGCGTGGTAGGCGGCCTGCTGGACCGGGACGTCGCGCGAGCCGAGGGCGGCGAGGAGCTGCTCCAGCGGCGGGGGCGCCCCGCGGGCGGCGTCGACCTGCGAGAGCGCACGGAGGCAGGCCGCGCGGAGCTCGGGATCGGGATCGACCGTCCCCTCGGCGAGGAGCGCGCGGGCAGGGACCGCGGCGCCACGCAGCCGGCCGAGGGCCACCGACGCGGTCCGCTTCGCCACCGGGTCCTCGCCTCGCGCGGCGGCGAGCAGCGGCTCGAGCGCCCAGCCCGCCCGCGCCCCCTGGTCCTGCGCGACGGTCGCCAGGACCTGGGCGGCGGTCCGCCGGCGGGCGGAGCGCCGGTCGGAGAGCGCAGCTGCGACCGGCGCCAGGGACCGCTCGTCGGCGCCCCCGAGGACGGCGGCGCGCCCGAGGGCGTGCCGGACGCCGACGTCCTCCTCGTCGAGGGCGGTCAGCGCCACCGCGAGCGCTCCCGGCGCGCCGAGCACGGCCAGCGCGCCGAGCGCCGCCGCCGCCTCCTTCCGTCCCACGGGGCCGGGCCCGCGGAGCTCCGCCTCCCCCCCGGCCACCGCCGCCTCCGGCACCTCGTGCGGGCCCGATCTGCGGAGCGCCGCGGGATCGACGGCCGCGGCGGCCAGGCAGGCCACGCCGGCGCGCCGCACCGCGGGCGCGGGGTCGGCGGCGGCCGCCAGGGCGACGTCGAGGGCCCGGAGCCACTCCAGGCGCCACAGGGCCTCGATCGACGCGGCCCGGACCTCGGGCTCGGCCTCGTCCAACGCCACCTCCCGGACGACCGCGGCCACGGCGGCCGCGTCCCTCCCGAGGAAGGCGAGCTCCCTCGCCGCCGCGACGCGCTCCCCCGGGGATCCGGTGGAGAGGGCTCGCGCCAGGGCGGCCGGATCCTGGCGCAAGCGGCCGAGCGCGGCCCTGATCGCGGCGAGGTCCCGGGAGATGGCCAGGGGCACGAGCCCGGCGCCCAGGCGGCTCACCCGGCGAGCCACCCGTCCCGACGAGCAGAGCCCCAGGATCCGCCCTTCCAGCCATCCGGGGTCGAAGCCGGTCCAGACCCCGGCCGCGGAGAGCAGGTTCAGGCCGCAGACCGGCCCCACCTCGTCGACCAGGATCCCGAGCCAGGTCGGATCGTCGTACCCTGAGTCGAGGAGCGTCCGGGCGATGGAGACGTGATCTCCGGGCTGGAGTTCGGTGTCGAGGAAGAGCTCGGACAGCGCCCGCCAGACCGGGCGCCGGCGCGGGAGCTCCCTGGGCCCGAGGACGGCCGCCGCGACCTGCTCCACCTCCCCGGCGGGCACCGCGGGCGGGCGGCGCCGGCGGCCGCCGGTCGCCACCGCCCGCGCGAGCACGAGGGTGCAGAGGCCGAAGAAGGACGGCCCCGCCCACGCCCAGACGCCCGGCCGCCGCCGGCCCGCCGCGGCCGCTACGGTCACCGCGAGCATGAGGACGCTCAGGAGGAGCGCCTTCCAGGGCCGGCGCGCGCCGCTCACGGGTGCCCCTCCGGCCCGAGGAGGGCGCGGGCCATGCGCCGGGCCGACGCCGACGCCGTGCCGCGCCGGATCGCGTCCGGCGCGGTCGCGGCGAGGAGGAAGTAGCCCTGCACCGCCGCCAGGAGCGCCGCCGCGGCGGCCCTCCCCTGACGCTTGCCTGCCCTGGGCGCGGCCGCCGCCGCGAGCCGCTCGAGCGCGGCGAGCTGCCGGGCGAGCGCCGCGGCGAAGGCCGCCCGGACGCGGGCATCCCGGACCGCCTCGGCGGCGATCGCGATCCAGCAGGCGGCCGCCTCCGGGTCCGGATCGGTCTCCAGGGAGAGGAACGCGTCCAGCCAGGCCTCGAGCCGCGCCATCGGGGCGGCCCCGGCGCGGGCCAGGGCGCGCTCGCCGCGCGCGTCCGCCTCCCGGGCGAGCGCCTCCACAAGGGCGAGCAGGATCTCCCGCTTGTCGGCGAAGTGGTAGTGCACCAGCCCCGGGGTGAGCCCGGCCGTGCGGGCGACCTCGGCGGTCGAGGCGCCGTCGTAGCCGCGGCGCGCCATCACCCGCCGGAGCCCCTCCACGATCTGGGCGCGGCGCTCCCGGGTGTTCGAGGGTCTGGACATGGCTGGATCGTTATTAGGTTGTCTGACCAACCAATATATACACCCGGCCGCGGTCCGGCGTCCATCTCGGTTGATCGCCCTGACCGTGAGCCCGACTCCGGGAGGCGAGAGGCGACGGCCGGTTCAGGGTGCGTCGCGGGTGGAGCCGCCCGGCGGCACACGCGGGAGCTTCAGGCCTCGGAGTGCTCGGCCTTCGAGGCCGGCGCCCCGGCGGGCTCCGGCGCGGCGGCGGGAGCGGCGGTGCCCGGCTCCGGGGCGACCTCGTCCTCGATCGCCTCGAACTCCGAGGTGGATACGAGGGTGACCTCCTCGTCCTCCGCGGCCTCGGCAGGGACCTTGACCGCCGCGCCGTCGCCGCCGGAGGCCACCGGGCCCGCAGGCTCGGGGGCAGAGGTCGCGCCGGGCGCGGGCGGGGCCGGCGCGGGCGGCGGCTGGCCCGGCCCCTGCGCCTCCGCCAGGCGGGCGCGCTCCTCGGTGATCTCCTGGCCGGCCTGGGCGATGAGCGCCGCCTCCCGGGCCAGCTGCTCCCGGTCCCGCGCCAGCCCGGCGCGCTCCTCCTCCAGGGCCGCCCGGCTCGCGGCCAGGGCCCCCTGGCCCTCCTCGAGCTTCCGGCGATCGCCCTCGAGGGCGGCGCGCAGCTCCCCGAGCTCGCGGCGGCCGGCGGCGAGGCCCTGCTCCTCCTCGGCGACCGTCCCCGCCCTGCGCTCGAGCTCTGCGCGCGACGCCGCCAGCCGGTCGCGCTCCTCGGCCAGCCCGCGCTCCGCGCCGGCGGCGGCCTCCGCGCGCGCCTCGGCCTCGGACCGCCGGGGCTCGAGCGCCGCGCGCTCCTCGGCCAGGCGCCGCTCCGCCTCGGCCGCGTCGCGCGCCCGGCCCTCGACCTCGGCCCGCGCGGCCTCGAGCGCCTCGCGGTCCGCGGCGAGCGCCCGCAACCCCGCGGCGACCTCCCGGGCCCTCGCCTCCACCTCGTCGCGGGCGGCGGAGAGCCCCTCGCGCTCCTCGGCCACCCCGCGCTCGGCGGCGGCGGCCTCCCCGACCTTCCGCTCCGCCTCGGCCCGGGCGGCCCCGAGCGCCTCGCGCTCCCCGGCCAGCCTCCGCTCCGCGGCGGCCACCTCGCGGGCGCGCGCCTCCACCTCGTCGCGGACGGCGGAGAGTCCCTCGCGCTCCTCGGCGAGGGCCCGCTCCGCCTCGTCCAGGCTGCGGGCCTTCGCCTCGAGCTCGCCCCGGCCGGCGGCCTGCCGCTCGCGCTCCTCGGCGAGGACGCGCTCGCCCTCCGCCAGGGCTCGCGCCCGCGCCTCGAGCTCCTCGCGACCGGACGCCTGCCGCTCCCGCTCCCCGGCGAGGACGCCCTCCCCCGCGACGAGCGCCTGCGTGCGCGCCTCGAGCGCCGTCCGGGCGACGGCGAGCGCCTCCCGCTCCGCCGAGAGGTCCCGCTCCCGGGCCCCGGCGTCCTGCGCGCGCCCCTCCAGCTCCGCGCGGGCGGCGGCGAGCGCCGCGCGCTCCCCGGCCAGCCCGGCGCGCTCCGCCGCGATGGCGCGGAGGGCCTCCGCCGTCCGCTCGCCCTCGGCGGCGAGCTGCGCCCGCTCCTGCTCCAGCCCGCGCCCGGCCTCGGCCGCCTCCGCGGCGCGGCGCTCCAGCTCGGCCGTCAGCTCGGCGAAGGCCCGGTCCAGGGCGGCCTGGCGCGCGACCGCCTTGCCCGCCCGCTCCTCCGCCGCCCGGAGCGCGCCGCGCGCCTGCTCGGCCTCGGCCTCCAGCGCCGCGCGGGCCGCCCGCTCCTCCTCGAGGGCCCTCGCCGATCCGGCCTGCGCCTCCTCGGCGGCGCGGGCAGCGATGCGCCCCGCCTCGGCGGCCCGCTCGAGCTCCCGGCCGAGCCGCGCTGCCTCGCCCCGCGCCTCCTCGAGACCGGCGGCCAGCGCCGCCGCCTCCCCGAGCTCCGCCTGACGGCGGGCCTGCTCCTCCCCCGCCGTCGCCAGCTCGCGCTCGCGCGCCCGGAGCCGCCCTGCCGCGGCCTTCTCCTCCGCGGCCGCGGCGGCGAGCCGGCCCGAGGCCTCCCGCTCGCGCTCCTGGGCCGCTCGCAGGGCGTCGGCGGCCGCCGCCCGCCGCGCCTCGACGTCGGCGAGCAGCGCCTCCCGCTCCTCCTCGAGCTTCGCCTGCCGCTGATCGAGCTTCTGCTGCTGCCGGCCGAGCTTCGCCTCCTGGTCCTTCAGCGCCTCGCCCTGCGCCGCCTGCTCCGCCCGCTCCGCCTTGAGGGCCTTGCGCTCCTCGGCCGTCTCCTTCTCCGCCGCCGCCCGCCGCGCCTCCAGCTCGCGCTCCAGCTCGCGGCGCTGCGCGGCGAGCTCCTTCTCCGCCTCGGCCCGGGCCTCCCGGGCGAGCGTCGCCCGGAGCTTCTCCTCGCGCTCCTGCTCGGCGCGCTTGCGCTCCTCCGCCTCCTGGCGGGCGCGCTCGCGGCTCCGGCGATCGAGCGCCTTGCGCAGCCCCTCGGCCTCCGCCCGGAGCGCCAGGAGCACGGGGCTCTCGCCCTCCTGGAGGCCGCGCGCGAGGAGCCCCTCGACCTCGGTCAGCAGGGGGAAGGCGGCCGGGCCCTCCTCCCCGATCCGCGCCAGGAGGAGACGCGCCAGCGCCTCGTAGTGGGAGCTCGCCGAGGGCGTGGCCTCGATCGCGCGCCGGTAGAGGTCGATGGCCTCCTCGCCCCGGCCGACCTCGACGTAGTAGCCGCCCAGGAGGCCGACGCTGGTGGCGCTGGAGAGCGACCGGGTCAGGCTCGCCTCGAGCTTGGCGATGACCTCCTCCTCGAGGAAGCGCCGGACGGCCGCCACCGCGTCGTCCTGGCCCGGCGCGAACTCCAGGCCCGCGCCGCCTGCGCCGTCCCCGAGGACGTGCCGCACCACGGTGCGCAGCTTCACCGGCTCGGGCTCGCTCTTGAGGCGCAGGGCGATGGGGAGCGGCTGGCCGACCTCCAGCTTCACCGGCCCCCGCAGGTGCAGCCCGGTGGTGCTCAGGTTGGAGGAGTAGCCGAAGGTGGTCCGGGCTCCCACCGGGTAGTCGACCCGGAGCATCACGGAGAAGCGGACGGATCGCCGCCGATCCCCGGCCTCGGTCTCGACGGCCTCGGCCTTGGACCTGGGGCCCTTCCGTGCGCCTCGGCGTGCCGCCACCCTCCGAGTGTACCCGATCGGGCCTGCCGGCTCACCGGCGAACTGCCCGCCACCACGATCCGGGCACCTCCTGCGGGAAATGCCGGTTCCTAAGTCCCCCCGCCCTCACCCGGCAGCGTCCCGGTCGCGCCCTTCCGCAGGCTCTCCCGGTAGGCCTGCGTGGCGGGATCGCGCGGCTCGGCGGGCGCGCCGAGCTTCTCGCCCAGCCGCTCGGAGAGGAGCACCGCGAGGAGGGACTCGAAGAGCGAGCTCGCCCCGCCGGCGCCGGCCGCGCCGCCCACCACGATCTTCGGGACCACGTCCACCCGGGCCTGCTCCACCGCCTCGGCGAAGCGGGTGAGCACCTGCTGGGTGAGCTGGAGCTGTGGGCCGCCGTAGGCCCGCACCTGCTCCTCGATGGCGAGCGCCTGGGCCACGCCCACCTTGGCCGCCTTCTCCGCCTCCGCCTCGGCCAGGCGCTTGATGCGCGCCGCCTCGCCCCGGCCGGTGGCCTCGATCTTGTCGGCCTCCGCCTCGGCCAGCGCCCGGATCTGCGAGGCCTGCTGGACCGAGCGCTGGTAGTCCGCCTTGCCCTGGTTCGACTGGACGGTGATGGAGAGCTCCGACTCGGTGATGGCGGTCTGCTGCTTGGCCCGGGCCTCGGCCTCCCGCAGCTCGCGCTCCTTCACCGCCGCCTTCTCCTGGCGGGAGTAGGTCTCCACCTGCTCCTCGGCGATCTGCCGGGAGCGGAGCTGGACCAGGATCGACTCGATCGCCCGGTCGTTGGGCTGCGAGGCCGGGGTGCCGATCAGCACCTCCTTGAGCTCCAGGGAGTAGCCGGCGAACTTGGCCTTCATCTCGTCGCCCGCGATCCGCTGGATCTCGCTCCGATCCTGGATGAGCTGGATCAGGGTGCGGGTCTGGCCGACGTTCTTGAAGTAGGCGGAGACCATGGGATCGAGGGTCTGCTCCACCAGCCGCTTCACGTCCCCGAACTGCTGGATCACCAGGGGCGCCTTCTTGTAGTCGATGTGGACCACCACCGAGAGCGGGAGGGTCGGCTCGAAGGCGTCCTTGGTGATGAGGGCCACCTCGGAGAGGTTCTCGTCGTAGCGGTGCGCCCCCGTCTCCCCCTTCACCCACTTGAGGATGAAGTTGGTGGTGGGGACGGCGAGGACCTTGCCCGCATAGGTGTTGAATGCGTACTTGCCGGGCAGGAGCGGCTCGGACCACACGCCGCGCTCGCCGCTCTGGACCAGCTCCCCGTGCCGGTAGCCCTCGCCGGAGAGGTCCTTGCCCACGCGCCCGGAGTAGGAGACCACCACCCCGACGTTGCCCACCTCCACCACGGTCTTGGGGATGAGCTCCACCGTGGCGAAGAGCCGGTTCACGTAGTAGGTGCCCTCGACCAGCACCTGGAGCTGCCGGCCCCGCATGCCGCCCGCGGCGAGGAAGCGCTCCGGGTCCTGGAAGTTGTTGTGGTACCGCTCCGGGTCGTCGACGCGGTCGCCCACGGTGGGCGCGACCACCTCGCCCTGGGCCAGCGACGGGCCGTCGTGGACGGTCACGATCCCCACCGCGTCGTCGGTGATCACCACCGGCTCGAAGCCGGCCCGTTCGGAGAGGACCCCGGCCATGCCGTGGAAGAGCCGGTCCTCCTCGGCCGAGAGGGAGAGGAAGTGGATCCCGTCGACGGCGATCACCACGAACTGGGCGAGGTTGACGGCGTAGGTCCCCTCGCGGAGCACCCGGCGCTGCGGGCCGCGCTGCCCGCCCTGCCGGAGGAAGGCGGCCGCGTCGGTGAACTCGGCGGTGCCGGCGTTCGAGGCGAGGGTCTGGGTGGGCGGGAGCATGGCGCCGTCCCGGGCGAAGACGTAGCCGATCTTCCCCTGCGGGATGGTGACCAGCGGGACGACGTGGACCCGGTACTGGAAGGGCGGGAAGACGTGCCAGCCGCCGCGCAGCACGCCGGGCTGGAAGCCGGCCTCGCCGGCCAGGGCGATGAGCCCCTGCTCCAGCGAGCCGCGGAAGCTCCACAGCCGCTCCACCACCCCCACCCGCGTGTTGGGGAGGTAGCGGACGGTGTTCGACAGCCAGAAGAGCACGGCGAAGACGACGAGCCCGGCGATCCAGGCGAGGGTGCTCCAGTCGAGGATGGTCGCGGTCATGAGGCCCCCCGGGGCGACGGCGGATGCGCCGTTTCGCGGGCGCAGCATCCGGCGCCGCCCGAGGAAAGCAAGGGAAACCGGAATTCACCAGCCGTCGCGGGCGGATTCATCGGGGGAGGGTCCGGCCCGCCCCCGCCTCCGGGGCGTCCGGCCGCCGCGGCGGCGTCGCGCGCCGGCCGGAGCTATCCTCGGTCCCGATGGCGAACGACGGAGGGGCCGGCCTCGCGCCGCCGGAACGGATGAGGAAGCTCGGCCACACCTTCGGCGAGGACGGGCGCTCCGCCTTCCGCGTCTTCGCCCCCGCGGCGGGCCGGGTCACGGTCGCGATCCTCGACGGGGCGCGGACCGTGGCGCTCGCGCGGGACGAGCTCGGCTACTGGACCGGCGCCACCGCCCGCCTGCCGCCCGGCACGCGCTACCTCCTGGAGTGCGACGGCCGCCGCCTCCCGGACCCGGCCTCGCGCTCCCAGCCCGAGGGCGTGCACGGCCCCTCCGCGGTGGCCGAGGTGGAACGGGTGGAGCGCCAGGGCTGGCGCGGCGTCGCCGTCGAGGACGCGATCGTCTACGAGCTGCACGTCGGCACCTTCACGCCCGCGGGGACGCTCTCGGCGGCGGCGGCGCGGCTCCCCGACCTCCAGGCGCTGGGCGCGACGGTGATCGAGCTGCTCCCCCTGGCCGCCTTTCCCGGCGAGCGCAACTGGGGCTACGACGGCACCTACCCCTTCGCCCTGCACGCCGCCTACGGCGGCTACCGGGACCTCCGCCAGCTGATCGAGGCGGCCCACCGGCTCGGCATGGCGGTGATCCTCGACGTGGTCTTCAACCACTTCGGGCCGGAGGGGAACTACTCCGGGACCCTCGCCCCCTACACGCGCCGGGCGGACACGCCCTGGGGGGCGGCGGTGAACTTCGACGGCGAGTGGAGCCACGGCGTCCGCGAGCTCTTCCTCGCCAACGCCCGCTACTGGCTGGAGGAGGTGGGGTTCGACGGCTTCCGGATGGACGCGGTCTCGGCGATCCTCGACGGGATGCCGGTCCACATCCTGCGGGAGTGCACCGAGCTCGCCCGCCGGATCGGCGCCGCCGAGGGGCGCGAGGTGCTGATGATCGCCGAGCACCTGCGGAACGACCGCCGGGTCACGGCCGACGACGGCTTCGCCTTCCACGCACAGTGGAACGACGACCTCGGCCACGCGATCTTCGCCTGCCTGACCGGGGAGCGCCGGCGGCACCACGCCAACTTCGGCCCCCTCGAGGACGTGGTGAAGGCGCTCACCGACGCCTTCGTGCTCGACGGCACCCGCCTCGACCGGTACCACCACTACCTGCTGGGCAGCGACGGCCGCGCCACCCGGGGCCGCGAGCACGTCGTCTACCTGCAGAACCACGACCAGGTGGGCAACCGGCCCCGCGGCGACCGGATGATCGCGAGCTACGGCCGGGCCAAGGCCCTGCTCGGGATCACCACGGTGATGGCCTCCCCGTACGTGCCGCTCCTCTTCATGGGCGAGGAGTACGGCGAGACCGCCCCCTTCCTCTTCTTCGAGGACTTCTCCGACCCGCGGATCGTCGCCGGGGCGCGGGAGGGGCGCCGGGCCGCGCTCGCCGTCGAGGGCGGGGAGCCTCCCGACCCCCACGCGCGCGCCACCTTCGAGGCCTCGAAGCTCCGCTGGGAGCGGCGGGAGACCACCGAGGGCCGGGCGATCCTCGGCTACTACCAGGCCCTCATCGCCCTGAAGCGCGCCGGCGAGCTCGGCCCCCGCGACCGGGGGCAGCTGGCGATCGCGGCCGACGTCGACCGCCGGCTGCTCCGCCTCGAGACCCCGCACACCCTCACGCTGCTCAACTACTCCGGCGAGCCGCGCGCCGTCGAGGTGGCGCCCGGCTGGCGGCGCCACCTCGACTCGCTCGGCGAGCCCGACGGGCCGGGGCTGGGCCCCTTCGGCGCGCGCGTCTACCGGAGGGGCTGAGCGAACGCCCCGTCCGGCACGCCACCCGGGACCGGCGGAACCGGGGCCGCCTCCGCGCCGTCCGCCACCCGGGCGCGGTGGTCGCGGGCCACGAGGAGGTAGATGGCGGGCAGGATGAAGAGGGTGAAGGCCGTCCCGATGGTCATCCCCGAGACCAGCACCAGGCCGATGCTGTTGCGCGCCCTGGCGCCCGGGCCGGTCACCAGGGTGAGCGGGAAGTGGCCGACCACGGTGGCCACGCTGGTCATGAGCACCGGCCGGAGGCGGGTCATGGCGGCGTTCTTCACCGCCTCGAGCTTGGAGAGCCCCTGCTCCTGGAGCTTGTTGGCGAACTCGACGATCAGGATGCCGTTCTTCGCCACCAGGCCGACCAGGGTCACCAGGCCGACCTGGGAGTAGACGTTGAGCGTGGTGGTCCAGCCGTCGGTGAAGTAGTGCAGGGTGGGGTTGGGCATCTTGAGGAACATCACCGCCACCGCGCCGAACATGCCGAGCGGCACCGAGCCGGCCAGGATCACCAGCGGGTCGCGAAAGCTGTTGAACTGCGCGGCGAGCACCAGGAAGATGAGGACCACCGCGAGGAGGAAGGCCGGGAGGAACCGGTTCCCCTCGGTCCGGAGCTGGCGGGACTCGCCGGTGTAGTCCAGGGTGTAGCCCTTGGGGAGGATCCGGGCGGCCTCGTCCTCGAGGAAGCGGAGCGACTGGTCGAGCGGGCGGATGGCCACCCCGCTGATCTTCACGGCGTTGAGCTGCTGGAAGCGGTTCAGAGTGCGCGGGGTGACGTCGTCCTGCAGGCTGGCGATGGTGTCCAGGGAGATGAGCTTGCCGCCGGGCCCGGTGACGTGGATGTCCTTCAGCTGCTCGGGGTTGAGCCGCTCGGAGCGCAGCACCTGGGGGATCACCTTGTAGCTCCGCCCGCCGATGCTGAAGCGGTTGACGTAGTTCCCGCCCACCGCCGAGGAGAGGTCCTGCCCGACCGACTGGAGGTCGAGTCCCAGGCCGGCCGCCTTCTGGCGGTCGATCTCGATCCGGGAGGACGGCTTGTCGATCTTCACGTCGATGAGGGGCGGGAAGGCGAACATCCCGCTCCGCGCCGCCTTCTCCTGGAGCTTCTCCGCGAAGCCCCGGATCTCCGAGCTCTCGGCGGTGGAAGCGAGGACCAGCTCCACCGGGAACTGGCCGCCGCCGGGGAGCGCCGGGGGCAGGACGGCGAAGGTCTCGATGCCCGGGACGGCGGAGACCCGGCCCTGGACCTCGGGGAGGAGCTGGAACGCGGAGCGCTTCCGCTCCGTCCAGGGCTTGAAGACCACGCCCCAGAAGCCGCCGTCCGGGTTGGTGAGCTGGAAGGTGAACTCCGACTCGGGGATCGACATCACCGTGCGGTTCACCTCTCGGGTGAAGGGGGTGAGCTGGTCGAGGGTGGAGTTGGCCGGAGCGTTGACGACGCCGAAGAGGTAGCCCTGGTCCTCGGTGGGGGCGAGCTCCTTGGGGACCTGGGTGAACATGGCCAGGGTGAGGACGGTGACGGCGATCCAGACGGCGTAGGTCGCGCCCCGCGCCCGGAGGGCGCCGTCGAGCCGCCGGCCGTACCAGGCCCGGATCCGCTCGAAGCCGCGGTGGATGCGCCCGCTCAGCCCCCGCTCCTCCCCGCCGCCCCGCAGGAGCGTCGCCGACATCACCGGCGAGAGGGTGAGCGCCACCACGCCGGAGATGGTCACCGCCCCGGCCAGGGTGAGGGCGAACTCGCGGAAGAGCGAGCCGGTGAGGCCGCCCTGGAAGGCGATGGGGGCGTAGACCGCCGCCAGCGTGATGGTCATGGCGATGATGGGACCGACCAGCTCGCGCGCGCCCGCCAGGGCGGCGTCGACCGGTCTCAGCCCCTCGCGCAGGTGGCGCTCGACGTTCTCCACCACCACGATGGCGTCGTCCACCACGAGCCCCACCGAGAGCACGATGGCGAGCAGGGTGAGCAGGTTCAGCGTGAAGCCCAGGACCTGCATGAGGAAGAACGCCCCGATGAGCGAGACCGGGATGGCCACCAGCGGGATCAGCACCGAGCGCAGGGAGCCGAGGAAGAGGAAGATCACGATCACCACGATCAGGAGGGTCTCGGCCAGGGTGGTCTCCACCTCCGTGATCGCGTCGCGGACGTAGGAGGTGGCGTCGAAGGCCAGGCGGGCGTGGATCTGCTCCGGGATCTCCTTCTGCAGCGCGCCGAGCTCGGTCCGGACGCGCTTCACGACGTCGAGCGAGTTGGCGTTGGGGAGCGCCCAGACGCCGATGAAGACCGCGGTCTGGCCGGTGAAGTTCACCGCCGCGTCGTAGCTCTCCGCCCCCAGCGCCACCCGGGCCACGTCGCCGAGCCGCACCACCGCCCCGTCCCGCTCGCGGATGGGGAGCTGCTCGAACTCGGCCACGGAGCGGAGGTCGGTGTTGGCTGTG
>Ga0335076_10001833_pt1 | contig 20798 bp, 12 predicted proteins | sample Lox_Sample_25_FD_206717 | JGI IMG/M metagenome (GOLD analysis project Ga0335076, IMG submission 206717) | Soil microbial communities from Loxahatchee National Wildlife Refuge, Florida, United States - Lox_Sample_2.5 | ecosystem: Environmental > Terrestrial > Soil > Wetlands | place: USA...
CTCTTTGGCGAAGTCGTCATTCAACTCGGGCAGATGCTTCTGCTTGATGGCGTGAATCTTCACAGTGTAGATGAACGTTTTGCCGGCAAGCCGCTTATCATTCGTGTCTTCGGGGTAGACGACTTCGAAGGATTTCTCGTCGCCCGCATTGGCCCCACGCAGATTTTCGGAAAATTCCGGGACGGTGTTCTTGCCGCCGATCTCGATCAGAACTTCATCCATGTGCACGGGCTTGGGCTTGTCGTCACTTTGGCCGGGGGCATCTTTCGGCTTGCCATCCATTGAGGACTGCGCGAAGTCGCCATCGGCGAGAGGAAGTCCTTCGACAGAAGTGAATGTGGCGTGCTGCTCGCGCAGGCTTTGCAGCGCCTCTTCGACTTCTTCGTCTTTCACTTCAATTTGCGGATGTTCGGCGCGCAGCTCTTTGTAGCCCTCAACTTTGATCTCGGGCATGATTTCGAAGCTGGCCTTGAAGCGCAGCGGCTCGCCATCATGAATGTGGAGATCGGTGACGCGCGGCTGCGAGACCGGGATCAGCCCGAGCTTTTCCGTTTCCTGGCGGAAGTAGCGCGGCACGAGCGCTTCGACCACGTCGCTCTTCAAATCCTCTTTGAAGCGCTGGCGGATGATGGTGGGGGGCACGTGTCCGGCGCGGAAACCGGGCAGGCGCGCGACCTTCTGATATTTCGCGACCAGGGTTTCAGTTTCGCGCGCGACTTCTTCGGCGGGGATTTCAACCGAAATCTCGCGCTTGACGCCTTCCTGCTTCTTCGCGTCGGTGGTTTCCGTGGGGCTCACTTGGTCCTTTAGACTTCGATGATCTTTGAGTGTAAAGAGAAGGAGAGAGGAGCGTCAAACGGGGGAGGGGTATATATGTATACGATGTACAGATGTACACACCCCCTCTGTTGCGGCGTGTCCGATCCCCATCCGCTGGTCATCCTCTGCTCCGACACCCGATTCAAAGGAGATGATCTTTACGGAAGCTGAAGGTTAGGACCCGGGCGCTCCCCTGTCGTCATTTGACGGGGTGAGAACGGGATGGGAGGGGTATATGCACCCCACTGACCCCGCTCAAATTCGGGCAGGATGCAGCAGAAAATGGGCACATTCTTTCCTGAACGAACGAAACAGGGCTGGGGTCAGTGGAATGATCTTTCGATTGGTATCAGCGCGTATTCCTTTTGTGCGTCCGCTAGCCTACCCTCGCGTTGCATAACGACCGTAAGAGGCGAGGTCCCGATTTGCTGCTTTCATGGCATCTGCGCATGGTGTTTGAGGCATGGGAGAATTGGACGCGGGCAGGGTCGGTAGCGGGCCGATGGGTATGGTAATTATGGGCGGCGCGTCGGATACACGTTAAAAAAAAGATGGTATCGCAGCGAATCGCGGTACCCGAGCAGTGACTTTACCCTAGTTATCTTTCATTTCTTGAAGTGCGCTGGCAATTGTTCCCGAATACTCCGGTGCAGCTTCACCGTGCCGGTCGTCCACGTTATACAGATCATCTATTTTTTGCTGGTAGTAACCTAATGGTCTCGACCAGTTCGACTTTTCGTCTTTATTAGATTCGGTACACGACAAATAGCCCTCAAGGAAACCGGTGCGGGACAGCTCGCTTTCACCTCTCCACCACTCATCTCCGTATCGGTCGCTAAGCTCGTTAGGCTTGAAGGTTCTTTGAATCGCAAATGTAAAGAACACGGTCTGTACAGCTGTGGGCTTGTTCGCTCCCCTAGATTGATAGTATTTGTTTATTTTCCTTTCGTAACTTGCCCAAGAATCTGTAAACTTCACGCCCGTTTTTGTTTCATAAGTTAAGCAGTCGTCAAGCCCAGCAAGAAATCCCAGCCTTTCAGCGCTTTTGGCGTTCTCCCACCAGGCTCTACCAAAGTTGTTGGGAGAATACTCTTCGGAAACGGACGAGTGCGTAGCGCGCGTGGGTGTACTCTGCAGCGTCTCTTGTGGCTCGCGTCGCGTTTGACACGCTGCCAAGCAAAGTAAAAGCAAAGCAACCACGATCGTGAAACTTGACGATAAAGCCAACCTGCACGGTCTAGTGTCCAGTATATTCATAGATTCTCACCTGGGCTCTCTTGTCAGCGCCGAATGCGTTGCGGAACGACATGACTCCGTTGCCAGTGGTTCGTCCTCCGATCTGTGCAACCATCGGATTTGTCGCTGCGTGTGAATTATGTAGGTCGGGCCTGCCGGTGACCGTATGGCCGCTTCCTCCCTGTGGGTTCCTCCATGCAAATACGACTAAGTGACCCTGATTCGCAGCTTCCTGGGCTGAGCTCAACGGAATCTCATGCCAGCCGGAGCCTGGCGTGGCGGCGGCCTGAGCAAGGTTTTCCGCTTGACTATTGGCATTGCCATTTAAAGGGCCAGTGTTCGCACCGACTGCTTGTGCTATTTGACAGGTTGCCTGACTGCAATGCGAGGGTGCGCCAGCGGCGCCAGGTTGCAGGTTAGGGTTTGTCATCGCCGCATTCTGAGCGCTGATAAGTGGATCAGTTGGCGCGGCTTGGCCGCCAGGGCCCCACCCCTTGCCAGTCAGCCAGTTCCACATCTTGCAGAAGAATCCGCAGCCCGTATTTTGCGCCTGGCCTGCTTGTTGCCCAGAGGTTTGCGCCGCGGCCTGCTGAGCTTGCATTTCGTCCCACTCAGCGGCGGCTTGCGCCGCTGTTTCCCCACACTCAGCACGGGTCAGAGGGTCGCACGCCAGCGCTTCGATGCCAGCATTCCACTCTGTAGTCGGGTCTTCACAGCCGTCAGGGCAGTGGTGCCTATATTCCCCGGCATGCCCGTCCAGATCGGCGAATGATTCCGGGTCGTCGGCAACCATTGCGTAGAGGTTAAGCGTCTGCGGATTCGTAAGATTGGCATAAGGCACCGGTACTGGAATAGTCGACCAATCGGCACTTAACCAACGGCCATAACGCCAGGAATAATTCCGAGCTCCGAATTCGTCGTTCTGTGTTTCCGGATCGCGCTCTTTACCCTCGAATTTGTAGGCGTTCTGGATACAAGTGTTCGTATACGCCCTTTCCTGGCCGTAGGGGGGAAAGTCAGCGTCGTAGCAGAGGGCTCCGTTGTTTTGCGTTACGACTCGCGAACTGCCGAGAAAATCTTCGGCATAATATTGCGCATTTGTGCCCGAGGGGAGCAAAGCAACTCGCCTGCCTGCAAAGAAGACATATTCGGCGGTTGTGTTGCCCGAAGCATCGGTCTCCGCCAGAATTTCCCCTCCCGAGCCATACCAATATAGTTTGCTGCCAACCTTGGCAACGCGGCGCTCATCGCTGTCGTAGGCGTAGGTAATACCCGATGCCGACGTCATCATACTGTCGCCATTCCAAGTATAGTTGTTGTTCCCATCGCTCAGCGTATTCCCGGACGCGTCGTAGCTCAGCCCCGTAATGTGGTTGTTCCCGTCCGCGGTCACACTTCCCATCGTGCTTTCCGTACACGCGTTATACGTCGGCGTCCATCCGGCTTGTGACGACAGGTTGCCCCAAGCATCATAGGAATACTGGTATCCCCAACAGTAGCTGCCTGTCGTCGAGCTCGTGCCAGCGGAGATAATACGATTCAGTTGGTCGTACGTGAACGACTGCGAGCGACTGGGATTCAGATTATTCGCAATGCCATTGACGTGCCCCGCGTTTTTGCCGCTAGCGGTATCGACAAAACTGTAGGAAATGTCAAGGGCGTTCCCAGCCGCCGATGAGGCCTTGATTTCGGTCGGCTGAAGTCGGTTATTGAAAGTCTCTGAAACATTCAGTCCCGCGAATGAGCTTGTCACCCCGATGCTCATGCTGTAGATCGAGCCTTGCGGTGTAAAGCAGACTGCCGCACTCAGGCAACCCGCCAAAGGCGCACTAGGTCCCGTTGCATAAGTAATGCCGTTAGCCGAATCCTGAGCAGTGATGGCGCGGTCAGCGGCGCTGTAGGAATAGTTGACCACGCGCCCGGTTGGATAGCTGATGGATGTGACATTGCCGGCAAGGTTGAAATAGTACGTCGTACCCTTGCTTACACTTTTCGTTGTACGTTGGTTCTGATGAACGCTGCGCTGATTCGTCGAGTCGATTTGATAAGCCCACGATTCGGAACCCGCAGCATCAGTCACGCTGGTGGCATATCCGATGTTCTGGCAAGAGGTAAGCCCAAGACAATTGGGCTGGTCGTAGGTTGTGGCGACAGTCGGGTCGCTGTTCGAATAAGCTCGCGTTATTTCCCGATTGAGGGCGTCGTAGCTTAAGCTGATCGTTATGTTGCGGGCGTCCATTTTTGTGGAAACATTTCCGCTCGCATCGTATGTATAGGTAATTAAGCCAACCTCGGGGTTATTAGAAGTCAACATGCGCCCAAGCGAATCAAATGCGAAGGAGCGCCCGTGAGAACCGTTCTGTAAGACATTGGTGAGGTTTCCAAGGGCATCTAACGTATAGACGGTTTTCCAGATGGGGTCATTGCCGTTGGGGCAGCCATTCGAATTCACTGCCGCGCCAATGGCGTTTGGCTCATCGACCTCGATTAGTCTGCCCAGACCATCCGTTGTGCTGCGACGCCACCTCCCGGCCGGATCAGTGACAAGTGTATTGGGACCGCAATAGGCCGAAGTAAGCAAAGAGCTGTCGGGATAGGTCGTGGAGGTCTTGCGGCTAAGGGCGTCATACAGGAAAGTCGTCGTGCCAGAACTTGTCGTGGGGTCACTGCCTGAGCGGTATGGGTTGGATACAGTGTAGACGCGACCTAAGCCATCGTATGCTGTATCCGTGTAAACAGTGCCCTGGGGGTCGGAAGTAAGTTGCGTCTGCTTCACCATTCCGAATCCGTTGGAGACGCTGACTGTGGTCAAGGTCGTGCCCGACGAGTCGATTTTCTTCGTCGCGGTGGCAGTGGGCGATGGCGGCGTATCGTTGTAAGAAATCGTCGTCTTTCCGCCATCGGGGAAATCCATCTCGGTAGCGCGATCTAGGCTGTCGGCATACTTATATCGTGTGACCAGACCGTTCTGATCTGTTGAGGAGAGCACCAGATCCGAAGTGTAGTCATAGCAATAGCTCACAATGTGGTTGACACCGTTGGTCTGAGGGTACGTGACTTGGGTCAAATAGGCATCGCTTGGACTGGTGGGCGGAGCATTGCCTCCGCAACTGCTGTAGTTGTCAGTGTAGGAATATGAGGTTTGGTTATTTTTCGGATCGGTCATTGTCAGCATTTGACCGTGAGTGTCATACGTGAATATCGTGGTGGAATTCCCCTGTGGACAGGCCTGACCTCCAGGCAGATCGAAGCATTGCTTCGTGATGGTTGTCGGGTTGCCGTGATTCGAACCGCCAGTCTGGTCGTAATAGGTGTCTGTTTCCGCCACAGAACTACCAGTGGGTCCATCTTTGGTAATCAATGTGGCAGGCAAGTCCACAATGTGGGCAGTGAAGCTGGCATAGGTTTTGATTGTCTTGCGCAGGAGTGGTCCCGCTACCGTTCCCGGGGGCACGCCATTTGCACAACTCGGTAAACTCGGCGCGCTCGTGCCAAGATCGTATTCGTCTACTTCTGTGACCTGCTCGTTGCTGTTATAGCAGTACAACGCAAGCGAAGATTGTCCATTGTCGAGAGTAGTTTGCTCACTTCCCAAGAGACGCAGATTCCCGGCGTACCAGCTCTTCGCCACCGTTTTCAGCAGGCTTCCGTTCGTGCCGTTGTACTGAATGCTATTTTCGACCGGAATTTGGGCGCTGTCGCTTCCACTCGGATTGTTGGGAACGTAAGGTGTCCCAACGGAAGAGTAGGTATAGACAGTCGTAAAACTCGTGTTCGTCACCGTGTCGGTGGTGGTGACGGTTGTTGTTTTAGAGGTCCAAGAGCCGTTGCTCCACGTCGAGGCGTAAGCGAAATGCTGGTGCAGAGTTTCGGTGCTACCGTCGTAACTCACGTACCGATCCGTGATGGCCGGAAACCCGTACTCGCATATCCAATCGGTGCTCGGGGTGTACGATGTCGCCACATCGTCATTGGGACGCAAACCCCAGACATAACGAACGTAGCCGCCTGTTGGATAAGTCAGCTTGGTAAGCATTCCATACGTGGGGTCATACGTAAAGGTATATTGCTGACTGTTTGGTAAGACAATTCGCGACACTACAGAGCTGCTCGCAGACAGCGAAGTGGGACAGGTACCACATGACACCGTACAAAGATTAGTCATGGTGTCCGTGAAGCTCGCGGAAGCAGTAGTCCAATAAATCTTGTATGCCGAGCTCAGTCCAGCTAGGGTGACACTGTCTGGATTTCCGCCCATCCCTGTAGTATGCAGCGCGGTGCGTCCAATTGTGTCCGTGTACGTAATAGCGCCGCTAGAGTTCGAGATTGAGACCGTGTTGCCGTTGCGATCCACAACGCTCGATGCGACGTACGTTCCCGCAGTGGATCCCGCGAGGTTATAGACTGTTCCGTTGCCATCCGTAACCGTAACCGGCGGGAAATTATTCTGATTATGGCTGAGAATGCTGGTTGTGGCGAGGATCGGTCCCTCGCCTCCGGTCGGGTACTCGCCATCGCCGGTTATCCCCTCATTGCAGTTCTCGCTTCCGCCCATGTAATTGGCAGACACCGAGAGATCGAGATCGTGACGGTTTCCCGCCGGGTCCTGGAAAACGTACCCAAAGGAGCCCCAACACGTTATATTCCCGCCGCCGGAACCTGCAATTTGCCACGTAGCTGTCTGAAAGCTGTACACCGGAAACGTATAACTCCATCCTCCTACTTGGTTAACGGAACTCTTGATTGTTTGATATCCGATCCCGCCATGCAGTAGGCCGCCGATGAAGAACGCACCATTTGAGTCGTAAGCAAACGAGAATGGCACGGCCAACTGCCTTCCTTTGGGCATCCGGACTGGAATGCGGATGCTGGTTGATCCATTGGCCGGGTTAACCGTCTCTACCGCCGAGTGGAAGTAGTCGTGAGCTCCCGCAGCTGGCGTTGAGGTCGTGTCACCCCCGGAAGGAATTTGAGCTAGTGTTCGAGAGACCAAGAGCAACGAAAAGCAAAATACGGCTGCTATAGCGGAAAGCAGATTGTGTTGACGCATTCTCGGCCTCCTCAGCTCGCGATGGACAGCAAAAACGAATGGACGCGTTTTCGCGACGCTCTGACATTTCGAGGGAAGCAGCGAGGAAGGATTAACGGAGCCTGAGAATCCGCCGCTCTTACTGGCCGATCCTGTTCGCTGATTTGCGCGAAAAAATAATCCCGTGTGCCTGTGGATGTCAACAATATTTGGTTCAGGTGTGTGTGGAGTCACTCAGCGAAGAGACTGCGATCACTGCAGGATAGACACTCTGGAGTGCGGCCCAGAGACGAAGAGCGCCTGCATGTTACGAAATCCGAACAGACGAAAAACCGTGCCGCAAACTGAGTTAGTGCAATCGCACAATAATCGCTTTGACTCAGGCAAGACTCAATTTACGAAATCCGAACTCACTTATGCTGAGACGTGTGGCGTCACAGGTTTTTTCGCAATGCTGTACGTCTGGGCGAACTTCCTTACGGCAACGATCAAACCGAGCAATAACAAAATGCTGATGGCGCCCATTATCGCCCCTCGCTTCAATCCGGCGAGATGTGCATCTGCCTTTGCTTGCAGCGCAGCACTCGCGTCCGACTGGAGTTGCTCTTGCAGATTCTTAATCTTCTCCTGCTGATCCGTAACCAACTTGTTCAAGTCCGTAATCTGCTGTTGCAGCGGAGCCGTTGCCTGCTCCGAGGCAAGCTCTTTCTGCCGGTTTATGTAGACCTGCAATTCCTCTCTGGTACGCTGCTGCAATGCTTGGTTGTAGGCACGCCAGAGATCGGCGCAGGAACCATTTGGGAGTATCACTACGCAGGTCGGTTTGGGTGGTACTTGGGTTAGCTGAACGGGGGTTTGCTGTCCCATCGAAACCGAGGCAGCGAGGACGAGAAGCATCGCGAGTCTTTGCATGGCGACTCTCCGTCTCTTTCTTGGTACGAATAGTAGCATTAGTATCGTTGCAGTCAAGTGTTATGAGACCAGATAAGGAGGTATGCAACTTGGTGGAAAGAGAACAGTGCAGATCAACGTAAAGATGAGCGCAGAAGACTTCGCGCTCTTGAAAAAAGCAGCCGAGAACTTGTGGCCCGATGCGATCATCAGCAATTCCGGGATCCTTTTGGGTCTTGCCAAGATCGCAGCAACCCGTGCACTAGGCCCACAACCGCGAAAATCAAAGTAGCACCGCCAGCAGGACCTTAAATTCCGAACTGTTCCGAACTCTCCGTTTAGCAGAGCAAAGGGTCAATCCGTTTACTGGGATCGCTTAAGCGACTTTCTGCGTCTGGTGGTCTGTGCATACTCCTCGATACGGCGCTCGTAATCGCGGTAGGTGGCGGCATTTACGGGCTGCCGACGGGTGATCTTCTCCAGGATGCGCCGACCAAAGCCGTTCCGGATGAGTTTCCGAATGCCAATATCTGTGACCATTTGGCCGAGGCGCGGGCCCGGTATTACGGTCGAACCTGTGGTGCGGCTTGCGGCACGCGTGAACTCGTTGGGTGCTTGGCGCAGCGAGTCCAGATCATCACTCTCTTCCCATCGTCGGTCGACTTCTTTGCCGATCCGGTGGCGCTGCCCTCCAATGACGTGAGGACGGTCCAGATGACCGCGCGTTTTCCGTTGGCAAGGTTCGCCATCGGGGCCGAGGCTCTTGGACTCCGGATGATGGAAATAGCGGTACAAGAGCTCCTCGAACGTCTCTGCTATTGGTCTCTCACCAAACTGGGGTGAATCAAACCTGGTCCCGAGCCTGTATTCTTTCGCGTCGTTCCGGTCATCGATGTTGAAGCACGGAGCGTCCCTCCATTTGCTTTGCTCGCGCTCGAAGCTCGTGATAAGCGTGAAATGCTGTGGGTCGGCATTCGCAGGTTGCCCGCAATTCGCAAGGACGGGAGCAAAGAAAACATTGAACGGGCGAAATCGGTTCCAGCGATGCAGGCGCTTTAGCAGGCCATACGAATTCACTCCCATCCGCATCATCTGAGGCAGTCCGGACCATGGCGGGAGATGGTTGGGCATTAGCCCGTTCCCGCGTCGGATGAGCCAGTCCCAAGCCTGAAAGACCCAGTAGGGGATTTCGTGTTCTTCATCCCAACCCTGCGGGGACTCGGAGGGTGGATAGACGTAGCCGAGCCCGTGGGCTTTGGGATCGATGATTATGACCTTCGCGCCATCTCGTTCGTAAATGCAATAGCGTTTTGCTGAGATGCTGAACCCGAGCAACTTCCGAAATCCCTTTTCCGGTTTGGAGTCCACAAAGTTGCAATCGAGAAACCGCAGGATTGAGCCGCCGAACCCGTACGGGTTCAGCTGCGTAAATCGGTCGACGATCTCCTGCACCTGCGAACGTGGCAGTATCCGCCTTCCTTGACAACCAGGTACATGGTTCAGACTTCCGCCCTCTGCATCGCTAACGACGGCTAACGCGTCTGTATCGGCCCAGACATACGTTCCGCCCCGTTCGTCCACGCACCTCTCAAGCATCCCGAGCAGCAACCTGCCACCGGCGGTGATGAATGCGCCGAGGTACGGCGCGTACCAGTTGCCCTGGCGCTCCACAACCGGGCGCTTGTTGGTGGTATAGGATTCCTCGCCAGAGTACACACGCACTCGCGCTGCCTTTCCCTTGGGAAGGGTTTCTGGGTTCAGTTCGATAAAGCAGCCGTAGATCGAGTTGGCGAAGATTTTCAGCCAGTGGTACAGCTCTGGATCATCCTTGTGCTGGCGGCGCTCCTCGATGATCTTCTTAAAGAGGTCATCACGGCGCGGATCAATTCGCACGGCGCCTCGCAGCTTTACGGTCCTGAGGCCACGTTGTGTCCCCTGCGGTACGACCTTGATTGCTCGCAAAATTCGCGGCACTTTGTCAGTCTGCAGGACGGAATTGACAACATCTGGGCCAGCGAACCAGATGGGCTTCTTATCCGTTAAAAAATCGTTGCCAACGCTTGCACTGAAACCGCCGCGCATTGTGCGAACAGGGAATACGTCGCGTTGGGGCTCGACAAGAGCAAAGAATCGCAGTTCTGGCCACAGCCGCCGTTGGAAGCATCTGTTGAGCGATATCGATTCCAAGAGCATCTGTACGTCTGCGGTAGCGTCCTCGAAAGTGAGGTTTCGGGCACGAACGATTTCCATCAGTTCCATGAGTGCGGCGACGGTCGGGTACTCGGACATGAAGTCCAGTGGAGCAACCGGCACCTCGACATGGCGAATTCTCGTCTCCGAGCGGCCAGCACTGAACGCTTCCATTGCGATGCCTAGGATTTCGTTGGACAGGTCAAACTTCTGCGCTGGGGGGATGATGTGCATGGCATCGAGGTATCCCTTCACGAAAGAGGCGGTGGAAAACACGCTGTGGACACTGCCAGGGATCGGATGCCGGTCGAACTCCGCTTTGGCCGCATTCAGCAGCGCACTCATACAGCGGACGCTATGCCGACCTTCTTTGATTTCTGTGACCGTCACGTGACCGGTCGGCGTATAGTCGTTTTTTTGAGGCACGTTGTACTTCTCGAACGCACGAAGCGCACAAGCGTCCTTCAGCGATATCGTCTTCCCGAATAGGGCGGCAACAATGGTTCGCAGATCGAGAAAGCGTGCCTTGTAAATCTCGGTCGATTTCTTCAGCGGTTTGCCCTTCTTGTTTTTCGGGATGAATTCGCCCCGAAAGCCAATGAAAGCCTTTTTGCTGCCAAGGGGTGAAATCAGCACGCGAGGATCGAATTCATTCTCGTTGCCATCCGGAAACACGGAAAGAACCAGCGACCATTCGTCTTTGTCGCCCGCTGTCCACTTGCGGGCAAGCCGCCCCAGCGCGTAGCAAAGATCTAAGCCCACGAGCAGCGCACCTTTGCGGGCGTACTTGTAAAACACGCTCTTGATGAATTCTGATCGGGAACGCAGCGGAAAATGTGGAGGAAAAGAAGTTGTGTCGGGGACCTCTTTGTGGAAGTACTCTTCTAGACCTTTGCGTTCTCGCCTGGGCAGGCGGTCATCGAAGAATGCACCTTCTTCTTCCAGCGAGTAAGTCTTGCCACTAAGCTTCATCACGCGATAGAAACCAAACGTCAGCTCCTGCGCGATATCGGCGCGGGACTCGCAACCGAAGATGACGGCGAATTCGGGCCATTTCGAAAGTGCAAGAGGGGCACTGGACGTGCCCCTCGATGGACGTTTCGGTTTGTTGAGCACAACGGTGTGCGCCCGAAGGTAAAGATCGCGGACTTCGTTCATGCTGCCTTTTTCCGGTTTCGGATCGCGTGCTGAAAGCCCTCAAGCACCATCCAGGTGAATACCAGAATGCACTTGAGTACACGAATGAACCGCTCAACCGGATCGGCAGTGTAGCGGAGATCAACTCCGATTTGGCGAAGCAGCGCGTGAAATCGGTCGTGATGTTCCCCGCAAAGCGGCATCGTGAACCACGCCAGGAAATTCTTGCCGCCGACATGATTCGCTTCTACTCTCTCTAGACTTCCGCAGATTACGCATTTGCGAAATCCCTCGCATGTGCTCATAAGGGCCTCGCAACTGCGCGGTAAAGCGCCTCAAAAGGCGACTCTTCGTCAGCAAGGGCTTCTAGAATCTGCTGGATTTCTGTTGGATCGGTTTCGAGCAAAACGCCACCGATACGCTTCCCTTTCGGAAACTTCCGTATCCGCGACCAATAATTTCTGCCTGCTTCATTGAGTGCGGCCATCCACTCACCGAGCAGAAGCCGCTCACGCTTGCTCTTGGTGACAACCGGAATGGGCATGCCGGGAGTGGCAGTTGCCTTATACAGAACCTTGTGACGCGAATTGCGGACCTTCGCCCTGATCCTGCCAGAGGAATCCTTTTTCAAATCAGAGCCAAAGTGCTCCCGCAGCCAGCGCCGATCAAGCTTCCATTTGCGAGCCGCCGACGAAAATGACAGCGACGAGTCGCCCAGCATGTCGGCGATGGCGCGCTGGCCGCGCTCAACGCGTTGGGACTCGCGGTCTGATACTGGTGGTTTCGCAGCGGCAGGTTTTGCCCCGCGCTTAGTCAACGCGGTTCGCTGTTTGTTTGGCTTGGTTCTGCGAGTAGATTTTGACGAGCTTCGAGAACGAGATTTCTTGCGGTGCAGATGCCCTTTCGGCATAAGACACTCCTAGAATCGGGTGTCATCTGCCGGTTTCCGTTTGCTCCGCCTGAGCCCAAGCTCGTTTTGCGTCCATGCCCCGCCGTCCCTTTTTGCGTCCCCACCACGATGCAATGATGAGGTCTACTTCGGGCAGGCTCACAGGTCAGTCAATCTGCAACTGCCTGTTAGGAGCCAGGTCATACTAGAGCTGTACCCATCGGGACCAGACCATCTTGAGTGCTAGTCCGTAGGCATCTCTACTAAGAACCAAAGCTTGGCTATTGCCTCGCTCCAGCGGCCAGCACTAGAGGCTGAATCCGCTGCGGTTGCGAACGATTATTCACCTGAAACTGAGTATTCGTCAATTCTCTGAACGCAGAATTACAGCAAGCCCTTCATTTCCAAAGTGTTAGAATAGAGCCGAAAAACGGGCTGTTCGCCTGTTCGAGCAGACGAACAAGCCCTGACCACCATGGAGGTATGACTCCGATGGCAGCTCACTCGACCGTAACGCAATTCTCACTCTCCCGCAAATCTCCCATTAACAGAAGTGGCGTGCTCACGCTCTCCGGCTTTGGCATCAAGGTGCGGATGCAAGCGGGGCACCTCGAAATCGACGACGGCATAGGCATGGAGCGTCGCAAAATCAAGCTCGCCCGTGTCGGACACAGCTTGAAGAGGCTTGTGTGCATCGGCTCTGATGGATTTATATCGCTGGCGGCGCTGCGATGGCTGGGGGATCAAGACGTAAGTTTTTCGATGCTTGAACGCAGCGGCAGAGTGCTCCTCGTGACAGGTCCCGTGCGGTCATCCGATGCAAAGCTCCGTCGCGCTCAAGCTCTAGCTCATTCCTCGGGAGCCGCCCTGCTGATATCGCGGGAACTGATTCGCCAAAAACTTGTCGCCCAAGAGCAGGTCGCCCGACTCAAGCTGCTCGATTCGAGAACCGCTGACGAGATTGTACGATTCAAGGACGAACTACAATCCGCTGATAGCATCAGTTCGATTCGGCTGATTGAGAGTCAGGCCGCGCGCTCCTACTGGGGATCATGGAGCACGCTACCAATCAATTTCCCGAAGAACCAGTTGTCGCGTTTGCCTGCCCACTGGTTGAGCTTCGGAATGCGATTCTCCCCGCTGACCGGTTCGCCTCGGCTGGCATGCAACCCGCCAAACAGCATCCTGAACTTTCTCTATGCGCTGCTCGAAGCCGAGGCGCGGATGGCTGCGAGCACGCTTGGTCTGGACCCTGGCCTTGGTGTGTTGCACGCTGATACAACGGCCCGAGACTCCCTCGCTTGTGATCTGATGGAGCCGATCCGCGCTCAGGTGGACTCCTTCTTGCTTGATCTAATCACGCGCGAGTACCTGAATCGCCGTTGGTTTGTCGAGCAACCGGACGGAAATTGTCGGCTCTCTCGGGAATACGCCGCACGATTGGCAGAGACCGCGCCGACCTGGGGTCGCGCAGTTGCACCGGTAGCTGAATGGGTGGCACGAGAATTCTGGAAAACAATACGCAGGCCCGATATTCCCCTCGCGACGCGGTTGACGCAGAATAATAAACGCGCAGCCAAGGGCAGCCTGCGGCAATCGGTCTTTACCCGAGTGCCCGCGCATCAGAACCTCTGCGCGGAATGCGGTACGCCCATTGCACGGAATGTCAAGCACTGTGCAAGCTGTTCGCTGAAACATTCAACCGCTGCACTGATCCAAGGCGCACAACTTGGGCGTAAGATCTCACACGAAGCACGGGCTCAGGAGCGTCGAAAAGAAACGCGGCACCGTCACGCGCTTGAACTGCATAACTGGAAGTCGGCCAATCAGCCGTCGTGGCTCACCGAGCAGGTCTACACGACACAGATTCAGCCTCGATTGAAAACTGCGACGCTTTCACAAATCGCATCGGAGATCGGTGTTTCGATCCCATACGCGTCAGATGTACGGAAAGGAAAACGGCGACCACACCCGAGGCATTGGCAAAAACTGGCAAAGCTGGTGAGCGTGTCCGAGGCCGCTACTGAGTCTTTAGTAACGTGCAATCACTAGCGCGCAGGAAATGATCGGTGTGATCGGTAGACTAGAAAATTCCTTCTTCTTCGAGGAGTTTTTGGCGCTTCACATCTTTTCTTGCATACGCTATTGCCTTTTCCGCCCACATTCGGATCCTTGGGTCGTCATCGTTCGCCCAATTCTGTAGCCTTGCGAGATGTCCTTCCATATGCGAAGACATAGGCCCTACGAAGCTTCCCGATTGCAGATTTGCGAGTAACTGGTCGAGCACTTCCGCAGGTTTAGGGGCCTTGATGATGAGTAGCTTTGCCGCAGGAGACAGCTTGTCGCTCTTTACATTGAGGAGGGATGCTCCTATCAGAAACGCTCTTCGACCGTGACGCTGGGCCCATGCAACTAACACGTCTGGCGGAACTAGGTCTCCGAACCACTGCTCTAGTTTCAATCTTATGCGTACCCCCGTGAGATCATTGCTTAGCAAAAACGGTGCGATCACTTCCCATACTGCTACGGGATTAACACGCATCGCATGTTGTACAGCCGATTGTGCAGAGTCAGTGCTAAGCCACGTTTTGTCCGACTCGAAGAGGGACACAAAAAGCTGCGCGAATCGCGCCGGGTCAAGTTCAACTATCAGCTCGGCAACTCTTCCCCAATACCAATCGAACATAGGCGATCGTTGCGGTATTTTGGCTGCGAGAGCATCCCAGATGAGTTCTCCGAAGTCTTTTGCAGACATGGCACCGCTGTGGACGGCATGGTCGATTATCCCAAGTGCCGCTTCAGTGTTTTCCTGGGGGCTAGAGGTTAACATCAACTTGACGATTCGGGCCGCGTAGTCTGGCCCTAACTTCTCAACCCAGCCACCGTACATGAGCATTCGGAGTTTAGAACCTTCAATGCGTCCCTCTGAAACTAGTCGTATGATGCGGTCGGCTCCGGGGATTGTGGGTTCACTGCGCCAAGTTGCACCAAAAGCGGCGTCGGGCTTTTGCTGAGCTACGGTGTCTATCAACTGCTCGCGTACTGCCACGCCAGCGACGATGCCGCGTCCCGAGATATATGATGCAAGCAACATGCAGTTCACATTGTTCGGTGCAAAACTCATAATGCGCTCACGAAAGTTTCCCGGTGTGTCAAGTTCTCCCAATCGCCTTCCGAGGAGCCACACGTTCTCAGCCTCTGAAGATGAAAGCCACTCCAACTCGGCTATCCCTATGTCGTTCTTGAACCCCTCTTCCGCCAACTCCAAGACCTTCTGGTCAGCCACTTCGAAGGCGCGACTTCCGTGAAAGTCCCCCGGCAACCGAGATCCCACCCATCGCCGGAGGCGTTCAAAGTACGAAACCCCAAATGTTGATTCTCGAATCTGATTGACTTTAGAACGTTGCGCATCACTCAAATTTGGGTTTCCATTGAGCTGGTCGCAGGACGCAAGCCTTATTCGACGCTCCTCGTCATTTGTAGGAATTGTTGTTTCAAGAATGCGAATCGCATCGTCTATCTGCCCGCGCTCCGCCAACGTGTAGAGAGAGCGCAGTCGCTCACGTCTCGCAAGGGTAGCTGCTTCGTCGTTACCTGCGGCAATTTGTTCAAGGTATCCGAGGGCCTTGCGCGACGCCTGCCACACCTCGTCGTACGTTTTCGGCTTCCATTCCGGGGGATAAGTCCTCTTGGAAAGATAATCCGTATCTCCCCCAAATCTCGTTTCGTGTGACTGCAGGCTCGACGTAACAGCCTGTGCAGCCAATTTGCGAGCGTCGTTATCGCCACTCCCCAGCAATTCATCAATGAGCACAAATCTATCCATCAGTGGGACTGGGGAGCCGCTGAGAAACATTTGAAAAAATTGTTCGAATACTGACGTGGCATTGTTGCTTATTTTTTCAGTCTCGCTTAGGGCAAACTTCATCGCCACACGAGCCGCTTTCATTGAGGTCTCGGGCCACCGCAGCAGCGACTCGACTGCCCACAAAACATTGCGGCGCCCGGTATTAAAATTTGAGAGCTCATCCTTCGTGGCTGGTACAACCAAATCCACTAACAGGTCGGTAGCTGACAGTGGAACGGCTGAACTGAGGATTCGAAATACCTCGCTGAGGAACTCCTGATCCAGCTGTGCTAGTGCCGGGAACAAACCTGAAGTGCTCATGATTTTCCCGACCGCGTCCTTCATCTTCGGGTACTCACCCATCGTTGCCAGCCTGATGAGTAGCTGCCTGCGCGCGGCGGGGCTGTTCAGCTCGGCTATCAAATCAAGGAGTCGATAATCCTTTTCTCTCCAGAGATCTGCAGCCGCTTGGATTGCAAGCAAATCTGGAGATACATATAGGTATCTTCCCTTAGCTATCACAACTCCCTGACCTTGAAGTTTGTCGATCGCCTTTTCCAATGTGGCCATTGGCAGCCGTAAAAACCTCGCTACCCTTTTCGATTCATCTCGAAGATCCTCGTACCAGCCTATCTGCGCAAGCACGGACAGGACCTGTAAAGCTTGCCGCGTTTCCTTGTCCACGAACCTTCGGAGAAATTCCTGAATCTCCATAACCTTCGTGAGTTCCACAGGTGGCTGCGTGCCAAATCTGCTGAGCGCAGCCGTAATGAACATTGCGAGCTTGACGTACCCGCCAGAAAGTCTTACAGCCATGTCTAAATAGTCTTTCGGGGCTCCTGGATAGGACTCGTGGATTATCGACTCGATATCCGCATCAGGAAGAGGTCGCAATTGGTAGAGTGCGGTCAGGGATGGTGCCGGGGTATCGTAGAGTACTTCGTGGACCCCCACACAGATGAGTTTCAGCCTGCCCTTCGAGAGTTGCGCATATTGCTGAAGGATGCTCTGTTTTGTTCTTGAGCACTCATCAATCACTGCGATGGCGCAGGTTTCAGGATCGCCATACACCTCCATTAGAAATGGCTGCACCTCTACATTGTCGGCGTTAATTGCATAAAGAGCCCGATTTGCATATTCATTCTTGTTCACGGCCTGAAGCACGAGTCTGGTTTTTCCAACACCTGCGGGTCCCTCTAATCTCAGAACTGCTTGTTCAGGGGAATCAGACTGCAAAAACGTGTGAATCTGCTCGATCGTTGCTTTGCGTGATTCGTCGGCTCTGAAAGGATTCGACATCTGGGGATTGTCATTTGCCCACCTTTCGACAGTAATGAAGGTGCGGACATGCTTTCTGAGTTCTGGCCGCGCAACGATTGCAGGATATCGGCATATCCAACGTGCCACAGCACTTCCAAAAATGATCTTCACTTGGCCTGCCGGAATCTTACTTCTTCGACATAGCTCGCTCAGTGTATTGGCATGCAATTTGGCGTCTTTGCTGACGTAGTCACGGCCTGCACAAAACAAGTAATGCCCACCCTTTTGCAGTGTTTTCTGAACACCAGACTTCCTGAATTCTTCCGACAACAGACGTTTCGTCAACTTGCCAGCTTTGTACTGCAACACGTTTTCACCAACTGCTAACAAATCATGGGCCGAACCGGTTGGAAATTCGACTCGTGCATCAATACCGGCATCAGGATCAGTACTCCTCGTGCTGACATCAACCTGCTGGAGTGGAATACGCTGTTGAGCAGCATCTGCGAGCACAAGCGCATTTAGCACTGCCCTCAATTCCTGATCGTTGAGTCTTTCCACGTCTTTTCCCGTTATGAATTCAATTGCCACGATTCACCGCCGACTCACATGTCGATCAGAGTATAGTGCGAAATTTTTTCTGAAGGAAAAAATACACCTCAGCGCCCCCAATTCAAGTCCCCAAAACAAATAGAGGCAAACGGAAAGCAGACATGAGTTAAATTGCTATCGCAATATAATCATCCGGCCAGGAATGATGGAGCGCGAGCATCCAAAAGGGGTGTGTACATCTGTACATCGTATACATATATACCCGTCAAACGGGGGAGGCGGGGGGTATATATGTATACGATGTAGAGATGTACACACCCCCCTGAACGGGTGCGTTCTTTTGAACGCTCGGATCAATTTGGAGCTTGCGTGTGTCTGTGTGCGCTGGGCTCGCGCTCGCGAAATGGAGGCAGGGAGGGATGTAGAAATTCCTCATCGGGCCAAGAGAGCCACCCCGTATCTTTCCAGCTCAACCGCGACATCTTTGGCCAATGCTTTGTCGTTCGTGCGAAAGTCTAGCCAGCCATCATGGGACGTTTGCAGCAGTAATCTCCCGGTGAGATCGAAGATCGAAGCATCCCAGGAGAAGAAAAACACCATGCACAGTATGCTGATGAATGAGTCTTCGTCGGTCCTCTCGAACAGGTGGATCGGAGCTTCAATCAGAGGTCGCTTTTCGCCTAATGAACGCCGGTATCCGTCAAACAGATCAAGATGCTCCGTTGCGATGCCCCAGCATGTGACATACAAACACACCGGGGAGTCCCTGAACACCAGATATGCGAAGAGATTCGAAAGCGCAATCTGTACTCCTGAGTTGAGAGGAGCAGTGTATGAACCTTCCACAAGGCGGAGATTACTGGAAAGTTGAGTAATGAAAGCATCCAGCGGGTTTCTGCCCAATAGTTCGCTTGCGTTTTCTTTGGTTAGTATTTTCATTGGTCGCCTAGTTTCCTCGAATCAGCTCTCCTGACCGAGGCAAGGGTCCTCGACTGCTGAGAACCCAGACCCCTTCGATCCTCAATTTATTTCACCAAGGGCGATTCCTATTGCGTACGCTAGTGCCCAACCAATAGTGCCCCAAACACCAACCTTCACTGCGGTCTGGGCCGCCTGGGTAGCGGGAGAAATTGAAGACTGGCTTGGTGCATTCCCGGGATGCGCCTGTTCGGGCGTGATCGGATTACCGTCGCGATCATAGTGCTCGACAGGTCCGCCGGTGCCGGGTTTTATGTCCCAGTGCCCATCTGGGTCCCAACTCCCGCTCGGAGGATTAGGTCCCTTCCACCCGGTTGGGTCCCATCTACCCCCCCGCGGATTCTGATTGTCCGCGTGCCACTCCCATCCGGCGGGTGGCCCACCCTTTCATCGCTGACGCTACCAGAGTTGAGGGTGCCCCGTCCTCGCGTCTTTTGCGACGGTGGGAACGATGCTGATTGTGTCGTGAGATTTTGGCGGATTCAAAACCCAAAGCTGCCCGCGGCATCGTACCCACCCTTCGCACAAAAACGCGAAGAGTGGGGCACCCCATTTATGACCGTGTCATCGATCACAAAGGCTGGGCCACCCGCCCAAATACATTAAATTATGGATCATCGCGCAACCTTCGCCTGGCCGCACCCTTAATTCCCTTCAGCAGCCGTTTAGCTTCTTCTACATCCGCTTCTGATACCATCTGCGATTCACATACCTTTGCCAAATAGCGAACAGCCTTGGGCGGATCGTATTCGTCCTGAATGTAATGTTTCGCTATCTCCAAATTAGCTCCGTCTGCACCGAGTTCCGCAGCTTTGTGAAACCATAGAAGAGCGCGGTTAATTTTGTGCTCGTCGCGCCAAATCGTTGCGATATTGTTGGCGGCGTGGGCGTCTCCACGGTGAAATGCGCGTTTGTACCAGTAGAGCGCCGCCGATCGATTTCGTTGGACACCGACCCCTTTGTCGTAGAAATATCCTACATTTAGCAAAGCTGCAGGATCCCCAGCTCTTGCCGCAGCACGGAAGAGCCGCAATGCCAGTCGCAGGTTCTTTCGATCCCATTCTCTGTCGGCGCGTTCGAACAGTCGTCGTGCCTCTTCTTCTCTGGTCTTGCGACCTGAATGCGATTGCGACATGACCCTACCCTCTCAACGTCAACGGCGTGCTCTTAAAATGCTACGATCGGAACGTCACCAGGCAGAAAGACTGGAAAATACGGACTAGATGGATTCAACACGGGAATCATAGGTCCGGTTTGGCGACCCGGAATGGGTGCGCAAGCATCTGACCGCTGACAGTATGGGTTGAACTCTTGCTCTTGGGGGTGGCCCACCCTTTCATCGCAGGCGCTACCACAGCTGAGGGTGCCCCGTCCTCGCGTCTTTTGCGAGGGCGGGAACGATGCTGATTGTGGCGTGAGATTTTGGCGGATTCAAAACCCAAAGCTGCCCGCGGCATCGTACCCACCCTTCGCACAAAACGCGAAGAGTGGGGCACCCACATTTATGACGGTGTCATCGATTACAAAGGGTGGGCCACCCGCCCAACCTTCCTGCAATCGGGGGTCCCCCTAAGTCTGGCGATCGATATGCCGAGGGACGCCGCTTACCTACGATCCGGAATCTATGATTCATTATCACGTAGAGTGGGTACGCTTGAGGTTCCCCTGAGCGGACTCAAGGAGGCGGAGGTCTCCTACGAATCCGGCACTGCCGACGGAGAATTGAGAATCATTATGCCCAATCTGCCTTTTTGGGCGAACTGAAGCACGATTCCGAACTCAGTAGTTGTTCAAAAACCAGATCTCACTTCAACATCATGACGGTGTCATCGGTCACAAAGCTGGGCCACCCGTCCCACGTTTATTAACTCCGATCATCAACACTTATTCCTCATCCTTCACCGTGACATCTTTCATTTCCCTGATTTCGGTGATCACGATTGCATGAGTCCCGGTCCGCTCAAACACGA
>Ga0335076_10001834_pt1 | contig 20791 bp, 19 predicted proteins | sample Lox_Sample_25_FD_206717 | JGI IMG/M metagenome (GOLD analysis project Ga0335076, IMG submission 206717) | Soil microbial communities from Loxahatchee National Wildlife Refuge, Florida, United States - Lox_Sample_2.5 | ecosystem: Environmental > Terrestrial > Soil > Wetlands | place: USA...
GATAGCTGACGAGATAGAGCCCTTCCGGACTGCCGGCCATGGCGGCGGTCACCTCGGCCTGATAGCTCGACTGCTTCTCGTTGTACGGTGTCACCGACACGATCTCGCCGCCGAGCGCCTTGTAGGCCTTGGAGAACTCACCCACCATGTTGACGCCGAAGTCGTTGTTCACGTGGATGACCGATAGCTTCTTCAGGCCCTGATCCATCGCGTACTTGGCCGCGGCCACGCCCTGCAGCGCGTCTGACGTGATGGTGCGGAAGAAGATGCCGTTCGTCTTGCCGTCGCGGCCGAGCGCGGTCAGCGTCGGCGAGGACGAGGCCGGCGAGACCTGCACCACCTTGGCCGGCGCCGTCACCGAGGTCAGGATCGGGATCGACACCGAGGAGATGATGCCGCCGATGATGACCGGCACATGCTTGATCTGCACGAGCTGGGTGGCCGCGTCGACGGCAACGGTGCCCTGGCTCTGCGAATCGCGCGTGTCCGTCACCAGCTTGCAGCCGTTGACGCCGCCGGCGTCATTGATGTCGCGGAACGCCATCTCCACCGATTTCGAGCCGGCCTGACCGTACTCGCCGGCCGGTCCCGTCAGCTCCATGACGACGCCGACGGTGATGTCGCAGTCGGCCGCCCTGGCGACGCCGGCTGCAGCCGCCACGCTCATGGCCGCGGTCACGGCCAACACTGTCTTTCTCATCTTTGTTCTCCCAGCTCCCTGTCGGATTCTTGCTAGTCCGCGACCTGCATCCAGGTTTCCTGCAGGTGGCGCCAGACCACACCGCGCGGCGCCGCGGTTTCTCGGGTCAGCAAGGCGGTCGAGCGGCGTCGCGTGGTCCGTCCGTCACGATACTGTTGCTCGACATATCCGAGCAAGATGGCATCGCCCTGCTGCCAGAGCGGCTCGATGCCGGAGACGGCGATCGCGAAGCTCGCGGGCTGCGAGCGGCGGCTCCGGCGCAGCCCCTTGAGCACCGCGAGGCGTTCGTGGACGATACCGTCCGGCGTCACCATCCGGAAGTCGGGAGCGAAGGCTGCTTCGCAGGCGGCGAAATCCGCCGCCGGCGTGTCCGCCCCGGTGTACCAGGCGACAAAGAACGCGTGCATCGCCACGACCTCGCGGCGCGCCAGCTCGGGCAACATCGCCGCTTCGCTCATGAGGCCTTGGCGTTCAGGTTGTACTTCATGATCGCGCCGTGCCGACCGCTGCGGTCACGCTCCAGCGCGAAGACGTCGCCGGCGGGACCGGTGCTGCGGGCAAGAGGTGCGGCGATCTCCGCCCGGTCCTGCTCCGTCAACCGGACGCTCCCGATATCCGCATTCGCGGCCAGATGCCGGCGATTGCGCGCCCCCACGATGACGGCCGCCACCTGCGGCCGGTCGAGGATGTAGCGGCTCGCGATCGTCGCGATGTCGACGCCGTGGCGTCCGGCGATGCGGCGGAGGGTCTGCAGCAGTGCCTGGAACAGCGGCCAGCCGCCGAAGTCGTCGATGATGAGCTTGTATTTGGTCAGCGAGCGGTTCTCGAGCGGCGCCTGCGGCTCCGGCAGGTCCAGCCACCTCTCGCTGAGAAAGCCGCCGGCGACCGAGCCATAGCACAGCAACCGGATGTCGTGCCGCCGGCAGGCCTCGATGAAGCCATGCTCCGGCCGCCGATCGAGAAGCGAATACTGCACCTGCATGCTGACCATCGGCACGCCGGCGGCGGCAAAGCGCTCGACGTGGTCGGTATCGAAATTCGTCCCCCCAAGCAGATCGATCTTTCCCTCGCGGCGCAGCTCGTCGAGCCACAGCGCCGCCTCGACACAGCCGGGAATGCCGTAGTCCCACCAGTGGAACTGGACGAGGTCGAGCCGCTCCTGGCGCAGGCGTCGCAACGATTCGTCGACGATCGCGCGCACGTCGCGCTTGCTGATCTTGGGAAGAAGGTCAAGGTCGGGCACGCATTTCGTATGGACCTTGATCCGGTTTGCGGCCTCGGATCCGTGTTGCCGCGCATAAGTGGTGCGGAACCGGCCGATCAGCTCCTCGACGCCGGTGTAGATGTCGGCGCAATCGAAGGTGATGATGCCGGCCTCGGCGGCTGCCGCCAGATCGGCCACGGCCTGATTGCGGTCGACGGCGCCATGGCCCCCTGCCAGCTGCCAGCCGCCACGGATCACCCGCGAGATGCGGTAATCCGGCCGCAGATCGATGGTCTCGATGCTGGTCACGTCGGTGGATTTCGAGTGAGCGGCACGGCCGTCGCCTGATGGTGGGAGAACCGGCGCTTGCCCATGCGCGTGATGCGAAACCGCGTCGGGCAGTTGGGATCGGGACAGGCGACCTCGGCGTCGGTCGACATCCAGTCGTTGGGATCGGTCGTACGCTGCTTGGCGGGCAGGAGCGGCAGGAGCGCCGCCAGCGAATAGATCGAAAAGCCCTGGCCCGGCGGCAGGTGCAGCATCTCGCCGCGCAGCTCGAAATAGTCGCCCGCCCGTGCGCCGCAGTAGATCGTTGCGCCCGCCGGCGCGTTGACTTCGACCCTGAGATCGTAGAGCTCGAAACCATCGTCCTGAGAGGCTGACATCCTGCTGCCCCGATATGACTTGTACCGCTGTGGTCGCGAAACTATCGTCATCATAACAAGGCCGGCCGCAAAGCAAACAGCGGAGCGCCGCGATCGGTCCATCGCGCCGGGCCGTCAGGGTAGGCATGCTCGAAGCCCATTCGGTGTCCAGGCACTTTGGCGGGATCAAGGCCGTCGACGGCGTGTCGCTCTCGGTCGCGCGCGGCGAGATCGCCGGTCTTATCGGTCCCAACGGCGCCGGCAAGACGACGATGTTTAATCTGCTGGCCGGCAGCCTGCGGCCGAACGCGGGCCGCATCGTCCTCGATGGTCAATCGATCGAGAACGCCCCCGCGCATCGCCGCCTCGGCATCGGGCTCGGCCGGACCTTTCAGATCCCGCGGCCCTTTCCCGACATGACCGTGCTCGAGAACCTGCTGCTTGCCGCGCCGCGGCAGCTCGGCGAGCGGATCCTGCCGAACTGGTTCTTGTCGGCTCGCGTGCGCCGCGAGGAACGCCGGAACCTGGAGAAGGCGGCGGCGCTCCTCGACTTCGTGGATCTCGGCCGGCTCGCACGCGCGCCGGCACGGACCCTCTCAGGCGGGCAACGCAAGCTCCTGGAACTGGCGCGCGTTCTCATGGCCGACCCGCAGATCGTCCTGCTGGACGAACCCGCTGCCGGCGTCAATCCGACCCTGCTGGAGACGATCATCGCCCGCATCGCCGATCTCAATCGCAAGGGCATCACCTTTCTCATCATCGAGCACAACATGGATCTCATTGCCCGCCTGTGCCGCAAGGTCATCGTCATGGCGGGCGGCAGGTTCCTGTGCGAAGGCACGCCGCAGCAGGTGGCGGGGGATCCGCGCGTTATCGACGCCTATCTCGGCGGCGCGCCGCCGTGACGGACGCCGAGATTCTCGCCGCCGACCGGCTGGTTGCGGGCTATGAACCGGACGTGCCGATCATCCGCGGCGTCAGCATCGTGGTGCACCGAGGGGAGATCGTCGTCATCCTCGGACCCAACGGCGCCGGCAAGTCGACGTTGATCAAGGCCATTGCCGGCCTCGTTCCCGTTACAGCCGGCCGGATTCGGCTTGCCGGCCAGGACATCACGAGCGTGCCGGCGCACCGGATCGTGCACCAGGGCCTCGCCTTCGTGCCGCAGACGGACAACGTCTTCACGGCGATGACGGTCGACGAGAACCTGGAGCTCTCGGGTCACATCCTGCCGCAGGCCCGGCGTCGCCGGCAGATCGAGGCCATGTGCGACCTCTTTCCCGATCTGGCTGCGCAGCGTCGCTCCGCAGCCGGACGGCTTTCGGGCGGGCAGCGGCAGATGCTCGCCATTGCCCGTGGGCTGATGATCGAGCCTGTCGTGCTGATGCTCGACGAGCCTTCCGCCGGTCTGTCGCCCAAGCTCGTCCAGAGCTGCTTTGCGAAGCTCGCGGAGATCCGGCAGTCCGGCGTGACCATTCTGCTTGTCGAGCAGAATGCCCGCGCGGCGCTCGCCATCGGCGACCGGGCCTATGTATTGGCGGACGGGCAGAATCGTCATGAGGCCGCCGCGGAGGCGCTCGCGAGCGATCCAACGGTCGCCCGGCTCTATCTCGGCGGCATGGCGGCGGCCCCGCAAGGCGAAGCGAATCCATGACGCTGCAGTTCCTGGCCGATGGCCTCGTGATGGGAGCCATGACGGGGCTTGGGGCGATCGGGCTCACGCTCACCTATTCGATTCTCCGTTTCGCCAATTTCACGCACGGCGACCTGATCAGCTGGGGCGCCTATTTCACGCTCGTGCTGGCGACGCTGATCGGCGCGGCCCTTACGCATGATCTCCAGCCGCTGGGGCCGTTCTCGTTCGGCTGGCCGGTCGTCGTCGCCGGGGTTCTGGCGATGCTGCTGACTGGTCTGCTCGCACTGCTGCTCGACTATGTCCTGTTCGGCCGCCTGCGGCGGCGCGGCAACGCCATTGTCATGGTAATCGCGAGCTTCGGCGCCTCGCTGGCGCTGCGCAGCCTCCTGGAGTTTATGTTCACATCGGAGCCGACCTATTTCAGTCGCGAACTCCAGATCGCCTTCCCGGTCGGCGCCGGGATTCGGATCACGCCCGATCAGCTATGCATGCTCGGACTGGCGGGCGTGCTGGTCGTCGCCATGCATCTGCTGCTCACGCGCAGCCACATCGGCCGCGCCATGCGGGCGGTGAGCGAGAACCCGGCGCTCGCGCGGGTCGTCGGCATCGACGTCGCCGCCGTCATCCGCACCACGTGGCTCATCGGCGGCGCGCTCGCCTGCGCCGCCGGCGTCATGCTGGGTCTCACGGTGCAGATCCGCCCCTACATGGGCTTCGATCTGCTGTTGCCGCTCTTCGCGGCGGCCATTCTCGGCGGCATCGGCAGCGTCCCCGGCGCCATCGCGGGCGGCCTGATCGTGGGCATCGCCGAATCCGCGGGCGTGCAGCTCATCGGCGCCAACTATCGCGCGGCGATTGCCTTCCTGCTGCTGATCGCCGTGCTCCTCGTCAAGCCGACCGGCCTCTTCGGCGTCCGCGACTGATGCTCGACCTCGTCGGCTATGGCGCGTTCTTTCTGGTGACCGCGCTCAGCTACGCGATCATCTGCCTCGGTCTCAACATCCAGTGGGGTCAGACCGGACTCTTCAATGTCGGCGTCGCCGGCTTCGTGGCGGTCGGCGCCTACACGTCGGCGCTGCTGACGACGCCGCCGGCCGCCGCCCGCTTCGGCGGGTTCGAGCTGCCGATCGTTGCCGGCTGGATCGGCGCCATGATCGGCGCCGGATTCTGCGCCGGGCTCGTCGGCGCCGTCACGCTCAGGCTGCGGGCCGACTATCTGGCCATCACCACCTTCGGCATCGCCACGACCATCCAGCTCGTTGCCCTCAACACTCAGGGCCTTACCGGCGGCCCGTTCGGCATCGGCTTCATTCCGCGTCCCTTTGCTGCGCTCGCGGAGCGGCCGCTGGCTTTCAGCACGGCCAATCTTGCTCTGGTCGGGGTCGTCACGCTCATTGCATTCGTCGCCGTGGAGCGGCTTGCCCGGAGCCCCTGGGGTCGGGTCCTGCGCGCCATCCGCGAAGACGAGACGGCAGCAGCGGCACTCGGCAAGAATCCGAATTTGTACCGGCTGCAGGCCTTCGTTCTGGGCGGTGCGCTCATGGGGCTGGCGGGGGCCGTGCAAGCGCATTTCATCGGCTTCATCGCACCCGACAACTACGTGCCGGCGCTGACGTTTCAGGTCTGGGCCATGCTGATCGTCGGCGGCTCCGGCAACAACCGCGGTGCCGTCGTCGGCGCTGTCGTGGTCTGGGGTCTGTGGAGCCTGACCGGCTTCGCCATGAGCGCCATCTTTCCGCCGGAACAGCAGGCGCGCGCGGCCGCGCTGCAGATCGTCGCCATCGGCGTCATGCTGGCCGTCATCCTGCTCGTCCGACCGCGCGGCCTGCTCGGCGAAAGGAAGACGGTCTCGCGCTACGTCGAGGCGGGAGACGAGGCGCCGCCATAAGGCGAAAATTGCCAGATTCGGATTGCCTGGGTCTTGGCAGCGCGCTGGAAAACCTCCATGTTATGCGCGGGAGCGGCCGATCGGAGGTTCAGCGATGAATGCGCCGTCTCTCTACGTGCCCCCACGTCCCGAAATCCCCGCCGCCGATCTCAACTGGTACCGCCTGCTGGTGACGCTGCGCACCAATGCCCTCGGCATGTGGCCGGCCGAGGCCTACGAGCAGGACATGCTGGTCAACAGCTTCTTCGGCCGGCGGCGCATGCTCCTCAATCATCCCGACGCGATCCACCACGTGCTCGTCGAGAATGCGGCCAACTACCGCCGCTCGCCCGCGACCATCCGCATCCTGCGCCCGATCGTCGGCGACGGCCTCTTCCTCAGCGAAGGCGAGGAGTGGAAGCATCAGCGCCGCACCATCGCCCCGGCACTGGCGCCGCGCGTCATGCCGATCCTCGCGCGCCACGTCGCCGCTGCCGCCGCGGACACGATCGCGCGTCTCTCGGCGCAGACGGGAGAGCCTGTGGACCTGCTGTCGCTGATGCAGTTCCTCGCGTTGGAGATCGCGGGCCGCTCGATGTTTTCGCTCGAGATGCAGCAGCACGGCGCCGCACTGCGCCGCTTCATCGTCGGCTTCGGCAGCCGCCTCGGCCGGCCCTACCTGCTGGACATGATCCTGCCGGCGTCGGTGCCCAACCTGCGCGACCTCGCCCGCAGGCGGTTCCGCGCCCACTGGCTCGCCTTCATGGACGAGGTCATCGACGCGCGCCTGGCGTCGCCGGCCGGCGACACGCCGCGCGACCTCTTCGACCTGCTGCTCACGGCGCGCGATCCCGAGACCGGCACCGCCTTCTCGCGCGCCCAGCTGCGCGACCAGGTGGCGACCATGATCGTTGCGGGGCACGAGACGACCGCGATCGCCCTCTTCTGGTCGCTCTACCTCCTGGCCTCGGCGCCGGCCGAGCAGGAGCGGGTGGCGGCCGAGGCCGGCGCGGTCGACCTGTCGCCCGATGCCGCCGGCAAGGCGCTGGCGCAGCTGCCCTACACCCGGGCCGTCCTGAGCGAGGCCCTGCGGCTCTATCCGCCGGCCTTCATCATCGTGCGCGAGGCCGTGGGGCCCGACCGGCTCAACGGCGTCGAGATCCCGCCGCGGCGCCTCGTCATGATCGCGCCCTGGGTCCTGCACCGGCACCGCCGCTTCTGGGACAATCCCGACGCGTTCGATCCAGGCCGCTTCCTGCGCGGCACGCCGCCGGCGCACCGCTTCGCCTATCTGCCCTTCGGCGCCGGCCCGCGCGTCTGCGTCGGCGCGCAGTTCGCGATGGCTGAGGCCACCATCGTGCTGGCGATGCTGTGCCGCAACTTCGGTGTCACGCTCGCCGAGCAGGATTCCGTCCTTCCCGTCGCGATCGTCACGACGCAGCCGGACCATCCCGCGCGCTTCCGCCTGCGGCCGCGATAGTAGCGGCGGGCGCCCTCAGGGCGCGGTCCTGCGCGGTTCGAACGTGCGCGGGAAATAGGTGACCTCCTTGTCCGCCTTCAGGCGATAGAGCCGCGCCGGGCGGTTGGAGCCCTCACGCAGCCGCGCGGTCGGCTCGACGAATTCGGCAGCGAGCACGCGCGTCCGGAACGCGCTCTTCTCGAGCGGTCGGCCGATGACGATCTCATAGGCGCGCTGCAGTTCGCTCAGGGTGAACTGGTCGGGCAGCAGATACACCGGCAGCGACGTATACTCCGCCTTGCCGCGCAGGCGCGTGACCGCGGCCTCGAGGAGGCGCGCATGGTCGAACGCGAGCCGCTTCCGCACGCCGGCGTCTGCGATCGGAAACCATCCGACGTCTGCGGCGTTGGCCCCGGCCCTGAGCGTGACCCCAGCCGTCGGGATCAGCGCGAAGTAGACGTGCGTCGCGGACCAGCCGCGCGGGTCCCGCCGGGCATCGCCCCAGCTTCCGAGCTGCTCGAGATAAGGACTCGTCACCCCGGTCTTTTCGGTGAGCTTGCGCCGCGCGCAGGCCTCGAGGTCGCGGTCGCGATCGACGTCGACGAACCCGCCGGGCAGGGCCCACGCGCCCGGATACGGCTCGCTGGCCGCGGCCTCTCGTTTCACGAGCAGCACCTGCAACGTGTCCTGCAATACGCCGAAAATCACCACGTCGACCGTGGTTAACGGCCGCTCGAATCCGACGTCGTAGAGCTGCTGTGTTTTCGGCATCGCGGGTCCGAATTCTCCGACCGAGGCTTGACAGGTAAGTTGTCTAGCACCACTATCTTAGTGGTACAATCACACTATCTATGGAGACCTTCGATGTTCGGGGTACGTTTCGTCAAGGTCGAACCGACGACCTACCTGATGGCCTTCCGAGAGGGGCAGGTGGTTCGCGAGGGCGTCGGCCTCTCTTGTCTCTACTCGCCGCGGACGACCTCCGTGGTTGCCGTTCCGGTCGGCAGCCGGGAGCAGTCCTTCATCTTCGAGCAGGTCACGGCGGATTTCCAAACGGTCACGGTCCAGGGGCAGGTCACGTTCAGGATCGCGGATCCCCGGCGGATCGCGGGCCTCCTGGACTTCTCGATCGACCGGCAGGGGCGGGGCTATGCCTCGGAGGATCCACAGAGGCTGCCGGTTCGGCTGGTCAGGCTGGCCGAAGTCCTGACCCAGCAGGCGCTCCTGCAGATGCGCCTCAGCGACGCCCTCCGCGCGGCGGGGGACATGGCGGCGCGCGTCGACGCCGCGCTCAAGCAGCATCCCGACGTCGTCGGGCTCGGGCTCGAGATCCAGGCCGTGTCGATCGTGGCCATCAAACCGACGCCCGAGACGGCGCGGGCGCTCGAAGCCGAAGCCCGTGAGGCGATCCTGAAGGCGGCCGACGAGGCAGTCTTCGCCCGCCGCAACGCCGCCGTCGGCAACGAGCGGGCGATCCGCGAGAGCGAGCTCGAGACCGAGATCGCCGTCGAGCACAAGAAGCGCACGATCCGCGAGGTGCAGATGGATGCGGAAGCCAGCGTCCGGCGGAAGACCCACGCGCTGCGCTCCACCGACATGGAGGCCGACATCGCCCTCGAAACGAAGCGAAAGGATTTCGTGGCCCTCAACGCCGACAACACGCGCATGCTGGGCGAAGCGGAAGCGCAGCGGCTGGGGGCGGTGATGTCGGCCCTGCAGCATGCCGATCCGCGCGTCGTGCAGGCGATCGCCGCGACCGGCATGCAGCCGTCGCAGCTCATCGCGCAGGCCTTCGGCGGCATCGCCGAGAAGGCCGAGCGGATCGGGCAGCTCAACGTGTCGCCCGAGCTGCTGCAGACTTTGGCCGCGGCGTCCGGCGGGAAAGCCGATCATGTCGGCCGGCGTTGAACGGAAGGTCGTCCTGGTGACCCGGCGCAGCCGGCTCGAGGAGCTCGTCGTCAGGCACCAGACGCTGGCGCAGGCGCAGTTCTACGTCGAGCGCCTCGGCGGCGATGTTGCCGACTACCGCTGCGAGCACGAGGCCTACGAGGCGGCGAAGCAGGTCACGCTCGCCGCCCTGGTGACGCATGGTCGCTACCAGGTGATCGACCGGGCGTTCCTGCCGAACTTCCTGTTCGGTCCGCACGACATCGTCGTCGCCCTCGGCCAGGATGGCCTCGTCGCCAATACCCTCAAGTATCTGGACGGCCAGCCCCTCATCGGCGTGAACCCGGAGCCGTCGCGCCATGACGGCCTCCTTCTGCCGTTCAAGGCGCCTGATCTGCCGGCTCTGCTGCGGGAGGTCGCCCTCGACCGGCGGTCCTGCAAGACCGTCAGCATGGCCGAGGCGCGCCTCGGCGACCGCCAGGTCCTGCGCGCCGTCAACGACCTCTTCATCGGGCCGCGCTCCCATACCTCCGCCCGGTACGAGATCAGTTTTGACGGTCGCACCGAGACGCAGTCCTCGAGCGGATTGATTGTTTCGACCGGCCTTGGATCGACCGCGTGGCTCAAGAGCATCGTGACCGGATCGCTGGGGATCGCGGCAGCGATGACGAACGGCCAGGTCTTGCCGCCGTCTCACGGCCCGCTCCCCTGGGACAGCGACCTCTTGCAGTTCGTTGTCCGCGAACCCTTCCCGAGCAGGAGTTCCCAGGCGTCGCTCGTCTACGGCCGGATCGCGCCGCGCGGCGCTCTGCTCCTGCGCTCGCTGATGCCCGACAACGGAATCATCTTCTCCGACGGCATCGAGGCCGACCATCTGGCGTTCACGGCCGGGATGGAGGCGAGGATCGCGCTCGCCGAGCGCCAAGGTCGCCTCGTCGTCTGACGGCCGGTTGTGCGGGAATTCCTGGCGCACGATCGCTCGGGCCGCGGGGCAGAAAATCACGCCGATGCCACAGGAAGAAGGGTCCCGACTGAGCCAGTACTTTGCAATACTCGACCGTGACATACGCGCCCTTGCCGACCATGGGTGGGTTGGACATGCGGGCCATCGATCGTGACAATGTTACTGCTTGGGACGACGCAGAGGATATCCCTGCGCCTAAGCGTGGCGCGTGGCGATCACAGATTTGGGTTGCCGTCGTGCTGGGGCTGTTGCTGCCAGGGCTGCCCCTGGCCGCCCTCACCCTGTTCGACTGGAATCAACGCCCCGCGATCGCTACCGCGCCGACCTTTCCGAGCGGTGCAATAGAGCCGTCGTCGCGCGCGGCAACAGCCCCCCGGGACGAACTCCTGGCGATGCCGTCCGGCAGGACGACCGCGGCAAAAGCTCCCCAAACTGCCGTCACCAACGGAGTCGAAGTCGATTCCGGGGCCCCATGGCTGACCGGCTTCGTCAACGAGGTGCGCCGGTCGATCTCATCGTCGTGGGCCGATCGGCGATCACAACCGCCTACCGTGTCCGAGCCGGGCGGACATCGGTGAGCGTTCTTGATTTTCAAGTTTTTCAATGGTGGGCGCGACAAGGATTGAACTTGTGACCCCTCCCGTGTGAAGGGAGTGCTCTCCCGCTGAGCTACGCGCCCGCCCAGGTAGGTGCCGGGCCGGCCAAGCCGCCCGGGGAGGGCAGTCTTTAGGCCGGCGCAGGCGCCCCTGTCAACGGGACGGCCAGGAGTTCGTCGAAGCGGTCGATGAGGGCGTCGGCCTTGAGTTCGCGCGCCGGCACGCGCGTATAGCCATAGGTGACGATTACCACCGGAACGCCGGCGGCGCGGGCGACGGCGACGTCGTTGGCGCTGTCGCCGATCATCAGGGCCTGGTCCGGCGTGCCGCCCATGAGGTCCAGGGTGCCCAGCAGATGTGCGGGGTCGGGCTTGCGGATCGGCAGGCTGTCGCCGCCGGTCACGCCGCTGAAGTAGCCGGCAAGGCCGAGGATCTCGAGGATCTCCACGGTGGGGCGGTAGGGCTTGTTGGTGCAGACGCCGAGGCGGCAGCCGCGCGCCCGCAGCGCCGCCAGCGTCTCGCCGACGCCGGGAAACGGCGTCGTCATGGCGTGGCGGCCGGCGGCGTAGTGGACGAGGAAGCGCTCGACGAGGACCGGAAGCGCCACCGGGTCGACCGGATCGCCGGTGTCGGCGAAGCCGCGCTCGACCAGCTTCGCGGCGCCGTCGCCGACCATGGCGCGGATGTCGGCCAGCGATACGGGCTTCCGTCCCTGCTCGGCCAGGACGGCGTTGAGGCAGCGGTGCAGGTCCGGCGCGCTGTCCACCAGCGTGCCGTCGAGGTCGAAGACCAGGGCCGTGCGTTCGCCGATCATGCAGGAAGTCCGCCCTCTTTGCCCGTCGCGCAGCGCTGTGGCACCTTGCCGGCCGCAGGCGGAAGCGTCAATCCAGCGGGGCAGGGGAATGCGGCCAGACGTCGTCGAGCTCGACCGCATCAGCGACTATCCGGACTATTGGGCGACGCGGCGGCCGGGGCACGAGGCAATGGTGCTGCACGACCTGCGCCTGACCTATGCCGACCTCGCCGCCGCGGTCGATCGCTGCGCACGCGCCATGTTCGCCGCCGGCGTGCGGCGCGGCGATCGCGTCGCCGTCCTCTGCACGCCGCGGCCCGAGGGCCTGATCTGCTTCCTGGCGGCGGCGCGGCTCGGCGCCATGTTCAGCGGCCTCAATTTGCGCTTCAAGCGCGACGAACTCGCCTACGTCGTGGGCGACAGCGCGCCGCGTCTGCTGATCGGGCTGCCCCGCTTCGAGGAGCGCGACTACCGGGACGACCTCCGCGCGCTGGCCGAGGGGCACCCGAGCATCGAGCGCGTCGTCACCTTCTTCGAGGCCGTGCCCGGACTCTCGCAAGCCTATGACGAGTTTCTCGGGGGCGGCGCGGCCGTCGACGCCGATGCCTACGCGCGCGCGCTCGGCGAGGTCGGGCCCGACGACCCGGTGCTGCTCATCTACACCTCGGGCTCGAGCGGCCGGCCGAAAGGAGCCATGCTCTCGCATCGCGGCCTCAGCCACTGCCATCGCAACCAGTGCGACCACTGGTGGGCCGAGCCGCTCCGCATCCTCGACAACCTCACGCTCTCCAACGTCTTCGGCGTCGGCGACCTCTTCTGCTGCTGCCTTGTCGGCGGCGGCACGACCGTGTTCATGGAACGCTTCGACGCCCGCGGCGTACTGGCAACGATCGAGCGCGAGAAGGTGACGGTTTGGGGCCAGGTCGCGACGATGCTGCAGCTGGCGCTCGCCCATCCGGACTTCGCGACCTTCGAGCTGTCGTCGCTGCAGCTCATCTTCTGGGCCGGCGCACCGGCACCGCGCGACCTCATCCTCAAGCTGCAGGCGATTTGTCCGAACCTCTCGACCAACTACGGCCTGACCGAAACCGTCTCCGGCGTCACCTATGCCAAGGCCGGCTCCAGCCTGGAGGTCCTGGCGGAGACAGCCGGTGCGCCGGACCCGCATTACGAGCTGCGCATCGTGGCGCCCGACGGCCGCGTCCTCGGCGACGGCGAGGAAGGCGAGATCCAGGTGCGCGGCCTCTGCCAGATGGTCGGCTACTACAACCGGCCGGAAGCGACCGCGCAGATGATCGATGGCGAGGGCTGGCTGCACAGCGGCGACATCGGCATCCGGCGGCCGGACGGCAACTATCGCATCGTCGGCCGGCTGTCGGACATGTACAAGTCCGGCGGCTTCAACGTCTATCCGCGCGAGATCGAGATCCTGCTCGAGAGCCATCCGGACATCGCCATGGCCGCCGTCGTCGGCGTCAGGGACGGCCTCTATGGCGAGGTCGGCTGGGCCTATCTGATGCCGGAATCGGGCGCCGTGCTGAACGAGGCGGAACTGACGGCGTGGTGCCGCGCGCGCCTCGCCAACTTCAAGGTGCCGAAGCGCTTCATCGTTCGCGACCAGCTGCCGATGCTGGCCGTCGGCAAAGTCGACAAGGCGGCCCTCAAGCGCGCGGCCGCCGAAGGGAGAGCCGCATGACGACGGTGCTGAGCGAAGTGAGCGACGGCGTCTGCACGATCACGCTCAACCGCCCGCACCGGCTCAACGCCATGACCGAGGAACTGGTCGAGGAGCTCGATCGCGCCCTGGCGGCGGCCAACGCCGATCCCGCTGTCGCCGTGCTTCTGCTCGTCGGCGCCGGCAAGGCGTTCTGCGCCGGCGACGACCTCAAGGAGTTCGAGGTGCAGACGCGCGACGCCGAGGCGACGCGCCGCTATCTCGGCCGCGTCCAGGATACGGTGCGGAAGATGTTCTACGGCGAGAAGCCGATCGTCGGCGCGGCGCGCGGCTGGGCCGCCGGCGGCGGCTTCGAGTGGCTCATCAACTGCGACTTCGTGGTGATGGGCGAGGGCACGCGCTGTTTCTTCCCCGAGGTGTCGCTGGGATTCATCGTCACCGGCGGCGTCACCGCCCTGCTGCCGCGCCTCGTCGGCCTGCAGAAGGCGCGCGAGATGATCCTCTTCGGCGAGAAGTACACGGCGGGGCAGCTGCTCTCCCTCGGTCTCGTCCATGCCGTCGTTCCCGATGCGGCGGTCGATGCGGAAGGACGCCGGCTGGCGCAGCGCATCGCGGCCCTGCCGGCCGGCCCGGTGCGCCATCTCAAGCGGGTGATGCACCGCGCGCTCGACCTCGATTTCGAGGCCGTCCTGGAGCTGGAGCGCGACGCCGTCCTGCAGGGTTTCCTCGACCCGGCGACGGCCGGCCGCGTTCGCCAGGCGGCGCCGCGGCGGGGCGGCTGAACGCTTTCGCCATAGTTCCGCCACCCGCATCTGCTCCCTTGGACGGCGAGTCGGCCTGTGGCAGTGTGCCGCCGCGATTCGCCGACTGCGTCCCTGATTCGAGGATGATTTCACCTGATGGCTAATCCGACTGCCGCCGCCGTCGTGCTTGCCGCCGGCAAGGGCGTGCGCATGCGCACCAGCCTCCCCAAGGTCATGCATCCTTTGGCCGGCCGCCCGCTGATCAACCACGTGCTGGCGAACCTCGCCCCCGTGGGCTGCGATCCCGTCGTCGTCGTCATCGGTCCCGGCCAGGAGAGCGTGGCGAAGGCCGTGGCGCCGCATCGCACCGTCGTGCAGAGCCAGCCGCTCGGCACCGGCCATGCCGTGCTGGCGGCGCGGGCCGCGCTGGCCGACTTCGCCGGCGACGTCCTCGTCGTCTATGGCGACTGCCCGTTCATCACCAGCGCCACCATCGGCCGGCTCCTGGCGCGGCGGCGGCAGCCCGACGGTCCGGCCGCCGTCGTGCTCGGCATGCGTCCGGCCGATCCGGCGGCGTACGGCCGCCTCATCCTCGATGCCCAGGGGCGCCTGGAGGCGATCGTCGAGTTCCGCGACGCCACGCCCGAGCAGCGCGCCATCAAGCTCGTCAACTCCGGCGTCATGGCGATCGACGGCAGGCGCCTGTTCGGCCTCCTCGACCGCGTCGGCAACGCCAACGCCAAGGGCGAGTATTACCTGACCGACATCGTCGGCCTCGCGCGCAAGGACGGTGCCGCCTGTGCGGTGGTGGAGGCGCCGGCGATCGAACTGCTCGGCATTAACTCCCGCGCCGAGCTGGCGAGCGCGGAGGCGATCCTGCAGGACCACCTGCGGCTCCGCGCGATGGCGAACGGCGCCACGCTCCGGGATCCGCGCACGGTCTATTTCTCCTACGACACCAGGCTCGGCAGCGATGTCGTGGTCGGCCCCAGCGTCGTCTTCGGCCCGGGCGTCACGGTCGAGGACGGCGTCGAGATCAAGGCCTTCAGCCACATCGAGGGCGCCCGCATCGCCCGCGGCGCCGTGATCGGTCCGTTCGCGCGCCTGCGGCCGGGCACCGTGATCGGCGAGAAGGCGCATATCGGCAATTTCGTCGAGGCGAAGAACGCGACCGTCGGACCGGGCGCCAAGGCCAACCACCTGACCTATCTGGGCGACGCGGTCGTCGGCGCCGCCGCCAACGTCGGCGCCGGCACGATCACGGCAAACTATGACGGTTTCGACAAGTATCGCACGGAGATCGGCGCCCGTGCTTCGATCGGCTCCAACACGGTGCTGGTGGCGCCGGTGCAGGTCGGCGAGGGCGCTATCGTCGCGGCCGGCAGCGTGGTGACGACGAAGGTCTCGCCGGATGCCTTGGTTGTGGCCCGCGGCCGCCAGACCGAGAAGCCCGGCTGGGCTGCCAAGTTTCGCGAGATGAAGAAGGCGGCGCGCAACGCCGCGGTGCTCCGCCACGGCGACAAGGCCTTCACCGTTGCGGTCACCAAGTCCGATGGCACAGCGGTGCCCGTCGATCCGGCGAAACTCAGCGTGGTCACCACGAAGCGCCCGGAGCGCTCGGCGCCGCCGGTGGCAGCGGCAACGCCGGCGACGGCACCACCCCCAAGCACGACGCCCGCGCCGGCGGCCAAGCGTCCCGCCAAGGCGAAACCCCCGCGGGGCAACGGGAAGGCGGCGCCGAAGGCCATGGCCAAGCCGTCGCCGAAGCCGGCTCCGACGCCAAAGCGGCCCGCCGCGAAGAAGGCAGCGAAGGCCAAGAAGCCGGCGCCGCCCGCGAAGAAGCCGGTGGCGGCAGCCAAGGCCCGACGGCGGTAGCGCGATGTGCGGGATCATCGGCATCATCGGCAAGGCCGCGGTGGCGCCGCTGCTCATGGACGGGCTCAAGCGGCTGGAATATCGCGGCTATGACTCGGCCGGGATCGCGACCCTGGCCAACGGCCACATCATCCGCCGGCGCGCGGAAGGCAAGCTCGGCAATCTCGAGGTCCTGCTGGCGCGCGAGCCGCTGGCGGGCACCACCGGCATCGGGCATACGCGCTGGGCGACGCACGGGCGCCCGAACGAGACCAACGCGCATCCGCACGCCACCGACCGCGTTGCCGTCGTCCACAACGGCATCATCGAGAACTTCGAGGAGCTGCGGAACGAGCTCGCCGCCCTCGGCCACAAGTTCGAGACGGAGACCGACACCGAGGTCGTCGTCCATCTGCTGACCCGCTATCTGCAGGAGCAGAAGACGCCGGAGCAGGCGATGGCGGCGGCGATGGACCGCCTGCACGGCGCCTTCGCGCTCGCCGTCATCTTCGCCGGCCGCCACGACCTCATGATCGGGGCCCGCCGCGGCAGCCCGCTCGCCGTCGGCTTCGGCGATGGCGAGATGTATCTGGGCTCCGACGCCCTGGCCCTGGCCTCGCTGACGCGCCGCATCTGCTACCTCGAGGAGGACGACTGGGCGGTGCTCACGCCGGCCGGCGCCACCGTCTACCACGACGGCCGGGCGGTCGAGCGGGCGGTGACGCAGACGGCGCTTTCCGGCGCCCTCATCGGCAAAGGCAACTACCCGCATTTCATGCTAAAGGAGATCTGCGAGCAGCCGGCCGTCATCGGCGACACGCTCCACACCTTCCTCAACCCGCTGCAGCGCACGATCGAGCTGCCCGCGCTGCCCTTCGATTTCGCGACGGTCCCGCGCCTCACCATCGTCGCCTGCGGCACGGCCAGCCTTGCCGGCATGGTCGGCAAGTACTGGTTCGAGCAGGTGGCGCGCCTGCCGGTCGAGTTCGACATCGCCTCGGAGTTCCGCTATCGCGCGGCGCCGCTGCCCGAGGGCGGCGTCGCCATCGTCATCTCGCAGTCGGGCGAGACCATCGATACGCTGGCGGCGCTGCGCTATGCGAAGAGCCAGGGGCAGAAGATTCTCTCGATCGTCAACGTGCCCGAGAGCGTCATCGCGCGGGAATCCGACGCCGTGCTGCTGACCAAGGCCGGGCCGGAGATCGGCGTCGCCTCGACCAAGGCCTTCACGACCCAGCTCACCGTCCTCGCCTGCCTCGCCGTGGCGGCGGCGCGGGCGCGCAAGACCATCGGCCACAAGCGCGAGGCCGAGCTGTCGACGGCCCTCACGGAAGTGCCGGCGCGCGCGGCCGAGGTGCTGAACCACGACGCGCATATCCGCGAGATCGCGCAGCAGGTGGCGAGGGCGCGCGACGTGCTGTTCCTCGGCCGCGGCACCTCCTATCCGATCGCGCTCGAGGGCGCCCTCAAGCTCAAGGAGATCTCCTACATCCACGCCGAGGGCTATGCCGCCGGGGAGATGAAGCACGGGCCGATCGCCCTCATCGCCGAGGACGTCCCGGTCATCATCGCGGCGCCTTCGGACGAGGTGTTCGAGAAGACCGCCTCCAACGTGCAGGAGGTGGCGGCGCGCGGCGGCAAGGTGCTGGTGCTCTCCGACGCCGCCGGGCTCAAGAAGCTGGCCGCCCGGGCCTGGGCCACGATCGAACTGCCGAAGGTCGACCCCTTCGTCGCCCCCATCCTCTACGCCATCCCGGTCCAGCTCCTCGCCTACCACGCCGCCGTCGCCAAGGGCACCGACGTCGACCAGCCCCGCAACCTCGCCAAGAGCGTGACGGTCGAGTAAGGCACGATCGCAAAACAGCCGAAGCACCCCATGCCCAGCGGTGGCGGCGCGCCGACGTTCGTATTGTAGGCGCAACCGGCGGGTCGCCCGCACTCGAAAATGACCGATGGACCCCATGCCCAGCGGCTGAGGCGTTCATGCGGCCCAGTTCCGCGGCTGTCGCCCCGGCGACAGCCGGGGCCCATATTCCAGGCACCGGGCTTATGGGTCCCGGCTTCGCCAGGACGACAGCCGAATTGGCGGCATCGCCGGTTCGTGGCTCAAAATCAAGCGATGGACCCCATGCCCAGCGGAGAGTGGCGCCGCGTAGCTTTTTCACGCGGAGCCGCGGAGACGTGGAGCGTCGTCCCGCTCTGCGGCCTCGCGCGAATAATATCCATCGCGGCGGGCATTCCAGGTCGCGGCGCCCGTGGCAGGATCGATTCACGATGTCCAACAGCAAATTGGCCCCTTACGGGGCACGGCCACAATTTTTAGCAGATTGCTCTATTGACTCATAATCTCATAAGTTGTAGAACATTTAACGAACATACAATCACTATCCTGATGGAGTCAAGACATGCGCATTCGTAGATCGGCGTTCGTTGCGGCGCTGGCTCTGGCCACGCTGAAGACGATGACGGCAGGCGCGGCGGTCGGCGAAGCGCCGCCGTTGGCCGAGCGGATCATCGAGAACCAGCTGAAGGCGTTGAACGACATCCTGGCGCCGGACCTGCAGCAGGCGCTGGCGCAGTACCAGCAGCATTGGACTGCCTATCGGGACGAGCAGTGCCGCTTCGAGCTCGCCTTCGCGCGCGGCCAGGGCAAGGCGACGGTGCACGAGAATGCCGGCCGCGAGGTCGGCTGCATCAACCGTCTGAACCAGCAGCGGCTGGGCGAACTGCAGCGCTATCTGAGCGCGCTGATGGCCGCCACGAACCGCGTGGCGGCGGCGCAGGAGAACGCGGCGCCACCGAAGGAATAGAGTCGCGCGCGGTCATGGCGGGCAAGCAGAGTGCCGGACTGCTGATGTATCGCCGTCGGGGTGGCGTGGTGGAGGTCTTCCTCGTCCATCCCGGCGGGCCCTTTTGGGCCAAGAAGGACGCCGCGGCCTGGTCGATCCCGAAGGGCGAGTTCGCGGACGACGAGGATCCGCTCGCCGCCGCGCAGCGCGAGTTCGCGGAGGAGACGGGCCTGACGCCGTCGGGTCCATTCACGGCGTTGACCCCGATCAAGCAGACTGGCGGCAAGACCGTGCAGGCCTGGGCGGTCGAAGGCGACTGCGATCCAGCATCCGTGCGCAGCAACACCTTCACGATGGAGTGGCCGCCGCGCTCCGGCCGCCGGCAGGAGTTCCCGGAAGTCGACCGCGCCGAATGGTTCACGCTCGACGTCGCCCGGAACAAGACCCACAAGGGCCAGGTGGCGCTGATCAATCAATTGGAACAGCTACTGTCGGACTAGTCTTCGCACCGCGGTTATCAAGTCAGCGTCGTGCCGCTTCCGGATTTTCCAAACGAGGCAACCAACGGGAACAGTTCGAGCCCCCTCGTTTGGGAGGAGCGACCTACCTACGCGTGCGGTATTCTTTGACACCAGGAAAGAACGGCACGGAAGCTCGACCCTGGTCGATTCTCAGAAAGGGTGTGCGTCCTCAGATGGCAGGATAGAGCCAACCAACTCCGACTGGAGCACCACCTCGGAAGCGCTAGGAACAAAATCAAGCAACGATCGGATTTGGCGTGAGCCACGCGCCGTTCATGCATTCCAATGCACCAAGGAGGTCAATATGGCAAAGTTTTCGATAAGAGTTCGTTTCGGAGGAGGACTGAACGCAGCGCAACAAGCGGCTTTCGACGGCGCTGCCAAGCGCTGGGGTGAGGTCATCGTGGGCGATTTTCCACGCGTCAGAATTGGGGGAGAGACATTTGAGGCCCTCACAATCGATGCCAGCGGCAAGAACATCGACCAGGGCGGTGGTCCAGAAGGCAACATTTTGGGCCAATCCGCCCCGACACACCTGCTGCCGAACGGATTGCCGGCAAAAGGATTCATGGAATTCGATACCTTCGACCTCGGGCAGATGGAAGACGACGGCACTCTCGCGAGCGTGATCCTGCATGAGATGGGACATGTGCTGGGTATTGGCACCATCTGGGCCGAGAAGCACGTCATAGTTGGGGCTGGAAGGGCAAATCCGCACTTCACCGGTTCACAAGCAGATGCCGAATGGGTGAAGCTTTCGCACTTGGCGCCGCGGCGTTTGCCGATCGAGAACCGCGGCGGACCGGGAACTGCCGACTCTCATTGGCGTGTTTGGTAGCGAATTGATGACCGGCTTCATCAGTGGCGATACGCAACCTCTGAGCCGTATGACGATCGCCTCTTTGGCCGACGTCGGCTACAAGGTCGACTTCACAAAGGCGGATCCGTTCGTGCTTCCTTCGCATCTTGAGGTCAGAGCGATGGGAATCGGCGCAGATCCGGAAAGAGTGCGGCGCTGCACGCTGAGCAATCGGCCAACGCGAAGGATCACGCCGAAGCGCTTGCCGGAAGAGGCGTTGCTGTAGCGCGCTCCGGCCGCCGCCAGCAGTTTCCGTCGACCGCGCGGAGTGGATTCCGCTCGACGTCGCCCAGAACAAGATCCTTAAGGGCCAGGCGCTGTTGCTCGACGAGATCGAGCGGCAGCGGCCCGGCTAGAATGACCTAGCATGGTTGAATGGCAAAGCAGAGCGGAGCCGGGTATGCCGCCGACCTTCTACCAGTGGGCCGAGGCCGCTTCCGTCGGCTGCTTGGCGCTGACCTGGGGGTGGCGGTAGACGTCGGATGGCGACAGCGCAAGAAGGTCCTTGAGCGTCGCTACGAGCCAGCGCAGCGCGTCGTTCTGCGCCGCGGTCGCGGATTCGCAGCCGGGCCTTGCCGAGGAACTTCGACACGATCTCGA
>Ga0335076_10001835_pt1 | contig 20789 bp, 21 predicted proteins | sample Lox_Sample_25_FD_206717 | JGI IMG/M metagenome (GOLD analysis project Ga0335076, IMG submission 206717) | Soil microbial communities from Loxahatchee National Wildlife Refuge, Florida, United States - Lox_Sample_2.5 | ecosystem: Environmental > Terrestrial > Soil > Wetlands | place: USA...
AATCCGCATGCCGAAGCATCCTTATTTTCGCGTGCAGACGATCGGTCTGGCTGGCTTTGGTGCGGCGCTGGGCTTGATCGGGCTGATTTTATTCGTTCCGCCAGTGCGCGATCGCGTCCAAGACATCTATTGGTTTTCCGCCAAAGTTGCCGGGTTCATGTATCTCTACATCTGGTATCGCGCGACGTTTCCGCGATACCGCTTCGATCAGTTGATGAAAGTGGGTTGGAAGGTACTTTTGCCAATAGCGCTTGGCGTGCTGATCGTGACTGCGATTCTGGGAGTGGTGCTCTGACATGGAGCCGGTAGCCACAACGTTTTTCTTTTACTTCTTGTCGGCGGTGACGTTGATCAGCGCCTTCATGGTGATCACGCGGCGCAATGCGGTGCACTCGGCGCTGGCGCTGATTCTTTCGTTGTTAGGGCAGGCCGCGTTGTACCTCATGCTTTACGCGCCATTCGTGGCTGGCGTTCAGATCATTCTTTACGCCGGCGGAATCATGGTGCTGTTCCTGTTCGTGATCATGCTGGTATCGATCGAGCGGCAGCAGAAGGAAGAGCAGTTCAACAAGCTGTGGCTGGTGGGATTGATTGCCGCGCTCGCGCTGGGCGGGTTGTTCATCGGCGTGTACGTGAAGGGCAGGGCGCTCTTTACCGGCCCGGTTCATCCGTTTTCCGAAGGATCGAATACACAAGAGATTGCCGTGCTGCTTTACGGGAATTACATGTTCGCTTTCGAGATCGCGTCGTTGTTGCTGCTGGTGGCGATTATCGGAGCGGTGGTGATGGCGAAGAAGAGGATTTGAACGAGCATTCAGCACTCGGCATTGAGCCAAGAAGGATTTGGTGCAAGCGCCACGGCTCGGTGATGACTGATTGCTGAATGCTGAATGCTGAATGCTAAGTGCTGATTAGCGATGGCTCCCATAACTACATTGCACTATCTCGTCGTGGCTGCGGCCCTGTTCGTGCTGGGCGTCATCGGTGTGCTCACCCGGCGCAACGTGGTTATCGTGCTGATGTCGATCGAGTTGATTTTGAACGCGGTCAACCTGAACCTGGTGGCTTTTTCCCGCATGTGGGGACTGCACGGGCAGGTTTTCGCGATTTTTGTAATTACCGATGCGGCGGCCGAGGCCGCTGTCGGCTTGGGAATTTTGATCGCATTTTTCCGCAACAAAGAAACTGTGAATGTGGATGAAGTGGACTTACTGAAGTGGTGAACTGGCCTTTGGCTCTTGGCTTTTGGCCCAGGAGCTAGCGAGCTAAGAGCCAAGGGCCAAAGCTAAGGGCGAGAATGTTTTTTCTAGACCACATCTGGTTGATCCCGCTGCTGCCGGTCTTCGGAGCGGCGGTGATGTTTTTCTTCGGCCGCAAGCTGGAGAAATCCGCGGTCAGCGCAGTTTGTGTCGGAGTTGTGGTTGTTGCGTTCCTCTTTGCCTGCATCGCGGTTTCCCAATTCAACGCCTGGACCAACACGCCGCAGCATTATCACCAACCTCGCGAAATTCCCATCTACACCTGGCTTGGCAGCGACACCGGACATTTGAATTACCTCACGCACGATGGAACGCTCGCTCCATTCCAGGCTGATGTTGGCTTTCTGCTCGACCCGCTCTCCAGCATCTGGCTCCTGTTCGTGACCGGCGTGGGCTTGTTGATCCACATTTACTCGGTCGGCTACATGGCCCATGAAGGCGGGTATTACCGCTTCTTCGGCTACATGAACCTTTTCATGTTCTCCATGCTCACTCTGATTCTGGCGAATAACTATGTGTTGCTGTTTGTCGGCTGGGAGGGAGTGGGGCTGTGTTCGTATCTGTTGATCGGATTTTATTTCCATCGTAAGTCGGCGAGTGACGCCGCGAACAAGGCGTTCATCGTGAACCGCATCGGCGACGCCGGATTTCTGCTCGGCATGTTCACGATTGCGTGGTATTTCGGATCGCTGCGGTTCACCGACGTGACGCTCTTGGCGCGCAGCGGGCATTTCCGTATTGGCGATCCCGTGATCACGCTGGCGACTTTGTTGTTATTTGTTGGCGCCTGCGGAAAGTCTGCGCAATTCCCGCTGTATGTTTGGCTGCCGGATGCCATGGAAGGCCCAACGCCGGTTTCCGCTCTTATCCATGCTGCGACCATGGTCACCGCGGGTGTGTACATGGTGGCCCGGTCGAATGCGTTGTTCGTGCTCGCTCCCGAATCCATGAAAGTTGTAGCCTACGTGGGCGCATTCACCGCCATTTTTGCCGCGACCATCGGCCTGGTGCAGAACGATATCAAGCGCGTGCTCGCGTACTCGACGGTTTCGCAGCTAGGATACATGTTCCTCGCGCTCGGCGTCGGAGCGTTTGCCGCGGGCGTGTTCCACGTATTCACACACGCGTTTTTCAAAGCGCTGCTCTTTTTGGGCGCAGGTTCGGTGATTCACGCCATGAGCGGCGAGCAGGACATGCGCAACATGGGCGATCTACGTCAGCGCATTCCCACGACCTACAAGACGATGCTGATCGCGACGCTCGCCATTGCCGGCATTCCACCGTTCGCCGGATTTTTCTCGAAAGATGAGATTCTCTGGCAGGCATGGTCGTCGGAAGGCGGTGCTTATCGCTTTCTCTGGTTGATCGGGTGGGTGACGGCGTTGCTCACCGCTTTCTACATGGGCCGGCTCATTTTCTTAACGTTCTTTGGCCATCCGCGCATGGACCACGCGGTCGAGCACCACATCCATGAAAGTCCCAAGTCGATGACCGGGCCATTGGTGATTCTGGCGATCATGTCGATTGTGGCGGGACTTCTGGGTTTCCCGCACAGCCTGGCGCGGCTGGTTGGATTCAAGAGCGAGACAAACTATTTTGAGCGGTATCTGGATCCGGTTTTCGCGAGGGAAGCGAAGGTTTTCCGGGCAGAAGGCGAGGGGACGCAATTGGCGGCAGGTGAGAGAGAAGAGGAGCATACCAGCCCGCTCGAATACGTCTTGATGCTGCTTTCGATTGGCGCGGCGGTGGCCGGCGGCGGCATGGCGTATCGGCTATTCAGCCGCGCTGACAAAGGCTTTGCGGAACCAATGCAAGTTGCGTTTCCGCCTGCATACAGAATTTTGCTGAACAAGTATTACGTGGACGAAGGATACGATTACGTTTTCACCGGACGGCGGAAGGTCGGCGACGTTCGGCTTGGAGTGATGGGGCTGGGCGAAGCATCATCGTGGTTCGACTCGCACGTGATCGATGGCACGGTCAATGCCGCGGGCTGGATGACGCGAGCGGCGGGCTGGATCTCCAGTTTGTGGGACAAGGTCGTGATTGATGGAATTTGCGTCAACGGGCCGGCTTACATTGCTCAGGGGCTTTCATATTTTCCGACGCGGTTGCTGCAATGGGGTTTGGTGCAGTGGTACGCGCTGGTGATGGTAGTCGGGCTGGTGGGGTTTGTTGCGTATTACGCGTGGCATTGAGAGTAGTGGAGGCACGGCGTCCGCGCCCGTGCGTAGCTGAGAACGGCTCTTATGCAAAATCACATTCTTTCGATCATTCTTTTCACCCCCCTCGCGGGCGCGATCCTGCTCCTGTTTGTCCCTAAGGAGAACAAACACGCGATCCGCGTGATCGCGAACATCTTCGCGCTGGCGGGGCTACTGGTTTCTGTGCCTCTTGTGCCCTGGTTCTGGGAGCAGCGTTTTCAGCCTGGCTTCAAGTTCATCGAAGGCACGGCCAACAACTGGATTCCCTCGATCGGCGCAGGCTACGTGCTCGGCATCGATGGCATTTCCTTCCTGCTCATCATGCTGACCACGCTGCTGGGCTGGGTTTCGATTCTTTCCTCATGGACTGCGATCGAGAACCGGGTGAAGGAATACTACATCTGGTTTCTGATCTTGCAGACGGGAATGCTCGGCGTTTTCATGGCGCTCGATTTCTTCCTGTTCTTCGTTTTCTGGGAAGCCATGCTTGTGCCCATGTATTTGCTGATCGGCATCTGGGGCGGGCCACGCAAACTTTATGCCGCGATCAAATTCTTTCTCTACACGCTGCTGGGCTCGGTGGCGATGTTGCTGGCCGTGTTGTTTCTTTACTTCTACAACTACCATCAGACCGGGACGTACAGCTTCAGCATTCCGCAGCTTTATAAGACTGCGCCGGGAATTTTCCACGATCCGGCTTACGGCGAGACCTACGCGATCCTGCTTTTTTTCGCGTTTTTTCTTGCCTTCGCCATCAAAGTTCCGATGTTTCCATTCCACACCTGGCTGCCCGATGCGCACGTGGAAGCGCCAACGGCCGGCTCGGTCATTCTGGCCGGTGTTCTGCTGAAAATGGGGACGTATGGTTTTATCCGGTTTGCTTTGCCGTTTTTCCCCGACGTGGCCATGTTTCCCAAAGTGCGCTGGTGGATGATCACGCTTTCGATCATCGGCATCATTTACGGCGCGCTGGTTTCGCTAATGCAGAAGGACATGAAAAAACTGGTCGCGTATTCCTCCGTCAGCCACCTGGGCTTTTGCACGCTGGGGATTTTTGCTTTGACGCCATTGGGATTGACCGGCTCCGTGCTGCAACAGGTGAATCACGGCATTTCTACGGGAGCGTTGTTCTTGATCGTCGGCATTTTGTATGAACGGCGCCACACGCGCGAGATCGCCGAGTACGGCGGCATTTCGAACGTCATGCCGGTCTACGCCGCGATCACGTTGATCATGTTTCTTTCTTCCATGGGGCTGCCTTTGCTGAACGGCTTCGTCGGCGAGTTCACGATTTTGCAGGGCACGTTCATGTCGAAAGAGATTGCCGGCCACAGCGGCCTGTTCTGGACGGCGTGGGCGGTGCCGGGAGTGATTCTGGCCGCGGCTTATTTGTTATGGCTGTATCAGCGAGTTTTTTTCGGCACGGTGACGAACCCGAAGAACGAGAAATTGCCGGATCTGACTCCGCGCGAAATTCTGACTTTCGCGCCGCTGCTCATCATGGCGTTGTGGATCGGGCTTTATCCCAAGCCGTTTTTCCAGATTCTCGAAACCCCGGTCAATGAACTCGTGCTGCGGGTCCGGCCCGATTATCCGATCAGCGGAAATGTGAACGCGCTGGCCCAGCCCGCGCAAAAAACCGCCGAGAACGGCAGCACGGTTGCGCAATTGAAGTCCGAGAAAACCAAAGCGAAATAGGCGATGACACAATACTTCACAGCCACGGATTATCTGCTGTCGTTGCCGATCATCGAGCTGACTCTGTTCGCGCTCGGCATTCTTTTGTTCGACCTTTTGCTGCCGCGGGAATGGAAATGGGTGAACGCGGCGCTGGCGTTGACGGGCATTTTCGCCTCGGCTATTGGAGTAACGCGAATTCAAGTCGCGTTCAACCGAGTCCACATTCCAGCGCAGTCCGCCTACATGAACTCAATGCTCGTGGATCCATTTGCCATTTATTTCTGGTATCTGTTCCTGGCGGGCGGCGCGATCGCGATCCTGATGTCGGTGCGTTATCTCGAAATTGAGCACGAACAACATGGCGAATTCTATTCGCTGATTCTTTTTTCCCTGGTCGGCATGATGTGCATGGCCGCGGGCTATGACATCGTGCTCATCTTTATTGGCCTGGAGCTGATGGCGATTTCGACTTACGTGCTGGTCGGTTTCCTGCGCAGTAACAAGCGGTCGAATGAAGCTGCGCTGAAGTATTTGATCCTGGGAGCATTCTCGTCGGGAATTTTTGCCTATGGTCTGTCGCTTTTCTATGGACTGAGCGGCAGCACAAAGCTAGGGGCGATCTCGCAAGCCATGGCGCAACTGGTGGCTGCGAACCAGGGCCACGTGAATGCCGTGGCCATCATTGCCTTGCTGGCGACAGCGACCGGCTTGCTCTTCAAGATCGCCGCCGTGCCGTTTCATCAATGGGCGCCCGATGCTTACGAGGGCGCGCCGACCAGCGTTACAGGATTTATGTCCGTTGCCGTAAAAGCGGCCGCGTGGGCCATGCTATTGCGGATTTTTATTTGGGGCTTGTATCCGCTGCGCGGGGCTTATGTGCCGCTGCTGATCGTGGTTTCGATTTTCACCATGACGGTCGGGAATCTGGCGGCGCTTACGCAGACCAACCTGAAGCGGCTGCTGGCCTATTCGTCCATCGCCCACGTTGGCTACATGCTGCTCGGTCTGGTTGCGCTGGCCAGCGTGGATTATCCTGCGCCCGCATTCTTCGATGGCTTCAAGGGGATTCTTCTTTACCTGCTGGTTTATACGTTCATGAACCTGGGCGCGTTTGCTGTGGTCACATCGCTACGCCAGCGCGACATCATCGGCGATGAGATCGACGATATTGCCGGGCTTTATACTCGCGCTCCCGTCGAAGCCGTGCTGATGCTGATTTTCCTGCTCTCGCTGGCAGGAATTCCGCCGCTCGCAGGCTTCTACGGAAAATACTTCATCTTCCTTAGCCTGATCGAAAGCGGGCACTATGTGTTGGCTTCGCTTGCGGTGTTATACGCGGTGTTCGGCCTTTACTATTACATGCGGATTGCCAATCAGATGTTCATGCGTGAAGCGCTGGACAAAACCCGTCTGCCGCTGAGCGTCGGCATGCGCATCGCGCTGGGCGTGACCGCCCTGGCCACGGTTGTGATCGGAGTTTACCCCGAGCCGTTCATCCGCACGGTGACGGCGAGTTTGCCACGCTAAGGCCGACGCCCGGTTTTCGGACCAAGAAATCATGCCGCGCGACCCTCAATCTTCCGGCAAGAACGAAAATTTCTGGGTGCAGGTGGCCCGCTACAGCCAGGTTGCCTTTATGCTCCCCGCCGGTTCGGCGGTCGGCTGGCTTGTGGGAACCGCTCTGGATCACTGGCTTCACAAAACCTGGATTAACATTGCCGGCCTCATCCTCGGGACAATTGCCGGGTTCGTGGAATTGATCCGCATGGTGATTGCGTCGTCGGATTCCGATACGAACTCCGATTAACATCCTTCCATGGATCCCGAAAGCGATTCTTTCTACACTGGAGCGCTGGCGCGAATCTCGCGCGTCATGGTCGTGCTGGGGATCGCCTTCAGTGTCGCCGCGTTATTGCGCTGCGGATGGCGCATCGCGCTGGGATTCGCCTGCGGAGCGGTGATCGCTTATCTGAATTTTCATTGGCTCAAACAGGGAGTAGAGTCGTTTTCCGAAGGTGTTGTCCGGGCCGGACCGCGTTCCGCAAAGGGAATCGTGTTGCGTTTTCTGGCACGCTACGCCCTGTTGGCCGTTGGGGCCTATGCTATATTTAGATTTTCTCCCGCGAGCCTGTATGGGCTGTTTGCGGGCTTGTCCTTACCCGTTGCGGCGATCGGGTGCGAAGCCGCCTATGAGGCATATGCCGCGCTAATGCGCGGCATATAAGCAGCATTAGTTAGAAAGCAAAAACAGCAGCATGCCTGAACAACTCTGGTTTACTGCCATCCTGAACCACCTTTTCGCGGCGCCGGTGACGGCTTTTCTGCGCTGGCTTCACCTCGATCCAAAATATCCGCAAGCGCCGATCCACAATTCAGTCGCGATGGAGTTGCTGGTATTTCTGTTTCTCCTCCTGATGTTCGCTCTGGTTCGCGCCCGGCTATCGGTCGATAAACCCGGCGCGTTGCAGCACATCTTCGAAGGGGTTCATGGGTTCGTGCAGGACCAGAGCCACGAGATCATCGGCCCACACAGCGAAGGCTATACAGCTTTTCTGGTGAGCCTGGCCTACTTCATTCTGTTTTGCAATTTGATTGGAGTGATTCCCGGGTTCGAATCGCCCACGGCCATACCGGTGGTCCCGTTAGGCTGCGCGATCTGCGCGTTTTTCTACTATCAGACGCAGGGCTTCAAGCACTCCGGGCCAGCCTATTTGCTGCATTTCCTTGGGCCATCGGACAAGAACATGTCGTTGTTCATCCGCGTTCCGTTGGCAATTCTGATGCTGCCGATTGAATTGATCAGCCATCTGGCCCGCGTGCTTTCGCTCACGATTCGTCTGTTCGCTAATATGTTCGCTGGAGACATGGTGACGCTGGTGTTCTTCTCTTTGGTTCCGCTGGGCGTTCCGATTGTTTTTCTGGGCTTGCATATTGGAGTTTCCTTGCTGCAAACGTACATTTTTGTTTTGCTCACAATCGTGTACCTGGCGGGCGCGGTTGCGGAAGAGCATTAAGCAGAACTTTTGTTCCGGCAAGTGTTAAGAGACCCAGTTCTCGGATCTCAGTTTTCGGCTCCCAGTTCGCGATTTTCGCCTCCAGCGTGAGGGCGACTGCACGGGATGACGTCAACCACCCACTGGCGGCAATTTGATAGAAGGAGAAAAACGATGCGTAGATTAAGTCAGTTGTTCATGGCGTTGTCTGTGCTTTGCCTGGCGGTGCCTGCGTTCGCGCAAGGTGCGGAAGCGGCATCTGCTGTCAATTGGGTCGCTATTACTGCGGGATTTTCCATGGCGATTGCCTCCGCAGTCTGTGGCCTAGCGCAAGCCAAAGCGACGGCCGCGGCTGCTGAGGGGTTGGCGCGCAATCCGGCGGCTCGGTCGGGAATTCAGTTGGCACTGATTCTTGGCTTAGCGCTGATCGAATCGCTGGCGCTGTACACCTTGGTCATCATCTTTGCGAAAGTGAAGTAGTCAAGATTGGTGAAAAAACAGAGCCTCCGCCGCCAAGGCAGAGGCTTTGTTTTGCAATCAATATCTTTTTAGGCCCGGCGTTCGCCGTCCCACTCGCCTTCTTTGGTTCCCGGGGAGTTCTCGACGGAATCCATGAGCAGGCGGCGCAGGCGATAACGGCTTTCCAGATCGGTGTTGACAAGCTCGAAACCAATTTCGTTGACGCGGGCGCGGCGCAGCAAAACTTGCCCGCGGACTTTGCGCATACCGGCATTGATTTCGATGTTGGCTTCCGAGCCGATGCGGAGATTGTCCTCTTTCGTTCCCATTCCACCGCCCAAACTCAACTCGCGTACTTGAATGCTCGATTTCCCCCACGAGCTGCTGATAACCGCGGAAAGAGTTTTGCGCAGCACGATGCGTTCGTACCGCCGCTGCCGTACCCAGGGGCAGGCTGGGGCGGCATCCAGGGGCGCTATGGCAAGCTCGGCAGGCTCCAGGCCGCTGTCGGAGAGCACCTGACTGCCGTAGCGCGGATCAATCTTGGCGAGCGCTTGGGCGGCAGCAATGCGCAGCTCGCGATGGTTTATCCACTTCCACATTTTCTTGGCTTCGAGCAGATTGCGCAGAACGGGGACGGCTTCGGGTTCGCGCAGCCTGCCCAAAGATTCGACGGCTTTCAATTGGAGAAGCGGCGAACGGCCCTGGGCCTCGCCGGATTCTGCCATGACGAGCAAGGGTGGCACCGCGGTGCGATCGCCGCTCATGCCGATTTCGTCTATGGCCTGGGGCAGAACCAGCGGATCGAGGACTTCGAGAAGCTCAAGCAGGGAGCGTCCACGGTCGTGGGCGGCGCCGTAAGCCACTTGGCGAACCACCACATCGTGATAAAAACGGTTCCATTCCGGAAGACGAGTGGGCAGCAGCTCGAGCATGGTGGGCACATCCAGACGGCTCAACAGACCCACCACGCCAGCGGCCTGGCGCGGCTGGCCGGTGCGGAGCATTTCGCGAAGCTGTTGCTGCGCCGGCGAGCCGAGTTCCTTGACGATTTCCACCATGCGGTCGCATTCTTCCCGCCGCATGCAGCGGAAGAAACGGTCGGCCAGGTGCTCGACCGCAGCCTGCGAGGTGAGCTTCAGCACATGCATCAAATCAGGCGGAAGCTGGGGCAGGTGCATAGATTCTTCGATCAGCTCGGGCAGCCGGTTCTCGATGCCAATGCGCGGGCGCAGCTCGGTGATCAGCACCGGGCGCTGCTTGCCGATGCTTTCCATCATGGTGCAGAGCGCGCTCAGCGTCCGGTATTGTTTGCGCGAACTGCCTTCGGCGCTCAGGCGAACAATCGCGGCTCCCAGCAGGCTTTGCAGTTCAGGATCGGACTCGCGGACCAAAGCGTCACCGATTTTTTGGATCGCGTTGGTCATTACGTCGCCACCGGCGTTGGCGAAGAGATCCGCCAATTGTGAAATGCCCGTTGCGGTCTTGCGCCGCGGCTCGGCATCTTTGGCTTCCAGACAGCTGACGTAGTTTTGCAAAATCGCGCCGGCGCTCTCCTTATCTTCCCGGTCCAGCAGCACTTCGATAAATTGGCGAACATTGCGCGGCGGTACGCAGGGAGCTTCATGCGAGAGCAGCACGCTTTTCTTGCCCGCTTCGGGGACTTCAGCCCAGAAGAGCCGGTCCAGAATATCGGCGTGTGACTCCACCAGAATCCCGGCCTTGCTCATCTTGTCTTCCTGAAGTTTCAGAATCTGGCGCAGCGTGTCCATCTGCCGGCTCATGTGCTCCATCATCTGGTGCACGGCGTTGACTTTCACTTCGCCTTTTTGGAAACGGTCGAGCGCGAAGCGAATCGCCATATGCTCCGCGGCTTTCATAAGCAACGGTGTTTCTGCCTGTTCGGCATTGGTTTTCGCGGCTAGACTCGCGAGCAACTGTTGCAAATTGACCTTGGTATTGGCGTCAACGTTGCTCAATTCCTTATGCAGCAATTCCTGGTTGGGCGCGGCATCGCCGCCGACTTCGCCGAACTTGGTCAGCAGCCGGATCGCCTGAATGACTTCTTCCTCCTGCAACGGTACCGTCTCGCCGTTCCAGGTGCCTCCTGGCACCGCAACGCCTAGAGGGACATTCGGAACACTCCCAATGGGTGCGCCGCCGGGTACGCCTCCACCGCTTTTCGCGCCTTCTGCGGCGGCAATCAACTGGAGCAGCTTTTGCGGATCATTCAGCCATTCCTTGAATTCAGGACCGAGGGATTGCGCAGCAATTTGCGCGGCGATGCTGATTTCACCGGTCGCTGGATCGGCGGCCACGAACTTCACTTCATTGATCCGGATCGCCGCTTGTTTGCTGTCGCCGAATGTGCTCTTGATCTGCTTGGCCACGTCCTGGGCTTTCGACCCACCCACGGCAAAGGCCCGCACCAGGCGGGAAAAATCCTCGACAGTTACGTTGTTGGAGAAATGAATACTGGCGAGACCAGCGGTGGTGAGCAGTTGTGCAAAACTGCGCTCTGCTTGCCCGCTTTCGAGCGGCACGCCTTCGAGCAATAGCTTGTTTTCGGAAACGCCAAGAAGAAATCCGCCATCCGTGCCGCGTGGCAGGCCCTGTTGCAACTCGTTCCAGGCAATTTCGAACTGCGCCTCGGTGCGCTTGTGTTCCGGGCCGTACAGCCGAACATATTTGACCAGGATGTTCAGGCTGTGAACGAATGCGCGGGCCGTGGCAATCCGGCTCTGGCTGGTTGTATCTGCCGCAGGAATAGGCCGCTCCCCAAGTTGGAGTTACCGGGTTAGCGTAATGCGAAACGGTAAGGCGATGCACGTTACGGAGGTAATACGATTTTCTGTGGAAAAAAGGGCGTGGGCAGGGCGGTTACCCCGTCGAAGCAGCAAACTCTAACCAGTTAAAGCACTGGAACTAAGGCGGGCGGCGAGCGAGAATGAAGGGAGAGTTACATGGGGAGACAGGCTTGTTGTCAACCGCCGTTAACCACAAAGAAGTCAGAACGTCGCCCAACAAATTAGGCCTCGCGTTCTGGATGAATCGCGTACTTGAGGAGTGCGAGCGTGCTGCTCCCGACCTCGCCGCTGACCCGGTTCATGATCTGCGTGTTTCGCTGCGTCGCTGCCGTTCGATGGCCGATGGCATTATGGCCGTCGATCCCGATCCCGCCTGGGAGGCAATGCGAAAGGCCGGCAAGCGACTGTTCAGCAGCCTGGGGGATCTACGCGACGTGCAAGTTATGGAGGAATGGGTTCAGCGACTGGGGTCGGCGGATGATGCCGCAACCGTCTCTCTGCTGGAGCACCTGCAGGAGCGCGAACACCAGCTCAAAGAAGCAGCGCTGAGCTCTCTGGGAGAATTTGACCGCAAGCATTGGGCGCAGTGGAGCAAGCAACTGCCCCGCCGTGCTGCCCGTTTCAAGCAGGCAAGTGCACTCTTCAAGCAAATGGCTCTGGAACGCTGGTATGAAGCTCACCAGCTTCATGGCAGAGCCCTGCGAGGAGGATCGAAGCTGGCCTGGCATCGCCTGCGCATCGGCCTCAAGCGTCTCCGTTACGTTGTGGAGAATTTTCTGCCCCATCAGCATGCAGCCTGGAAAGATGATTTGAAAGAGTTGCAGGATCTGCTAGGAGAGGTCCACGATCTGGATGTTCTGTGGGCGACCGCATTGGAGTGGGAAGTATTTCCCGACAATGAGGCTCGATCGCGCTGGCACGCGCGCATCCTCGAAGAACGGTCGGGCCGGATCGCTAAATACCGCAGCAAAATGTTGGGAAAAAACTCGCTTTGGCAGGTGTGGCGGGCAGAGCTGCCCCAGGGAAAAGAGATCGAAGCGGCTGAATTCCTGCGAATGAAACTCTGGGCATCATTTCGCGATCCGGATTTTCAGCATTCCACCCGCGTGGCCCGTCTGGCGTTGCAGCTCTTCGATGGCCTGGCTCGAATTGGAAAAATCGCTTTCACCCAAGGCCATGATCGCTCCATCTTGCGCTTTGCCGCGTTAGGGCATGATGTGGGACGGGTCCGTCGGCAAAAAAATCACCACAAAATTTCCTATCGTCTGATTCGCCAGATGCCACTCCCGCTGGGGTGGCAGGAAGAAGACATGAAACTCGCCGCTGCGGCTGCTCGCTACCATCGTGGCGCGTTGCCTCGCGCCGGGCACAAAGCCATGGCGCAACTCTTGCCGGCGAAGAGGCAGCATGCGCGGCGGCTGGCGGCCATTCTCCGCCTAGCCGACGCTTTTGACGGGGCGCGCGATGGCCGCATTCGGAGGGTAAAAGTCAGCCATCACCAGGGTGTGATCATCGTTTCGGCTGAGGGCTATTCGCCCCAGGATCGTCTGGCAGAATCGATTGCGGCGGCACGGCACTTGCTAGAGATGGTCTGTCGTTGTCCTGTGATCGTCCAGCCCTGGCGGCCGTCCGCCAAATCACGCCAGAGAATCCTGACGCAAAAGCTCCTTAAGCGAGTGGCATGAGCTTCGTGGCGCCGGTGGCTCGCTGGTAGTGCCTGCCACGAACGATAGCGTCGCTACAGCTCCCGCCGCCCTTCCATCGCTTTCAGCATGGTGATTTCGTCAGCGTACTCGATATCGCTGCCCACTGGAATGCCCATCGCAATGCGTGTCACTTTCAGCCCGGCGCGCCGTAATTGGCCGGAGAGATAAGTTGCCGTAGCCTCACCTTCGACCGTGGGATTTGTCGCGAGAATTACTTCATCCACCTGTCCCTCGGCCACCCGCCGCATCAGGTTGGCAATGCGCAGCTGTTCCGGCCCAACTCCGTGCAGCGGAGAAATAGACCCATGCAGCACGTGATAAACGCCATTGAAATGCTTGGTTTTTTCAATAGCAGCAATGTTGGTGGGCTCTTCCACCACGCAAATCAGGCGTTGATTGCGCGTAGCGCTGCTGCAATAGACGCAAGGGTCGACGTCGGTGATGTTATTGCAAACCGAGCACAGGCGGAGATTGGCTTTCACATCATGCACTGCCGCAGCCAGGGCCGCTGCGTCTTCGTCGCTCGATCGCAGGATGTGAAATGCGAGCCGCTGCGCGCTTTTGCTGCCGATTCCCGGCAACTTCTTCAATTCTTCGATTAATCGAGCCATTGGCTCGGCAAATTTGGACATTGGACGATTTTGTAATTTGGTAATCGGGTAATTTTGTAATTTGAAGGCGGAAAATGGACTGATTTTAAAATAACCAAATTACCCGATTACAAAATCGCTAAATCCCGGGCAGTCCCATTCCGCCCAACATGCCGCCAACCGTAGACTGCATGGCTTCATCGACCTTGCGTCCCGCGCCATTGATGGCCGCCGTGATCAAGTCCTGGAGCATCTCGAGATCACCGGCCTTTACGGCTTCAGGATCGATCTTGATGTTGAGCACGGTCTTGCGGCCATCCATCTTTACAGTCACGCTGCCGCCGCCCGCGGAGCCTTCGACTATGGTGTCCTGCATCTTCTTCTGCAAAGCCTCGTACTGGCGCTTGGCTTGCGACATCAATTCCTGCAAATTAAATCCACCCATAGGCTTCTCGAAGATCGCTTCGATCCGGAACCGTCTAGCGTTTTCCTTTGTAATCGATAATGGTCCGGATTTCCGCGCCAAATTTTTCCTGCATGCGCCGCACCACCGGATCCTGTTCCACTCGACTTCTACCGCTTCCGTTCGCGGCCGGCTTCTGCGGCGATTGCGGGTGAGCCGTCCCGCCGGGCGTGACCCGCAATTTCACAGGCCGCCCGAGGACTCCGCTGGCCGCTGCAATTGCCAGCCGCTTGGCGTCAGCTCCGAGCGACATGTCAATCACCGTCTGTGACAAAGCAACCTGAACCCGCACTTCGTTGCCTTCGACCGCCCATTGGCCCGATTGCAGTGTAGAAGCTGCTACGGGATGTCCTCCATCGTTGAGCGCGCCGACCACCGCCGCGTGCACCTCGGGCTCACTATTTTTCTCTTCGGGAGAGCCCGCGACTACTGGCTCCGGGGGAGCAGCTGGTACGGCTGCGCCCATCACTACGGGAGATGCGGCCGGTGCGGGAACGGATTCCCGCTGCGCCGCGACAAGCAGAACTCCCGTTGCAAGTTCCGGCTTTGATCCGCTCTTGCGCGCCGAATCGGCTGCAAACGGGGAAATCGATGCCGGCCGCGAAAACGAGGCCGATTCGGCCTTCCTCGTATCGGGAACAACGGAAGGTTTGCCGGGCGCCTGAGTTGCGCTTCCCACGGCCGATTCACTCAAAAGCTGCTCAATCGGCAAAAGCCGCTGGGCATGCGCCATTTTGAGCAGGCCCAGCTCCAGGTGAAAACGCTGTTCCTGCCGATAGCCCAATTCGCCGTGTGTGCGCAACATGATCTGCAAGTGCCGGGCCAGATCTTCTTCACTGAACCACTCCGCAACCCGGACAGCGCGCTGCCGTTCATCACTCGAGATTTGCAGCAGGGAAGAGTCGCGACCAGCAACTTTGGCCACGGTCACGTTACGTAGAAAGCGCACCATCTGCCGGGCAAAATGTGTGGGGCTATGGCCTTCGCTAATCAGCTTGTCCACCAGCCGCAAAACATCGCGACTCGATCCTTCGGCCACGGCCCGCATTACCTCTTCCAGCACGTTTGCCGGGGCCGCGCCAACAAGCTCACGGACCTGATCGGCAGTCACCTTTCCATCGGAGGACGCGATTGCCTGATCCAGGATGGAAAGCGCGTCGCGCATCGAGCCGTCTCCGGCTTCAGCTAGCAGCGCCAACGCATCCTCGTCGGCCTTAATCTTTTCCCGCCCTGCTATGTCCCTGAGCTGGCCCAGAATGTCCTCAAAACTCACCGCGCGAAAACTGAAGTGCTGGCAGCGAGAGCGGATGGTCTGCGGAATATCTTCTGGCTGAGTTGTCGCCAGCATGAAAACTACGTGGCTCGGCGGCTCTTCCAGGGTTTTGAGCAGGGCGTTGAAGGCTGCGTCGGTAATCTGGTGGGCTTCGTCGAGAATATAGATTTTGAACCGGTCACGGGCCGGACGGTAGCGTGCCGCCTCCCGCAGCTCGCGGATTTCGTCGATCCCGCGATTCGTGGCGGCATCAATCTCAATTACATCGACGGAGTTTCCGGCGCGAATCTCAGTGCAGGACTCGCACACGCCGCATGGTTCCGACACTGGCGTTTCTGCCGAGCGGCAGTTGAGCGCCATGGCCAGAATGCGGGCCACTGTGGTTTTGCCAATCCCGCGATGGCCGCTGAAGATGTATCCATGCGCCGTTCGCCCCTGCGAGATGGCATTTTTCAGCGTCCGGGTGACATGCTCCTGCCCGATCACATCGGAAAATTTTTGGGGCCGGTACTTGCGCGCCAGAACCTGATAGCTCATTGGTGGACAACTGATTATACGGGATTGGGGAGGCTTGTACTTGCCTGGTAAGCCATCGCGCGGATGTGCGTCGCATCACAGCTGGCCCATGAAGTGCTTGCGCTGGGGCTTATCCCGCGATAACCTTTGGCCTTGGCTTGGTAGGCAGGAGGCATTTATGCAGCTCAAACTCACCACCCGGAATGTAGATGGCGTTACGGTCGTCGACTGCAATGGCCGCATCGTGTTTGGTGACGAATCGGCGCTTCTCCGCGATACGGTAAAAGGACTGATTGGCAACAACACCCGCATCTTGCTGAATCTGGAAGGCATCAATTACATCGATTCCGGCGGGTTGGGCACGCTCGTAGCGCTCTATACCACGGCGCACAATGCCGGCGGCGCGGTAAAACTGGTCAATCTTACCCAGCGCGTCGGTGACTTGCTGCAGGTGACGAAGCTGGTGACCGTGTTTGAAGTTTTCGATAGCGAGCAAAAAGCCCTCGACTCCTTCCGCAAAGGAGCTGCCGCGTAGGCGCTCATTCAGACGGTGCCTGAGAAATGTCCAAGCCACGCGCCGATTTGCGGCGGGCGATTGAAAGCGCCATCCGGAAGGTTCCTCGCGGCCGAGTTTCCACCTACGGCGCCATTGCGCGCGCAGCCGGATTTCCCGGAGCTTCCCGGCAGGTGGCCTCTGTTCTGCGCCGGTCTTTCGGGCTGCCCTGGCAGCGAATTCTGGGAGCCGGCGGCGAAATCAAGCTGCGTGGCGATTACGCGGTCGAGCAGCGGCTTCGATTAGAGGCTGAAGGCGTAACCTTTCGCGGCCGCAAAGTGGATATGAAGCGGCACGAGCACAAGTTCACGAAGAACGTTCGCCGCCGCGCTACCTTTGGCTGACTTCTTTTGCCAGCACCCTCCCGGTGAACTCAGCGGATTTGCCTCGCGGCACGCTCAGCGACTTCCAATTCGCGTGCTGAAAATGTTTCGCCAGAAAAACAATCTGGCCGCAATGGTAGGAATAGTGGGCGATCTGCCGGTTGATGGCCTGCATGACGGAGTGCGGTTCACCACGAATGGTGACGGTTCGGCCGAGATCCTGTTCGGATAGTCCTGCTAAAGCCCCAAATACGGAGTTCCAGCCGTCATTCCAGAGTTTCCTCACCCCTTCCCGGGTCTTAGGCGGATTTTCAAACTCGCTGTCGCGGTTACGGTCCGGTTTTTCTCCGTCGCTGGTCAGAAAATCCGTCCAGCGTGATTTCATATTCCCAGCCATATGTTTCACGATGATGGCGATTGAGTTCATTTCCTCATCCAGCGTGGAGAACAGCTGTTCATCTGTGACTTGCTCCATCGCGCCTTCCGCTACCCGCTTGCTGAAATGAAACAAGTCGATTGAGTCTTTTACATATGAAGTTGTGAACTCGTGCGCCATATCAAACTCCTAGACCTTGAACTTCTCGTCGATCTCCACTTGATAACCCGCGACCAGCCGGTTGGTTTCATTCGCCATGCCGATGACTGTCATCAGCTCTTTGAACATGGCGTCGGTCATGCCCTTGTTTCTGGCGCCTGCGGTGTGAGAGGCGATGCAATATCCACATTGGTTGCTCACGCTCACCGCCAGATAAATTATCTCCTTGGTCAATGCATCGAGCGCTCCCGGCGCCATAATCTGTTTGATGTCTTCCCACGTGCGCTTGAGCGTCGCAGGATCATGAGCGAGCGCCTTCCAGAAGTTGTTAATCCAGTCGGTCTTGCGAGTCGCCATGATGTCGTCATACACCGCCCGCACTTCCGGGCTGGCGTCTTTGTATTCGATGAGTCCAAGGGTAGACATGAAATGCCTCGGGGAAAAAAGATATCAGAAAAATCAGCGTCGGAGCCGATCCAGACGCTGACAGAATCAAGAAGGAGGTGCCTTTTTGTCTTCTGGCGGCAGAATTTCGATACTCAAAATTTCTGTCGCCTGAGCATTACGTGGCGGTTCGGGATGCGGCGACCCTTTTGGTAAGAACCCAGAATCGAGATTGTCCGTGATGGTTATGTACAGGAGTGCACTCATTAGCCCAAGCAGCGAAAGAGATAGGGGAGCCAAGTTGACATGGGCCCATGCCTGCGAACCTGAGGCGCTGTGGAACATTCGTTCAAAGTCAGTCCTCTCCCAGTACCAGGAGCGCACGGCTAAAAGAATCCCTGCAATCGTGGCGAACCGGAGTGCGTTCTGTGAGCGAAAAAAGCATATAACCAAAAAAGAACACAGCATGATCAGGTAAATGATCGGGAGGGCGATCGGGATCGACCCCAGCTCAGTTCGCGAAGGAAATAGCGTCCCGTGATAGACGTTCGAGATAACGTCAAACATCGACCATTGCGTCCGGTTCAAAACGGGATGGTCTATGCCGATCAGAGGGAGGAAGAAAGTGAGGAACCCAGCTCCAAGAACCACTGCGGCAAACAGTTTCCTCCTGGGACTGAAGCGAATTTCGTCGAATCCAATAAGCTTTTCGTAAAATGTACTCACACTTAGGTCAAACGTGGTTGTCGGGCAACTCTCCGCTCAGCAATTTGCCCAGCTCCGCCGCAGGGCAACGCATGCCCACATAAAATTGCCCGAACAGCGCGTAAACTGCGCTCACCTCATCAAACCGCATCTCGTAGATCAGCCTCTTGAAAACCAGCGGTTCCTCGGCCCACAAATCCACGCCCCACTCCCAATCGTCAAAGCCGATCGAGCCGGTGATGATTTGCTTGACCTGGCCTGCATAGCGCCGTCCCACAAGGCCGTGCTCGTTCATCTGGCGCGCGCGTTCTTCGATGGGCAGTGTGTACCAGTTCTTTTCCTCGCCGCGTCGCCGGTCCATCGGATAAAAGCAAATGTAGCGATGTTTGGGCAGATCAGGGAACAGGCGTGGATGCATGGCTTCCTTTTGCCGGGCCAGTGTTGCCTGAATCGCCGCGTTCCACTCCTCCGAATGCGGCTCGATTCCGCGCTCGGCCAAATCGCGATACGTCTTGATTGTGGATTCGTACAATCCCAGCTCAATGATCGAAAGATACGAAGTTGTGGGCTCGAAATAATCGCTCAGCCCCAGTTGCGATATTTGCAATTCGGCCCGGTTTAAATCGTCAAACGAGCCGCGAAAATGCACCAGCATCAAATCGCCTTTGTGCCCGAGGAGGGAATACAACGCCGACTGGCCGCTGGGATTCTGTTCCATCTTTGCCAGCGCAGTCGCCGCTTCCTCGATGATTTCGCCCTGTTGTGCCGCCGCCAGCTGCCGCCACGCAGCCCAGCGGAACCGCATCATCTGGTGCAGCACGCTGTAGCCTTCAATGGTCAGAGGAACAGCGGGAATTTCCGTCGCAACCGCTTGTGGGCGAGCACTGCGAGTCGTGGACATAAGCAGACTTCGATTCTACAACCAATTTATCGTGACTGCTTATCGTAACTGCGCAGCCGCATAAGCGACGGTGCTTGTCATTCCGAATCGGCTTCAGCCGCGAGGAATCCGCTGTCGAACAAAGCAGATTCCTCGGTGCTAAAGCACACTCGGAATGACAGGCGCATACAAATCAGCTTCACTTATGCTTTGCGTAATCGCCCGCGCCCATCAGATGAAGGGAAACATAGGGTTCGTCTCCAACCACCCAACTGTCGTGTCCGGGCGCGATATAGAAAATGTCTCCCGGCTTCATTTCAATTACGCGGCCATCGTCCATCGCCGCAGTAGCGCGTCCCGAGACAACCATGCCGACGTGCTCGACCAGGCAGCTTTTCGCTCCGGTTGCCGATCCCACGTGCAAAGACCATTTCCATCCTGGCTGGTACGTCGCTCTGCCGATCGTCATGCCATGGATGTGAATAATCTCGAACCGGCCTTTTTCGAAGGCTCGAACCTCGTCGGGATTCTCAAAGCGTTTCAGGATTACTTCGTACACGGCAAGTCCCCCGCGAAGGCAGACTACAACCTCGTCGATTCTCACCGCAAATGCAAAGGGGAGCCACGCGGGCTCCCCGAACAACGCATCCCTTCTAGCTGTGCTTACCAGCGATGGAAATAAGGTCTGCCGCAGTATCCGCGATACGCCGGCCGCCAGCCGTAACGATAAGGATAGTAGCCCCAGCGCGGACCGTACACATGCGCGTAAACGTACGGTGCGGGCGGGTAAACCACGGGCGCCGGCGCATAAGGCCGCGCCACCACTACGCGAACCGGATGCGGATAAACCGGGCCCACCACCACTGCAACTCCAGCGTTCGCTTTCGCAGGATTGACCAGCACCAGCGCGAAGGCCAACGCAGCTACTAGCATTGAGATTCTTTTCACCATCTTGGCACCCTCCGTTCTCGATTGAATTAAACCCAAACGGAGGGGCAAAGTTGTGACCCGGAATTCGCGAGGGCAAGACAGGAAGGCGATTGTAAAGTTTTGTTACCCCGCCGCGGCCGCTTTCTGGCCGATCATGACCGCTTCCTGCATCTGGTGGAACAGGTCGCTCACGGCGGAAGGGGAATGCGACACAAACAGTGTATTGGTTTTATCCTGCGCGCCGATTTCTTTGATGGTATCGAGATATTGCGTGACCAGCACCAGCATCATCACATCTTTCGGGCTCGCACCTTCCACCGCCGCCGAAAAAGCCTCCACTGATTGCTTCAAACCTTCAATAATCGCCTTGCGCTGATTGGCGATCCCCTGGCCTTGCAACGCCTTGCTTTCCGCTTCTGCTTCTGCCTGCTTCACTTTCAAAATTTTCTCCGCCTCGCCCCGCGCGTTGGCAGCCACTTGCTCGCGCTGCGCCGCGTTAATCTCATTCATTGCGGCTTTCACTTTTTCG
>Ga0335076_10001837_pt1 | contig 20771 bp, 22 predicted proteins | sample Lox_Sample_25_FD_206717 | JGI IMG/M metagenome (GOLD analysis project Ga0335076, IMG submission 206717) | Soil microbial communities from Loxahatchee National Wildlife Refuge, Florida, United States - Lox_Sample_2.5 | ecosystem: Environmental > Terrestrial > Soil > Wetlands | place: USA...
CCCGGTTGCAGCGGCGGTGCTCGGGTCGCATGTAGCGGGAGCGGTCGACGTCGTCGTGTCCCATGTCCCAGGGTTGGCGGCGCAGGATGCGTCGGCGGCAGCGCCAGCAGATCGCCCTGCCCGCCTCGACGATCGGTGCGCAGCGGGCGCGTTCCTGTTGGTGTGTCCAGCCGTACCCGGCGGCGGTGGTGCGTCCGGTCATCTGGCCGGCCCTCGGCGGGCGGGCGAGCTGAGAGGAACATCGTTAGCTCGGCGCGTTTCAAAGCCCCCATCTGCTTCCGGATCGGCTACTCCTGCCATCGACGGCGACCTCCGCCTTGTGTCCGGCGCGCGGAGGCGATCCTTCCCCTTAACGCGCGGAGACATGTCGCTGAGGACGGCCTGATCAAACCCCTAATGCCAATCGTCTGGCGCCCTATGCTGGTGAACCGGGACCTCGGGGGCCGGAAGCGGCGGAGGGTCGGATGACCGCAGCGACCGCGTGCCGCACGTGTGGCACCGAGCCGCGAGAGGGTGCACGATTCTGTGACGGCTGTGGTGCACCGGTTACCGGGTGACCCGCGGGTGCACCTGCAAGCTTTCCGACGCGCAATCATCGGGCCCGACGGAGGACCGCCGAAACTGACACGGCCCTCAGTTCCTCACGACAGCAACCGCCACACGTGCAACTCCTGCCCTAGGTGACTACTCGAGTTAGGGGTTGATTTGTTGGGTCGCAACGCCCGCGATCGTGTCGATCGCTTGGCGGTCCCGATCGTCTAGTGCGGTGTGGGTGTGTGTCTTGATGACGGTTTCGATTGCCGCCGTGGCGCATTCAGTAGCGCTTCCAGCTGCGGGCACGGGCTCCAACACAGCAATCAGCGCACCGAGTTGATCCAACTCGATCACCTCGGCGTCGATCTCGACTTGCTGGAGCCTGCGGCGCAGATGTGCTGTGATTTCGTTGGGCGCGGGCGCGGGACCGGTCTTGAGCCGTTGTCGCACCGCACGCAGCGGCCCGACGATCTCGCGATGCCAGGCGTCCACGCGGGCTCGGACCGCTTCGAGACCAGACGTGGAAAGGCTCTGGCGTCGCTCGCCACCGACGAACGCCGCGAGCAAGACCAGGTTGACGTCCAGATCGTGTCGGTTCTGCAGATGCAGGCACGCATCAGCTACACCTTCGCTTCCGTAGAGCGCCAGCGCAAACCGTTTGAAGGACGCTGTGCTGCCAGTGTTGTTCGGACTGGCCATCTCGGTCAGCTCAGATGGCCCGGGTTCGGCTCATGCCGTGGTCCAGCCCGCCTCGGTCAGCCTGGCACGGTTCTCGTCGAACCACTGCTGCTCATGGCCTGGCTGGGGAAAGATCAATCCTGCCTCCATGACGTTTTCGGACGGGATTTCGTTCAGCCCGATAACGAGGTCGGCTTCTGATTGGCCGGTGAGCCGTGTCCACATCTCCGATAACGTGCGCAACATCCCCTGTCGCGTCTCCAGGTCACGGCCGGCACGGATGTTTCCTTCAATGAGCGAACGGGTCGACGGTTGGCCCGCGACGAATGATCCGCCTGCGGGGATCTCCAGGAACATGACATTGACGAATGACGGCGGAGCGCCGGTGGCCTCGCAATGAATAGCGGTGATCTCCTTAGCGATCTGCTGGCGAGCGGACTCGGTGAGCAGTCCTTTGCGGCTATAGCACTTGTAGACGGGCATTAGGGTTTTCCTTTCTAGGGTTTCGCTATCGGGATGCCGTGGCGGCAGGCGTCCGGCGTTGTCCACCGTCCCAGCGGCGGAACAGCTCGTGAGAGATGCCGAACTGATCGAGGATCTTGCCGGCGGTCTGGTTGAGCAGGTCGTCGATCGTTTCGGGCTGATGGTAGAAGGCCGGAACCGGTGGCAGCACCGTCGCTCCGGCGAGTGTGACGGTCTCCATGTTGCGAATGTGGATGAGGTTCAACGGGGTTTCCCGCGCAACCAAGACCAGCCTGCGCCGTTCCTTGAGGCACACATCTGCGGCGCGGGTGAGCAGGTCGGTGCTGGTGCCGGCCGCTATGGTGGCCAAGGTTTTCATCGAGCAGGGCACCACCACCATGCCAATGGTGTGGAACGATCCTGACGAGATCGCGGCGCCCAAATCTGCAGGGTCATAGCACACGTCGGCCAGGGCTTCGAAATCGCTTCTTTCAGCACCCATTTCGAGTTGAATCGTCTTGTCGGCCCCTCGGGAAATGACGAGGTGGGTTTCGATGTCGGGGTGGCCGTGCAGCGCCCGCAGCGTGGTCCAGGCCAGCTGCGGGGCGCTGGAGCCGCTGACGCCGATGATCAAACGCTGCCGTCGCATTGTTGACGATCCTTAGGGTTCTCGCACGACACCGTCGTCGAAGTAGGACGAGCGGGTGCGCAGGGATTCGTATTCTTTTCCGGTGTCGAGGTATTCACCGTCGACAGCCCGTTGGGCCGCGTGGGCCCAGCGGTCGGGCCAGTACCCGAGTTGGTATCCATGCCACGGCTCGCGCCGTGTCAGCTTCGGAAGGTGCAGTTCGTCTTCCCACACATGTTTGGCGTGTTCCATGAGGTCTTGGGACGGCAGCGACACCGGTGGGTAAGCCCAGTTGCGGGTCGCGTCGATGAGGATTTGTGAGCCACCCAGGCCGTCGGGATAAGTGCGATCCGAAAACGACGCGTCGACAGGTGCCCCGGAGGGGTCCAGGTCGGTATTGCGGCCGCGTTGGATCTGGATGTCTTTATGGGGCTGCACGCGATAGGACAGCGCCCACAGCACGCTGTCGAGGTCGTTGCTGTCGACGTCGTCATCGACGGCGATGATCCACTTGAACGCCGGCACGTTGCGCGCTGAGGCCGCGGCGCGCAAGGTATTCCACGCCTCTCCGGGTACCGGGTCGTGCAATTCGATCACCGCGACCTGGGCCGAGCCGGAGATTTCAGGGATGCTGACTTTGCGCAAGTTCGGTGATTTGGGAGCCAGTTCGTTGGTCATGAACCCTTCGAAGCCGAATTTGCGCATCATCGAGCTTTCACTGGGCGGCATTTCGCTGATAAAGGCTTGCAGGACTGGCGATGTGCGGTGGGTGATGGCGCTGACTTCGAACAGCATCTGGTAGTCGTGCGCACCGACGTAGCCGCCGTACTCGCCGAACGGGCCTTCCATTTCGAGGATGTCGGTGCGGAAGCGGCCCTCGATGGCGATCTCGGCTGCCGCGGGAATCAGCAGGTCGACGGTTTCGGCGGGAACCAGCTCCAGCGGTGCACCGTTAAGCGCGCCCGCTGCGTCGTATTCGGAGAGGTCCAGCTTGTTGACGCTGCACAGCGACAGCGCCGGGGGCGGCGACAAAATGAGCACCGCTTCCAGCGGCTGTCCGAGCGCGCGGGCCTTCTCCCAATGTGCGCGCCCATCTTGGCCGGACAGCATCAGCACACCGAGACGATCGGCCGCTTTAACCATGACCCGATAGGTTCCGGCGTTATAGACGCCAGTTTCGGGGTCCTTGGTGATCCAGATCGGCGCGCTGAAGTAGGCCGAGGCGTCGCTGCCGGGATTGGTCACGGTGACCGGGAAACGATCGACCCCACCACAGTCGAGCAGGTCGCTGCCGGTGACGATATTTTGCTTGACCGGAGCCTCTGCGGGCGAGATCGTCACCGGCGCGACCGGATGCTTCTGGGCGTGCAGCCATTTCGCTGCGATCTTGTCGGGTGAGTCGACCCCGATGGCCGCGGCATAGACCTGCGGCGAAGCACCCAGGATGGCAACCGCGACCGAGGCGTCGAAGGTGCGGCCACGCGAATCGGTGAGGTTCTCAAACAGCCAGCCTGTGCGCTGCGCGGCGTCTAGGCCGCGGAATTGCCAGCGCACTAGCGGCATCACCTCGGTGTCCTTGTTGGTGGTTCGGGTAACCCGCCTCAGCAGCCCGCGACGGTCGAGCTCACCCAGATAGTCACGAATGTCCCGGTAGATCGGGGCGGGTGCGGATGAGGCGGTCATGAACATCCTTTCGTCCGATCGGATTGGGGCTCTAGCCCGACTATCGATGTCAAATCAATGACTTATCATCATTGATAGGTCATTGATACGCTAGAACAGTCTCCGTCGTCAAGGAAGGTGTGACCGACGCCATGTCCGGTGAGCCCACCACTGCTTTCTCGCCCACCGATATCGACCGCCTCGATGCGCTGCGGTACCTCATCTTGGCCGCACAGCGGGAGGGCGCCCGACTGATGGCGACGAGGTTGCGGCAGGTCGAGTTGAACACCGCGCAGGAAGAGGTGCTGGAGGTGATCCGCCGACATGGCCCACTCACCCTGGCCGAATTGGGCCGGCTGCTGGTGTGTGAGGTGGCCAGCCCGAGTCGGCTGGTCGACGGCCTGGTCCGCCGTGGCTACATCGACCGCAGCCGAGGGGTCGGCGACAAAAGGGTGGTGATGTTGACCCTGACGCCCGATGGTGAGCAGGCTGTCGAGGCGACGATGCGGATCGGCGGGGTACGTGCGTACATCGCCGAGCGGCTCACGACCGAGCAAATCGAGCAGGTGACCGGCTTGCTGGCACGATTGGTCGCCGACACCCCCTCAGGAGTCGCGGTCGCCACGCGCTTCCCCGCCATACGTGCGGCCCGCACCACCGACGCACCCGCGTGACGTCGACCAAGAATTTGCCGCAGCACAAAGCAGGCGGCGACCCCGACCAACTCCAACGTGCGCGTCGCAACCCTGACATCTCGAATCGGCGCGAGAAGTGAACGATCCGCGCACCCTCCAGACCCTGAATGCGTACTGACGGCTGTCGAGCTAGGGGATGGCCCGAGGCTGCCGCCAGGACGATTTCCTCGTCGGCGACGACACTCGTCGTGAGGCGGTTGGGCAGGGGAAGAGGCACGAGTGCCATGTCGACCTCGTTGGAGTCGACGAAACCGAGGAACTCGTCCAGCACGGCCGCCTCACGCAGGGCGATCGCTACGTCCGGGTGCCGGCGGTGCCAACGCCCGCGCAATGACAGAGCGTGACAACTCGGGCGTGTCCGAACGACTTAGCCAGAGACCGAAAACCCTCTGACCTGGTGGTGGCAGGTACAGGATTCGAACCTGTGAAGCTTTCGCGACGGATTTACAGTCCGCTCCCATTGGCCGCTCGGGCAACCTGCCGCCAGACAGGTTACAACGAACGGGTAGACAGGGCACAAACGGCTATCACCGGATGAAGGGACGGATCGGATGGCTGACTCATCGTTCGACATCGTCAGCAAGGTCGATCGGCAGGAGGTCGACAACGCGCTCAACCAGGCCGCCAAGGAGCTGGGCACCCGTTTCGACTTCCGCGGCACCGACACCAAAATCGCATGGAAAGGCGACGAGGCCATCGAGCTGACGTCGTCCACCGAGGAGCGCGTCAAGGCCGCCGTCGACGTCTTCAAGGAAAAACTGATCCGACGCGACATCTCCATGAAGGCCTTCGAAGCCGGCGAGCCGCAGGCCTCCGGGAAGACCTACAAGGTCACCGGCACCCTCAAGCAGGGCATCAGCAGCGAGAACGCCAAGAAGATCACCAAGCTCATCCGCGACGAGGGGCCCAAGAACGTCAAGACCCAGATCCAGGGCGACGAGGTCCGCGTCACCAGCAAGAAGCGCGACGATCTGCAGGCCGTCATCGCGATGCTGAAGCAGGCCGACCTGGACGTGGCGCTGCAGTTCGTCAACTACCGGTAGCTGACACCCGTCGGACTCGCGAGCGTAACGCCACTGCGACGATTCGCGCCGTTTTTCGCAGTGACGTTACGCTCGGCGATCAACGAGACGAGACCCAGGATCTGAGCGAGGTTCAGGATGACGGTGACTCCCCAGCAGGTCCACGACTTCGACGTCATCATCGTCGGCGCGGGCATCTCCGGCATCGACGCGGCCTACCGGATCGCCGAGCGCAACCCGGGCCTGACCTACACGATCCTGGAGCGGCGCGCGCAGATCGGCGGCACATGGGACCTTTTCCGCTATCCCGGCGTCCGCTCCGATAGCAGCATCTTCACGCTGTCCTTTCCGTTCGAGCCATGGACCCGGAGGGAGGGTGTGGCCGACGGCGTCCACATCCGCGAGTACCTGACAGCCACCGCCCACAAGTACGGCATCGACCGCCACATCCAGTTCAACAGCCATGTCCGCTCGGCGGATTGGGACTCGTCCACCGACAACTGGACGGTCGCCGTCGAGCAGGACGGCGCCGGACGGACCTACCGTGGCCGGTTCGTGTTTTTCGCCAGCGGCTACTACGACTACGACGAGGGCTACACCCCCGAGTTTCCTGGCATCGAACGGTTCAGGGGTAAAGTCGTGCATCCCCAGCACTGGCCGGAAGACCTCGACTACACCGACAAGAAGGTCGTCGTCATCGGGAGCGGGGCCACCGCCGTCACCCTGCTCCCATCGCTGGCGGAGCGTGCCGAGAGAGTGACCATGCTGCAACGCTCGCCAACGTACCTGATCTCGGCGCCCAAGTACGGCAGGGTCGCCGCCGTCGCCCGTAAACTGCTGCCGCACAGGGCGGCCCACCCGGTCATCCGGGCGTACAGCGCATTGATGGAGGCGGTGTTCTTTGCGTTGTCCCGCAAGGCGCCGGGTTTGGTGAAGTGGCTGCTACGGCGCGCGGCGATCAACAGCCTGCCCGCGGGCTATGACGTCGACATCCACTTCAAGCCGCGCTACAACCCGTGGGACCAGCGGATGTGCCTGATCCCCGACGCCGACCTCTACAACGCCGTCCGCGCCGAGCCGCGCCGAAGTGGTGACCGACCACATCGACCACTTCGACGCCACCGGCATCGCACTCGAATCCGGCGAACACCTCGACGCCGACATCATCGTCACGGCCACCGGCCTGCAGCTGCAGGCCCTTGGTGGGGCCACGATCAGCCTGGACGGCGTCGAGATCGATCACCGCGACCGCTTCGTCTACAAGGCACACATGCTGGAAGACGTGCCCAACCTGTTCTGGTGTGTCGGTTACACGAATGCGTCGTGGACGCTGCGGGCCGACATTACCGCGCGGGCGACGGCAAAACTGCTGGCGCACATGGCCTCCCACGGCTACACGCACGCCTACCCGCACCTGGGCGATGAGCCGATGAATGTAAAGCCGTCATGGGACATCCAGGCCAACTATGTGAAGCGGTCTTGGCAAGCGCTGCCCAAGTCGGGCACCAAGCGGCCGTGGAACGTGCGGCAGAACTACCTCGCCGATGCCATCGACTACCGGTTCGACCGCATCGCGGAGGCGATGGTGTTCGGCCGGGTGGCCGACCGGGCACCACTCGCCGGATGACGGGCCTCAGCGATTTCGCTTGGCTTCCAATGGCGATGTGGCGATAGGGATCTGCGTCCCGCAGTTCGGGCAGAACTTTTCGGCGGGATGGTGTTCGGCTCCGCAGCTTGAACAGAAGTGGGGCTCGGGGGCCACCGGCTGTTCCGGGGTTTCGGGTGCGGGCTTCGCGGCGGCCGGCTTACGCGGAAACGGCCGGAAACCCGAGACCCGCGCCGAGGAGAGGAGCAGCCAGCGCTTCCTCACGACCACGAACGTAACAGCCGCGCCGGCGGCAAGCACCAGCACCACGCCGCCCACGATGTACCACACGAGGTTCGCGCCACTGAGCACCGAGAAATCACCGTGCTGCTGCCGCAGGTTGGCCGCGCTCGTTCTGAGATCGACCAGCCCGGGATAGTCGGGTGACATCGACAAGGTCTGGTCGAAATCACCCATCGCTTCGGTGTACTGGCCTGAGTAGTAATGGCTGAGCCCTTTGCGGTAGTACACGTCGGCGGGACCCAGCGTCGCCTTGACCCCCTTGCTCGCCAATATCGCGGCCAGGCCATCGGCGGGCGCGATGAAGTTGAACGCCTGCGGTTCGCCCACGGGGGCGAAGCTGTTCACGCCTATCACCTTGCCGTTGAGCTCGACGGTCGGGCCACCGCTCATGCCTTCCGAGACCGCGGCATCGATCTCGTAGGCCGGAGCGGAACCCACGGTCGACTTCTTGCTGACCTTGCCGCTCTTGTTCGTCGGGTCCAGCGAAGGACCGGTGACGTTCTCGGTGCTCTGCGAAAAGCCCACCGCCAGAACCGATGTGCCGATGCTGACGTCGGCGTCGGTGGCCAGCTCCGACGACGGCAGGTTGTGGTTGTCCACCTTCAGCAGCGCGACGTCGCCCTTGCCGAGTGGCCGGAAATCCACGACGTTAGCGGGGACCTTGCCGGCCAGCTTGGCCCCGGTGCCGTACATCAGCGCGATGCTGGTTTCGGGGCCACGGTCGGCGGTCTCGCCTTCCACCCGCGCGTTCTTCTGAAGCCACTCCAACGCCGCGGCCGGATCCCGCGATTCGGGCGCGTCCGGGAATTGCGTGATGTATTCCTTGGCGGCCCGTTTGAGTATCAGCACCTTGGCGCTGTCCGGATCGACGCAATGACCCGCCGTCGCCACCCAGCCGTCGGGATTGATGACGAAGGCTGTGCAGCTCCAAGTCGCGATGAACGGCATAGACGTACCCGGGCCGAATTGAGACAGGATCTGGCCGCTGGGCAGCCGCACCTCGCCATAACTTTGCCCGGCAAGGGACATCACGGCCGGCCGGATGACGGCCGCCGCCCTTTCCTCGGGGTTGACCTGCGGACGACCGCCATCGGCAGTTGCGGTGCCGGGGGAAGCGACCAGAGCCGCAAGGGCAGCCGCCGACAGCAAAGCAAAGACGCGGCCACAACGAGCGCGTCCGGGCATGGTTCCTCCCTTATATGAACCTGTCCTTTGACAATCCGGCACGACGCGCGATGGAGGTAGGGACGGAAGTCCCATCCCCTGAGGCCCTTGGTTTCGACCACGGCCGCCGTGCCTGCGGCCACAGTTGGTGAACTGCTTCTAAATCTCCGATGTCGGCAATACGCTGATCGCCATGGCAGCTGAGAAGCGCGAACCCAGAGTCGTTGTCCTCGGCGGCGGTTCCTGGGGAACCACCGTGGCGTCAATCTGTGCGCGCCGTGGGCCGACGTTGCAGTGGGTGCGCTCCGAGGAGACCGCCACGGACATCAACGAGAACCACCGCAACAGCCGCTACCTCGGCAACGACGCCGTGCTGAGCGACACCCTGCGTGCCACCACCGACTTCGCCGAGGCGGCGAACTCCGCCGACGTCGTGGTCATGGGCGTCCCCTCGCACGGCTTCCGCGGGGTGCTGACCGAGCTGGCCAGGGAACTGCGGCCGTGGGTGCCGGTGGTGTCGCTGGTCAAGGGGCTCGAGCAGAACACCAATATGCGGATGTCGCAGATCATCGAGGAGGTGCTGCCCGGTCACCCGGCGGGCATTCTGGCCGGGCCGAACATCGCGCGCGAGGTGGGCGAGGGCTACGCCGCCGCCGCGGTGCTGGCCATGCCCGATCAGCACCTTGCGACCCGGCTGTCGGGATTGTTCCGCACGCGGCGCTTCCGCGTGTACACCACCGATGACGTGATCGGGGTCGAGATGGCCGGGGCGCTGAAGAACGTCTACGCCATCTCGGTCGGGATGGGCTACTCGCTGGGCATCGGGGAAAACACCCGCGCGCTGGTGATCGCCCGCGCGTTGCGCGAGATGACGAAGCTGGGCGTGGCCGTGGGCGGCAATCCCGAGACGTTCCCCGGGCTCGCGGGTCTGGGCGACCTGATCGTCACGTGCACCAGCCAGCGCAGCCGCAATCGCCACGTCGGTGAACAACTCGGCGCGGGCAAGCCGATCGACGAGATCATCGCATCGATGAACCAGGTCGCCGAGGGTGTAAAGGCCGCCAGCGTGATCATGGAGTTCGCCCACGAGTTCGGTCTGAACATGCCGATCGCCCGTGAAGTCGACGCGGTGATCAACCACGGATCGTCGGTCGAGGAGGCCTATCGGGGCCTGATCGCCGAGGTGCCGGGGCACGAGGTGCACGGTTCGGGGTTCTAGTCGGCTACTTAACAGAGCGTGACGAGAACATTTGCATTCGATATGCGCGAGGCCCGTCAGCTTGACCCGCGCTTTGCCGGCCAAATACCCTCGAAACGAGGTAGCCAGGCTGTGACCTGCCGATTGGCGCAGTCGTAATCGTCTGTGCGCCAAACAGCTACGCCGACGTAGCGAGCGCATACGGGGCGGATATCGGAACATCCCCCGCTACGACCTAACGAGGGAAGCGACCGGTGCACGACATCGAACGGCTCGGCGACCAAGGGGTTGACCAGGGCCGCAAGGGATCACGAACTCACTGGGTACGATCGGTTGTCCGGCACGACCTGCCCTCGTCGCTGGTGGTTTTCCTGGTCGCACTCCCGTTGTCACTGGGGATCGCGATCGCGTCGAACGCCCCGGTGCTCGCCGGCCTGATCGCCGCGATTGTCGGCGGAATCATCGTCGGAGCCCTCGGTGGATCACCACTGCAGGTCAGCGGCCCCGCCGCCGGGCTGACCGTCGTGGTCGCCGACCTGGTTTCCGATTTCGGTTGGGGCGTAACGTGTTTGATTACCGTGGCCGCGGGCGTACTGCAGGTTCTGCTGGGGCTCAGCCGTGTTGCGCGCGCGGCACTGGCGATCTCGCCCGTCGTCGTGCACGCCATGCTGGCCGGTATCGGCATCACGATCGCGCTGCAACAAGCGCACGTATTGCTGGGTGGCAAATCAAAAAGCACGGCCTGGCACAACCTCATTGGCCTGCCGGGTCAAATCATCGGCGCGCATCGGCCCGGGGTACTTCTGGGTGCGCTGGTGATCGTCATCCTGATCGCCTGGCGGTGGGTTCCGGCTCGATTGCGGTTCATCCCGGGCCCACTGGTCGCCATCGTCGCGGTGACGGTGATCTCGGTGATGTTCCCGTTCCACGTGCGGCGGATCGAGCTCGACGGCTCGCCGCTGGATGCGTTGCAGTTGCCCGATATCCCGCACGGCAACTGGGGCGCGGTGGCAATCGGCGTGATCATCGTCGCGCTCATCGCCAGCGTCGAGAGCCTGCTGTCGGCGGTTTCCGTCGACCGGATGCACAACGGGCCGCGCACCGACTTCAACCGCGAGTTGATCGGACAGGGCACCGCCAACGTCGTGTCGGGGGTCATCGGCGGCCTGCCGGTCACCGGTGTGATCGTCCGCAGCTCAACCAATGTCAACGCGGGCGCGAAATCCCGCGCCTCGTCGATCATGCACGGTTTGTGGATCCTGCTGTTCACGGTTCCATTCGCCGAGCTGGTCGAGGAGATCCCGACCGCGGCGCTTGCCGGCCTGCTGATCGTGATCGGGATTCAGCTGCTCAAACCGGCCCACATCGAAACGGCAATGAAGCACGGGGATCTCGCCGTCTACATCGTGACCGCGGTCAGCGTGGTCTTCCTCAACCTGCTGCACGGCGTGCTGATCGGACTCGCCCTGGCCATCGCGTTGACCGGATGGCGGGTGATCCGGGCCAGGGTTTCGGCCGAGCCCGTCGGAGAGGAATGGCACGTGATGATCGAGGGGGCGGCATGCACCTTCCTCGCCCTGCCCCGGCTGACCCGCGTGCTGTCGTCCATCCCTCCCGGAACCGTTGTCGTGGTGGATGTTTCGGTCAACTACATCGATCACGCCGCGCACCAGGGGATCACCGACTGGCAGCGTCAACACGAGGCCAACGGCGGCACGGTGCGGATCAGGGGAATGGCCGAGACGGGCCACCTCGCGCGTCGGGCGGGACGCAATCTAATCGAACGCGAAAGGCCCGATGCCGCGGCTTGATTGGCCCCTGCAGCGAGCTAATCGAAGCCGGACAGCCCGAAAGTGCTGCTCGGCGTCCGCCCGCTAAGCTTCTGAACTATCCACTGGTTCATCGAAACCCCCTGCTCGATGGCTTCCAGAGCGAGGCGGGCATGCAGCTCCGGTGATGTCCTGACGACGATCGTCCCGCTGTAGCGGCGTTCGGAAAGTGGTGTGGGGGCTGATTGTCCGCATGCCCGCAAGTCGTCCACGTGCTCATTGACCGCCTCCTCAATGGCGGCGACCGCCTGGGGGGCGGTCGGGGCTTCGCGCCTCAAGTAAGGCAACTCGACACACACGCCTACGTACTGGTCGTAATTGTTCGACCATTCCGCGCGGTAGGTGTAGCGGTCCATGCCAGATTTGATAGCACATGCGCTATCGAATTCGGGAGTCACCTATCCCCAAGGAGAGCCCGGCTCTCCAGACCATATGGCTTGCGCCAGATTTGATAGCACATGCGCTATCGAATTCGAGGACTCGCGCACGGCTCCTAGCCCCGCGCCATCGCCTCCAGGCGGCGGATCCGGTCCTCGATCGGCGGGTGCGTCGAGAACATCGATCCGATCCGCTCGCCCGCGCGGAACGGGTTGGCGATCATCAGGTGCGCCTGGCTGGCAAGCTGCGGCTCCGGCGGCAGCGGCGCCGCCTGAACCCCGCCGGAGATCTTGCGCAGCGCCGACGCCAGAGCCAGCGGGTCACCCGTCAGGACCGCGCCCGACTCGTCCGCCTGGTACTCGCGCGACCGGGAGACCGCCAGCCGCACGACCGTCGCGGCGATCGGACCCAGCAACGAAACCAGCAGCAGCGCAAAGGGATTCTCGCCATCTCGGTTGCCGCCGAACATCCCGGCCCACATCGCCATGTTGGCCAGCGCGGTGATCACCGACGCCATCACACCGGCGATGCAGGAGATGAGGATGTCGCGGTTGTAGACGTGCGAAAGCTCGTGCCCCAGCACGGCGCGCAGCTCGCGCTCGTTCAGGATCTCCAGGATGCCGGTGGTGCAACACACCGCGGCGTTGCGCGGGTTGCGGCCGGTGGCGAACGCGTTGGGCGCGTTGGTGTCGCTGATGTACAGCCGGGGCATCGGTTGGTGCGCGGCGGTGGCCAGCTCGCGCACGATCCGATACATCACCGGCGCCTGCAGCTCGGACACAGGCTGCGCGTGCATCGCCCGCAGCGCCAGCTTGTCGCTGTTGTAGTACGTGTAGACGTTCATGCCGATGGCGAACAGCACCGCTATGAACATCGCCGTCCTGCCGAACAACGCGCCGACAAACACGATCAACGCGGACATACCGACCAACAGGGCGAAGGTCTTCAACCTGTTGGCATGCGGATGCCAGGTCATCAGTGTCCTCCTCGGAACACTCAAGAACACTCGTTCATTGTTGACTACTTCTAATTGAACGCCTGAAACGGCGGTTGAGGTTCCGCCGGGTTCTTTAGGGCGCTAGCCGTGCCGGCTCACCGTGTATTCGACCAGCGTCTCCAGCGCTCGCCGGCCGGGGACCTCGGGCAAAAGGGCCAGCTCCTGGCGCGCCTGCGCCGCGTGCTGGGCAAGGAAGTGCTTGGCCTTGGCCATGCCGGGCGACGCCCGCAACAGCGTCAAGGCCTCGGCCACCAGCTCGTCGTCTTCGACCGGCCCGGACAGCAGCTCGCGCAGCCGCGCCGCCTCGGGCCCGGGCTCTCGCAGCGCGTAGACCATCGGCAGGGTGTGCACCCCTTCACGCACGTCGGTTCCGGGCAGCTTGCCGGACTCGTGGGAGTCGCTGTCGATGTCGATGATGTCGTCGGAGATCTGGAACGCGGTTCCCACGATGCCGCCAAGGCGGCTCAGCCGCTCGACCTGATCGCCGTCGGTGCCCGAGAACATCGCGCCGAATCGGCCCGCCGCGGAGATCAGGCACGCGGTCTTCTCGTACACCACCTTCAGATAGTGCTCGACCGGATCGGCCCCTTCGGTGGCGCCCCGACCCTCGCGCATCTGCCCGGTCACCAGTTGGGCGAACGTCTCGGCGATGAGCCGCACCGCCTCGGGCCCCAGCCGCGACACCAGCCGCGAGGCCGTCGCGAACAGGTAGTCGCCGGCCAGGATCGCGACGTTGTTGCCCCAGCGCACATTGGCGGTGGGCGTGCCGCGGCGGACCTCGGCCTCGTCCATCACGTCGTCGTGGTAAAGCGTGGCCAGGTGCACCAGTTCGATGACCGCGCCCGCGATCGTCACCTCCCCGGCGTCCGGGTTCGGCCCGATCTGCGCGGACAACACGGTGAACAGCGGCCGGAACCGCTTGCCGCCGGCGTTGAAGAGGTACGTCAGCGAGTCGGTCATCACCGCGTCCGCGCTGTGCAGTTCGGTGTCCATTAGCTGCTCGATCCGGCCGACACCGTTCCGCACGATCGCGGCGAAGGCGGCATCTCCGAAGTCGATGCCCGCAACCACCGTCGCCGGAGTCCTCACCTGACCAACATACTGGTGGGCGTGGACACGAAGGCCTCCGGAGCCGACGTGGTGGTCGTAGGCGCCGGACCCGCCGGTTCGGCGGCGGCCGCCTGGGCCGCCCGTGCGGGCTACGACGTCCTCGTCGTCGACTCGGCCAGCTTCCCGCGTGACAAGGCCTGCGGCGACGGGCTAACCCCGCGCGCGGTTGCCGAACTGGAACGACTGGGGCTGGGCGACTGGCTGGACACCCGCATCCGACACCGCGGGTTGCGGATGAGCGGATTCGGCGGCGAGGTGGAAGTCGACTGGCCGGGCCCGTCGTTCCCGTCGACCGGCAGCGCGGTGGCCCGCCTCGAGTTGGACGACCGGATCCGCAAATGCGCCGAGGATTCCGGGGCCGGGATGCTGCTTGGGACCAAAGCCGTCGCGGTGCACCACGACTCGTCGAGGCAGGTGGTGTCGCTGACGCTGGCCGACGGCACCGAGGTGGGTTGCCGCCGGCTGATCGTCGCCGACGGGGCCCGGTCATCGCTGGGCCGCAAGCTGGGCCGGCGCTGGCATCAGGAAACCGTGTACGGGGTGGCCGCGCGCGGGTATCTGACCACTCCGCGCGGTGACGACCCCTGGCTGACGTCGCATCTGGAACTGCGGTCCCCCGACGGCGCCGTGTTGCCCGGCTACGGCTGGATTTTCCCGCTGGGCAACGGCGAGGTGAACATCGGCGTCGGGGCGTTGTCGACGTCGAAACGGCCCGCGGATCTGGCGCTGCGCTCCCTAATCTCGTACTACACCGACCTGCGCCGCGACGAGTGGGGTTTTACCGGCCAGCCGCGGGCGGTGGCGTCGGCGCTGCTGCCGATGGGCGGCGCGGTTTCCGGGGTGGCCGGGCCCAACTGGGTGCTGATCGGTGACGCCGCGGCCTGCGTCAACCCGCTGAACGGCGAAGGCATCGACTATGGCCTGGAGACGGGGCGGCTGGCCGCCGAGCTGCTGGACCACAGCGACCTGTCGCAGGTGTGGCCGTCGCTGCTGCAGCAGCACTACGGCCGCGGATTCTCGGTCGCACGCAGGCTGGCGTTGTTGCTGACCTTCCAGCGGTTCCTGCCCGCGACCGGGCCGATCGCGATGCGCTCGCAAACGCTGATGACCATCGCCGTGCGGGTGATGGCCAACCTGGTCACCGACGACGACGCCGACTGGGTGGCGCGCGCTTGGCGAGGCGGCGGGCGGATGTCCCGGCTGGTCGATCGCCGAACCCCGTTCAGCTGAGCCAGTTTCTGCCCGACAAGCGGTATCAATGTCATTGACATGTATCAGGATGCTTGATATACCTGCAGTCATGACCCAACCAACCGATTTCGAATTCGAAAACGCCTACCGCGGTGATTCCGCCCAATTTGGTGAGGGCGTGCGGCCGCCGTGGAGCATTGACGCCCCGCAGCCCGAGCTGGCCGCCCTGATCGAGCAGGGCAAGTTCCACGGCGACGTCCTCGACGTGGGCTGTGGAGAGGCTGCCATCTCGCTGACGCTCGCCGAACGGGGGCACGCCACGGTGGGGCTGGACCTGTCCCCCACCGCGATCGACCTGGCCCGGCGCGAGGCCGACAAGCGGGGCCTGACCAACGCCACCTTCGAGGTGGCCGACATCAGCGATTTCACCGGTTATGACGGCCGGTTCGGCACCATCGTCGACAGCACCCTGTTCCACTCGATCCCGGTCGAGGCGCGCGAGGGCTACCAGCGGTCGATCCAGCGGGCCGCCGCGCTCGGCGCCTCCTACTACGCCCTGGTCTTCGACAAGGCCGCGGTGCCCGGGGGCCCGATCAACGCCGTCACCGCCGATGAGCTGCGCGAGGTGGTGTCCAAGTACTGGGTCGTCGACGAAATCCGGCCGGCCCGCCTCTACGCCAACCTGCCCGAGGGCTCCTTCGAGTTGCCGTTCATCGACGTCCGCGACGAGCCCAACGGCCTGAAGTCGGTCGGCGGCTGGCTGCTGTCCGCGCACCTGGGATAGGGCGTATAGTCCAGCTAATGAAGGCTACGAGGCTGGCTTCGCTCATCGCCATGGCGGGCGCCGCTATCGCATTGGCCGCGCCCGCACAGGCCGACGACTACGACTACACGTTCAAGAACACCGTCAACGGCTTCGGCGTTTACGGTCCGCAGGACCAACTCGCGTGGCTCGGCAAGATCAGCTGTGACCGGATCGGCAGAGGCGTGGACGGCGACCCGTACAAGTCGGCCAATTTCATACAGCACAACCTGCCGCTGGGCACCACGCAGGGCCAGGCATTCCAGTTCCTGGGCGCCGCGATCGACCACTACTGCCCCAACCAGGTCGGCTTCATACAACGGGCGGGCCAGTAGGCCTTCGGGGTTATTTCAGCGGCTTGTAGCCCGCGTGTAAGGCCACGATGCCGCCGGTCAGGTTGCGCCAGCGCACCGCCGACCACCCCGCCGCTGAAATCCGGTGTGCCAGCGCGGCCTGGTCGGGCCAGGCCCTGATCGACTCGGCGAGGTACACGTAGGCGTCGGGGTTGCTCGACACCGCCCGCGCCACCCGCGGCAACGCCCGCATCAGATATTCCTTGTAGGCGGTGGCGAACAGGGCATTAGTGGGCGTCGAGAACTCGCACACCACCAACCGGCCGCCGGGCCGCGTGACGCGCAACATCTCGCCCAGCGCCGTGTGCTGGTCGGCCACGTTGCGCAACCCGAAGCTGATGGTGACCGCGTCGAACACCCCATCGCCGAACGGCAGCCTGGTGGCGTCGCCGGCCACCTTCGGCACGTTGCGACCGGCGCCGGCCGCCAGCATTCCGACCGAAAAATCCGCCGCCACGCACCATGCCCCGGATTTCCTCAGCTCCACGGTGGATACCGCGGTGCCCGCGGCCAGGTCTAGCACCTTCTGTCCCGGTCCGATCCCCAGCGCCGAGCGGGTGGCTCGCCGCCAGTACCGGTCCTGACCCAGTGACAGCACGGTGTTGGTCACGTCATACCGACGGGCCACGCCGTCGAACATCGACGCGACTTCCCAGGGATTCTTGTCCAACGCCGCGCGACTCACGACGTCGACGGTACAGCCCGAACCCGCGCGCGTTAGCCGCGCCGGCTCACTCGCCCTGCGCGTATCGCTTTGCGAACATTCGCCGCCGGGCGAAGGGAGACAGCACCGCCTCGTAGTGGCCGAGCAGCTCGTCGCAGATGACGGGCCAGCTGCGCCCGAGCACGCTGCGTCGGGCAGCGGGCGCGTAGCGGTGCCGTTCCGCGAACAGGTGCGCGACGGCTTCGGGCAGCCGCGCCTCGAACTCGTTGACGGGCAGCAAGAGCCCGGTGCGATAAGGGGCGACCAGGTCACGTGGTCCGCCGGCATCCGGGGCGATCACCGGCAACCCGGACGCCATCGCTTCCTGCACGACTTGGCAGAACGTCTCGTGTTCACCGGTATGCACGAAGACGTCCATGCTGGCGTAGGCCTCGGCGAGCTCCTCGCCGTACAGCGCACCGGTGAAAACCGCTGTGGGCATTGCGGATTGCAGTTTGCCCTGATCGACGCCGTCGCCGACGATGACGAGCTGCACGGCATTGTCGGCGTTCAGCGCGATCAGGCGCTCGACGTGCTTCTCCGGCGCGAGCCGGCCCACAAACCCGACGACGGGCTTGCCGTCCGGCGACCACCGACGCCGGAGCGCCTCGCTGCGCGCCGACGGCGCGTACCGCAGCACGTCGACCCCGCGCGCCCACCGATGCACCCGCGGGAACCGGTGGTCGACAAGCGATTCCATCGTCACGCTGGACGGCGCCAGGGTGCGGTCGGCGAGGCTGTGCAGATGGCGGAACCACGCCCACGCCGCCCGCGTCGTCATCGGAATGCCGTAGCTGGCAGCGAAACCGGGGACGTCGGTTTGGTACACCGCGACCGTTGGCACACCGAGCCGGCGAGCCGCCAGCACCCCGCCGTAGCCCAGCAGCGCCGGCGATGCCAGATGCACGACGTGAGGATCGAATCCGCGCAACACCTTCAGCATTCGGGGCATCGGAACCCCGAGCGGCAGCGTGGTCACCTTCGGGAACATGCGCGACGGCACCCGATGTACGCGGATGCCGTCGTGAATTCGATCTGCCCGGGGATAACCAGGCGGGTTGTCGGGTGCGATGACGAGGGCTTCGTGACCGGTTCGACGCAGATGTTCGAGGACACGCAACACTGAGTTGCTGACACCGTTGACATTGGGGAGGAATGATTCGGCGACGATGGCAACGCGCACAACACCAAGATGTCAGCATCGGCTGTCGATAAGGTTGCCTACGGGCATACGTCGTGCGAAATTTGCTGGTCGGACGCCTTGGAGTCCAGCCACCTGTCCAGCAGCGCCAGACCCGTCAGGGCCACCGCCGCAACCAGCCAGGCCACCACCGCGATGGATCCCGCCGGGATGATCGCCAATCCGGCGGTGCGGTGTTGCACCCGAACCAAGTTCGGATCGTTTTTGTTGTATTCGACGTAGATCCGCATGCCCGTCGCCAACTCGGATGGATACAGGACACCGAGCTCGGGGCGGTAGGTTACGCGCTCGGGTGTGACGAACTCGATGGTGGAGCGTCGCGGCCCGCCACTGAGCACCTCCGCCTGCGCCACCCCCATATGGTGTTGAATCGCAAGGTCGTCGCGCCACGCGCCGGCCACCAGCAGCAGCGACTGCAGCGTGACCAAGCCGGTCAGGATCAATACCGCAATTCGCGTCCACCGCAATACAATCCTGGCCCGGGTCGTCGGCGGTTTATCGGTACGGCCGTGAATCAGTATGTGCAACAACGCTTTTGGCGATATCAAAGCGCCGCCTTGATGGCGGCGTGCAACTGTCGCAGCGAGGACCGGTCCGCCTTGACCTCGAGCACCCGCATGCCGGTGGCGGGTTCGTCGAGGGCCGCGTTGAGCTCGTCGACTTCGATTTGCCGGCTCTCCACGTGGTAGGCGCGGCACAGCGCGCCGACGTCGACGTCGTGCGGTGTGCCGAAGATTCGCGATGACACGTCGGAGAACCGCGGGTCGCCCTGCTCGAGCAGTTCGAAGATGCCGCCGCCGTTGTCGTTGGACACCACGATGGTCAGCCGCTGCGGTGTCGGTTCGGTCGGGCCGATCAGCAACCCGGAGCTGTCGTGCACGAATGTCAGGTCGCCGATCAGCGCGACGGTGCGCCCCTCGTGCGCCAACGCCGCCCCGATCGCGGTGGATACGGTGCCGTCGATGCCGGCGACTCCGCGGTTGGACCGGACCTTGATGCCATGGCTGTCCAACCCCACCAGCGCGGCATCCCGGACCGGGTTGGACGCCCCGAGCACCAGCTGGTCACCCGGTCGCAGCGCGTCGGCCACGGCCGCCGCGACGTGCAGCCCGGTGGTCAGCGGGTGCGCCCTGAGTTGACCGCGCACCGCTTCATTCGCGTGCCGGTTCATCTCCGCGCAGCGGTGCAGCCACGCCGGGTGAGGTGTGCCGGTGGTGACGGCCCGCGTGCCGGTGGCCTGCGAATTGCCCGAGACGTCCGGCCACCGGGGGCCGGTGGTCAGCGCGTACACCGGCACTTGCGGGTCGGCCAACAGCGCCGACACCGGCCTGTGCAATGTCGGGCGGCCGAGCATGATCACCTGCTTCGGGCGCAGCAGCGGCAGCGCCAGCGGGTGCAGCGGGTTGGCCGGGGCGGGCGCCGTCGGTTCCGCGACCGTGGGCAGCTGCTCCAGGTTGGGTTGCACGCCCGCGCCGTGTCCGGCGATGACGACGGTGTCGGGCGACAGGTCGATTTCCAGCGGTTGGTCGAAGGTGACCGGCGGCGTGTAGGTCCACGGCCTTCCGCCGGGCCGGCCCTGTGGAATCACGGCACCGTGCGGTTCGGGATCGGGCACCAACGGTTCACGCAACGGGATGTCGAATTGCACGGGGCCGGCGTTTGCGGAACGAGATCCCTTGGCCGCCACCAACACTCGACAGGTGGCCGATCGCCAGGTGGCGTTGAGCGAATCCATTCGCTCGGGCGCGTCCTCGGCCAGGCCCAGGCTGATGGTGGCGCGGACCTGGGTGCCGAAGTAGCCCAGCTGCTCCATGGTCTGGTTGGCCCCGGTGCCGAGCAGTTCGTAGGGCCGGTTGGCCGACAGCACGATGAGCGGCACCCGCGCGTAGTTGGCCTCCACCACCGCCGGGCCGAGGTTGGCCACGGCGGTGCCCGACGTCATCGCGACACAGACCGGCGCGTCGGCCGCGATCGCCAACCCGATGGCCAGATAGCCGGCGGTGCGCTCGTCGATGCGGACGTGCAACCGGATCCGGCCGGACCGGTCGGCGTCCTGCAGCGCGAACGCGAGCGGCGCGTTGCGCGACCCGGGGCACAGCACCACGTCGCGGACGCCGCCGCGGATCAGCTCGTCAACGACGACGCGGGCCTGTGTCCGCGAGGGGTTCACTCCTACAGGGTGTCATAACCGGCTAATGGGAGTCGATCAGCGCGCCATTGACGAGTTTCGAATCAATGGCGGGGAGGCTGATCACCGAGCCGCCGGCCGGTGAGCA
>Ga0335076_10001838_pt1 | contig 20760 bp, 23 predicted proteins | sample Lox_Sample_25_FD_206717 | JGI IMG/M metagenome (GOLD analysis project Ga0335076, IMG submission 206717) | Soil microbial communities from Loxahatchee National Wildlife Refuge, Florida, United States - Lox_Sample_2.5 | ecosystem: Environmental > Terrestrial > Soil > Wetlands | place: USA...
ACGGGTTCGCCTGAGAGTTCGCCGCGCCACTGAAATTCGCCCTCGAGCAGCACAGTCATGGCATCGGCCGGATCTCCCTGTTTACCGTAGAGGTCGCCCGCTTTGAGTCGCACGTCGTGCGCCTGAGACAAAAACCAATCAATTTGATCCTGCGGCAAGTCCGCAAAGACTGGGACCTGCCGTAGCAATTCCGTCAATTCGGGCATTTAGACCTTGCTCAGATATTGATGAACAAACTGAACCGCCACGGAACCTTCACCAACGCCGGAAGCGACCCGCTTGACCGAACCGTGCCTCACATCGCCCACCGCGAAGATTCCGGGAACATTCGTCTCCAGCAAAAATGGATCGCGGTCGAGAGACCACTTCTTCGGGTGCTTACCGTCGTGCAGCAGATCCGGGCCAGTCAGGATGAAACCCCGATCATCGCGCTCGACGGTATCGCCTAGCCAATCCGTACGCGGCAGAGCGCCAATAAAGATGAACATCGATCCCGCCGGCACCCGCTCCACTTTATTGGTATCCGAACAGAGCACCGAGATTTCTTCCAGGTGCTTATCGCCATGAACTTCGGCAACGCTGGCGTGATTCCATACCTGGATCTTTGGCGTTTCCTTGATTTGATCGATCAGGTATTGCGACATCGTGCTGGAGAGAGAGTCGCCGCGGACCAACATGATCACGCGTTCCGCATACTTGGCGAAATTCATGGCCGCTTGGCCGGCGGAATTCGCGCCGCCCACTACGTACACGATCTCGTTTTTGCATGACAAAGCTTCAGTCGTTCCACCGCCGTAATAAACACCCGCTCCTTGCAATCGATCGATGCCCGGAGCATCCAGCCGGCGCCATTGCACGCCAGTGGCGATCATCAACGCATGCGACGAAATTTCGCTGCCATCGGCCAATTTGATGATGCGGTACGGGCCTTCTATCCGCACGCCCTCTACAGTCTGAGGCGCGAGAATCTCCACACCGAAACGCTTCGCCTGCGCAACGGCACGGCGCGCGAGATCTCCGCCACTCAGTCCCACAGGGAATCCAAGATAATTCTCAATGCGCGAACTCATTCCGGCCTGACCGCCCGGCGCCTCCCGCTCGACGATTACCGTCTTCAGCCCCTCTGACGCACCATACACCGCAGCGGCTAGGCCCGCCGGTCCACCACCTACGATCGCCAAGTCAAAGAACGAAGTATCGGCTCGAGTATGCAGCCCAACCTTTTGCGCAACTTCGGAGGGCGCACCATTCAGAAGTTTGTTTCCATCCGGAAACAAAACTACCGGCAACTCTTCGGCATCGGGACCAAGGGCATCGAGCAGGCGCTTGGTCTCAGGATCGTTCGCCGAGCCTTCGACATCGATCCACTGATAAGGAACGTGGCTTCGGGCCAGAAAATCTCGAAGTTCATAACAACGCGGAGACCAGCGCGTCCCGAGCACGCGAATTCCCTGGTATTCCGGCCGATGAGTCGCGATCCAGTCATCCAGCAAATCATCGAGTTGTGGATATAGGTGTTCGCTCGGCGGATCCCACGGTTTCATGAAAAAGTAATCGATATTCGCTTCATTGATCGCGCTGATAGCAGCGTTGGTATCGGCGTAGGCCGTCAACAACGCACGTTTAGCATCCGGAAAAACCTGCCGTGCCGACTGAAGAAAGCCGACGCCGTCCAGCTTCGGCATTCTTTGGTCGGCCAGCAACAGCGCCACAGAGTCGTTGCGTACTTTCAACTGGTTCAACAAGCCTAGAGCGGCTTCGGGCGAATCACTGCTCAATACTCGATATTCCGCGCCATATTGTGTCCTAAGATCGCGCTCGATCGCGCGCAACACGTCGGTGTCGTCATCGACCGTTAACAGAATAGGTTTCGACATGACTGCTCTCAAAACTCCGAGGAATAAAAACTTTTCTTAAGTCCCAGAATAAACAGGGTTAGATGGTCGCATGACGGCATCGGTCTCGCAAACTGCTGACTGTTCGGCTCACATACTCATCTACGCATCGGCCGTTATTCTCTCAAGCATTGATTTCCCCCGGCTCCATCTGATCGACGTAGCACCATACCCACGACTCACCCGGCTCGATCGAACGGATGAGAGGATGTTCCACTTTTTGAAAGTGCTTGGTAGCGTGTTTGTTCTTCGAAGAGTCACAACATCCCACGTGCCCACAAGTCAGGCAGAGACGCAGGTGGACCCAGGTGTCACCCATTTTCACGCATTCTTCGCACACATGCTTGCTGGTGTTCTTGATTTTGATTTGGTCGAGATGGGAGCACTGATTTCGCATATTTTTCTCTCCGGAAAGATATCGTGTCCGCGTCAAGTGACTTTCGTTATACAGCAATGGGCCTTCGTCACATCCTTACAGCCCAATTGTCGCTCACAATAATCGCGGAGGGGCTTCATACGTGCTTCGTCTTGATTATCTTTCTTGTGTGTTGACTATCGCTTCGACGATTCTTATTGGCCGTCGTTGTTGGGAAGGCTGGGTGCTTTCTGGCATCAACAGCCTGATCGTTTGTGTTATCGGGTTTCGAACCGCGCAGCTTGGTTTTATTCCCGCCAACGTTTTCTGTGTGGTCGTGAGCGCGATTAACCTGCACGCCTGGCGCAAGGCAGTTCCTACCGCGGAGCGTTGAGCTCACTCGGCAATGAGCAAGTTTTCGGCAAACGGCCACTGCTCGTCGATCCACTGAACTTTGCAGCAGAATCCGGCTTTCTGCGCCATTTCGTAAACTTCGCTGGACGAATACTTGTGACTACTTTCGGTCCAGATCGTCTCGCCTTCCTGAAATTCGATCACAACCTCAGACGCGGGTATAGAAACGATCTGACGCCGTTTCGACTGTAGATGCATTTCAATGCTGCGCGCTTCAGAATTGATTCGGGCCATGTGCTCAAATTGCGCCAAATCGAAGTCGGCCCCGAGCTCTCGATTGGCACGTCCCAGTAGGTTCAAATTAAAAGCTGCGGTTACCCCGAGCTCGTCGTCGTAAGCAGCCAACAGTTGTGCAGTGGATTTCTCGAGATCTGTGCCTAGCAGAAGCGAATCATCAGGTTGCAGAATGCTCCGCACCTCCGAAAGAAATCGAATACCCGCGGCTCGATCGAAGTTACCGATCGTGCTACCAAGGAACAATACAAACAAATGCTGCCCGACTTTGCGGCGGGCTGCTACCTCCACCAGGCCATCGAGATATTCCCGTTCAAAGCCGACGATACTGATGGAATCTATATCGCTGAGCTCGCGCTCACACATCACGAGCGCCGAATGCGAAATCTCAACCGGATAGTACGACGTCCGTTGCCTTCGGCAGAAAGCCTCCAGCAACCAGCGCGTCTTGCGCCCACTGCCGCTGCCCAGTTCCGCAACTGCCACCGGACCCTCCACTCGATCCACAATGTCTGACGCGTTTCTCCGCAGCAGACGCTCGTCTGCCCGCGTAAGGCCGTACTCCGGTAAATGGCTGATTACCTCGAACAGAGCTGAGCCTACGTCGTCATACAGATATTTCGAAGGAAGCTCCTTCTGGTCCAGACGAGTCAGGCCTGTGCGGACATCGGTCGCAAATTCGTATGAGGCGTTTGCTGGAATGGCGTGGATCAGCATGCATCGCTCCTTGACTAGGTGTTCACGCAGCGAAATCCCGCATACACATACTGGTAATGAGCCTGGAACCAGTTGCGGAATGTCGGCCGCAGCATGCAGGCTGCCGTGCGTGGCGACCCGCCTTTCATGACGAAGTGCTTGCCATCGAAGAAGTCGGCAGAGTAGCCCCGATAAAAAGGAAACGCTTGAAAACCTGGATACGGTCCAAACGGAGTCGAAGTCCACTCCCAACCGTTGCCCAGCATTCCTTGCACTCCAAGGATGCTGGCGCCATCCGGATATGCATTTACCGGAGCGGGGTCCCAACTTTGAAAGTCAAAGTTGCCTAGCTTACTGCTTGGACCCTGGCTCCCCCATGGAAATAAATTTTTCTGCCCATTCTGAGTTCCGTAGGCAGCCCGCTGCCATTGCTCTTCCGTCGGCAGCACCTTTCCGGCCCAGCGCGCGTATGCTGAAGCTTCGGCTTGGCTCACGTAGACTGGCCAATCCAACGGCAGATCAAATTCTTCGAACATCGTTCGGTACAGCCACTCATTTCCGGACTTTTTCCAGAAAACCGGATGATTCCTCGCGCCCGCCGCCTTCCAGCGCCAGTCCTCATTACTCCAGAAAGAAGGGGTCTCGTATCCGCCGGATTTCATGAACTCGAGGAACTGCCCGTTCGTGACCATGTACTTGTCAATCTTGAATTCGGGAACCTGGCTGGCATACGACTCGAATTCGTTGTCCCAACCAAAACTGCCTTCGTTTCGGGAGAGGCCAAGAGTCGCCGACCCGGCTGGAATATGAATCATGGATGGAGAAATGGAAGAGTTTGTTTGGACAATCGAGGCTGACTGTTTGATCTTGGCCGTAACCGGCAACTGATGGAGCATGTACGCTAATGTCTCGAGATGCATCAGGCGATGTTCAATCGCGACGTTGAGTAACGTATCCAGCCCATATCCGTCTCGTCCGCACGACTGAGGATCTAGATCCGATCCCAGTTTTTCGTCGAGCCTTGTGCGGATGTCCCGAAGGTATTCACGAACCGTGGTGAGGGAAGGCCAATCAGAGGGCTGGTCGGTTGGCAATCCCCCGCCGACCGGATCAATCCCAAAGGCAAACAGACGATCGAATTCCGGATGGAAAGATGAAATCTTCAGGACGTCGTGGAGCAGGTTCCAATCGAAGGCTTCGAGGTGCCCCACGTAGAAAATGATGCGATGCCGTTCCGGGATAGGGCGCTCGAAAATTGACTCTGGCCGAACAACATCGAAAAAAGCATCACTTTGCCGGCGAGCCTCTGCCAGTCTTTCGACGAGCGGCTGTATTGCAGATTGAGTTTCAGCAGTCAGCATTAAGCCCTCCGTTCTTGAAGCGACAGCCACGAGCCGGTTTCGAGATTTGGAACGATGGAACAATTGAGAAGACCGAGGGTTAGATTCCAGACAGACGCGGAAGATACGCAGTCTTCAACGAAAACGCAGATAAAATAAGACGTGTTGCGCATTCCGCTATTCCATGTCGACGCATTTGCTGACCGTCCCCTTACCGGCAATCCGGCCGCGGTATGCCTTTTAGACTCGTGGTTAGATGACGAGTCGCTGCGCAAAGTCGCTGCAGAAAATACTCTGCCCGCCACGGCGTTTCTGGTGCCAGGCGACGACGCGTATCAACTACGTTGGTTTACAACGTCTTGCGAGATAAGGTTATGTGGACATGCAACCCTGGCCGCCGGCTTCGTGGTTCTCAAAATGCTGCAGCCCCCTCGAGAAGTTGCACGTTTCGAAACAAAGCAGGGGGGCATTCTCGAGGTTCGCTCCGCGGAAGGCGCCCTTCAGATGGATTTTCCCGCTTTTTTCTCTAGGAACTGGTCCGGTAACCCTGATCAACTGATTCGGGCCGCGGGCGTGCAAAGTACGCCCGTGGAAATATTGGAAGCAAATCAAACGTGGATCGCAGTCTTGGAAAACAACGAAGTCGTGGCGACGGCCCACCCGAATTTCGAATTGCTTAAGAAAATGCATCCCTACGCCGTCGCCATCACGGCGCCGGGCAAGTCCGAGGACTTCGTCTCGCGCTATTTCGCGCCGTCATACGGGATCTCCGAAGACTACGTGACTGGCTCTCTCCATTGCGCATTGGCGCCATACTGGGCACGCCATCTTGGAAGGAACCATCTCACGGCTCGTCAGCTTTCCTCTCGTGGCGGAGTTTTGACCTGCGAGATGGCCGGCGACCGGGTTCGCCTCACGGGAAACGCAATCCTCACAATGCAGGGGACGTTGCAGATTTAACGAGCCACTTCAAGGTACTAAGTGCTTCGCTCGCAGGAAATCGCGTGCAACGTTTTGCGGGTCCTCGTGCTGCGCATCGACGGAATAGTTCATCTTCTGCATGTCTGCGTCTGAAATTGTGTCTCGAAGAGCGGCAAGAGCGGCAACTACGTCGGGGTGTTCCATCGCGGTCTGCTGCCGGACGATTGGCACAGCCTCGTAAGGTGGGAAGTAATGGCGATCATCTTCGAGCACAAACAAATCGAGGGCAGGGATCAGGCCGTCAGTCGCATTACCGCCCGCGAAATCGATCTGATGATCTTTCAAAGCGCGAGCCAGCAGGCCCAGGTCCATGATTCGTGGAGGCTCGTTGAAATGTAGCCCATACGTTGCCGCCATTCCTCGGAAACCATCGGGCCTTTCCATGAATTCGTAACCGAAACCGGCCCGCCATTGCGGAGAGAGTTGTGCTGCCTGCGTGAGAGTTCGGATGTTCAATCGGCGCGCATCTTCTCCGCGGATCTCCATCGCGAACGTGTCGTTGAAGCCGAATGGAGGGCCGAGCGTCAAGCCGAAGCGGCGCTCATATTCGCTCTTTACGCGCTCGTAGACCTGTTTTTTCTCGGTTGCGGGCTTTTCTTTCAGCACCGCAGTCAACGCCGTACCGGTGTACTCGGGATAGATATCGATGCGTCCGGCAAGCATCGCCTGCTGACAGATGTAGGTTCCCGCGAGATAAAAACGACGCTCAACTTTAAGGCCAGTATGCGCTTCAATCTGTTGCGCGATGAGTTCACCCAGAATGAAAGATTCGGTGAAATTCTTCGAACCGACGACGATGCGATTGCCGTGCGACGGCGAACATGAAGTGCATACTAAGAGAAGGGGCATCACGCCGCAAAAAGTAATCTTGGCAAAACTCATCGCGGACGCAGCCGCCTTTCGGCCCAGCCCACTGTAAAATCGGCGAGCAATGCCAGAATAGCCGCTGGAATAGCGCCTGCGAGGATGACGCGATCGTCAACCATCGCGAGCCCACGGAAAATGAATTCCCCAAGCCCTCCCGCTCCAATCGCAGCAGCAATGGTTGCCAGGCCCACTGAGATCACTGCTGCAATCCGCACTCCCGACAAGATCACACTCGCGGCAAGTGGAAGTTCCACCTGATACAGAAGTTGCGACTCGGTCATTCCCATGCCGCGCCCGGCCTCGATCACGGCGGCATCGACTCCGTGGATTCCGGCATATGTATTCCGAATGATGGGCAAGAGTGCGTACAGCGTAAGAGCCAGAATCGCGAGACGGTCAGAGCGAGCCCCTAACCAAGGCACTGGGAGTAGAAATCCGAATAAGGCAAGAGCCGGAATCGTCTGAATGATGTTCGCGGTCGCGAGTACAGGTTTGTTCCAGGTGGTTCGATGGGCAATCACAATTCCAAGCGGAATCCCGATGAGCATCGCCAATATCGTGGAGATTCCCACCAGCCAGAGATGTTCAAGGGTCAACTGCAGCACCTGCGTGTGGTTCTGTATCAAGAAGCGGAGGAAGCTCATGATGCTCCCCGATCCGCCGCCGAGTCCAATCCACCACCAAAGGCTCGCACGTAGGCTGCTGCCCAAGGATCTTCTGATTGCAAGAATTCCTTAGGTGTCAGCAGCGTAACGAGTTTTCCAGCTTCCATCAGCGCGATCCGGGAGCCTAGCCGTAAAGCCTCTCTTAGATCGTGCGTCACGAATACAACTGTCTTGTGCAACCTTTGCTGCAGCTGAAGAAACTCTCGCTGCAGTTCGTCTCGGGTTAGAGGATCAAGAGCGGCGAACGGTTCATCCATCAGCAAAATCTCTGGGTCCGCTGCGAGCGCACGTGCCACTCCAACCCTTTGCCGCTGACCTCCAGAAAGTTGATGAGGATAGCGGTCCGCTAATTCTGGAGAGAGGCCCACCACTTGCAGCAACTCCTTCGTGCGCGCGCTGATTCGATTCTTCTCCCATTTTTCAAGCTTCGGAACTAATCCAATGTTCTTCGCGACGGTGTAATGCGGAAAGAGTCCGGCCTCCTGAATCACGTATCCGATACCGCGTCGCAAGCGGATCACGTCGCCTTGATCGTTCGGCGAGCCGTTGACAAGAATCGTTCCTGATGTTGGTGAGACCAGACGATTGATGAGCTTTAGCGTCGTAGTCTTTCCGGACCCGCTGCGCCCCAGCAAAACCAGAATCTCTCCACGCGCAACCTGCAGACCTAAATCAATGAGGACCTGAGTGCTTCCGATGCGATAAGAAACATCGCGGAATTCGATCACAGGAGTTCGGGCGTCAGTCTGCACCAGCCCAGCATACCGGAGACTCGAACTTGTCCCAAAGCCGCAGTGATCAGCCCAGCCGATTTGCATTCGGCAGATACCTTGGCGACAATTTGGGCATGGCGAGATCGGGCGATGGCACCCAGACCGACAAGCCGCGGAAAGAAGCATTCTCACCTGGCGCGTTGGTCATCGCGACACTATCGAATCCGCGCGAAAAGTTTTGGGGAATGATCCTCGCACTCGCGCCCGCAGGGCTCAGCCTGAGCGGCGTCGAGCTTGCTTCCTTTGAAGATCTCGCCGCGATGGCGCGAGACGGCGAGCCCTTCACCCCGGCCGTGGTCTTCTTCCCGATGCATCGAATTGAGCGCGTTGAACTCGACTTGCCAGATGGCAACCTGCCGTCGCTCTCGCAACGTTTTCTCGCTAAGACAAGCCTCGAACCAACTGTGGCCCTCGCTCCCAAACTCTTCGAGCAAGCCGGCCAAGCCACAGTAAAATCCAAATCGAAGAAGGAGCGCGCGTGAAGCTCTCGCAAGTTCTGACCGCTCCCAATCAGCTCACACTCCTGCGGATGATCTTCGTACCCTTCATCGTGATCCATCTGGTAGACGGACATTATCTCTGGGCGCTCATCGTCTTCGTGATTGCGGGCTTTAGCGACGGTCTTGACGGCCTTCTTGCCCGCACCTTGCATCAGCAAACTTTGCTTGGCCAGTACTTGGATCCCATAGCTGACAAGCTGCTGCTAAGCACCGTTTTCTTGGTGCTGTCGATTCTTCACAAGATTCCGTGGAAATACACAGTCGTGGTCTTCAGCCGGGATATTTCCATTCTGGCGGCCAGCGCTGTGCTGTTCGCAATCGCAGGGCTGCGCAACTTCAAACCCAGCATCTTCGGAAAAGCGAATACTGTGTCACAGATCGCCGCGGTCTTTTTCGTTCTCTTGCTGCAAGTACATACCGTGCGTTGGGTCTGGATCGCGCGCACCGTCTTTCTGCGAGCGACTTTCCTCTTTACGATTGTCTCTGCTCTCCACTACTTGATCCTTGTGCAACAGCGACTCCGCAACCATCAGCATGCATTGCCGCCCCATCCTACAAGTACTTGATCGCGGCAGTGCAGTTTCAACCAATCTTGTCATTCCGACGAGTCGCGTAGCGACGACGGAGGAATCTGCTGGCCTGTCTTGCACAACAGCATCGACCCTCCGGAAGGGACCTGCCGCAATACTCGCGGCTGGGTCGATCGTCTGTTCTCAAACCGCAGCGCTACATCCTTCTCGATCCATTTGACCGATATTTCCAACGCCCCCTAGAATCATAAGTTCGTCTCAGAGGCTCGTTTCAACAGCAAAAAGTCAACATGGCCCTTCGTCTTTTCAATACGATGTCGTCGCAGATCGAGGAGTTCCGTCCGCTGCGCGACTCTGAAGTTCGCATGTACGCCTGCGGCCCTACCGTTTACGATTACGGGCATATCGGAAACTTCCGGACGTTCATCGCGGTCGATCTGCTGCGCAGATTTCTCCGCCAAAGCGGATATCAAGTTCGCCACGTCATGAACATTACTGACGTCGATGACAAGATCATCCGAAACTCCGCGCGCGACGGCGTCACCGTGCAGCAGTACACCGCGAAATACGAAAAGGCATTTCTGGAAGATGCCGCAATGATTGACATCGAGCAGCCAATCCTCGTTCACGCCACGGAACACATTCCCGAGATGGCGGAGTTCGTTGCGAAGTTGGTCGATAAAGGAGTTGCTTATCGAACGGAGGACGGCTCGTACTACTTTCGAATCGCGAAGTTCCCCGAGTACGGCAAGCTCTCGAAAAAAGATTTCTCCAGCATGCTTGACGGCGCTCGCGTTGACGTCGATGAATATGACAAAGATAGCGCCCGCGATTTTGCGCTCTGGAAAGCTCCCAAGCCCGGGGAGGCTTTTTGGGAAACGAAGATCGGGCCGGGACGGCCAGGCTGGCATCTCGAATGTTCCGTGATGTCGATGGAGGAACTCGGCGAAAGTTTCGATCTGCATGCGGGTGGAGAAGATCTCGTCTTCCCGCATCACGAAAATGAAATCGCGCAATCCGAATCGTTGACCGGAAAACCGTTCGCGCATTTCTGGTTTCACGCGCGCTTCCTGTTGGTCGAAGGCGAGAAGATGTCGAAGAGTCTTGGCAACTTCTTCACGCTTCGCGACCTGGTTCTCAAGGGACACAAGCCTTCGTCTATCCGCTATCTGCTCACGTCAGTTCCTTACCGCAGTCAGTTGAATTTTACTTTCGACGGGTTGAAACAGGCGGCGGTATCGGTGGAGCGGCTGCGCAACTTCCGCCTTCGACTTACGGCAGGTACGTTTACGGAAGGTGCGAATCCGCAGATTCAGACTCTCGCAACAGAGTCGGCCAATCGCATGCGTGCCGCTCTGGAAGACGATCTCAATACGGCGCAAGCACAGGCCGCGGTCTTCGAGATGATTCGGCAGGCAAATACCGCGCTAGATGCCGGAGAAGTGAAGAAAGATGACGTCCCTGCGTTGCTTGGCACGCTGACCAAGTTCGACGAAATATTCGCCGTCCTCGAAGATACGGATGTGCCCAAGATGAAGCACGTAATGGATTGGGCAAAAAATGAACACCGCGAGAAAGATATCAGCGACGAGTTGCACACGGCAGTCCAAAGCGGGGCGCTTTCCCATGCCGAGATCGACGCCAAGATCGTGGAAATGAAAGCTGCTCGTACCGCCCGCGACTTCAAGAAGTCTGATGCGATTCGCGCAGAACTGACTGAGGCAGGCATTCTGGTGGAAATCACCAAAGATGGAATCCGCTGGCGAAGAAAGTGACTGCGCTTAGGGCGGCCTCGGCCGCCAGTGTTAAGCTGAAAGCTGTTTGCTGAGAGCTGACAGCTCCTTGAAGTCCTTCGACGAATACCTCCGCGATGCCGAACTAGCCCATGGCCACCTCTGCGCTGGGCAAGTGCTCGGCGTGCGCCTAGCGATGCTGGGATTGCAGAAACTTGGAATCGAGGATCCGCACGGAAAAGATCGTAAACGGCTGGTCACATTCGTCGAGATCGATCGGTGCGCGACCGATGCGGTCGGTGTTGTAACTGGCTGCCGCCTTGGAAAGCGTGCCTTGAAATTTCGTGATTGGGGCAAGATGGCTGCGACTTTTGTGGATGTGGCAACAGGGAAAGCGATCCGCATCGCCGCGAAAGAATCGTCCAAGGCGCTGGCCAAACAACTTCATCCTGAAATCGAAAATAGGAATCAGCAGCAGATGCTTGCCTATCGCGAGATGTCTGACAACGATTTGTTTACCACCCAATGGGTGAAAGTCGACCTTCCGCCCGAAGAATTTCCGGGATACAAGAGCGAGCGCATTTCGTGCGATCTTTGCGGCGAAGGCATCAACTTCCGGCGCGAAGTTAGAAAAGATGGACGCGTGCTGTGCCAGGGCTGCGCAGGTGAAAGCTACTACGAAGTCCTCGACGAACCCTGAGACCGCTCGAAAGCGTGGGCCACTCGAAGGATTGTGGCCTCGTCGAAATGCTTTCCGAGAATCTGAAGGCCGATCGGCAGTTTATCTTTGGTCTCGCCGCACGGGACTGAGATCCCTGGAATACCCGCCAGATCTGCCGTGACCGTGTAGATGTCCGCGAGATACATCGCCAGCGGATCGTTCGATTTCTCGCCGAGGCGGAACGCTGCCGTTGGACTTGTCGGCGTAACGATCGCGTCGACTTTCTGGAATGCTTGTTCGAAGTCGCGCGTCAGCAGGGTTCGCACTTTCTGCGCTTTCAGATAATAGGCATCGTAGTATCCGGCGCTGAGCGCGTACGTGCCGAGCATGATGCGGCGCTTCACTTCCGGCCCGAATCCTTCATCGCGGCTGCGGCGGTACATCTCAGAAAGAGTTTTGACGCCGCGGGCACGGTGGCTGTAGCGAACTCCGTCATATCGTGCCAGGTTCGATGAGGCTTCGGCGGTCGCGATCAGGTAGTAAGTTGGGATCGCATACGGAGTGTGTGGAAGTGAGACGGAAACGACCTCGCAGCCTAACACTCTCAACTTGTCGATTGCCGCCTCGACTGCCTGGCGGACCTCGTCGTGCAAGCCCTCGCCGAAATATTCTTTCGCTACGCCGAGTTTCAATCCGCGAACGGACTTTTCCAGTTCAGCGACGTAGTCTGGGACAGGAACTTCAGCCGACGTGGAGTCCATGGGATCACGGCCGGCAATGGTTCGAAGCACCAGCGCCGCGTCTTTGACGTTCTTGGTCAGTGGACCGATGTGATCGAGAGAAGATGCGAATGCGATCAGGCCATAGCGGGAGACGCGACCGTACGTCGGCATCAGGCCAACTACGCCGCAGAACGATGCAGGCTGACGAATCGATCCTCCGGTGTCGGATCCGAGTGTGAACACAGCCATGTCGGCAGCGACCGCGGCCGCGGAGCCTCCGGACGATCCACCGGGGACGCGCGACAGATCCCGGGGATTGCGCACGGGATGATATGCGGAGTTCTCGTTCGACGAGCCCATCGCGAATTCATCGCAGTTCATCTTGCCCAGCACGACGGCGCCGGCCGATTCCAGTCGCGCGACTGCGGTGCAGTCATACGGAGGAATGTACTTTTCGAGAATTTTAGAACCTGCAGTGGTGCGAACACCGCGAGTGCTCATTACGTCTTTAATGCCAACCGGCACGCCTCCGAGCGGCGGAAGCGGCTTCCCTTCCGCTGCCATTCGGTCGATGCGATCTGCCTGCTCGAGGGCACGGTCTTTCGAGAGTGTGAGATACGCGCCGATCTGGCCGTCTTCGCTGTGAATGCGCCTATAATGCGCCTCGACCAGCGCGAGCGCAGTGATCCTCCGCTCCTGAACGGCGGAGCGTGCGCTTTCGATCGTGAGTGAAGTCGGATCCATTTGTGTTGCAGCAGCTGCTTAGCGTTCGATCACTTTCGGGACGCGGAAGAAATCGTCGTCAGCATCCGGTGCGTTCTCGAGGGCTTCACTATGCGGAAGAGATTTCCTGAGTCCCTCCAAAATATCTTCGCGAGATGCGTAGGCGAAACGTTCGCTACCCTGCTTTTGTTCGTCTACCCCGTAGCGGTCGGAAACCTGCGCCATCGGTGGGATGTCGCTGGTGTCGAGTTCGTTCAGACGGTCGACGTAATCGAGAATGGAATTCAAATCACGCAGCATTCCGATGCGCTCTTCGGGTGTCAGATCCAGGTTCGCAAGTTCCGCGACGTAGGTGACATCTTTTTCGGTGACTTTCATGAAGCGCTTGCTAGCGAGGACCTCTCTGGGAATCGTCCTGAGGCACTACTACGAACTCGATCTTGCGAACTGCTTCCGCTGTATAACGATTAATGAGGCCGAGATAACGGGGCGCTAGCGAAACCAGCGCAGAGATCCAGTCTGTATCGGCTACGCCGACGCGAAGGACGCCATCTGCAAATCCCAAGGCGCGGGTGCGTTCCGCGACAGCGGAGCCACAGACAACTGGCCACGCAAGCAGGGGGCCCTGCCCGACCGGCACCTGGCGCAGCGAGCGCGCAACGATCTTTTCTAGATCTGAACCTAGCGATTCCAATTCAAGCTCCACTCTTCGAAATAATGATGCCGAATTTCGATTCTAGCATTTGCAAAATCATCAACCACAAAGGGCACGAAGGTTCACGAAGGAAAGCGGCTACGGCTTCGTGGAGGTCATCTTCATGCCGGGAACTCGCGTTGCACAAACTCCAGCGCTGCCTCGCGCGATGGCAGGCGGCCTTCTAGTTGTGCGTCTTCGACGGCTTCCAGAATCTCGCGAAACTTTGGGCCTGGCGAATGTCCGGCGGCGATCAAATCATCTCCTGTGACAAGCGGGCGCGGGCGCATTGTTTCCGGCGGAATTTCTGCTTGCTTCTGCTGAATAAATTCGAAGGTGCGCAGATTGCGATTGCTGGCGAGACAATCGGCCCGGTGCAGCGCCAAGTGCTCGTCAAAACTCGGCAAGCGTAAGAACTTCTTGAGTGTCGATTCGCTCATTTTCATCGCATCGGCAAAACGCATGTGATTGTCGACTAGCGCCAGAATCTGTTCGGTGTCGTCGTTCGAAAAGCGCAAGCGGCGGCAGATTTCTTCGGCAATTTTGACGCCGACGTAAACGTGTCCGTCAAAACGGATGCGGTCTGGCGCGACTCGAAATGTTGCGGGCTTGCCGACATCATGCAACAGCGCACCCCAGGCCAGTGTCGCCGGGCAGGGCTGCGGCACGTAGTCGAGAAGCAACAGCGTGTGCACGAAGACGTCGCCCTCGGGATGGAACTCGGGCGGCTGCTCGACTCCTTTCATTTTCGAAATCTCGGGCAGCACCTCCGCCAGCAGGCCGCTTTCGTCGAGCAACTGGAATGCGCGGTGCGAGTGGCCCTCGGTCAACATGCGCGTGAGTTCGTCGCGGACGCGCTCACGCGAGACAACGGCGATTTCGTGTGCGAGTTTCTGCATGGCGGCGAACGTTTGCGGCTCGATCGCGTATTCGAATCTTGCCGCGAATCGGATGGCTCGCAGCATGCGGAGCTTGTCTTCAGCGAAGCGACGGTCGGGATCGCCGATGGCGCGAATGATGCCCAACTTCAGATCCTCGCGTCCGCCAACGTAATCCAGCACTTCGTCGGTTACCGGATCGAGCATCATTCCGTTGATCGTGAAATCGCGGCGGGCAACGTCCTCACGGGGATCCAGGCTGAATCGGACTTCGTCGGGATGACGGCCGTCGGAGTAGCCGATGTCGCTGCGGAACGTTGCGACCTCAATGCAACCGGAATGCGTGCCTCCCTCACTGTCCGCGGCTTGTGATGCTGGGGCGGGGACGAGCACGACGCCGAACTGCTCGCCGACGGCGTACGTCTCGGGAAAGATTTCCATGACCTGGCGGGGAGTCGCGTTGGTAGCGACATCGTAGTCTTTCGGCTGGCGATCGAGGAGGAGATCGCGGACGCATCCGCCGGCAAAGTAGGCCTTGAAGCCGCGTTGGCGAAGCGTTTCTACGATCAGTTTGGCAAATTCCCTCATCGGCTGAAGTTCGATGATAACGCTGGTGCGTGAGTGAGAGCCCGGGGTCGGAGCAATCGAATACAGCGAAGCGAAAATTTCTACCAATCACCGCAAAATATTGTGGTGAAAGGACTTCCGGATTTGCGGACTGCGCCTTCGCCCGTAAAATACTGCAAATAAGGAATTTAAACGCAAAATATTCGAAAATAAGGAGTTGCGTTGTGATCTGTGGGTGGGAACGCAGAAAATGTTTTTGTATTGAAATTGCGCAAAATATTGATTACAGGATGGTTACGGACACCGTGGCCGACGAAAGATTCGTAAAATATTGTCAAAGAACGACTTACTCGCAAAATCTTCCAGAATAGAGAGTTAGCGATTCTAGACGCAATCCCCGCTTCTCGCTCAAACGACGCGCGAGAAATGGGGCACTCATCTCCCGATACGGATAATCTGCGGTGCACTGTGCACGCTTCCATTGTGCGCTTTTGGTATCGAGGGTCAAGGTTAGATGTCACACGAAATGCGATTTTGGCTGTGGAAAAGTTTGATGGTCCCGAGTCGCGAGGAGGCGAACGTGCACGGGTTGTTCGACTTCACGAATGCGACGAAGCTCGTCTAAAGGGATCAGGCGTCCCTACGGACGCGTCTTAATCTCTTCAGCGTTCCCGGCTGGAAGCGCCGGGCTATTGTCAGACGCCCCTCTGGGGCGTGCATTCTTACGCCGCTTCGCGGCTAACATCTGCAAGCTATAAGATGAATTTCATGGCGGATGCTTACATACTTGGGATTGAGAGTTCTTGTGATGAGACGGCGGCGGCTGTGGTGCGCTGTGGTGAAAAACTGATCTCGAATGTGGTGGCTTCGCAGATTGCTACGCATCAGCCTTATGGCGGAGTTGTCCCGGAACTGGCGTCGCGAGAGCATCTTCGAGCGATTGTTCCAGTCGTGCGGCAGGCATTGGCTGAGGCGAAGCACACTTACGAGTCCGTGGATGCAATTGCTGTGACGCAGGGGCCAGGACTCGCTGGTGCTTTGCTGGTTGGAATTACTTATGCGAAGGCTTTGGCGTTTGCGCTGGAGAAGCCTTTGATTGCCGTCAACCATCTTGAGGGACATATTCACGCGGTGTTGCTGGAGGAGCGGCAGAAGGGGAATCACGAAGTGCAGTTTCCTGTGCTGGCGCTTGTCGTTTCCGGCGGACACACGCATCTTTATCTCGCATCGCAGAAGGGCGAGGCGTGGACGTATGAAAATATCGGGCACACGCGGGACGACGCTGCCGGCGAGGCTTTTGACAAAGTTGCGAAACTGCTCGCGCTGGGATATCCGGGCGGGCCGGTTGTGGACCGGCTTTCGACACACGGGGATCCGCATGCGGTGAAGTTTCCTCCGGCGCAGATCAAGCACCGGGACCGGCGCGGCAGACATGATGGACGTGCGGTCGATCCGGCGGATGATCGTCCGCGGTTCGATTTTTCGTATAGCGGCATCAAGACGGCTGTGCTGCGCTACGTCGAGACGAACCAGATGCAAGTGGGCGTTGAGGCGCGGCGAAAAGCGGTGGCTGCGATTACCAAGCCCAAGCTGGAAGACTATCTGGCGCATTGCGACAAACAGACGCTCGATCTGGTGGCGTCGTTTCAGCGGGCTATTGTCGAGGATTTGGTTCGGAGAACTCTGGCAGCCGGGGAAGCGTATGGCGCGGCGACACTTTTCGTAACAGGGGGCGTAGCGGCCAATCAGGAACTGCGCGTGACATTCGAACGGGAAGGCGCGAAGCAAGGATTGCCGGTGTTCTTTCCATCTCGGCCATTGTCGACGGATAATGCGGCGATGATTGCGGCGGCGGCGTATCCGAAGTTTTTGGCGAAGGATTTTGCGGCGATGGATTTTTCGGCGGAAGCGGGGATGACGTTGAGGTAGTCGCGAGTCCTGAGTCCCGAGTTCAGGTGCGGAATACCGGACTAAAGGACTTTCCACACACTTCGGCAGCCGTGCATTCAAGGATATTGAAACTGTTTTGGGTGCGGGCGAGGACGCCGGCGCTGCGGTTACTTGCCGGTTTTTTGCGCTTTCGCGAGATTTCCGCCGATAGCTCTGAGTGCTTTCTCCAGTTGGCGGTCGACGTCGATGTCTTTGGAGACGGCGAAGTTGGCGCGCTTGTCGCCTTCTGCGAAGCCGCTGGCGCGGCCGGTAACAACGATGATGGGCACGGCAGCCGTTTCCGGCTTGCTCTTGAGTGCTGTGATCAACTCGCTCCCGTTCATCTTCGGCATCTGCATGTCGGTCACGATCAAGTCTGGTTGGACTCGTGCGAGAACCTGCAAAGCTTCATTCCCATTGGTCGCGGTCTCTACTGTATATCCGCGCTCTTCCAGGAAGCGACACACGGTACAGCGAACGAGCATGGAATCGTCGACGACAAGGGCGACTTTGGGCATTCGGAACCGCGAGGGGTGCAAGTTGACGCTCTTCCCCGCCTGCAAAGTAACAGAGGAAATTTCAGCAGACAAACGTAAACCCCGAGGTCCGGTTACGACGGTCACGGCGAGAGGGCGGCTAAACGTCGTTGTCCTGCGTGCTTTCTTCGATATTCATGTCTTTGAATTCGCTGGACTCGAAGATCTCGCCACACTCTTTGCATTCGACGAATTCGGCGTCTTCATCGCGGCTGACAATTTGTACACGAAGGTGCTTACAAGGCTGCTTCATACTGGCATTCTGCGGGGGAACAGATGACTTGGCGGTCATATCTCCGGAACTGTATTTGAAGGTTGGCTGAGGAATCGACGTTTTCACCGGAATTTCCCGGTATTGTAGAACGGCTATGCGGCTTGTCAAGCCCCTTGCCATCACTCTATGGTGAATTTGTAGCAGGGATCGTTACTCCTATTGCGAGATGGCTAAATAGATATACGACATCTTCGGTCGTATAGGGATAACCTTTTCAATGGATAGAAGTTACCCTTCGAGGCGCCCTTTCTACCGTTCCCTGCTGGCGCTTGCTCACGGGGTAGTCTGTGCCGTAGAATGAAATACGACGAAAATGGTCGGAGATTTATCCGACCGTTTCAGTCCGAGTTGTTATTCAAAGCCAAGAGCTTGCTGAAACTCACTAAAAAAGCGGATTACGCGCTGATGGCGATGAAACATCTGGCGGAGCGCGCGAGCGATGGATCGCAAAGCGCGAAGGACGTCGCGGATGCTTTCGGAATTCCGCCGGAGGCTTTGGCGAAGATACTTCAACGGCTGGCCAAAGCCGGGCTGCTGCACTCGCAGCATGGGACGAATGGCGGATATACCTTGGCGCGGCCGGCACACTCGATTTCAGCGTTTGAAGTCATCCAGGCGATCGACGGGCCGCTGTTTATTACGTCGTGCATCACGGTACGAGGCGAATGCGACCAGAGCGATCGGTGCAATATCCGCGAGCCGCTGCGGAAAGTGAACGATAGCATTGAAGCGGTACTGAAGCGGATCAAGATTTCGCATATGCGAGAAGAAGTTGAAGATTCGAGGACGGAAGTTAAGCCCTCGGAATTAGTCACGATTACCTGAAGCGCGAGCAGGATCAGGTTCATCAGAAACGTTAGGTTTGCAGGAGAGCAATCAATGAGCACCGATGTAAAGATCCCCCAGGCAGATGTGGAGACGTTGCACTCGAATAGCAAGGGCGTGAAGCTGCCTATCTACATGGACAATCATGCGACGACGCCAGTAGATCCGCGAGTGCTGGAAGAGATGCTGCCGTACTTCACCGACAAATTCGGCAACGCGGCGAGCCGGAATCACTCGTTTGGATGGGCCGGCGAAGAGGGCGTAGAGACGGCGCGTGAGCGCGTCGCCAAACTGGTCGGCGCGACGACGAAAGAAATTATCTTTACGTCGGGTGCGACCGAGAGCGACAACCTTGCGATCAAGGGCGTTGCCGAGATGTATCGCGAAAAGGGCAACCACATCATCACCGCGGTCACCGAGCACAAGGCTGTGCTCGACACTTGCAAGCGGCTGGAGAAATACGGCTATCGCGTGACATACATGCCGGTGCAGAAAGACGGGCTCATTGATCTTGAAGATCTGAAGCGCGCCATGGATGACAAGACCATTCTAGTCACGATCATGGCGGCGAACAACGAGATTGGCGTGCTGCAGCCTTTCGCAGAGATTGGCAAACTTTGTCACGAGCGTGGAGTGATCTTCCACACCGATGCGACGCAGGCGGTCGGGAAGATCCCGATTGATGTGAACAAGCAGAACATCGACGTGATGTCGATTTCGGCGCACAAGATGTATGGGCCGAAGGGCGTGGGGGCGCTGTATGTAAGGCGGAAGAATCCACGGGTGCAGATTTCTCCGATCATCGATGGTGGCGGGCATGAGCGCGGGATGCGTTCCGGGACGTTGAATGTTCCTGGCATCGTTGGGTTGGGCAAGGCTTGTGCGATTGCGCAGGAAGAGATGCCGCAGGAGTCGTGCCGGCTGGCTGGACTGCGGAACCGACTGCGTGACCGGATCATGAACCGTCTCGACGAGACATTCATCAACGGGACGATGGAACACCGGTTGCCGGGAAATTTGAATATCAGCTTCGCATATGTGGAAGGCGAGTCGTTGCTGATGGGAATCAATGATATCGCGGTTTCCAGCGGATCGGCGTGCACCTCTGCGACGCTGGAGCCATCTTATGTATTGAAGGCCCTGGGCACGGGAGACGATCTGGCGCACAGCTCGATCCGGTTCGGCATTGGACGGTTCAATACCGAAGCGGAAGTGGACTATGTTGCGGATCGTGTGATTGAGACCGTGGAGCGGCTACGCGAACTTTCTCCGCTGTACGAGATGGCGAAGGAAGGCATCAATTTGAAGGATGTGAAGTGGGCTGGGGAAGCGCATTAACGGCAGGTTTCAAGAGTTTCAAGTTGCAAAGTTTCAAAGTTTTTAACTGGAGAAGCAAAGCACATGGCTTATAGCGATAAAGTTATCGATCACTACAACAATCCGCGGAACGTCGGCTCGATGGACAAGAACAGCTCCGAGGTCGGGACCGGCCTGGTCGGCGCGCCCGAGTGCGGCGACGTGATGAAACTGCAGATCAAGGTCAATCCCGAGACGAACGTCATCGAGGATGCGAAGTTCAAGACCTTTGGCTGCGGCTCCGCGATTGCCTCGTCTTCACTCGCGACGGAGTGGGTGAAGGGCAAGACCGTGGATGAAGCGCTCGCCATCAAGAACATGGACATCGTAAAGGAGCTTTCGCTGCCTCCGGTGAAGATCCATTGTTCGGTGCTGGCAGAGGACGCGATCCGCGCGGCGATTGGCGACTGGAAGAAGAAGCAAGAAGCTGGGAAGCCGGTTGCTGCCGAAGCGAAGTAGCTGAGAGCGATGAGCAGTGGGCGGTGAGCAGTGAGCTAAACCTGGGCTTACGCATTGCTCAAAGCTCATCGCTCATTGCCAAGCTTTCTTATGACTACAGCGACTGAAAACACGACGCAGGCCCCCGCAAAGGGAATCGCGGTCACCGAGAAG
>Ga0335076_10001839_pt1 | contig 20759 bp, 16 predicted proteins | sample Lox_Sample_25_FD_206717 | JGI IMG/M metagenome (GOLD analysis project Ga0335076, IMG submission 206717) | Soil microbial communities from Loxahatchee National Wildlife Refuge, Florida, United States - Lox_Sample_2.5 | ecosystem: Environmental > Terrestrial > Soil > Wetlands | place: USA...
ACTCGCGGAGCGCTTCGTCGAATCGGCCGAGCTGGTTGGCGACGTAGCCGCGGGCGAGGTGCACGCTCGGGTAGTTGGGACGGATCTCCTCCGCCCGGCGAAACTCGCGTTCGGCCGCGTCCCAGTCCCAGTCGAAATACGCGTGAACCATCCCCAGAGCCAGGTGCGCTTCGGGCGAGGTGCCGTCGAGCTCGACGGCCTTCAGGGCATTGAGCCGGGCGTTCGGCGCGGCCTCGACCGAGTCGATGACCAGGGTGTCGAAAAGATCGCTGTAGCAGGCCGCGAGTCCCGAATAGGCGAGGGAGTAGCGGGGATCCTTCTCGATCGCCAGCTGGAAGAACTCCCCCGCGGCCATCGCGGCCTTGCTGCCGCCCCGGTTCATGTAGAGACGGCCTTTCATCGCGAGCTGGTAGGCGTCGAGGCGCTCCGCGCGAGGCTCCTCGAGAGTCTCGCGGTCGCGCGCCGAGAACTCGGGCGCCAGCGCGTCGGAGAGTCCGATCGCGATCGTGTTCGCCGCCGCGAGCGAGTCCCGGGGAGGCGCGTCGAAATCCTTCGCCCAGCGGGCGCGGCCGCTCGGCACGTCGAGCAGGCGCACCGAATAGGAGTCGCGATGAGGCTCCTCGTGGATCGTCCCTTCCAGCACCCAGTCGGCCTTGAGGTCGCGGCCGGCCTGCAGCGGGTCATGGCCCGGACCGCTGACGTCGCCGTGGGCCGGACGGACCGCGACCTGGCGAAGCCGTCCGAACCGCGATGAGAGCTCCTCGGCGACCTCGAGGCCGAGCTCACCGTTGGAAAGAGACGGACCGGCCGAGCGAAACGTCAGCACCGCGATGGAGTGCGTCGCGGGGGGGCCAACGGTTCCGCTTCGTCCTGCGGAGAGACGCGGGATGACGAGAATCGTCACGACCGCGAGCAGCACTCCCGCGGCCCACCACGGGACCGCGCTCCTCGTCCGGCGGCGCGGCGGGCCGGCTTCGAGAGCGGCCGTCGCCGGGAAGGCCGTCGCAGAAACGTCCGTCGCGGCGGCGAAGCTTCGCAGGAGCATCGCGGGCGTTCCCGAGTCCTCGATCGAGACTCGGGACCCGACGTGCTCTTCGAGGATCAGGTCATGGGCGACTTTGCGCACGATGCGGACGTTCGCCACGAACCGGTACCCGGCCTTCGGAACGGTCTCGATGTAGGAAGCGTCGCCGTCGTGCGTTCCGAGGACCTGGCGCAGCCTCGAGACGGCGCGGGTCAGGCTGCCTTCTTCGACGAAGGCGTCGGGCCAGACGAGCTTGAGCATCTCGTCCTTGTCGACGAGGTGCCCGCTGCGCTCGACGAGAACACGGAGCGTGTCGAAGAGCTTCGGCGGAAGTGAAATCGGGTGGTGGTCGCGCGACAAAACCCTCTCGGTCGGGTCCAGCCGGTAGGGCCCGAACTCGAAGAACTCCTTCTCCTGCGGGGGCATGGCGCGTCCGAGTTTCGTCCGAACTTTATCCGATTCCGGTCAGGACGGGATGCGGCGGGCTTGGAAACGATCGCCCGTGGCTCGAGAGGAAGGACCCAATGCCGCAGATCGTCACGATCGAAATCGCCCGACTGATGAGGCTGATCCACCGCACCGGAAGGGTGATCGCCTGGAGGCTGCAAATCGCTCGATTCCGGAAGGTTCTGCCGGATCCTCCGCGGTCCCGGCCGGACCGGGAGGGAGGTCCGCGATGAGGCCGCGCTCGGGACTACCGGGAACACTGCTCCTGCTTTTCGCCGCCGCTGCCGCCGCCCAGACGACCGGGACAATCGAGGGGCGGACCACCGATCCCGCCGGCGCGCCCCTGGACAGGGTGCACCTCGAAGCTTCGAGTCCGAACCTGCAAGGAGTCCGCGCCGTCGTTTCCGACGCGGTCGGAAACTTCCACTTCCCAGCGTTGCCCCCGGGACGGTACACGGTTCACGCGAGCAAGGCCGGGTTCAAGACCGGAGAAAGGACCGCGACCGTCTCGCTCGACGCCACCCAGTCCGTCGACTTCAGGCTCGAGCTCTCCGTCGAGGAGAACGTGACGGTGTCCGGAGCGACGCCTCCGATCGACGAGACCTCCACGACGGGCGGCACGAGCTACACGAGCTCGGTGATCGCGAAGCTGCCCGTTTCCCGCAACTACGCCGACATCGTCCGCGCCAACCCCGGCGTGTCGTCGGACCGGGGCGAGACACAGGGTCGTTCACTGACGCTCGCAATCTACGGAGCGACGTCGGCCGAGAACCAGTGGATCATCGACGGCGTCAACACGACGAATGTGATCCTGGGCCTCCAGGGCAAGGCGATCAACAACGAGTTCGTCCAGGAGGTCGAGGTCAAGACCGGCGGCTACGGCGCGGAATACGGACATGCCCTCGGGGGCGTCGTCAACGTCATCACCCGCTCGGGCGGCAACGAGTTCCATGGAGGCGCGTTCGTTTACTACGACTCGAATGGCACCTCGAACGCGCAGATCAACACGCCCGAGGACTCGCAGCTCCTCTCGATGCGCGTCGTCAGCTACCAGCGGAGCGACTTCGGCGCGGAGCTCGGCGGTTATCTCGTGAAGGACCGGGTCTGGTTCTTCGGAGCGTACAACCGCGTGGACGAGCCCGGGCAGATCTCGCGCTGGGAAGCCGCGCCGCTGGTACCCACGAGCGACCGCTTCCCGTTGAACTCGACGGAGAACCTCTATTCCGGGAAGCTGACCTGGAACGTCGCCACGGGGACGACGCTCGTCGCAACGGTCTTCGGCGACCCGAGCGAGACGACGGGCGCCTCCGGTCAGGATCCCCGGCAGGGCTTCGGGGCGCTGAGCGTGATCCCACCGATCTTGAACCCGGATCCATCGACCTGGAACTCGACGCGCCGCGTCGGCGACGTCGACTACGCCGCGCGCCTCGAACAGCTCTTCGGGCCGCTCGCGCTCGTCACCCTCCAGGCTTCGCGCCACCAGGACCGTTACCAGCTCTCCGCAGCCGACCTCGTCCGGACGACGGACCTGACGTGCCATGGAGGCACGCCGGACAACCCGTGCTCCTTCGATCAGCGTTCGCCCAGCGGTGTGGAGGGAGGGTTCGGGCTCATCAATGGTCCTGCGGACAACAGTCGCTCGCAGCGCGATCAGCTCGCGGCGAGCGCTGCATTCTTCATCGGAAACCACGACCTCAAGTTCGGCGGCGACTACGAGACCGGGAAAACGAGCGCGGTCTTTCTGGAGACCGGAGGACAGGGTGTCTATCTCTTCAATCCCTACGGCCAGCTCTTCTACGGACACCAGTACTTCGCGGTGAGCCCTCAGGACCTGAATCCGGTTTCCTCCGCGACCCTGCTCTCCCACTTCGCCGACACGAGCTTCTTCGGCCAGGACTCCTGGCGGATCGGACCGAGCTGGACGGTCAACGTGGGACTCCGCTGGGACGAGCAGGACATTCGCAACTACCAGAACGTCACGGTGCTGAAGACGACCTCCGAGTGGCAGCCGCGGATCGGCGTCGTCTGGAACCCCGACGGCGCGGGCACGACGAAGGCCTATGCCTTTGCGGGACGGTTCTACTACACGATGCCGGAATCGATGGCGGTCTACGTTTTCGGCGGGGGCACGGAGGTGCGGGCCTACAACTTCTCGGAGACGAGCCTGGTGCAGGACCCGAATGCGCCCTTCGGGCTCCAGGTGCTCTCCGGCGCGGACCCCGTGGACAAGGGGATTCGCGCCATGTCTCAGGACGAGCTGACCGTCGGCGTCGAGCGGCTCCTCGATCCGACGCTCACCGTCGGGCTCAAGGGCACGTACCGCCGTTTAAACAATGCCATCGAGGATCGCTGCGACCTCGACTACACGAGCCCTCTGACGGACTACAGTTCCTGCGGGATCATGAATCCCGGGTCGAGCGGGACGATCGCGCAGGGGAATCTCCCCGGCTGCGACGGGGTCTCGCAGTGCACGCCGACGATTCCCGCGACGCCGCCCGCGAGCCGCATCTACCGGGGCATCGAGTTCATGGTCCGCAAGGTCGTCGGGAACGCACTCTGGATCCAGGCGAGCTACGTCTACTCGTCGCTCCGCGGGAACTACGACGGCGCGATCAGCGAGGCCTACTACGGCCAGACGAATCCGGGGATCAACTACGACTTCGACTATCCCGCCTTCTGGCACGACGGTTACGGGCGGCTCTTTCTCGACCGGCCGAGCCGGTTCCGTCTGGACACGGCGTACACGATGCCGTTCGGACTCACGATCGGTCTGCAGGGGTATGCGCAGTCGGGCGCGCCGCTCGACCGGCTGGGGTACTTCAATCCGGGCTACGCGGCGGCCGTGCAGCTCGTGTCGCGAGGCGACGCGGGACGTCTGCCGACCGATTGGGACGCCAACCTGACGCTCGCGTATCCGTTCGTCGTCGGGCCGGCCACCGTGACGCTTCAGGCCTACCTCTTCCGCATTTTCAATCGTCAGACTCCGATCGGTCTCGACACGTCGTGGACGACGAGCCCGCCCGCGAACTACCCCGCATCGCTTTACGATCCGAACCAGCCGTCGAACAACCCCGGGTACGGTGAGATCCTGGTGCGCGAGCCTCCCCGGGTGTTCCGGGCGGCGGTGAAGGTCACGTTCTAGGGAGGCGCCGTCCGTGACCCTCGCCACCGGAACGCGACTCGGACCCTACTCGATCCTCGAGAAGATCGGCGAGGGCGGCATGGGCGTCGTCTACCGGGCGCGCGACGAGCGGCTCGGCCGCGACGTCGCGATCAAGATGCTGCCGCTCGATCTGCGAACGGACGCGGATCGGCTCAAGCGCTTCGAGACCGAGACGCGCGCGGCCTCGGCGCTGAACCATCCGAACATCCTGACGATCCACGACGTCGGATCGCACGACGGCGCGCCCTTCGTCGTCTCCGAGCTGCTCGAGGGAGCGACGCTCCGCCACGAGCTGGCGTTCCAGCGTTTCTCACCCGACCGCGTCGTGGACCTCGGCGTCCAGATCGCCCAGGGCCTCGCCGCCGCCCACGAGAAGAGCATCGTCCACCGCGACCTGAAGCCCGAGAACCTCTTCGTCTCTCCGGACGGGCACGTCAAGATCCTCGACTTCGGACTGGCGAAGCTGATGCGGCCCGAGCCGGAGCCGGGCTCTTCGACCAGCTTTCCCACGCAGACGCAGGCGACCGAGGCCGGCGTCGTGATGGGGACGGTCGGATACATGTCGCCCGAACAGGTCCGAGGCGAATCCGTGGATCATCGGTCGGACCTGTTTTCCTTCGGCGTGATCCTCTACGAGATGCTGGCGGGCCGGCACGCCTTTCAGCGGAGTTCTGTCGCGGAGACGATGAGCGCCATCCTGCGCGACGACCCGCCCGAGTTCGCCGGCGCGGCGCCGGCGGCCTCCGGCTCGTTCGAGCGGATCGTGCGCCACTGTCTGGAGAAGAATCCGAGCACGCGGTTCCAGTCGTCTCGCGACATCGCCTTCGCACTGAAGGAGGCGGCGGCGGGCCGCGAGGCCCCGGGGCTTGCGTCGACCGCTTCCGCGCCCGCGCCCGTTCCGCTACCGCCCGACCGGGCGCCGCGCCTGAGGCTCTGGCTCGGCATGGGCGTGGCCGCCGCGCTGGCCGCCGCGCTCCTCCTGGACGGGGGCCGCATCGTCAGGCGCGTGCTCCGCAGCTCGACGAGTCCGGGGAAGATCCAGTCCCTCGCGGTCCTGCCTCTCGACAACTATTCCCGGGATCCCCAACAGGACTACTTCGCCGAGGGGATGACCGAAGCGCTCACGAACGATCTCGCGCAGATCGGTTCTCTCCGCGTGATCTCCCGCAACTCGGTCATGAACTACAAGGGAACGAAGAAGTCGATGTCGCAGATCGGGAACGAGCTCGACGTCGACGGCGTGCTCGAGGGATCGGTCCAGAAAGCCGGCGGGCGCGTGCGGATCTCGACCGAGCTCGTGGAGGCGGCCACCGACCGGCATCTGTGGGCGAAGAGTTACGAAGGCGACGCCCGGGACGTGCTTTCGCTCCAGAGCCAGGTCGCGCGCTCCGTCGCCGACGCGGTCAAGGCGACGCTCTCGCCCGCCGAAAGGGCCCGCCTCTCTCAGACGGCGACGGTCAATCCCGAAGCGCACGAGCTCTTCCTCAAGGGGGCCTACGAGCTCGGGAACGCCACCGACGAGACCGGGGCCGCCCGGGCGGACGAGTATTTCGACCGGGCGCTCGAAAAGGACCCGATGTACGCCCAGGCCTATGCCGCCAAGGCGTGGGTCTATATCTCGCTCAACGACTTACACCAGGCTCCGACAAGCGGGATGCCGAAGGCCCGGGCGGCCGCGGAGCGCGCGCTCGAGCTCGACCCCGGACAGGTCGACGCGCTGGTCGCCCTCGCCCGGGTGTCCCTGATCTACGACTGGGACTTCGCGGCCGCCGAGAGGGAAGCTCGGGAGGCCCTCTCGATCAATCCCAACTCCGCCGACGCGCACAACGTGCTGGGCTGGTACTTCCAGATCCTGGGGCGCCGCGAGGAGAGCGTCGCGGAGCTCGAGAAGGCCGAGAAGCTCAATCCTCTCGACGCCGAGCCTTACACGAAGACGGCGTTCGGCGAATACATGGCGCGGCGCTGGGAGCCGGCCATCGCCTCCGCGCGCCGGGCCCTCAAGATCGTGCCCGACTCGGGTTGGCTGCGCGAGATCGTCGCGCTGTCGCTCGTCCGGCTGGGACGCTGCGGCGAGGCCGTCGCGACGGCGAAGGAAGGCGCCGAGAAGAGCCATAGCCCCATGGTGCTGGCGATCTCGGGTGGCGTCTACGCGACGTGCGGTCAGCCGGAAGCCGCGAGGGCCGTCCTCGCGAGGATCGACGAGATCCTCAAGACCAAGTACGTCTGTCCGTACGAGGTCGCCGTGATCCACGTCGGCCTCTCGGAGAAGGACGAGGCGTTCCGCTGGCTCGACAAGGGGGTGGAGAGCCGCTCGGAGTGCATGCCGTACGCGCGTGTCGATCCGCGCCTCGACCCGATCCGGTCGGACCCGCGCTACGAGACGCTCCTGCGCCGGATCGGCCTCGCCGCGATGACGGCACCGTCGCGGCAGGCCAGGCTGCGCTTCGCCCCCTGCCCGTCGGCGCCTCTCGGACCGCTGGGTTAGGACAGCTCGAGCATCCGAAGGAGCGGCTTCTCCGCCGCCGCGCGCACGTCCTCGGGCAGGAGAATCTCCGGCCGCTCGTCGCGCAGGCACAGGTAGAGCTTCTCGAGGGTGTTGAGCTTCATGAACGGACACTCGTTGCATTGACACCCGTTGTCCGGCGGCACGGGGATGTACTCGCGGTCGGGCGCGAGCTTCCGCATCTGGTGGATGATCCCTTCCTCCGTCGCGATGAGGAAGGTCTTCCCGGGCGCGGTCGTGGCGTAGTTCAGGATCGAGCGTGTCGAGCCGACGTGGTCGGCGTGACGAAGGATCGCCTCCGGGCACTCGGGATGCGCGGCGACGAGCGCGCCCGGGTGCTGCGCCTTCAGCCGCACGATCTCGCGCTCCGAGAACTGCTCGTGGACGATGCAGGTCCCCGGCCAGAGCGTCATCGGCCGGCCGAGCTTCTTCGACAGGAAGGCGCCGAGGTGCCGGTCGGGGGCGAACAGGATTTCCTTCCCGGCCGGGATCGAGCGCACGATCTTCTCGGCGTTCGACGACGTCACGATGATGTCCGACAGCGCCTTCACGGCCGCCGAGCAGTTGATGTACGTCAGCGACACCGCGCCGGGGTGCTCCGCGCGCCAGGCCTTGAACGCCTCGGGCGGGCAGGAGTCCTCGAGCGAGCAGCCGGCCTCGTAGTCGGGCAGGACGACCTTCCGGTTCGGATTCAAAATCTTGGCGGTCTCCGCCATGAACCGGACACCGGCGAACGCGATGATTGCGGCGTCGGACGCCTGCGCCTTGCGCGAGAGGTCGAGCGAGTCGCCGACGAAGTCCGCCAGGTCCTGGATGGCCTCTTCCTGGTAGTAGTGCGCGAGCAGGACGGCGTTTTTTTGTCGCTTCAGCCGCGGGATCTCCGCCTCGAGGTCGAGGCGCGGATCGATCGAGAACAGGTCCGGCGCCGCCGGTCTGGGCGGAAGCGCCGGAAAGGCGGGCGTTTGCGGCACCCTCGACATAGCTTCATCGAGCATAACAAGCGGGGGGTGCAAACGTTTCCCCGCCTCGCGCCGTACTTCTAATGGGTGGCACGGGTAGTGCTAAGCGGAGGCGCGCGATGGCGGAGGCTCCCGAAAATTTCAGGCCGGATTTCAAGGCGGTCCTCTTCCTGCTCATCACGCTCGGCCTCGCGGCGCTCGAGGTCTGGGGGCTCGTCCGCCTGATCTGAGCCGGGGTCAGGTCTCTCAAAATGTGACCTTCTCGCCCCAAACTCACATATTGAGAGACCTGACCCCACACGGCCTCCGCCTGATCTGACCCCACACGGTCTCCCGGCCCCCTTTTGCTATATTCCGGCGGTCACGATGGCCACGGAAATCCGTACCGAAAATACGCACGGGCTCGACCGCAACGCTCTGGTCTCCGCCTACCGCAACATCTACCTGTCGCGGCGCTTCGACGACAAGGAGATCCAGCTCAAGCGGCAGAACAAGATCTACTTCCAGATCAACAGCGCGGGCCACGAGGCGGTCACGACCGCGGCCGGCATGGTGCTGCGCCCCGGCTACGACTGGTTCGAGTGCTACTACCGCGACCGGGCGCTGATCCTCCAGCTCGGCGTCACTCCGTACGAGATGTTCCTCCAGTCGGTCGGCGCGAAGGACGACCCGGCGTCGGCCGGGCGGCAGATGCCGGCCCACTGGGGCCACAAGCGCCTGAACATCATCTCGAAGTCCTCCTGCACGGGCACCCAGTTCCTGCACGCCGTCGGCGCCGCCGAGGCCGGCTGGCGCATGAGCCGCATCGCGGAGCTCCGGGACCGGGGCGGCTTCCAGAAGGACGAGGTCGTCTACGTCTCCGGCGGCGAGGGCCAGACGTCGGAGGGCGAGTTCTGGGAGGCACTTTCCTCGGCCTCGAACCTGAAGCTCCCCGTCCTCTTCCTCATCGAGGACAACGGCTACGCGATCTCGGTGCCCGTCGAGGTCAACACGCCGGGCGGCTCGATCTCGAAGCTCGTCCGCTCCTTCCCGAACCTCTTCGTCGCCGAGGCCGACGGCACCGACTTCCTCGAGTCCTACGACGCGCTCCGCTACGCGGCCGAGTACTGCCGCAACCGCATGGGCCCGGCGTTCGTGCACGCGCGCGTCATCCGTCCCTACAGCCACTCGCTCTCCGACGACGAGGCGCTCTACCGTCCGAAGGCGGAGCGCGAGCGGGAGCTCGAGAAGGATCCGGTCAAGCGGTTGTCGCGCCTGCTCCTCGAGCAGGGCGTCGTCACGGCGGAGGACCTGGAGAAGCTGCACGCCGAGGTCGACGCGGAGATCAACGACGCGGCCGACCGCGCGCTCGCGGCGGCGGTGCCCGAGCCCGAGTCCGCGTACGAGTTCGTCTACTCGCCCGACGTCGACCCGACGAGCGCCGCCTTCTCGACCGCTCCCGTCTTCGCCGAGAACGCCGCGCCGACCACGATGGTCGACCTCCTGAACGCCTGCCTGAAGGACGAGATGAAGCGCGACCCGCGCCTCGTCGCCTTCGGCGAGGACGTCGCGGACGCCTCGCGCGAGGACGTGCTCGGAGAGTGCAAGGGCAAGGGCGGCGTCTTCAAGGTCACGGCGGGCCTCCAGCGCCTCTACGGCGCCGACCGCGTGTTCAACTCGCCGCTCGCGGAGGCGAACATCGTCGGTCGCGCGATCGGCATGGCCGTCCGCGGGCTGAAGCCGGTCGTCGAGATCCAGTTCTACGACTACATCTGGCCCGCGTACATGCAGATCCACAACGAGCTGTCGAACCTGCGGTGGCGGTCCGGCAATACTTTCCAGTGCCCGCTCGTCGTCCGCGTCGCGATCGGCGGGTACATCGGCGGCGGCGCCGTATACCACTCGCAGTCCGGCGCCGTGCTGATGACGCACATCCCGGGCCTGCGCGTCGTGATGCCGTCGAACGCGCTCGACGCGAACGGCCTCCTCCGGACCGCGATCCGCTGCGACGACCCCGTGCTCTTCCTCGAGCACAAGCACCTCTACCGGCAGACGCACAACAAGGGCGCGTATCCGGGTCCCGACTACATGGTGCCGTTCGGCAAGGCCACGAAGGTGCAGGAGGGATCGGACGTCACGATCGTCACCTACGGCGCGACCGTGTACCGGTCGTGGCAGGCGGCGAAGGCGTTCGCGGAGGAGACGGGTCGCACCGTCGAAATCCTCGACTTGCGGTCCCTGAACCCCTACGATTGGGAGGCCATCGCCGACTCCGTGAAGAAGACCTCGCGCGCCATCGTCGTCTACGAGGACCCCGTGTCCTGGGGCTACGGCGCCGAGATCGCCGCGCGCATCTCGTCGGAGCTCTTCTCGTATCTCGACGCGCCGGTCGAGCGGGTCGCCGCGACGGACACGTTCGTGGCGTATCAGCCGCGCGTCGAGGACTACATCCTTCCCCAGGCCTCGCACGTGCGGAAGGCCCTCGATCGGGTGTCCTCGTTCTGACCTCCCCGGAGGACTGATTCGACCGTTTCGGCGACATCGATGTCGGTGAGTCGGCGCGTAAGTCGCGTCGCATGAACAATTGCAAAGTGGGTACGGGTCGTGCTGTATCGAATCCTGTCTCGCGAAAGGAGCACCGGATGATCAAGAGGGAAACCCCGGCGGTCGCGTCGAACGCGCACCACCGGGCGCTGCGCCGATGTCACGGCTGCGGCGCTTACGCGCGTCCGGCGGCCGAGCCCGTCGGCGGCCGCCTGGTGTGCGAGAAATGCTTCGACAAGGCGCGTCGCTCGGGCGCGAGCGAGACGATCGTCATCGCGGAAGCCTGATCCCAGTCGCGGAGGCGTCGTCCGCATCGCATAGAATCGCGCCTCGGTGAAGGCCGACCACCGAGCGACGCTGCGGCGGCGTCAGATCTTCTCTCCCGGCCTCTTTTCCGTCACGTTCGATTGCCCGGATCTCGCGCGAGCGGTCCTGCCCGGCCAGTTCGCGATGCTGGAGGTCCCCGAGCGCGCGCAGCCGTACCTGCGGCGGGCGTTCTCGGTGGCGGACGCGGACGCGGGCCTCGGCACGGTCGAGTTCCTGATCAAGACGATCGGCCGCGGGACGCGCGCGCTCGAGCAGATGCCGGAAGGGTCGACCGTGCGGCTCCTGGGCCCGATGGGGAACGCGTTCACGGTCGCCGACCTGCCGCGCGGCGCGCGGGTCGCGATCGTCGCGGGAGGAATCGGGTCGGCGCCGTTCCCGGCCCTGCTGCGGGCGGTCGCCGCGGGCGGGCTCGCGGGCGACTTCTTCCTCGGGGGACGCAACGCGAAGGAGCTGGCGATCCGCGCCCGCTTCGAGAAGCTCGTGCCGGGGGAGACGGTGCTCGCCTCCGACGACGGCTCGATGGGGGAGAAGGGATTCGTCACGGAGGCGCTCGCGAGGCGGCTGCGCGCGGGCGCCCGATACGCGCGGCTCTACGCCTGCGGTCCGATGCCGATGTTCGCGGCGCTCGCGAAGGTCGTCCGCGAGGCGGGAGTGTCTTCGGAGTTCTCGACCGAAGCGGAGATGGGCTGCGGCTTCGGCGCGTGCCTCGGGTGCGTGATCCCGGGAACGGAGAAGCCGTTCATCGTCTCGTGCAGCGAGGGGCCGATCCTGAGCCCGGAGAAGATCCGGTGGTGAGAAACACCCCCCTCACCCTGACCCTCTCCCCCCTGCGGGGGGAGAGGGAATTTGAAAGGGGAGAGCGCGAGCAAGAACCCCCCGCGCCGATCTTTTCCCCTCTCCCCCCGGCGGGGGGAGAGGGCGAGGGTGAGGGGGGGATGCCGTGACGAGTTCCCTTTCCGTCACCCTCGGCCCGCTGTCACTCCGGAACCCGATCCTCACCGCCTCCGGCACGTTCGGCTACGGCCTCGAGTTCGCCGACTTCGTCGACCTCTCGGAGATCGGCGGTCTCTGCACAAAAGGTTTGTCGCTGAAGCCCCACGCCGGAAACGCGCCGCCGCGCATCTGCGAGACGCCGGCGGGGATGCTGAACGCGATTGGCCTCCAGAACGTCGGCGTCGAGGCGTTCGTGTCCGAGAAGCTCCCGAAGCTGCGCGCGCTCGGCGCGACCGTGATCGCCAACGTCTGGGGCGACCTCGAAGACGACTACGTCACGGTCGTCCGCGCGCTCGAGGGCGCGGACGGCATCGCCGCGATCGAGCTCAACATCTCGTGCCCGAACGTGCGGCAGGGCGGAATGCTCTTCGGCAACTCGCCGCCGCTGACGCGCGCGCTCGTCGCGAAGGTGCGCGCCGCGACGCGGCGGCCGCTCATCGTGAAGCTCTCGCCGAACGCGCCCGACCTCGTCGAGTCCGCGCGCGCGGCGCGCGAGGCGGGCGCCGACATCCTGTCGCTCGTGAACACGTTCGTCGGCATGGCGCTCGACCCCGAGACGGCGAAGCCGCGGATCTCGTTCGGCACCGGCGGCCTCTCGGGTCCGGCGATCCGCCCGCTCGCGGTGCGGATGGTCTACCAGGTCGCGAAGGCGCTGCCCGACGTGCCGCTGATGGGGATCGGCGGCATCGCGGAGCTCTCGGACGTCCTCGAGTTCCTCGCGGCGGGCGCGACCGCGATCCAGGTCGGCACCGCGAACTTCAAGGACCCGGGGGTCTCGGGCCGTCTGGTGAAGGAGCTCGCCGATTACTGCGCGGCGCGGAAGACGACGGTCGCGGCGCTCGTCGGCCGCGCGCATCGCGGCGGCGGGCGCGTCGGCGGCGAGGCGGGAGCCGAGGGATGAAGGCGTCCGACCGGGTCTGCATCGCCCTCGACTATCCCCGCGGCGCGGAAGCCGTCGCGATGGCGCAGCGCCTGGCGGGCCGCGCCGGGTGGATGAAAATCGGCCTCGAGGTCTTCGTCGCCGAGGGGCCGGCCCTCGTCGAGAGGATCGCGGCGACGGGCGCGCGGGTCTTCCTCGACCTGAAGTTCCACGACATTCCCGCGACCGTCGCGGGCGCGGTGGCGTCGGCGGCGCGCTCGGGAGCCGCCATGGTCAACGTGCACGCTTCCGGCGGCCGCGGGATGCTGGAAGCGGCGCGCAAGGCGGCCGACGCGGCGAAGCTCCCGAAGCTGATCGCGGTGACGCTGCTGACGTCGCTCGACCTCGCCGCGCTCGCGGATCTGCCGATTTCGGGGCACCCCGAGGGCATCGCGCGCCGGCTCGCCGTGCTCGCGAAGGAGTGCGGCCTCGACGGCGTGGTCTGCTCGGCGGCGGATCTCGCCGCGATCCGCGGCGCCTGCGGGCCGGACTTCCTGACGGTCGTCCCGGGGATTCGACCGGCGGGAGCGGACGTTCAGGACCAGAAGCGGATCGCGACGCCGGCCGCCGCCGTCGCCGCCGGCGCGGACATCCTGGTGATCGGGCGTCCCGTGACGGGCGCGCCGGACCCCGCGGCGGCGCTCGCCCGCATCCTGGACGAGATCTCGGAAACCCGCGTGTAGGGGCGGCCTTCGGGCCCGCCCGCTCTTGCCACTTCGCAGATAATGCGCTCCCGAACATGAGCGACTGGAAGCGGCCCCACCCCGTCTGGATCGTCGGCCACCGCGGCGCGCCCCGCCGCGCCCGCGAGAACACCATCGAGAGCCTCGACTTCGCCGAGAGCTTCGGCGTCGACGCGGTCGAGTTCGACGTGCGGCCGACCCGCGACGGCGAGGCGGTTCTGTTCCACGACGACGACGTCGTGCTCGGCACGCAGAAGATCGCGGTCAAGAGCTTCACGTGGCGCGAGATCGAGCGGCTTTCGATCCCGTCCGAGTTCGGCGATTTCCGCATCCCGCGTCTCGAGCAGGTCTTTCACCGCTACGGCAAGTCGCAGCGCTATGTGATCGAAGTGAAGAGCTATCCCGGCATGCCGCACGGCACGATGGCGCGGCGGATCGCGAAGCTCGCGGCCGCGTTCGGCGTGGGGGACCGCTGCCTCGTCGCCTCGTTCGACGCCGAGATCCTGAAGCGCATGCGCGAGGCGGCGCCCGACATCGCGACGAGCTACCTCTTCGACCACCCGGTAGCGCTCCCGACGCCGGGTCAGCCGACGCCGCTCTTCCCGCCGGCCGACGCGATCGGGCCGAAGCACGACCTCGTCTCGCCCGCGCTCATCGCCCAGGCGGCCGCCGCGGGGCTGTCGGTCCATCCCTGGACGGTGGACGACGCGGCGGAGATCCGGAGCCTGCTGTCCTCCGGCGTCGCGTCCATCACGACCAACGCACCCGACGTGGCGCTCGAGATCCGCTCGGGCACCGAGGTTCACGAGACCGGACTCGCGATTCCCCGGAACGGCTGAACGGAGGAGGCGGGATGCACATCATCGGATTGCTTCTCATCGGCATCTCGGCGGGCATCTGCGCGGGCATGTTCGGGATCGGCGGCGGACTGATCATCGTGCCGGCGCTCGTCTTCTTCTACGCGATGACGCAGCACGCGGCGGTCGGCACGTCGCTCGGGGCGATCCTCCTGCCCGTCGGCGCGCTCTCGGCGTGGGTCTACTGGAAGAACGGGAACCTGAACGTCACGTACTCGCTGCTGATCGCCGCGGGTCTCCTCGTCGGCGGCTACTTCGGCGCGAAGCTCGTGCAGCCGGTCTCGGACATGACGATGCGGCGCCTGTTCGCCGGCTTCCTGATCCTCGTCGGCGCGCGGATGTTCTTCCAGAGGTGAGCACGAAAGCGTCTCCCCGCATTCCGAACGCCTCCCATCGCGTGACAAGATCCCCTCTCCCTCCGGCGGCGAGAGAAGGCAAGGGCGAGGGGGGGCTGCGACGGATCGCGGCGATGCTGATTGTCGCTGCTTCTGTTTCCCCCTGGCTCCCCGTCCAGACCCCCTCCACCTCCGAGCTCCGCGGCCTCTCGGCGCTCGACGCGACCCACGCCTGGGCGAGCGGTTCCGGCGGAACGGTTCTCCGGACGACCGGCGGACAGAAATGGGAGAAGCTGCGCGCGCCCGAAGGCGGCGAGGCGCTCGACTTCCGCGACGTCGAGGCGCTCAACGACAAGGTGGTCGTCCTCATGAGCGCGGGTCCCGGCGACGCGTCGCGCATCTACCGCTCGACGAACGGCGGCGAGACGTGGACGCTCGCGCACACGAACCCCGAGAAGGACGGCTTCTACGACGCGATCGCGTTCTTCGACGGGCAGGACGGCCTGGTTCTGGGCGACCCGGTGAACGGCAAGTTCCGCGTGCGCGCGACGCACGACGGGGGCGCCACGTGGGCGTCGGATCCGGGCCAGATCATGCCGCCGGCGTGGGAAGGGGAAGGCGCGTTCGCGGCGAGCGGGACGTGCCTGTTCGCGATGAAAGGCGGCAACGACGCCTGGTTCGTCACGGGCGGCGCCAAGGAGGCGCGCGTCTTCCACACGACGGACCGCGGCCGCGAGTGGACGGTCGCGTCGACGCCCGCGCCGGCGGGCAACGCGTCGTCGGGACTGTTCTCGGTGGCCTTCCTGGACGAGAAGCGCGGCTACGCGGCGGGCGGGGACTACAAGCAGCCGCAGTTCAACGGCCTCAACGGCATCCGCACGGAGGACGGCGGCACGACGTGGACCCCGGCCCCGCTGTCGGCGACGGGCTTCTACTCGGCGGTGGTTCCGGTCCCCGGCGCGAAGAACGACCTCGTCGCGGTCGGGCTCGCCGGCGAGGCCGCGTCGCACGATGCGGGCCGCTCGTGGACGAAGACGGGCGATGCGCCGATGAACGCGGCGGCGTTCACGGCGCCGGGCTCCGGCTGGGCCGTCGGACCCAAGGGGACGGCACTGCGCCACGCGGCGCCGCGTTAGCGCAACGCCTGCTCGAACGGATTCCTGACTTTCAGGAATCCGAAACGAAGAAAGTCCCGGTCGTTCGTGTGGAGCGTCGGCACGTCGTGCTGGCGCAGGAGAGCCGCCAGGTGCGCATCGGGAACGTCGTTTCCGCGGACGGCGAGCCCGCTCGTCACGTCGCGATAGACGTCCCAGAAGCCCTCCTGCTCCGAGAGCGCGCGGACATGGGGGAGGGCGAGGAGCGAGGCGACGTTGTGCTCGGCCTCGTTCGGCGTCAGAGGGTTGGTGAAGATCGCGGGATGGGTCGACAGCCTCAGGTAGGCCGTCAGCGTCGGCCAGCCGAGGCAGAGGATCTCGGGCCCCGTGGCACACTCCTCGAGGAACTCCCGGGCTCGCTTCGAGAAGGGGCTCGCGCCGTCCGACGCGTAGAGAAGGATGTTGACGTCGATCGCGTAGCTCAAGGCTTGCGCGGTCGGGGGCCGGCCGGAAGGAGACCCTCGTCCGCCGCGGCGCGGATCGCTTCCTTGTCGGCGAGGTCGACGCGGGCGTTCATCGGCCGCGTGATCCAGTCGAACCGGCCCGGCTTCTTTCGCTTCCCGCCGTAGCGTGCGATCGCCTCGCCGAGAAGGTCCGAGACCGTCCTTCCCAGGCTCTTGCCCTCGCGCTTCTGAATGCGTTTCAGGTCGTCGAGAACGGGACCGTCGATGTCCACCGTGGTGCGCGGCATGATGCTCTGATGCTATGTATCATCGCATCAGATGTCAAGACTTCCCGTCCCCCACGGAGCGGAGAGGCGGCCCGGTCCCGGTGGTTCGCGCTAGTCGCCCTCGAACCGGCGCCCGCTCTCCGCTGAGGATCGGGCGCTGCCGCCCGCCTCCTCCGACCCCTGCTTCTCCCACGCCGCGCGGGTGAGCAGCTCGATCGGCGGCTGGCCCTTCGCCTTGAGCTGGTCGTTGATCCCGCCCAGGTTCTTGCCCGTCCAGGCGTCGAACTCCGCGACCACGTCCGAAAGCTCGCGCCCGAGCGCGTCCGTGCGCTGGACCTGCGTCGCCGACGGCCGTCCCTCGTAGCGCGCGACGTTGTCGTAGAGGTCCGACAGATACTCGCGCAGGCGCTCCTCGCCCGTGATGGCGCCGCCCTCCGTCGTCGCGACGATCTTCTTGCGCATCGCGTCGACCTGGTCCGCGTCCGCGCGCAGCGTCGCCGCGACCGGATCGCCCGCTGGCAGCTTGCCCGCGCGCTCGAGCAGGCCGCCGCGCACGCCGTTGATGCGGTCCACCGCGAACGTCATGTCGCCCAGCATGCCGTAGAGCTTCATCGCGAGCGCGAACTGCGCCTGCCGGTCCTCCGGCGTGTGCTTCGAGCGCGGATCGGCGACGACCTGGATCTTCGTCTCGTAGACGTTCTTGTCCTTCGTCATGCGCACGGTGTACGTGCCCGGCAGGACGCGCGGGCCGAAGGCGCCGCCCGCCGCCTGCGCCGCGGTCGGCACGCGCGGGGGCTTCAGCCGCATGGACCAGCCCGCCTTCGACAAGCCGCGGCGCTTCGACGACGGAATGTCCGCGAGCTTCTTCCCGTCGGGCCCGAACACCTCGAGCGTGAGGTTGCCGAAGACGTGGCGCTTCCTCTGGTAGTACACGATCTGAGCGTCCGACGGCGGGTTCGGGCCCTCGAACGCCGCGTCGCCGTTGACCCATCCGCCGAACGCGCGGATGCTCTGGACGACCGGCGCCGACGGCACGAACGCCGCCTCCTTCGCGAGCATCTCCGCCGTCAGCGACCGGAGCGGCGTGATGTCGTCGACGATCCAGATGCCGCGGCCGTGCGTCGCGATCACGAGCGCGCGGTCGCGCGGGTGAATCGCGAGGTCGCGCACGGCGACGTTCGGCATCTCGCCGCCCTTGTACTGGGCCCACTGCCGGCCGCCGTCGAGGGACACCCAGAGCCCGAGCTCGGTGCCGACGAAGAGGAGGTCCTTGTGCACGAGATCTTCCTTGACGACGTGCGCGTAGCCCTTCATCGCGCCGTCCGGCGGCACGAGCGCCGTCCACGTCTTCCCGAAGTCGGTCGTGCGGTAGACGTAGGGCCGCATGTCGCCGAAGGTGTGGAGGTCGAACGTCGCGTAGGCGGTGCCGGCGTCGAAGTGGCCCGCGTCGATCGACGACACCCACGCGAACTTCGGCAGCCCGGCGATGTTGCCGGCGACGTTCGTCCACGTCGTGCCGCCGTCGCGCGTCAGCTGGAGGTTGCCGTCGTCGGTACCGGCCCAGATCACGTTGCCGTCCTTCGGCGACTCGGCGATCGCGTAGATGGTCTCGTGCATCTCGGCCGCCGAGTTGTCGATCGTGACGCCGCCGGACTGCTCCTGCTTCTGCTTCGCCGGGTCGTTCGTCGTGAGGTCCGGTGAGATGCGCTGCCACGTCTGTCCGTGGTCGCGCGTGCGGAAGAGATACTGCGCGCCGATGTAGACGGTGCCCGCCTGCGTCGGGCTCATGTGGATCGGCGTGTTCCAGTTCCAGCGGAGCTTCCCCTCCTTGTAGCCGGGGAGCGGCTGGACGTGCCGGATCTCGTGCGTCTTGCGGTTGACGCGGCCGATCTCGCCGCCCTGCGACTCCGCGTAGATGTACGTCGGGTCCGCGGTGTCGGCGAACATCCAGAAGCCGTCGCCGCCGTACATGTTCTCCCACTGCGCGTTCGCGATGCCGCCCGGGTACGCCGAGTCGCCCACCCACGAGCTGTTGTCCTGCAGTCCGCCGTACACGTGGTACGGCCGGTCCATGTCGAGGCTGACGTGGTAGAACTGCGAGACCGGCAGGTTCTCCGCCTTCCACCACGTGTTCGCGCCGTCGTACGAGTACCAGACGCCGCCGTCGTCGCCCGCGATGAGGCGGTCCGGGTTCTCAGGATCGATCCAGACGCAGTGGAAGTCGCCGTGCGCGCCGCCGCCGACGACCGAGAAGCTCTTGCCGCCGTCGTCCGACGCGATCAGCGTCAGGTCGGGCTTGTAGATCCTGTTTTCGTTCTTCGGATCGACGATCAGGTTCGCGAAGTAGAACGGCCGCCAGACCATCCACTGGCTGCGGTCCATCGCCTGCCAGGTGGCGCCGCCGTCGTCGGAGCGGTAGAGCCCGTTCTTCGGGATCACGGCCTCGATGAACGCGTACACGACGTTGGGCTTCGAGGGCGCGACCGTGACGGCCACGCGGCCCCACGGCTTCGGCGGGAGACCCTTCGCCGACTTCTCGTCGAGGTCCTGCCACGTCGCGCCGCCGTCGGTCGACTTCAGGAGCCCGCTCGCGCTCGGCGCCTCGGAGGACTCGCCGCCCGAGCGGAACGTCCAGCCCTTGCGCCGGAAGTCCCACGTTCCCGCGAACAGCGTCTGCGGGTTCTGCGAATCCATCGAGATCATCGAGCAGCCCGTCGACGGATTGGCGCCCTTCAGCACCTTCGTCCACGTCTTGCCGCCGTCGGTCGTCTTGTACACGCCGCGCTCGTCCGAGTCGGACCAGAGCTTGCCCGGCGCGCAGGCATACACGGTGTCCGTGTGCGTCGGGTCGACGAGGATCTTCGCGATGCGCTCGGTGCCGCCGAGGCCGACGTTGACCCAGTTGTCGCCGCCGTCGACGGACTTGTAGACGCCGTCGCCGATCGAGACGCTGTTGCGCGTCCAGGCCTCGCCGCTGCCGACCCAGACGACCTTGGGATTCTTCGGGTCGATCGTAACGGCGCCGATCGACTGGACGGGCTGCTTGTCGAAGACGGGCTTGTACGTCGTGCCGCCGTTGACCGACTTCCACACGCCCCCGGAGGCCGAGCCGATGTAGACGGTCAGTCGCGAGCCCTCGCGCACGGCGTCGATCGCCGCGATGCGGCCGCTCATCGTGGCGGACCCGATGTTGCGCGCGCCGAGACCCGAGATGGTCTCGGAGTCGACCTTGACGGCCGAGGGGGACGCGGCCGTCGGCGCCGGCTTCGACTGGCCGAGCGCCGTCATCGAGGCGAGCAGCAGAGCCGCGGGAAGCCCGTGGAGCGTGTGCGATCTCATCGTTCTGGTCCTCACTGTCCCGGCCCCGCCGGCTTCGCGAAGAGCGAATCGTCCATCGGGACGTTGGCCTCGATCTTCTGGAACACGACGCTCGAGCGCTGGCTGCTGCCCGGCCGCCCCTGCTCGTACGAGTGCGGGATGTACCAGCCGTCGACCGCCTTGTAGTCGCCGGGGTAGACGTCGACCACCTGCTCGGCGCCGCGGATCATCCGCTTGTATTCGATCTTGATCGGGACGAAGTCCTCGGTGTCGATGTAGTAGTAGGTCACGTCGCCGTTCTTCAGGGTGACCTTGAGCCTCCACGTGTCGCTGCCTTCCACCGGCTCGATTCCGGCGAACTCGATCGTGTTGCCCTTGGCCTTGTAGTTCACGAGCTGGCCGTCGAAGACGGAGTCCTCGATGATGTCCTTCAGCTCGTCCTCCCCGAGCGGCTCGGGATCCTTCTTCCCCTCGAAGGGGTTGATCTTCCAGCCGGTCTTCCCGTCCCAGGCGTTCACTCCGGTCAGACCCTGGTAGGTCAATTCCTCGCGCACGAGGTCGGGCCGTTTGTTCTCCTGGACGTATTTCGCCTCGAAGCCGCCGCCGCCGCGGAACTTGCCGCTGCGCTTCAGGGTCTTGACGGCTTCGATCTTCGCGATGCCGCCGACCTTCTCCACGTACTTCGCGACGATCTCGTCGGCGCCGGGCGGGGTGGAGGCGGGGGCCTGGGCGAGAAGCGGCGCCGCCGACAGGGCGAGCGCGGTCAGGGTGCGTCCGAGCATCCGGAACCTCCTCCCATTCGATGAGCAAAGGGCGGCCAGAGACGGGAGACCGCCGGAAGACTATTACGACGGGAAGGGGAGACGGTTTCGGAGGACGGGCCC